>LFIK01000923.1_pt1 | contig 22629 bp, 12 predicted proteins | sample 643401 | NCBI WGS metagenome assembly LFIK01 (sample SAMN03777447, study PRJNA286221) | soda lake metagenome | biome: soda lake; feature: Kulunda steppe; material: water; isolation source: sample T5-Br brine of Lake Tanatar-5 | place: Russia: Kulunda steppe | collected 2010-07
CGGAATGGGGGGTCGTTCGCGTTAAATTGGCGAGTGGACCTGAAGGTTTGTCCCGCCACAAATTCGAATACCAGGATTGTGCCCGGATCGCCTCGGCTACGGGGCGGTCAATTGCCTCCGTGGAGGCTGAACTTGAAAAACTTTTTTCCGGTGAGTCCGGACGGGAAAAATGAATATGGGGTCTGTATTGGAGGCGCTGCAAAAGGGCGAAATCGACATCCAGACCGCGACGGAACAGCTTCAGGGTTTTGCGGATCTGGGCCATAGCCGGGTGGATTTGAATCGGGCGGAGCGAAACGGGGCGCCGGAAGTGGTTTTCGGAGCAGGAAAGACCGCAGACCAGATTATTGAAATTATCGGCAGCCTGAGGAGAAACGGGGATGGGGCCTTGGTGACACGAATCGGAGCGGAGGCCGCCGGGGTGGTTGGAAAAGCCATTCCCGATGCGATGTATCACGGGCAGGCCCGTTTGCTTCAGCTCGGAACGGGCGCGGCCGACAAGCCGTCTACGAAAATTGCGGTGGTCTGTGCCGGAACTTCGGACCTTCCGGTTGCAGAAGAGGCCAGACTGACGGCGGAATTCTACGGTAACGACGTGGAGCGGGTGTATGACGCCGGGGTTGCCGGCCTGCACCGGCTGCTCTCCAGCATTGAGCTGATACGGGCCTGCCGGGTGGTGATCGTGGTTGCCGGCATGGAAGGGGCTTTGCCCAGCGTTGTGGGCGGGTTGGTCAAGGCACCGGTCATTGCGGTTCCAACCAGTGTCGGGTATGGGGCCAGCTTTGGGGGGGTGGCTGCGCTTCTCGGGATGTTGAACTCCTGCGCAAGCGGCCTGAGCGTGGTCAATATTGACAACGGTTTTGGCGCCGCCTTCCTGGCCAATCGGATCAACCGGCTGTAAGGCGCCGGCCCGGGAAGACGGGCGAAAGGGGACGGTTCTAGAGACGGACGAAAGGGGACGGTTCTAGTATTCAAGTATAGCGCCGGATCAATCCATGTGGAAGGTCGGGTTCGGAGTGTAGCTTTGGGGGGCGGGAGGGGGATTGAAAGAGTCCAGCCGTTGAAAGGCTCCGATGATGGAGTGGGTGATGGCGTTGCCCGGGTGAAATTCCGATTGATTTTTCCTTTTCCGTCAGCGTTTTCGGAACGCCCCCGGCGCACAACCGTAGGTTTTGCGGAAAGCTCTGGAAAAAGAGGAAAAGCTCTCGTAGCCGCATTCCAGCGCGATTTCTCCGACTTTCAGGGATGAGTGGGACAGTAGATGTCTGGCCCGGTTCATTCGGATACGCTGTAGTAGCTCGCGCGGCGTCACCCGCAAATGCCGCCGGATGTAGCGCTCCAAGGTGGCGAGCGACTGATTGGCTTCTTTTGCCAAAGCCTCCACCGTGATACCGCGGCTTACATGCGCGCGGGCGTAGCTGACGATTTTGGATAAATCCGCATACTCGGCAGGAAGGTTCAAGGCCTCTTCCATGGGGCGACTTATACCAAAAGAACCGACAACTTCGCCCGCCGCATTGCGAAGCGGGAATTTGCTTGTCACATGCCAGAGCACATCTCCGTCTCCTTCCATTGCCAGTTCGGGTTTATTGAGGATGGGCTCGCCGCCCCCGGCGATCCGGGCATCGTCCTCCATGTAAACCGAGGCCAACTCGTAAAAGAACCAATCCCGGTCCGTGGTGCCAATAATCGCCTCCCTAGTGGCATGAGCCTGTTCTGCCAAGGTCCGATTGACCCAGATAAAGCGGCCCCCGGCATCCTTTATCCAAAAAGAAACGTCGTCCAAAAGATCCCACAGAATATGGTCGGGGAACCACGCGATATCAGGGGTGTGGGAAAAAGCCGATGGGACCGAACTCGTTATCAAACCCTCTTTCGCCGCAGCCGGAGGCGGAACGGGTTCCTCTCCGCTGTCCTGTTGCTTATCGTTTTCCCGCATTGACGAATTGGGCACATTTTTGGGCGTCTTTGGACATTGTCAAGCGTCCGAAATTTTGGTATCTCTAAGGGATTATGAGTAGAAAAGTTACCTTATTCACCGGCCAGTGGGCTGATTTGCCACTGGACGAATTGCTTCCGCTCGTCAAAAAGATGGGTTATGACGGGGTTGAACTTGCTTGCTGGGGCGACCACTTTGAGGTGGGGCGGGCGCTCAACGAGTCGAGTTATGTTAAAGATCTTTGGGCCAAACTTGAGTCCAATGGGTTGACCTGTTATTCGGTCTCCAATCACTTGGTCGGTCAAGCGGTCTGCGATTTGATCGATGAGCGTCACCAGGCGATTCTCTCCCCCGAGATATGGGGCGATGGCGATCCGGAGGGAGTGCGGCAACGTGCGGCTGAAGAAATGAAAGCGACGGCTCGCGCCGCCCGTAAATTTTTGGACGCCCGGCCGGACAAGTCGGTGATTCATCCGGTGGTAAATGGTTTCACCGGCTCCTCAATCTGGCATTCGCTCTATGCCTTCCCGCCGACCTCCCAGTCCTTTTGGGAGAAGGGCTTTGAAGATTTCGCCAAGCGTTGGCTCCCGATTTTGGATGTATTTGAAGAGGTCGATGTAAACTTCGCCCTGGAAGTGCATCCGACCGAGATTGCTTTTGACATCGCCTCCGCGGAGCGTGCCCTGAAGGCGGTAAAGGGGCATAAGCGCTTCGGCTTTAATTTCGATCCGAGCCACCTCGGATATCAAGGCGTGGACTACGTTAAATTCATTCGCACCTTTGCCGAGCGTATCTACCACGTTCACATGAAGGACGCCTGGTGGGGTCACGGGGACGGCACGGTAGGTGTCTTTGGCGGACATACTGACTTTACAGACGCCCGCCGTCACTGGGACTTCCGTTCGTTGGGACATGGCGACATTAAGTTCGAGGAAATTATTGTGGCGCTGAACGATATCGGCTATGCCGGACCCCTCTCCATTGAATGGGAAGACGGGCGCATGGACCGCGTCCACGGGGCTACCGAAGCATCGGCTTACACTCGGAAGGTCGACTTTAAGCGGAACGAGATGGCCTTTGATGCCGCTTTTGACAAAGCAAACCAGTAGTCGGAATCACTTCTCAACAAAAAACCAGACCCTCAAAGGGAAACACAAATTATTATGAGTTCAAAAAAACCTCTTAAAATCGGTATGGTGGGCGGAGGAGGCGGCGCGTTTATCGCCAACCCTCACCAGAGAGCCATTCACTTCGACGGCACCCGCAAGGTGCATTCGGTCGCGCTGCATCCGGATCCCAAGGTAGCCATGGAAGAGGCCGGCAACTGGCCTTACCCGGTGAAGGGCTACGAAAGTTATGACGCCATGATCGAAGCTCAAAAGGACCTTCCGGAGGATGAGCGCATCGACTACGTTCTGGTGGTGACACCGAACTTCGTGCACTTCGATCCCTCGATCAAGGCGCTCGAAGCGGGCATTCCCGTGATGTGTGAAAAGCCGCTGGCGCTAAGTTTGGAGCAATGTGACGCAATCGTGGCCAAGGCGAGGGAGAAGAATCTTCCCTTTGCGGTGGCGCACACTTATGTGGGTCACTGGAGCAGTTGGTTTAGCCGTTTTGTCGTGCAGAGTGGCCTACTGGGAGAAATTCGCTGGATTGACAGTTATTACATTCAAGGCTGGCTGGCCGAAAAGCTGGAAGATACCGGCCAAATGCAGGCAGCCTGGCGCACCGATCCGAAACGTGCGGGTGGTTCCGGAGCGGGAGGGGACATTGGTATCCACGCTCTGGAGCAGCTTCGTTTCGTGACCGGGCTCGATGTCACCGAAGTAAGCGCCCATTGCGAGTGCATCGTGCCGGGGCGTCCGATCGACGATCACTTCACTGCCTATGGCAAGCTCTCCAATGGGGGCAAGTGTCTGGTCCGCGCGTCTCAGATCTGCCACGGCTTTAAGAATGATCTCGGAATTGTCATCGCCGGCACCAAGGGTCTGCTTAAGTGGCGCCAGGAGGATGCCGAAGCGGTAACCATCTGCCTGCCAAACCAGCCGGATCGGGTCTACTGGCGCGGCGCCGTTGCCGCCAACGACGGCTTTCTCGGCGATGTGCCTGAAGAACTGCTCAATGAGCCGACCGTACCGTCCGGCCATGTGGAAGGCCTGCATGACGCTTACGCCCGCCTCCACCGTGAGTTTGAAAAAGACATCCGCGCATGGAAGGCCGGCGAGCCTTGGAAAGCTGACGGCAGCCGCTATGCCAATGTGGAAGACGGACGCATGGGTCTCGCCTTCATCGAGGCTGCCCTGGCCTCTCAAAAGGACAATAATTCCTGGACCAAAGTCGATTTGGGCAAATAACAGTCTTGTTTCCGAAGAAGCTTCGGAGGCTCCGGGCCGTGCCGCTGGCAGGGTCCGGGGCTTTTTTTTGGATGGAGACAAGGTTTAATTCCGGGATATCCATGCGGCGAAACGCATGACACCGAGGAACCCGGATGGTGGTCCTTCCAGTCCCGCTCGTCCGGTTCTGTGAGAGAGCCGCCGGGCAACCGGCGGCTCTCTCTACCTGGACGAGATCAGATCGTCATCCGGCGCCACGCTACCTCTTCACACGTAACCTGAGGAAGAATTTACCGTTCTCCATTTCTGAAGCCGGCACAGTGACCGTGGCTTCGCCACCGACCACACCGTGGGCATCGGTCACTGTCTCGTAATCCTCCCAGTTGATCAGATCCGTGCTTTTTTGAATCACGTAGGTGATACCGGCTTCCTGACGTTGTAGAGTAAACTCCAGATTATCGCCGTTTACGTTGACTTGAGGTAATTTCGCGGTGCCAGGAGTCCTGGGATCCCCCCCCAAGGCATATTCAAGCAGATTGCTGATGCCATCATTGTCTTCATCTCCAGAATCATCGGTGATGTGATGCTCGGCCTTCCAGTTTGCGTAAGCATCCGAATCAGGGCCACTGTCGTCAATGTAGACAGTACCGCCTAAGCCACCCAAACCGCCGGAACTGGTGACAATGTCCACATAGTTGATCTTGTTGTTCACCGCGTTCGGTCCGTTGCTGATCGTAAGCAGTCCGTTGCTTACGGTCACGGTTTCGGTGCCGGAGACGAAATTGACTCCGTCGGCGTCGCCGCTGACCAGAGTGACCTCGTCCGCGGTTCCCGCCTGGGCGACGAAGTCGATGAAGCTGTCATCATGATCCGGATCACCTCCGGTGATGCCGACGCTGTAGGAACCATTGGGCAATTCAATCTCCCAAACACGATCGCCACCTTGCCTCTGGGTGTGATTTAAGGTGTCAAGACGTTGATCCGGATCCGTATTTCGCTCCCGGGTCGCATCGAAGGATTCCGTCCAGCCATAGCTGAAGCCATTGCCGCGATCACCAAAGAACTCCGATGTGTCGGCGAGGTAGCCCGAAGGAACGGAGGCCGTTGACGGTTGGAAGTTGATCTTCACATCTATGACCGGTACGATATCGACATAGTTGATCTTGTTGTTCACCGCGTTCGGCCCGTTGCTGATCGAAAGCAGTCCGTTGCTTACGGTTACGGTTTCGGTGCCGGAGACGAAATTGACTCCGTCGGCGTCGCCGCTGACCAGAGTGACCTCGTCCGCAGTTCCCGCCTGGGCGATGAATTCGATAAAGCTGTTATCCCAATCCGGATCGCCTCCGGTGATGCTGACGCTGTAGGTGCCATCCGGCAATTCAATCTCCCAAACACGATCAACGCCTTGCGCCTGGCTGTGGTTGAGGGTATCCAAGCGTTGGTCCGGATCCGAATTTCGCTCCCGGGTCGCATCAAAGGTTGTCGTCCAGCCGTAGCTAAAGCCATTGCCGCGGTCGCCAAAGGGCTCCGATGTGTCTGCCAGATAATCCGAGGGAACCGAGGCCGATGCCGGTTGGAAGTTGATACTGACCGATGGCTGCTGTTCCAATGGAGTTATATCCATATAATTGATTTTGTTATTCACCGCGTTCGGCCCATTGTTGATCGTCAGCCGTCCGTCGCTTACGGTTACCACAACGCTGCCGGAGATGAAATTGACTCCGTCGGCGTCGCCACTGGCAAGAGTGACCTCGTTCGCCGTTCCTTCCTCGGCGATGAATTCGATAAAGCTGTTATCCCAACTTGGATCGCCTCCGGTCAACCTGACCAGGTAATCACCGTTGGCCAATTCAATCTCCCAAAAATGGTTTTCGCCATTTTGCTGCGTATGATTGAGCGTGTCCAATCTTTGGTCGCTATCCGCATTACGCTCTCGAGTCTCATCAAAGGCCGTGTCCCAGCCGTAGCTGTAGCCATTGCCGCGATCACCAAAGACCTCCGATGTATCGGCCAAATAGCCAGAAGGAACCGAGGCTAATGACGGTTGGAAGTTGATATTTACGGTTGGCGCTCCTCCGGGAACCACAACTTCTACGAATATGGTCGCTTCGCTTTCGTTGTCCAAATTATCCCGGGCGACCGCCTTGAATTCATAAATACCCGCTTGCATGTCTTGCAGTTCGGGGTCGTTTTGACCGGGGGCTCCGAACTGATAAGGCTCCGCGCTCTCGCTGCGGTTGAGTTCGACCCCATTCTTGTAGAGATAGACGCGGTCGATCCCGCTCCCAGCGCTCGCATTCAGCTTCAGATGAAGATCCTCGCCTTCCAAAATTGCGGACGGCGGTGAGTCAAAACTCACCTCCGGAAGATCAGGGCCGGTCAATGGAGTGATATCCACATAGTTAATTTTGTTGTCCACCGCGTTCGGCCCGTTGCTGATCGTCAGCCGTCCGTCGCTTACGGTTACCATAGCGCTGCCGGAGACGAAATTGAATCCGGCTTTGTCGTCGACGCTGATCAGCGTTGTCTCGTTGGCAGTGCCCGCCTCGGCGATGAATTCGATAAAGCTGTCTTCAAAATTCGGATCGCCTCCGGTGATGCTGACATCGTAATCGCCATTGGGCAATTCAATCTCCCAAACACGATCACCATTCCATTGTGTATGGTTAAGAGTGTCCAACCTCTGGTCAGTATGGTTATTGCGCTCCCGTGTCCTATCAAACTCTGTCGTCCATCCGTAGCTGTAGCCATTGCCGCGATCGCCAAAGACCTCCGATGTGTCCGCCAGATAGCCCGAAGGAACTGCGGCCGAGGCCGGTTGGAAGTTGATATAAATGGGCGGCTCAGCTCCGGGTGATACGACCGTGATTCTTGTGGTCGCTTCGCTTTCGTTGCCCAAAGTATCTCGGGCGACTGCGCTGAATTCATAAACACCCGGTTGCATGTTTTGCAGCTCGGGATCGTTTTGACCGGGCGCTCCCCACTGGTAGGGCGTGGAGCCTTCACTGCGGTTGAGTTCAACCCCGTTCTTATAAAGATAGACGCGGTCGATCCCGTTCAGAGAACCCGCATTCACCTTCAGGTGAAGATCTTCGCCTCCAACATGTGTGGACGGCGGCGAGTCAAAGCTGACAGCCGGAGAAAGTTCCGAAGCAACGGTATGGCTCGTCATTGTGAACGTGGTCGCATCCTCAATCGTTGTTCCCCTGACATCCAACAACCCGGAGCTCGTTGTCCTGACATAATAGCCGTCAATGCTCTGCAGGGCAATTTCCGTTCCCGAGGTGATGGTTCCTCCACTTCCATTCGCCTTCGAGATCGTAAACCGTTCCCATCCGCCCGGATCCATGCGGTCCGCCTCCAAATCATTATTTCCGCCAGATCTTGCAGCCAGATACAATCCGTTGCGGGCTTGAATATTGACCTGGTCGCCGGATTCCAATGTGCCGCCATTGCGATCACAGATGATGAACTCCTGATGGTTGGCCGCTGTTGCGCTATCTGCTTGAACCAGATCCCCCCCGCCGTTTACGGCAGTAACATACTGGTTATTCAAAGACGAGTTCAGCGCTACAGTCAGCGTCTCTCTCTTAACAAAAAGCCAGTCCAGATTTAACGCGCCGCTTGAGGCCAATGTGAGGCGCAGCGTATGCTCTCCTTCGAGAACCAATGTGTTTCCAAGGCTGAAGGTTTTGTAAACCGTATCCCCTCCAGTAGATGGAAGTTCCACATTACCCAGAGAATCGCCATTCACCGAAAGACTCACATCTTCTGTGCTAGTCGCCGCATAGCGGATCGAAAAGGTGTAGGTGTCGGGAGCCAGATAAACATCCCGGAATTCCACCCATTCTCCCTCGGCCGACAATTCGACACTCCAGCCCCCGCTATCACCCGGAAGCTTGTAAACATCCAAATCCCCACTGCGGCGGAAACTATTACCGGCATTCCCGGATGTGGTGCTATGGTACGCATCGGCTCCTTCGAATTCCAGACGAAGCGTTTCGGTCCTCAAGTCATTATAACGGCGCATGAGGTTGATATATTGGTTTGGATTGTCCCATTCGACATCCAGGCTGCGATACAAACCGGCCCACTCAGCATCATCGGTCCAGCCTTCAATAGTCACCACTGCCGCGCCGTTGCTCATCATTGCCTCCAAACCTTCGAGCAAGGTGTCGCCATTCTCTCCGAGACCATCAGACCCATTCCGAGCGATGAAATGATCGGGATTCAGATAATCCGGGTCTTCAGGATCCTTCCATGTGCTTCTTGCAAAACCGGGAACCATAGCGCCGGCCGTAACGCCGTTGTGTGTCGCAAGGGTGTAACTCTCATCGTCGCTGGACCTAAACCAGTCGTTCATGACATATACATCAGCCTGATTGGTAACCGTGCTGTCCTGATTGTCGGTGACCAACCGTTCGGAGATGTTAAAAGCGGGACGCACACCATAGGTATTCTCAAACCTATCCGCGACATTCGTCAGCATTGTGCTGACATTTCCGTCCATATTATCAGCCCAATTCGGGTGAAGTCTCCAGAATTCAATCAATGGGCGTTCTTCACCACCCATATCGACAGTGAACCACCACTCGCTCGGAATCGTATCAAACCAAGGTTTAACCCCCCGTTCGAAATAAGTAAACGCGACATTGTCCGTGTCCGAAAAGTCGACGTTTGAATCCTCGTGCACCCCAGCCACATCCACATAGTGCCGCCGCAAGACCGGTGTGTCGACAAAGCAGGACAACTTCATCAACTCCGGAGTGACTCCCGCGCGATCAAACGCATCAAGCAGCATCACCAATTGCCGTGGATTCAACCTGCCTTCCCAATCGTTCGGATCATCGGGAACAAATACACCACGAGTTGACAACAGCATGACTGACATACGCCCCTGCAACTGCTCGGCGACCATCTGATCCCACCAGTCCGGATCTTTACTTTCATACGGTGTATATAAGGGCATCTGATGTTTCTCGGGATCCAGCCGACTCTCCCGATTCACATAGCCCGTCAGACTGTAAAAAACAGGCAAATTATCGGAAACAATAGGGACCAACATGACATCTTCCAAAGGGACTTCGGCCGTGGCCGGCGAATTCATGGCGGATGAACCAATAGCCATCGCCCCGAGTATTAATATGATTTTTTTTATCTTCATCTTTTATTCTTGGTTTTTTGGGTCTTCCGAAAAAGGTCTTCCGGAAGGCTTGTGGGGGATTCTGGACGAGCGGCGTATCGGAATCGTCTTGGGATAGACAAAAGAAGTAAGCAGCTACGGGAACCTCCCGTTGAGCGGGGGGCAAAAAAAATGGTAGAGGAATACCCCCGGCCATTGAAAACAGAGTTAACGAATTAATTCATAAAACATTATTCTAAGCAATTTTACGAAGATTAAACTGGCATGGACGTCCACAAGTCTTTCGAATTAAATTCTTATCAAGAATGTAAATTTACTAATATTAAGATGGGCGGGGTTTAAGGCTCCGCTCCCGAAATATTTTATTTACTTCAAGGGAATTTTGAACACCCTTATATTAGGGTTTATTGTTGCAGCAATTTGACCTCGCCGTAGTATGCCCATCACTTATGCAGACTGCAATCTTTTTTTGTTTACGATAGTTGTCCCGCGGTTGTCCCGCGCCGTTATTGTCAGCTTCCACCATTTCCGTTGTCTCTCGGATTCCCCCGAGTCTTGCGATGTCCTTTTAGTCATGCTAAAAAACCAGCTGCCGGGGAGTTGTCCGGCAGCTGGCGTTATCTTCGCGCTTTTAATGTTTCACTGATAGGTAACTTTCCGCACGGGACGGTATTCCGGCGTGTGGTTTCCCCCCGGAGAGAACCTGAGGTAGGCGACCTCCAGTTTACGTAAGCATCCTGATCGGCGGCACTGTCGCCCATGTGGACAGTGCCACCGAAACCGCCATTACAAGGGGTTAATGTCCACGAAGTTGATCTTGTTGTTCACCGCGTTCGCCCCGTTGCCGATCGTCAGTAGTCCGTTGCTTACCGTTACGGTTGCGCTGCCGGAGACGAAATTGACTCCGCTGGGGTCGCCGCTGACCAGAGTGACCTCGTCCGCGGTTCCCTCCTGGGCGAGGAATTCGATAAAGCTGTTATCAAAATCCGGATCGCCTCCGGTGATGCTGACGTTGTAATCACCATTGGGCAATTCAATCTCCCAAACCCGGTCGGTACCTTGCGCCTGGGTGTGATTGAGGGTGTCCAAGCGTTGATCGGGATCTGAATTTCGCTCCCGGGTCGCATCAAAGGACGTCGTCCAGCCGTAGCTGTAGCCATTGCCACGATCGCCGAAGACCTCCGATGTATCGGCCAGATAGCCCGAAGGAACCGCAGCCGATGCCGGTTGGAAGTTGATACTCACCGATGGCTGTGGTGATGGAGTGATATCCACATAATTGATCTTGTTGTTCACCGCGTTCGGCCCGTTGCTGATCGTCAGCCGTCCGTCGCTTACGGTTACGGTTGCGCTGCCGGAGATGAAATTGACTCCGCTGGGGTCGCCGCTGGCCAGAATGACCTCATTCGCCGTTCCCTCCTCGGCGACGAATTCGATAAAACTGTTATCCCAATCCGGATCGCCTCCGGTGATGCTGACGTCGTAGTTACCATTGGGCAATTCGATCTCCCAAACATAATTGTCATTATTCCATTGGGTATGGTTAAGAGTGTCCAACCTTTGGTCGGGATCGGTGTTACGCTCCCGGGTCCTATCAAAGGCTGTCGTCCAGCCGTAACTGAAGCCATTGCCACGATCGCCAAAGACCTCCGATGTGTCGGCCAGATACCCCGAAGGAACCCCGGCCAACTCCGGTTGGAAGTTGATACTGACCGATGGCAGTGGGTCAAATGTCGTCATTGTGAAGGTAGTCGCATCTTCGATCGTCGTTCCCCGGACATCCAACAAGCCAGAGCTTGTTGTCCTGACGTAATAACCGTCAATGCTCTCCAGGGCAATTTCCGTTCCCGAGGTGATGGTTCCTCCGCCTCCGTTCGCCTTCAGGATGGTAAACCGTTCCCATCCGCCCGGATCCATACGGTCTGCTTCCAAATCATTATTTCCGCCAGCTCTTGCGGCCAGATACAATCCGTTGCGGGTTTGAATATTAACCAAGTCGCCCGCTTCCAAGGTGCCGCCATTGCGATCACATATGATGAACTCCTGATGGTTACCGACTATTGCGCTGTCTGCTTGAACCAGTTCCGCCCCGCCGTTTACGGCTGTAACATACTGGTTATTCAAAGACGAGTTCAGCGATACGCTCATCGTCTCTCTCTTAACAAACACCCAGTCCAGATTGAACCCTCCGGTTGAACCGGATGTGAAGCGCAACGTATGCCATCCTTCGAGAACCGATGTGGTTCCAAGGCTGAAGGTTTCGTAGTTTGTGGTTCCTCCTGTGGATGGAAGTGTCACATTGCCCAGAGAAGTACCATTCACTGAAAGACTCGCATTTTTTGTGCCGTTCGCTGCATAGCGAACCGAGAAGGTGTAGGTGCCGGGAGCCAGATAAACATCCCGGAACTCCATCCATTCACCTTCGGCCACCCATCCGACATTCCAGCCACCGTCGTCACCTGGAAGCTTTTGAATATCCAGGTCCCCGCTGCGGCGGAACTCTCCACCGGCATTCCCGGACGTGGTGTCATAGTAGGCATCGGCTCCTTCGAATTCCAGACGAAGCGTTTCGGTCCTCAAGTCGTTGAAACGGCGCATGAGGTTGATGTATTGGTTTGGATTGGTCCATTCGGCATCCAGACTGCGATACAACCCGGCATATTCCACATCATCGGTCCAGCCTTCAATACACACCAATTCCGCGCCGTTGCTCATCATTGCATCCAGACCTTCGAGCAGGGTGTCGCCATTGGTTCCGAGTCCATCAGACCCATTTCGAGCGATGAAATGATCGGGATTCTGATACTTTGGGGAGCCAGGATCCGACCAGTATTCGGGTTCTGCAAAACCGGGACACATAGCACCGGCCGTAACGCCGTTGTGAGTGACAATGGTGTAACTCTCGTCCGTGCTGGGAATGAACCAGTTGTTCATCGCATGTACATCGGGCTGATTGGCAACCGTGGAGTCCTGATTGCCGGAGGTGACCAACCGTGAGGGCATGTTAAACGGGAGTTAGAGGCTTGAAAATGTATAAGTCGTTTAATGTTAGGTTCATAATAAAAAAATAGACTGTCAGCTACTGGCTACATGGTGTGGGTCTGGGAGTGATTTTGAGCAAGCCGAAGATTTTTCGCTGGAGGGGCGTGGGCTCGGTCAGCTTGTGGAAAACCTTCGCTCCCTTGACGGCCGGACGCAGACTGTTGCGGCAGAGAGTCGCCAGATCGTCAAAGAGGGTTCGCAGGCTATGGAGTGGCTGGCCGTCCTCAGCCTTCTTCGTCGCTGCTTTTGTATCAGCTTTTCCACTACGTCTGGCTTTCACGACGGGACTGGAGCGAGGGGCACCGCCGGGAACCTCGTCGGCGAAGAGCACCGGCTTGAGTTCTTGTTGCAGGTGCCATTGCAGGTGGTATGCGAGCATGCACAAGAAGATGTGGGCGCGCACCATGTCCTCTTCGCGGTGGAAGATGGGGCGCACGTGCAGCGATTCGGTCTTCAATCCGCGGAAGGCGCTTTCGACTCCGGAGAGGGATTTGTAGGTCTCGACGAGTTGTTCTTTTTGCATCTGTTCGGGACCGATGCGTCCGGCGCGCACGATGTAGATGCCGTCCAGGGCCGCTTCCTCGGCGATCTGATCGCCCTTGCGCCGGTAGGTCAGGGAGGTTTCGGTGATCGTCAGCTCGAAGTGTTTGAGCATTTTGTATTTGCCGGCTTCGCGCTCGATGCGGCCGGCGATGCGGTCTTTGCCGCGGTAGGGATTTTTCGGGCGGGCGCAGGCGGCGGCGATTTTGGCGAGCCGGGTCTCGGTGGTGTCCAGCAGGTCGTTGCGCTTGCGGGTGCGTTCGTCGCGCAGGTTGGGGTTGAGGCAGGCGACGAGACGCTCGCCGGGAAAATGTTCTTCGCAACGGATTTCGGCCAGGTCGGTTTGATCGAAAAGTTCGAGTTGAAGGACCCCGTTTTCGGCGAGTTTTTTCACCTGGGGCGCTTGCAGGGCGCTGATCCAGGAGAGGTCCTCGGTTTTGCGGATTTCCTCAATCCGAGCGCTGGTGAGCATACCGCGGTCGCCGACCAAGACTACGCGGCGGATGCCGAAGCGTTGGCGGAGTTTCTCGATTTGGCTTTCCACGGTGGTGGGATCGGCGGTCGATCCGGGGAAAACCTCGACGGCGACCGGACAGCCCGCCGACGAGCACAACAGGCCGAAGTTGATTTGGCGTTTTCCTTTTTTGCCGTCGCGGTTGTGGCCGCGCTGGGCGAGCACGCAGGTGGAGCCTTCGTAGTAGGTGCTGGTCAAATCGTAGAGGATCGGAGCCCGGTCGCGAAGGTGGGCTTTGGCCAGACGTTGTTCGATCCTCGGCTGACGTTCCAGCAGCCAGCGCATCGCACGGTAGAGGTCCAGTTCGCCGACCTCGTCGCCCAGGGAGAGTTCTTCGCCCAGGGTGCTCGTGCCCATCACTCATTCAGACTTCAAGCTTTTTTTTTCTTTAGAACAGCTTGTGTGTTCGGAAAGTGCGGAAAGCATAACATGGGTTACGGTTTTTTAGGGAGTTGCAACCCTGAGTATAATCCCACTCCGAATATTGATTGCTTGCGGAAGAGGGCATGCAATTTATGGATGCCCATGCACCTGGTTCGTTCTCGTTCTGCCGAACTCGATCGGCATCGAATGCCGCTGTCTCTCGGGGAAAGCTTCAGGCGCCGCTGGACGCCTTCGGCACGGCGTCGCTAATCAGCTTGGCTCTACCGGACTGCATTGCCTTATGCCGCTGGCATTATCCGGCCCGTTTGAACTGGCCACCGCTGTAACGGAGAAGTCCGGCGACTTCGGCTTGGGGTGGCATGTTTTCGCGGGGGAGGAGGAACACCTCGCCGCCGTGGCGGATGGTTTGCATGGCGGCGAAATCGGTGAGTTCGCGGCGCTTCGAGGGATTGTTCGACTCGCGTTTCACCTCTTCCGTTTCTTCGTCGAACTCACCCCAAACCTCCTCATCGCGGGGAAGGATCAGGGCGTCGACGCGTCCTTCGAACGCTGCGATTACGGCGGATTCCAGGTCGCGGGTCGCGTTTTTGGCGGCGTCGCCATTGTGGTAGGCGATTCGTTCGAACCGTTTGATGGCTTTCTTTTCCTCCGGGTCCAGATACGGCCTGACCACGGGCCAGGCCTTCTCGCGAAGTTCGGTTTCAGGCATGGCCTCGATGCCCCCGGAAATCCCCTCCTCGAGGAGATGGGGATATTTGTTGGCTTTGCGATAAATAGGAAAGTAGTAATCGACTCCGGCCAGAACGAGGGGCAATTGGCTTCCGTTTAAGTGACGGCGTAGGCCGCGATCAATCACGTTGAAGTAGCGAAGCAAGTCATCGTGGTGAATATCCTTCTCGCCTCCCTGTCCGTGAAACATTGCAATTCCCTGGTCTCTCATCGAGCCTCCGCTCGGTCCGGTGGTGGGACCGAAGGAGTGTTGCTGCAATTGTTGTTCACCCTCATCGAATTGCATGGCTTCCGCCATTCCGTCGGGAAGCTCCGGCACATCCACATGGTGAATACTGTAGCGATTAGATTCATACAACTTCACGCTGTTTTTGCTCAGCGCGAGGATGTAGAACTGTTCGTTGCGGGAGAATAAAGGGAGGATTGGTTTCAGGTAGAAATCCGTGGACACGAGGGAAATCTCCGGCACCGTGTAGGGGAGGTGGAAGTAACGGAAACTCCCGGGGCTGGCGAAGAGTGCCAGCCCTTCCTGTTGATGCCGCCAGAATTCCAGATCCGGAATCAGTTTTTTCACGGGATCCAGGATGGCGGCGGCCTCGGATTCGTAGCCGATTTCGTCCAGACTGTCGTGAGCTTTGCGGAGCAGATTTTTTAGGCGGATCGGGTCCTGGCGGGTCTCCGGGCCGCCGCGATGGGTGGGGTAGTAGATGGAGACGCAAGGTTTTTGGGTGGTTTCCGAGAAACGAAGGATGGGGTCGGTGACCGTGATTTTCATATGTGATGCGCTGTGGCGGTGATCTGGTTTAGGCCATTTTGAGTTGCATGCTTCTTTAGCGGGAAACTGGCTCGCTTCGCCATTGTTCCTCCACCGAACGGACGCTTGATTCGATCCGTCCGTCATGGCCGGGGCGAACATCGAGTCGGACCGAAGCCGTGACGCGTGGGGTATCTTTCAGGGATTCCTGAATACAGGTTTTTACCAATTCCAGGCATTCATCCAGGGTTCCCTCGATGACCGTTCCCATGGCATGGGTCTCATTCGGCAAGCCCGAAGACTTGATATGCTTGACCACCTTCGCGACGGTTGGACTGATGGATTCATTCTTCGTATGTCCAATGGGAATGACGTTAAATTCGATCAAAGTATCCGCGGATTTCACGTAGTCTCCTTATTTCGATGGGTGCAGTTTGGTCTGATGTGGTTTAGGTAAACGTGTCGGGAGGTTGTTCCCGGGCAGACTGCCAAATGACAAAGATTCCGAGGCCGACGAGAAGCAGGCCAAGGACAGGGCCGATCACCGTAACAAGGGTCATAATCCCGAGGACGACGCCGAAGAAAATCAAGAAGAGGCCAAGAATGAGGGCCCTTCCGGTGGGGGCATGCTGTTCGGAGTGTGACATGTGGCGGGCAGGTTGGATGGTTGCGGCGCGTAATGGCTGTGTTTATTCGGACGGTTTATCTCGGTTAACGTCAGGGGCGGACTGATTCCGTTTGCGCTTCTCGTATTCCTGTTTGGTCAGGGATGGCCGAGCTTCATTTCCGATGAACTCTTCATGTGTCTTGGTGATGCTCTTTTTTTCAGAGGTTTCTGATTTTGGCTCTCGTTCTGAGTCTGGTCCGGTCATGGCGGCCTCCCTTCACTTGTGGGTCACTGATCACGCGTGTGCCTGATTCGACACGTTCTATTCAGTATAGCGCGATATTCAGAGTCGATCAAGCGCTCGGCCCGTGGGGTGACGTGGGCTGAAACTTCTTTAGGGGCTGAGAAAGAGTGGGATGCAGGATTCAAGGCTTCTTAATGGAAACCCTGAATCTGCGCGGTATTCATGGAGCTTAGGGCACGCTCAAAAATAACTTCACATTTTTAGACCCTGGGCGGCGGGGATCGACGAAGAGAGTCATTTGCCGCAGATAGCGCGGATGAACACGGATAAGACTCTTTATAGACTGCGGTTTCAGTGGATCATCGACCCGAGCGAATACGTGCCGATACAATGAGCGATGTTTTTTCCCTTATTCGTATAAATGAGCCTCATCCATCCAAAAAAATGATTTTGCCTGCCCCGAGCTTGCCGAAGGGCCGTCTATGATTTTGCCAAGGGTATTCAACGTGGTAGAATTAAGCCCAGAACTGAGAACTTAAATTTGAGCACTTCCTTAGCGGCGGCCCGGGGGTGTTTTTCCTTCCCGCTCCATTTTCTCCGCAATTTCCGAAATCAGCTCTTCGATGCGAAGGCGATCTTCTCCCGTTGCTCGCTCAAGGCGGGCTTCAAGAACCAGTAATTCCTTTTCGTCGGTGGACGGGTCGGACGCATGGGAGGTCGCGGCCCCTTTTTGCCCATTGTACAGTTTGGATCGGTCGACATCTTTCATAAGAATAAAAATATGCCGTCCGAAGGCCTTGGCAAAAAAAACCGGACGTTTCCGCGAGCGATCCTTTTGGATGGGTTAAAGCGAATGAATGGCTCGCTTGTCCACGGCAAGCGCCGCTTCTTTAAAGGCTTCCGACATGGTGGGATGGGCGTGGACGGTGCGGGCGACGTCCTCGGCGCTGCCGCCATACTCCATGTGAGCGACCGCGGAGGCGATCAATTCGGAAGTCCCGGAGCCGATCATTTGCACCCCGAGAATTTTGTCGGTGGTGGCGCAGGCGATCACTTTGACGAAGCCATCGGTGCTGTCGTTGGCAAGGGCGCGGCCGTTGGCGGCGAAAGGGAATTTGCCGGTGCGAATTTCAATTTTCTGTTCCTTGGCCTCTTTTTCGGTCAATCCGACGGACGAGACTTCGGGCTCGGTGTAGATCACGTTCGGGATGACGTCGTAGTTGACATGCCCGGCCTTCCCGGCGAGGAGTTCCGCGACGGCGACGCCTTCCTCCTCTGCCTTGTGGGCGAGCATCGGACCGGCAATCGCATCACCGATGGCGTAGATGCCGGAAACATTGGTGGCGAATTTTTTGTCGGTCTTGATCCGTTGCCGTTCGTCGAGTTCAATTCCCGCCTCTTCGAGACCGAGACCTTCGATGAAAGGAACCCGGCCGACTGCCACCAGGATTTTGTCGGCTTCGATTTCGAGTTTTTCCTCGTTTCGTTCGGCGGTAAGGATCGTTTTCCCCTTGTTCTTCTTCACGCCCGTGACTTTGGCGCCGAGTTCGAAGGAAATTCCCTGTTTCTTGAGCGAACGTTCCAGGGCCTTCGATACATCGTCGTCGAAGGTGGGCGCGATACGGGGGAGAAATTCGACCACCGTCACTTTGCTCCCGAGGCGGGCCCAGACCGAGCCGAGCTCAAGGCCGATCGCGCCTCCGCCGACCACCACTAAATTCTTTGGGGCCTTTTCGAACTTCAGGGCGTGGGTGCTGTGGACGATGGTTTTGCCGTCGAAGGGGAGGAAAGGCAAGGTCGCGGGCGCGGAGCCGGTGGCAATGACGATGTTGCGGGTTTTGAGGGTTTCGGTTTTCTCCGGACCGGAGACCTCGACGGTGGAAGCGTCGATCAGCCGGCCGGTTCCCTGGAACACCTTGGCGCCCTTTTTGGAGACGAGGGTGGATACGCCACCGACCAGCGTCGCGACGGTCTGGTCCTTTGCCTTCATCATTTCCGGCAGATCGACGGTGACCTTGTCCATTTTGATGCCGAGTTTGGCCGCGTCATGGCGGGCGAAGTGGACCATCTCGGAGGAGTGCAGCAATGCCTTGCTGGGAATGCACCCGACATTCAGGCAGGTGCCCCCGAGCGTCTTCTCCTTTTCGACCAGAGCGGTCTTAAGTCCGAGTTGGGCAGCGCGGATCGCGCAGACATAACCGCCGGGACCGGCGCCAATGACAATGAGATCGAAGGATTCTTCAGCCATGGGGGGCATGGTAGGATCGCGAAACGGATTTGAACAGCAGAAAAAGGCCCGCGTCCGTTTTTAGGACGCGGGCCTCTCGTGGGAAAGCCGCGAAAATCAAATTTCACAGTTCGTTTTGTCCGCCGTTTACGGCAAGTCGGGGTTTTCGTCAAATTCGACTCGGAGGCGGAGGAAACTGGCGGAATCGGGAAGCGGATTTTCGTCGCGAACGGTCACGATCTCGGCGTCATCGATGGGGGTCGTTTCGAGGATTCGGGGTTCATCGATCACGTGCCAGGTTTGCAGGTCGGACGATCCCTCCAAAATGTAGATGAGTCCGGAAGAGGAGGGACGTCGAACGTAGGTCAGGCAGAGATGCGGCTGGGATGTGTTTTCCGTCTCGATTTGCCGGACTTCGGTGCGCGGCAAATGGGTGCGTTCATCACCTGAGGCCCCCATGGCAAAGGCATAACGGAGGAGATTGGGAATGCCTCGACCGTCTGGATCCTCGTGCGGTTCGGTGTGGCGTGGTGACGAATGCAAATCCGGCGCGATCTCTTCCCGCAGCCATTCATTGTAGGGGAGGGTGGGAACAGAGAGAGTTAAGTAGGCGTGGCCCCGTATGTAGGCGGGATCTTCCTTTGCGCTCAAGCTTGCCGAGAGTTCCCCATCGGAAATTTCGCCTGGAATGGCGCGAAGGCGTAGGGGCAGCAAAGTTTCGCCCTCAGGGATGATCACAGGGTGCGGAATGGTTTCGAAGTGTTCGTTTAAAACGGCGTTGCCGCTCGATTCGAGCTCGATTTTCAATGGGGAGCTGAGATCTCCGGTGCGGATGAGATAAGGGACGCCGTTCACCATCATCGTGGAGACCAGAGGAAGATCGAAGGCCCGGCTGGCGGTCTCCGTGTTCCCGTAGGCTCCCATGTTGATGCGGCCACCGTTAGGCATCGACTCCCGGGAAAAGTCGGAGGATGGATCGCCGGCCGCGATGAGTGGGCTATGGCCGTTCGTGGAAAACCAACCGAAGCCATGCCAGACCCCAACCTCGGATTCGAGGCGGTAGGATTCGAGGCTGTAAGTTTGAAGAAAAAAGGGTCGAAGAGTCAGGTTACCCTCGTGCCCTGTTCGGTCGGGGAGGTTAATCCAATCTCCGTCTGTGTTTCTCCACACGTTCGAATAACGAACAGCGACTGGTTCGACGCGTTCCGGGTGGCGGCTAATTCCACCGCCGCTTTCTTGGAAAGCGATGATGCTGTTGACAATCTCGACCGTCGCTTCGCCCTCAATCTGAATTCCTCCGCCCTGGCTGGCGCGGTTGGCGGCGATGGTGTTGTTGATGATGGCCACATGATGCTCCGCCGGGGACGAAATGTAGATGCCGCCTCCAGCGATAGGAAGCTCGAAGATTCCGTTCTCCGCGATAATATTATTCTCGATACGGGCGGAGGCATTCAAGACGGCGATCCCCGCCCCGTACTCGGCAGTATTGCGGAGGATGTGATTTCTCCGAAGCAAGGCTTTCTCTTCTGCTGGAGAAGCATTCTCAATCCGAATGCCGCCGCCAACACCTTGCGCAGTGTTGCCTTCAATATGATTGTCTTCGATAATCGGCGAGGACCCGTCGATAAGAATGGCGGAGGCCGAACTACCATGCATTCCTGCCCGATACAGGGTGAACCCGCGCAGGACAGTGCGCGAATCCTCCTGATCGACGAATTTGACCAGCGGACCGCCCGTTCCATCGCCCATGATTTCATACTGGCCCGGATTTTCGGTATCTGCTCTGGTGAGGATAACAGGCTTTCCCTTGAACCGAATTTTTTCGTGGTAGGCCCCCTCTTCAACCCTGACGACCATGGGCTCGGGATCGACTGCGTCGATGGCATCCTGAATGGAGTCGAAAATCGTCGTGCCGAATTCGGGGGGCAAGGAATGAAAGTAGCTTCGTACTGATAGATAGGAGACAACGCTCAAGATGGCATCTTCACTCATAAGGGAATGGTTTCCGGAGGTAACACGCGCCTGATATTTCCCCGTATCCTCCGTCACAAGATCAGCGATCTCGAGCGTGGCGGAGTCGGCGCCGGAGAGTCGGTCGTGGTCGGAGAGTTCCTCGCCATCGCGGAACCATTGATATTCCAGGGGGCCGGTGCCTCCCTCCGCTACCACGGATAATGTCACCGAATCCCCCGGCAGGACCGGAAGTCCCCGTGGCTGTTGAAGGATGGCGGGTATCGCTCCGGCCTCGCCGAGCTTCAGGATCGACGCATCGTCTCCCGCCACGATTACGTGCCCATTGAGCAGGGCGATACCCCAGAGCGGGGGAGCGATTGCCTGATCGTTGGTGGAAGTCCATTCCAGTCCGTCCGGCGAGGTGAATACCCGTCCTCCCTCCAAGGGGGAGCAGGCCACCGCGAGAAAACCATCCTGATAGGGAATTACGTCCCGGAAATGGGTAGAGAAATCGCCGGTAACCGGGGTCCAGGCCTGGCCGTCCAGTGAACTGAAGATCCTGCCCTTGACGGAAGTGTCCATTGCCCAGTCCTCCCGGACCCCTCCCACCGCCACGAAGCGGCCATTGTTGAAGGCGGCGGCGTAGAGCGAGATTTCATCCTTAAGCGTAGACCAATTCCAATGTATCAGGGTGGTCGAGGTCGCCACGTCGCCCGATGATGTCGTTGCTATGTAAAGGGATCCATTCCAAGCGAGAGAGCTGATGGGTTCCCATGCGTCGGCCTGAACTTCGTTCCAAGCCAGACCGTCAGCCGACTCCAGAATCGTGCCATGCGCTCCCGCCGCGATAAAACGGTCGCCATCGTGGATGACGTCGAAGAGGTGGGCATGAATCGGCGCGGATTGGGCGGTCCATGACAACCCGTCCGGGGAAGTCTCGATGGCACCGTTTCGTCCGACGGCGACGAACGTATCGTTGGCGAACGCAACCGCGTAAAGCGGTTCGGCCTCTGGAGAAGTCGTTACCGGTTCCCATTGTTCGGCGTCTTCGCTCACCAGGATCGACCGGACTCCGCCGGTTTTTTCGGGATACCAGTTGTGTAATCGCTCTAATTCCGGCGGATGGCCACCCACGGCGACGTAACGTCCATGGCCGTAGCTTACGTCCGAGAGGGAATCCGAGGCGATCCGGTTGCTGATCGCCGTCCACTCTTCCGGGTCGGTGGAGGTTCCGATAGCACCACCGGCCCCAACACTTACGTGACGATCACTTGAATAAGCAAAAGCCGCGTATTCCTCCGTTGTGTTGTGAATGACTTCATTCCAGCTCAGGCCGTCGTTCGAAATCAGTTCGACGGTCGTGCCGGGGACTTCACCTCGGCCGAAGGCGGTGAGTCGTTCGCCATCGAAGGTTAATTGGTTCAAGCCGCGTTCGGAGAGCGTTTCGGCGTGACTCCAAAGGTCGCCGTCGGTCGAGGCCCAAAGCTCTCCTTCGGCTCCGACCGCCCAGAATTTTCCCCAGGCGAACACTGCGGAATATAAGGCCGGCATGGACGGGATGCTTGCCGGCGTCCATGTCAAACCGTCGGATGACCAAACGATTTCCGCCTGATTGGAGTCGGTGCTGATTAACGCAATTAATGTGCCGTCTCCGTGGGCCAAAGCTAGACTCATTCCTTCCACGTCTGCGATCATTTGAGACTGCCATTCCCCGTCGGCGGAGGGAGATGTCAGAATTGTGATGTCCCGTTGGCCGGAAATATCCGTTCTCCAGCTTCCCACCATGATCCGGCCATCATCCCGGACCGTGATGCCGCGAAGACGCCTTGAGGATGCGCTGTCGTCGAATAAGACCTCCCATTCCTTGCCATTGAAGGATCTCAGGATATGGTCGGTTCCGACGGCCAGGAAGGCGTCATCGTTGTGGATTACCTGATGAATGTAATCGAATACCGGTGCCTCAGCCGCAGTCCAATCTTCGCCATTTTCCGACCAGAGAATGGTTGAGGCGTCCCCTACGGTCACGAACGTCCCATCGCCGTACACTACATTTCTCAACGTGTTCCCCTGGGGAAGCGGGTGGCTCCATTCGACAGGGAGCTCGGATCCGGCGGCCTGGCCAATGGCGGCAATAGCGGTGAACAGGAGGCAACAAAAGTTGAAGCCGCGAATTTGGCGGAGGAAGGTAATGATCATCGATGAAGGGGGGTTGGGCGGATA
>LFIK01000924.1_pt1 | contig 22627 bp, 19 predicted proteins | sample 643401 | NCBI WGS metagenome assembly LFIK01 (sample SAMN03777447, study PRJNA286221) | soda lake metagenome | biome: soda lake; feature: Kulunda steppe; material: water; isolation source: sample T5-Br brine of Lake Tanatar-5 | place: Russia: Kulunda steppe | collected 2010-07
GATCCGCCGCCCGCTGACCCGGGCGCCGCTGACCCGGCGCTTGGCGATCCCCCGCCGGCTGATACGGCTCCGGCCGATACGGCGTTTGACGATCCGCCGCCCGCTGATCCGGGCGCCCCTGACCCGGCGCTTGGCGAACCCGCCCCGGCTGATCCGGCACCGACCGATCCTGCCGCAACGGATGCGCCTGTCAGCGACCAAAATTTCGCCTCAGCGCCGACGAATGTCGAGGCAGTTCCAAATGGAACGGGCGACGATGCTATGAATGTGCTTCGTGGAGAAGGCTTCGAGCCAAGTTCCGTTAAATCGGATAACGAAAGTCTCGGTCTCTACACGGTCAGGGCGACCTCGTCGGCAGGCGAAAATGTGCTTGTGCAGATTGATGTCGATGCGGGTCGGTACTGGGTCTATCCACTTTAGTCGTTAGCCCTGACTACGGCCTTTTGGGCTTTGATCAAGATCCCGGACAGCAAGGCAGCAGGTCTCGCGCTGCGTTGCGTCCGGGACGCCCCCGCGCTGTCCCGACACGACTATACCCAAATGCATATTTTATGCTATTTTGACTCGTGAGTTGATTTGGCGCAGTGCGCTCGGCATGGCGGACGATCCGTGGAACCTTCGGCGCGCCGATGGTATGGTAAGCGCCGAGATGAGCGCCTGTCGCCGTGCTCATCGCCCCGCCTTCCAACTATAACGAGAGCAATTTCGATGACCAAGGATACCCGCCCGGCTTTCGATTGGACCGATCCGTTGAAACTTGCCGACCTCCTGCCTGATGAGGAGCGTATGGTCAGCGAGACAGCCGAGGGGTATTGCCGTGACCGGTTGATGCCGCGTGTCTTGGAGGCCAATCGCCATGAACGGTTCGATCGTGAGATCATGACCGAAATGGGCGAGTTGGGCCTGCTCGGCTGCACCCTGCCGGAAGCGTATGGCGGCTCGGGGATGAGCTATGTGTCCTATGGCCTCATCGCGCGGGCGGTTGAACGGGTCGATAGCGGCTATCGGTCGGCGATGTCGGTTCAGTCTTCGCTGGTCATGCATCCGATCTACGCCTATGGCACCGAAGACCAGCGCAAAAAATTCCTGCCCAAACTGGCAAGCGGTGAATGGGTCGGTTGTTTCGGGCTGACCGAACCCGATGCCGGTTCGGATCCGGCGTCGATGAAAACGCGCGCCAAATCGGTCGACGGCGGCTATCGGGTCAGCGGCACCAAGACCTGGATCACCAATTCGCCGATTGCCGATGTGTTCGTTGTCTGGGCCAAGGACGATGACGGCAAGATTCGGGGTTTCATTCTCGAAAAAGGTATGGAGGGGCTGACGGCACCGAAAATCGAGGGGAAGTTTTCGCTTCGGGCCTCGATCACCGGTCAGATCGCCATGGACGACGTCTTCGTGCCTGAAGATCACCTGTTGCCGAATGTCATTGGGCTAAAGGGTCCGTTCGGCTGCCTGAACAATGCGCGCTATGGCATCGCCTGGGGCAGCATGGGCGCGGCGGAGTTCTGCTGGATGGCGGCCCGCGACTATGCGCTGGAACGCCAGATGTTCGGCAAACCGCTAGCAGCGACCCAGCTTATTCAAAAGAAGTTGGCCGACATGCAAACGGAAATCGCGCTGGGTCTGAACGGCGCCCTTCGGCTTGGCCAACTCAAGGACCAAGACGCCGCCGCACCGGAGGCGATCAGCCTGCTGAAACGCAACAATTGCGGCAAGGCGCTGGATATCGCCCGCGCCGCCCGCGACATCCATGGCGGTAACGGCATCTCAGATGAGTACCATGTGATCCGCCACGTCATGAATCTCGAGGCGGTGAACACCTATGAAGGCACCCATGACATACACGCCCTAATCCTTGGCCGCTCACAGACCGGGATTCAGGCCTTCGGGTAATCAGTTGCCAGCGGCTACTTCCTATGCGGCCATCGGGTTGTGGCAGGTGAAGGACCGGTTGGCCAATCTTTCGTCCGCCGCCGACGGATCCCCCGACTGCTCGAAACTCAGGGCGGGTGCCTGGTGACAGCAACGGTCGGAGGCGCGGTGGCATCGGGGGTGGAACTCGCAACCCGAGGGTCGGTTCATCAGGCTTGGTACCTCACCGGCAAGGTCGATACGGTCGCGATGCGCCTGCGGGTCGGCGGTCGGGTTGGCCGACAGCAAGGCCGCTGTATAGGGGTGGCGCGGATGGTGAAAAATATCTTCGGTGCGACCCTGTTCGACAAATCGGCCCAAATACATGATGGCCATACGGTCTGTTACATGCCGGACGACGTTCAGGTTGTGCGTGACGATAAGCATCGACAAACCCAAATTGTCCTGCAAGCGGGCCAACAGGTTTAGGATCTCGCCTTGCACTGACACGTCGAGCCCGGCTGTCGGTTCGTCGGCAAGAAGCAGTTTGGGATCGAGCGCCAAGGCCCGCGCGACGCCGACCCGCCGGGCCTGACCGCCGGAAAGCTGATGCGGAAACCGATCGGCGAAATCGGTGGGCAAACCGACCAATGTCAGCAGCCGCGAGCATTCGGCATCGAGATCGCGGCCCTTTAGACCATGGATCCGAAAGGGTTCTGTGATCAGGGATCGGACCGAAAGCCGAGGGCTGAGCGAGCCGTTCGGGTCCTGGAACGTCATGGCGACCGACCGTTTGACCCCTTTCCAGTCCCGTGACGGCAATGTCGTCAGTTCCCGGCCTTGAAATTTGATGCTGCCGCTATGGACGTCGACCAGCCCCAGAATGGCCCGCGCCAGGGTGGTTTTGCCCGACCCGCTCTCTCCGACCAGGGCGAATGTCTCGCCCTCGGCGATTGAGAAACCGACATCGGCCACGGCGTCGATGAACGGGTCCCGGATGCCACGCGCGAGCGCCTGTAGCGGACCCGCGACCCGGAAGCGTACCCTGACATTTTGCGTTTCCAGCAGTGCCGTCACGTCCTGGTCTCCTCGCGTGTCTTGGATGCGTCAAGCGATTGGGGATGGGCGCTTGCGTTTATCGAGCGGTGAACCTCGTCCGCACGATGGCAATAGGCGAAATGGCCTTGGGAAACGGCCCAACCGGCCGGGGCGTCGACCGCGCATCGGTCGATGGCCATGTCGCAGCGATCCCGAAAAACACAGCCGGGCGGCAGATCGGTCAAATCGGGAACCTCGCCCGGGATCGTCGGCAATATCCGAGTGCGTTCGGCGATGCGGCCGGGGTCACAGGCCAGAAGCCGGCGTGTATAGGGATGGCTCGGGGCGGAGAAGACATCGACGACGCTGCCGTATTCGGCAACTTCACCTGCATACATGACCACAACATCATCGCATAACTCGGCGACAACGCCCAGGTGATGGGTTATGAACATTATCGAGCAGCCGATATCCCGCTGCAATTCCTGAAGCAGATGAATGATCTGCACTTCTAGGGTTGCGTCCAGGGCGGTCGTCGGTTCGTCGGCGATCAACAGATCCGGCTTGACCATCAATGCCATGGCGATCGCAATGCGTTGCCGCATCCCGCCGGAAAATTGATGGGGGTACGCCTTGAGCCGGGCCGTGGCGTCGGGAATGCCGACCTTTTCGAGCATCTCCGCCGCGCGTCGGCGTTTTTCGCGCAGGCTGACAGGGTCGCGATACTGAATATCCGTCATCTGGTCGCCGATCCGGCGCACCGGATTGAGCGCTGTCATGGGATCCTGAAAAATCATCGACAGCCTTGTTCCGCGCAGAAGACGCATTTCCCGTTCAGGCAGGGTCAATAGGTTCCGATCGTCGAGCAGAATCTGCCCGTTCGGGATTTCAGCATTCGGCGACAAAAGGCGCATGATTGCCGAAATCAAGGTGGACTTGCCGCAGCCACTTTCCCCCACGATGCCGACGATGCGCCCGGCCGGAACCTGGATCGATACATCGCGCAGGGCCTTAAGCGTTCCGCGGGGGGTGCGGAAGTCGACCGACAAATCACGGATGCTCAGCAAATGGCTGTCACCGGCCATGGTCATACATCCTTGCGCAGTTTGGGGTCGAAGTTATCGCGAAGGGATTCGCCCAGGAACGTAAATGCCAGGGTGGTCAGAATGAGCGGCACGCCCCCCGCAATAACGGGCCAGGGGGTGTTTCGGATATACGAAAAACCATCGCTCAGAATGCTGCCCCAGGAGGGTGTCGGCGGCTGAACGCCCATGCCAAGGAAGCTCAGCCCCGCTTCGATGGTGATGACGATCGGGATATCCATCGAGGCCAGGATGAGCAATGGGCCAATGATGTTGGGCAGAACATGAACCGAAAGGATTCGTGCCATACCGGCACCCATGGCCCGTTCGGCCAGAATGAATTCATTATTCTTGATCGCCATGGTTTGCGTTCGTGCGACCCGGCCATAGGTGGGGATGGACGTGATGACGACGACCATAATGACCGTGTGAAGACTGGGGCCGACGATGGTCAAAACGGCGAGGGCAAAAATGACCACCGGGAACGAACGCACCGTATCGAATAGCAACAAAATGCAGTTGTCGAGCCAGGGCGGCGACAGGCCGGCAATCAATCCAAGCGCCAAGCCCACGGTCATGGCCGCGACAATGGCCGCCAACGCAACCTGAAGCGCGATCTGGGCGCCGACCAGAACCCTAGAGAGGATGTCCCGGCCAATCTGGTCGGTTCCCAGCCAATGATCGGCCGAGGGCCCGGCCAAGCGCGGCCCGACCATGATTTGATTGGGGTCATAGGGCGCAATAACCGAGGCGAAAACCGCCACCGTGACGATCAACGTGACCACCGCCAGTCCGAACAGGCCGAGCGGGTCGCGCAAGACGGCGTGGACGGTTGCGCCCAGATTGCCTCCCGACCGTTTCGGCCGGACTGCGGGAGTTGTGCCCGGAGTCGTGCCCGGAGTCGTGCCCGGAGTTGCGGCAGGCTCGTTCGGTGTCATCGTGTTGTCGGCCATCAAAGAGCCTCCCTGGCACGGGGGTCGAGCAGGGCGTTGATCAGGTCGGCCACCGTGGTTGAAACGACGAACAACACAGTGCTGACGAGAACGGCGCCCATGACGACCGGATAATTGCGCTGACCCACGGATTCATAGAGCAGGCTGCCAATGCCGGGACGCGAGAACACGATTTCGGCAAAGACCGCCGAGGAGATCAGATTGCCGATGCCCACACCCAGGATCGTGATTGTCGGCAAAACGGCGATCGGCAGGGCATAGCGAAACACGATCCGGCGTTCCGGCAGGCCGAAAGCCCGTGCCATGCGGACATGGTTTTCACCCATGATTTCCAGCATGGAGGCGCGCACCATACGGGCGATATATCCGACCCAGCCGAGCCCGATGGCGAAGGCCGGCAGGATCAGATGCCGCAACTGGCTGACCGGGTCGCCGGGTTCGCCGACGCCAATCGACGGCAGCCATTGCAAGGCGACGGCGAAAATCAACAGCGCATAGATGGAAACGACGAAGGACGGCACGGCAATGGCGCCCACGGAAAGAACGCCGATGATCCGGTCGGTCACCGTGTTGCGCCGGATCGCCGAATAGCAGCCCAGCGGAATTCCCACGAGCGCAGCCCAGAGGATTGATGCGGCGACAAGCCGAAGCGTGTGAGGCAGATGCGAGAAAATGATATCGGCCACCGGACGATCGCGCACGATATCCATGCCCAGATCGCCGCGCAGGATATTGCCGAAGAAGGTTGCGATCTGAACCAGAAGGGGGTCGTCGAGCCCCAGGCGGAGTCTCAGCGCCTCACGCATTTCCGGCGTGGCGCGCGGTCCCAGCATGATCGTCGCCGGATCGCCCGGAACCATGTGGATCATCGTGTAGAGCAGGGCGACGGCCACCATCACGATGAGCAGCCCGAGGCCCGTGCGCCGGACCAGAAACAGCCACATATCGACCTGTCTCCTGGTTTCGAAGGTTCAAGGGGGCGCTTCGGGACCGGAATTGCCCGGCCCCGAAGCGTCGATCAACGAGGGGTTAGGCAGCGAGAGTGTCAGGCCCGGTCGAAGTGATTGAACAGGGTCTGTCCGTCCGGTCGCACGGCGGGTTCGATGAAGTCGCGATAGAGGATGCCGTTCACTTCATGGGTGATGAACCGGTAAGCGCCGGATTCTTCCATGATGTCCTGCATCTCGCGATACATTGCGGCCCGGGCCTCTTGATCGACTTCTCGGACGGCCGCCTCGTGAAGCTCGTTATAGCGAGCGTTGTCGAACCGCTCCCAGTTCCAGGAACCGATCTGACCGGCGGTGAACCACTGCGCCGCATAATAGGGGTCCGGCGCGGACGAGAAACGGTTCAGGACGAGTTCCAGATTCTGCCACTGATCGCCCTCGTCTTCCATGCCGAGGGTCCAGAATACCCCGGAATCGTGGAGTTGAACGTTGCACGTGATGCCGACTGCCTGCAATTGCGCCTGGATGATTTGTGCGGCGGTTGAGAATGTCGCGGTGTTGCGCACCGCAAGCGTCACTTCCAGCCCTTCGGCGCCCGCTTCGGCCAACAGTTCCCGCGCCCGGTCGGGATTGCCTTCGGGCGCGATCAGTGTTTCCTCGCGATAGCCGACCAGACCGGGTGCGATCATGCCATTGGCGACCGGCGCCATTCCGAAATAGGCGGCGTCGATGATCTGCGGAATATTGACGGCATTCTGGATCGCCTGGCGCACCCGCTGGTCCTGCAGTTTCGGGTGTTCGGTATTCATGCCCAGCCAGACATAGTAAAGGGCCGGAAAGGTCTCGACCCGGCTGTCGGCGGGCAATTGGTTTTCGTAGCGTTCCAGGGACGAGGCGCTGGGCTGGGTGAAATCGACGTCACCCGCCTCGAACGCGATCTCGCCGGACTGTTCGTCGGGAATCGGATAGAGCCGGATCTCGTCGAAGGCCGGTTCCGCACCGGTCCATGCCTCGTTGCGTTCCAGAATGGTCACCTCGTTCGCCCGCCATTCCCGCAATTTGAACGGTCCGCCGAACGCGGTTGCGTCCATACCGAAGGTTTGACCGCCATGGGCTTCGACAGCGGCTTTGCTGACCAGATGGCCGACCCCATAAGGCAGGGCGATCGTCCAGACGGCCGGGAAAGGCTCGTTGAAGACCAGAACGCCGGTATAGCGGTCTTCGATCTCGACATGGGACAAGGGGCCGAAATCACCTTTTACGGGCGAGTCGATGTCCGGAGAAATCACCCGCTCGTAGCTGAATTTGACGTCTTCGGCGGTGATTTCGCCGTATCCGTCACTCCATTCCCGGCCTTCCTTCAGACGGAAGCGGATATGGGTCTCGTCGACCTGCTCCATCGACTCGGCCATTTCCAATTGCCAGTCCCAACTGCCGGTGTTCGGCGTATAGCCGATCAATTTGGGATACAGCAGGTTCATCGCCTCGACGTTATAGGCGTTCTCGTAGATCGCCGGATCGAGCCGGTTGAGATCGCCGTAGATCCGGGCCCGAAGGATCCGGTTGTCCGCCGATAGGACCTTGCCGGGGAAACCGGCGGTCATGGTGGCGGCCGCCGTTCCAAAGACCATGGAACTGAGCATGAAACCGCGCCGGTTCATCGGTGCGGCCCGAGTAACCAATGGGATTGGGCGTCGTGCAGTGTTGCCGGTCATTCTAGCCTCCTGGATGCGGGGCGAGTGATTCGCCTTTGGATTGAAAAAAACTACAAATTATCGCGCCGAATCGTTCTTTGCCATGTTTTGCGGAAGACGTTGCCGTCGGTGCCCGGGTTCTTTTCGTGGTCTGCGATGCCGTCGTATGTGTCGGGTTGGGCCTTCCCGGTGTTGTCGTCCTCCCAGGCGGCCAGTTCGGCATGGATGTAGAAGTTCTCGGCATCGGCATGCATGCTGGTTTTCGTGTCGATGACGACCCGCCAGTCGCCTCTGGCCATGCTGTTGATCCAATGGGTTTCTGCCCGCGCGCTCAGCGGATCCCGTGGGTCGATGGAATAGCGCTCCCACGCCCAAAGCCGGCTTTCCAGACCGCTGGACTCAATGCGGCTCAAGCCGGTGTCGTCGACCGTTTCGAGCGTCAGGGTTTGATTGATGATATCGTCGATCACACGCCGTTCGACTTGGGGCGGGTCCAGTGGCTTGGCGGTTGGCGGCAAGGCGGGCGGTGGTTCGAATGCCAACTCGGATCCTGCGGCGGTCGGGCGGACGGGGGTCTCCAGGCGCGCGCTGCCGGCCAGGACCGTCAGTGTCGTTGCTGCCGGGCTGGGCCAGATCATCGGCCAATAGCTGGTCGACAGCGCCACTCTCAAATGCCATCCCGCCGGAACCCGATAGCCGATGTCGTCCATCTGGACACGTACCCGAACCGGTTTTCCGACAGGAAGGGCCTCGGGCCGGGCATGGCCGTTGCGGTGGTTCAGGTTCAAAAGGCCAAAGGTGATCCGGTGCGAGCGGCCGTCCGGCGCTACGGCACACAGGCGCGCGGCGATTTGAGCCGTCGGACTGTCGGACCAGAGATCAAGCTCGACCACGGGGGCGCCCAGAATGTCCATTGGCGCTTCGAGCGGTTGGCCATCGAAACAGAGCGATCCGGCATCGTCGGCCCGTTGATCGCGCTGCATATCCGGCCGCCCCAATCGTGGGTAATAGCGCCCGCCGTGAATACCCACGGTCAGGGGTGAGGATATCGTCAGCGGTACGGTCGGTGCCTCGGCTGCGGCCAGGGTTTGGTCACCGGCAAGATAATGCGTGTTTGTCGTGATCCTTGGAGATGGCCATTGGTTTTCGGCAACCCATAGACCCGGACGCTCGTCGGGTCCGTGATCGCTGTCCGGGCCGTCGAGGATATAAGCGCGCAGGGCCGGGACATCGCGGAAGCTGTTCGCATCGTCTTTGAGCCATCGATCCCACCAGCGCTGCATTTCGTCCAGGAAATCCATGGCGGGTCCTGGGGCCGTGCCCAAATGCGGGTATTTGTGGCCCCACGGGCCGATCAAACCCCAGCTGGGGGCCTCAAAGGTGGCAAGCATTCGCGGGATCGCGTTGGAGTAGGCGTCGGCCCAGCCGCCCACGGCCAAGACGGCGGCTTTGATCGAGGACGGGTCTTCGCATACCGAGCCATGTTCCCAGAAGGCGTCACGCCGCTGGTGGATCAGCCAGTTTTCCGCCAAATGGGGCAGATTCTCAAGACGGTGTCGCCACATGGAACGCCAGTCATCGCCGGCCAAAGCCGGATCGGGCGGCCGCGCCGAGCGCGCCAGCATCGTCGCGCCCCAGGCGAGATTGTCGTTGAGCAGGCACCCGCCCTTATAGTGAATGTCATCGGCATAGCGGTCGTCGGTCGAGCACACGGTGACGATGGCGGCAAGGGCCGGCGGCCGCTTCGCCGCGATCTGAAGGCCGTTGAAGCCGCCCCACGAAATGCCCATGATGCCGACTTTGCCGGTGCACCAGGACTGGCGGGAAATCCAATCGATGACCTCGACACCGTCGTCAAGCTCCTGGGGCAGATACTCGTCATGCATCAGCCCATCGGACTCACCATTGCCGCGAATATCGACCCTGACACAGGCGTATCCGCGCGCCGCCATCCACGGATGCATACCCTCGTCGCGCGGAGCGGTAAGGTCGCGTTTGCGATAGGGCAGATATTCCAGGATGGCCGGGACCGGATCGGCGTCGGCATCGGCCGGCAGCCAAATGCGGGCAGCCAGCCGCGTGCCGTCCGACATCACGATATAGCTGTGGTCGATTTCGCGGACGGGGCGAAGGTTATCGGGCGTGGCGGTCATCGAAGTCTCGTTCTCGCGATTTGTTCTTGTCGTTGCCGAGTCCGTGCGGGCGCGCTGCCGGCAGCCCGCGATCACCAGTCCGGGCTGCGGCGATAATCCAAATGTGCGAGAGGCAAGGGGCGCGACGCAATTGCGCAGTGCTTGCGCGCTGTGCGTGACATGACGCGATTTTCGCTTCAGAATGCGTCGCTGACGCTTCTTTGAACTTCTATGACATAGGCCAATAGAGCTCTGATGGATGATTTTTCCCGCAATCTCTTGCTGCTATGCCGATACTATCCATCGATCGCCGACGTATGCCGGAAGGTCGGGGTCAACCGTCAGCAGTTCAACAAGTATCTAAGCGGTAAGAACCTCCCGTCTCGGCATAATCTTCAGAAAATCGGTGAGTTTTTCGGCGTGGACGAAGGTGAGTTGTTCATGTCCCATGACAGGTTTGCCGAAATCATCAAGCTGCGCCCCCGCAAAAATGTCACTGAGGTTCCGATATCACCTTTGACTCGCCATCTGGAGCTACTTGCCCGCAAAGGCTCCAAAGGGCTGGACAGTTATTGCGGTTATTATTTTAGATATTTTGTGTCCTATGGATTTCCGGGATATATTGTCAAATCGCTCGTCGGTTGGTACAAAAAAGACGATGCATTCTATACGAAAAATATCGGTGTTCTGTCGGTTCCCGATGCCGAGCGGCGGTATACGGTCCGTTTTAAGTATGTCGGAATACCCTTATTGATCAACGACCGGATATTTCTTATAGAGTACGAGTCTGTGCTGCAGGATATCGTGTCGGAGACCATACTGTATCCGGCCTACCGAAATCGAAGCGATATCCTTTCCGGCATCCAATGCACGGTGGCCGGGCAACGGTCGCGTGAACCGGCGGCCGGACGTGTGGCATTCGACCATATCGGGCGTCAGATCGACGTTCGCCGCGCGCTGAGGACCTGCGGGCTTTACCCGGCCGATGGCAACGAGGTGCCGCCGGCGATATTGCGGCGGATCACCAACAGGATCGAGGGCGAGCGCGGCGTTTTGCTGGCCGAGCAATGACGTCCACTTTCAATCGGCATCAATGGGCCGCGCCGGACTGGCCAACCTCCAGTCCTTCAGCCGTGTTGAATGGAATCCAGGCACTGCCGGTTGGGTCGCCTGCCAGCGCGACGCCCGCAAGCCGCCGAAATCGACATTATAAAGTGTTTCGGTGCCGAGGGGTTCGGCGGTCACGCAGGTGCCGTGTCCCAGCGAGGGGCCGCCAGCCGCGTCGTCGGCGGGGGCAGGGCCGGGGGCGGGGGCCTACGGTATTCACACTTCGGGATCGCGGTAATTTCCACGCCCTGATCGTCCCGGGCGCATTGCAGCATGAAATGCTGCTATGCAGAACCGGGACCCGGCGCAGCAACTCTCGATCGTGACACGCGAACCGGGTTCATGCGGCCCCGGTCGTCCCATTTGGGTCCCCGATCAAGTCGGGGACGATCAGGGAGGGGTCAACGATCGCCACGAATATCCGTCGATGCCGCCGCGTTGCCGGCAGCAATGCTGATTTCCACACCCTGATCGTCCCGGGCGCATTGCAGCATGAAATGCTGCGATGCAGAACCGGGACCCGGCGCAGCAACTCTCGATCGTGAGACGCGAACCGGGCTCATGCCGCCCCGGTCGTCCCATTTGGGTCCCCGATCGGTGTCCTACGGTATTCACACATCGATATTGATCTCAGACAAAAGGGATGATTCGTTAGCAGTTAGGCGAATTTTCGGGAGCCGGTGCGATGGATTTTGGATTGGGTTTCTTTGGAGATCGGCGGCTGGATAAAGGGGGACTTTTCTCCATCTCCGTTTGGTTGAGACATGTCGGTCTGGACTATCGGTTCGATCGCTTGGCGGGTGCCGATCGGGCGAGATGCGGATCACGCGATTTTTGCGCAATCCGCGCGCGAGCGGGCAGGCGATTATAGATCAGGCGGCACAGGAGACGCAGGGTCGCCTGGGAGGGCGCCATGTTTTGGCGATACAAGACACGACCACATTGCGCCATAAGGACAAGCAACGCTCGATAGCGCTGCATGCAACCTTGGGTGTCGATGCGGAAGACGGTTCGGTTCTGGGCCTGTTGCATAGTGAGATACTGCACCGGGAGGGTGGCAAGAAGCGCCATCGCGGTGAGCGCGGTTTTGCTGACAAGGAGAGCGCCCGCTGGGAGCGTGGGGCGCTCTCAGCGGCGAAGCGGAGCGACACTGCGTTGCGGGTCACGGTGGTCGGCGACCGGGAAGCCGATATTTATGCGCTTTTCGCGACGTGTCCGGCCGAGGTGGATTTGCTGGTCCGCGCCACCCATGATCGGCGTTTGAAGGACGGAAGAGCGCTGTTCGATCATCTCCGTTGTCAGCCGGAAGCTGGGCAAATGACCGTCGATGTGGCGGCAGCGCCGGGCCGGCCGGCGCGCCAGGCTTTAGTGGCGCTGCGTTTCACGCAAGCAACGATCGCCTGTCCGAAGTGGAGTGCCGACAAGAACCGATTGCCCGCCGAACAGACAGTGATCCTCGTCGAAGCGCGAGAAGTCAACCCGCCGTCAGGCGTGCCTGCCCTGCATTGGCGGTTTGTCACGACGCATCACGTAACCCGCTTTGATCAGGCGCGTTGGATCGTCGCTCTCTACCGCAAGCGCTGGACCATTGAGGAGTTGTTCCGCGTCCTCAAGACGCGCGGTTTCGACTTGGAGAGGGTTGGGATCCTCGACGAACCCTTTGAGACGCTGACCGCCGCCACTTTGGTCGCCGGTTTCAGCGTTTTGCAGTTGACGCGCCAACGTGACGGCCAAGCCAACCGCCCCCTCGAAGACGTCTTTCATCCCGACGAACACCCCGCTTTGGAGGCGACGTGCAAACGTCTCGAAGGCAAAACTGCGAAGCAGAAGAACCCCCACGCAAAAGGCTCACTGGCCTTTGCCGCCTGGGTCTGCGCTCGCCTCGGCGGCTAGACCGGCTACTACGGAAAGCCAGGTCCCATCGTCATGCTTCGCGGCCTCCATCAGTTCAGGGCCATTCGACAAGGATGGACGTTAGCGCACGATGTGTGAATCTCGTAGGACTTGATCGGGGACCCCGCTCCGGATGCACCCGGCTCGCGCCTCACGATCGAGAGTTGCTGCGCCGGGTCCCGGTTCTGCATAGCAGCATTTCATGCTGCAATGCGCCCGGGACGATCAGGGTGTGGCAATCACCGCGATGCCGATGTGTGAACACCGTAGGATCAAGTCGGGGACGATCAGGAGGGGGATGTCGATGTGTGCACGATCTGTGAATCTCGTAGGGCGGGGGCAGGGGCAGCGGCCAAATCGTCGGGTCTGATGCCGAGCACAATCTCTGACATTTGGGGCGGCAAGGTTCGGGTCAGATAGGCGGCGCCTTCGCCGTCGACGGTCAAGCGCCAATCGTCCCCGACGTGTTGTCTGGACCGTTTTCCGTCATCTCCCAGTTTATCGTGAGGCATCCTGTTCGCGACGCATGATTAACAGCTGAAACGGGATGGTCGACGGATGCCTTGGGACTGAGTGAGACGGCAGGGAAAGGGCATATTCCCTTAGTCGGTCATCCGTCCAAGTCGGCCTTTGCGGCCTTGGCGCCGGCCATGAACAAGACGATGTCGCTGGGCCCCGCTACCAGCAGATTACCGGCCTCGGCGGTTTGGCGCATATTGCGGCCGGGAACCGGGATGGTGCCCATCCACTTGCCGGTCTTTGAAATCCGTTCTTCGGCCTTGTCCATGACCTTGCGGAATTCCGGATCGGCCAGTTGCTCCAGCTTACCCATCGAGCCGGCCAGATCGTTGGGGCCGATGAACAGCATGTCGATGCCGTCGACGGCGGCTATTTCGTCGATGGCGTCGACCGCCGTGACGCTTTCGATCTGGACGATCACCATGATCTGGTTGGCGCTTTCCGTCATATAGTCGGTGTCGACACCATAGCGGGCGGCCCGGGCGATCGGCGGCGCGTATCCGCGTCGGCCGCGGGGCGGGTAGTGGCAGGACTGGGCCGCCGCCAGGGCGTCGGCGCCGCTCTCGACCATTGGAATCATGACCGAGAGGGCCCCGGCGTCGAGAATGCGCTTCAAGGCGGTCGAGTCGTTGACCGGGACCCGGACGATCGCTTCACCCCCGGCGGCTTCGACCGCGCGCATGGTGTTAATGGTTGTCTCGAAGCCGCCCGGACCATGCTCGGTGTCGATCAGAACATACCGCCACCCGGCACTGACGGCGGCTTCGGCCAGGGCCGGACTGCCGGTCTGGTTCCAAATCAGGAATTGCGGCTCGCCGCGTTTCATGGCCGCTTTAAGGGTGTTTTGTTTCATGATGTTTCTCTGGGTTACGAGACAATAAATCAGGCCGAAGGCGTTGTGCCCAACTCGCGCCGCCGTCCCCGAACGCCTTTGACGATCATGGCGATCCACAAGGAAAGCGTCAGGAGACCGAGGATTCCGGACACCGGACGGTCGAAAAAGGCAAGTACCTCGCCTTGGCCGCGCATGACCGTAATCATGAATCGGTCCTCGACCATAGGGCCCAAAACGATGCCCAGGATCGCTGGGGCGATAGGGATGTCGTTCTCTTCCATCAGAAAGGCGATGATGCCGAGAACCAACAGGATCCAGACCGCGAACAGCGTGTTGTTCACGGCAAAGGCGCCGACGATGCAGAACAGCAGGATTAACGGCATCAATATCCGCATCGGCACCGACAGCACCAGGCCGGACATCCGGATGACCATGAAGCCAAGGGGCAGCATGATCATATTGGCGACCAGAAAGGCCAAAAAGACGGCATAGACCAGATCGGGCTGCTGGGTGAATACTTGCGGTCCCGGGGTCAGGCCTTTGAGAAAAAGGATGCCGATGGCGATCGCCGTGACCGTATCGCCGGGGATGCCGAAGACGAGCGCCGGTGTCCAGGCGCCGGCAACCGCGGCGTTGTTCGCCGATCCGCCGTCGACGATTCCCTCGACATGGCCGGTGCCGTATTTTTCGGGATCGCGCGAGAACCGGCGGCCAAGCGTATAGGAAATCCATGCGGCGATGTCCGCGCCGGCGCCGGGCAGCGTCCCAAGACCGCTGCCCAGGATGCTGGAGCGGAAGATGTTGACCTTGTACCGTCGAAGCATACGGCCCTGACCCTTGAAAAGGGGGCCGACTTTGGGTGCCCTGACATCCTTGCCGGGATCGCCCTTGAGGGCGTTGCGCAGGATTTCCGAGATCGCAAACATGGCGATCATGGCCGGAATGAAGCTGATGCCGTCGAGAAGCTCGACCGACCCGAAGGTAAAGCGCGGATAGCCGACGGAAATGTCGATTCCGATCGTGGCAATGAACAGCCCGATCAACAGCGACAAGGCCCCGCGTACCGGCGACGGTCCCGATATCAGCACCGCGCAGGTCAAGCCCAGACAGGCCAGCCAGAAATACTCCACAGAACTGAACTGAATGGCGATTCGCGCCAATTGAGGCGACAGGGTCATCAAGATGATCGTGCCGATGATACCGCCGATCACCGAGGTCATGAGGCCGGCGCCGAGGGCATAACCGCCTTCGCCGCGCCGGGTCATTTTGTAGGCTTCGTCGACATAGGCCGCCGAGGCCGGCGTTCCGGGAATGCGCAGCAACGCGCCGGGAATGTCGCCGGCGAAAATGGCCGTGGCCGTCGTCGTTACGATCGCTGCGATCGCCGGAACCGGATCCATGAAAAACGTCACCGGCACCAGCAACGCCACCGACATGGTGGCGGTCAGGCCCGGAATCGAGCCGACGAGCAGCCCGTAGATCGCTGCCAGAAAGATGACCAGCAGAGTCTGCGGATCGGTGATGTGGCCGACGGCCTGGAAAAAGGCGTCCATGGAAGTCCCCTACCACGCGATCGGCAACAGAATACCCCAAGGCAGCGGGACTCTGAGCAGGCTGTAAAAGATGTAATGTATGACGATTGCGGCCGCGATACCCGAGGGCACGGCGGCGATCGGACGCACCTTGAACGCCATCAGAAGTCCGCTGACGACAATCGCCGCCGTCACATGAAAGCCAAGCGGCCGGGATGCGGCAATATAGAAAACCAAGGCGACAAGGACGGCGGCAGCCCGCAACAGCGATGCAGGCTGACGCGCCCAGTCGGCCAGGATGAGCATCGGTTTGCCCTTTCCCTGGCGATGATCCAGGATTGCCCGGCCGATCAAGACAACACCGCACAGGGCCATGCCCCCGCCGATAATGCTGGGGAACAGCCCCGGCCCGACGGGCATGCCCGCCAGGATCGGGAACGTTTGGGCGTAGAGGGCGACCGCGCTGCCGAAAAGCAGCACGATCACCCCTAAGACCGCATCATTTGCCTTCATGACCGCCGAACTATCCGGGTTTTATTCAGCCAAGCCGATGGCTTGCATCGTCGCGCCCAGGCCTTCGTCGGAATTTTCGATGTATTGGCGAAGATCGTCGCCGCCTTGGAAGACGACTTCGGCGCCGCGGCCTTCTTTGAACTCGGCCCATTCATCGCTCTGCGTGATTTCCTCGACCGCATTGGCATACGAGCAGGCAATGTTCTCGGGCATGCCTTCCGGACCGCTGATGGTGATGAAGGCGGCCAAGGTCCAGCCGCTGTCCAGAACGTCAGCCGTCAGCGGCACGTCGGGAAGCGCCCCCATGGGCTCGTCATGCATATAGGCCAGCGCCTTCAATTCACCGGCCTGGACCTGAGCGAGCGCCTCGGACAGGGCGACCGTTACCATGTCGACGCCGCCGGCCATCAGTTCCTGCATGCCCGAGGCCGCGCCATCGGACGGGATCCAGCGGATCGCTTGCGGGTCCATGCCTTCGGCGTTCAGCATGCCGGCAAGAGCGAGGTGCCAGATGCCGCCTTGCGCCGTGCCCGACGCCGTCAACTCGCCGGGATTGTCGTTGGCATAAGCCAACAGGTCTTCAAGGCTGTCGAACTGACTGTCGGCCGCCACGGTGACGCTGGCCGGCACGATGTCGATCAGGCCGATCGGCGTAATGTTCTCGTGGGTGAGATCGGTCAAACCTGCCCAATGCATGGTCGCGATTTCGACCGTCGCCGCGCCGACCGTATAGCCGTCCGGCTCGGCGCTCGAAATAGCCGTATGGCCGACGACGCCGTTGCCGCCGGTGCGGTTCACGACGTTGAAGGGCTGACCGAAATGCTCTTCGAGCATGCTGGCGAGCATCCGGGAATTGGCGTCGGTGCCGCCGCCGGCGCCCCAGGGAACGATATAGGTTACCGGGCGATCGGGGGTCCAATCACAGTCTTGGGCAACGGCCGTATTGGCTGAACCGGCAACGAAAGCGCCGGCCGCAACGCCTGCGGTCAGGGCGGCAGTCAGAAGATGTCTGGTCATAAATTATCCTCCCAAAGGATTATTTGTTTGCTCATGCCTGCACTGGCCCGCTTGGGGCCGGCAAGTCAGAATGATACGATGTCTTATCATTAAGGGTGGTGCAAGCCTTTTTGAATCGGTTTAAATCGATAGCGCAGCCGACTGGAAACAGGGATGACGATCGGTAAGTGAGCGCGTGCGGGGGTAGGCAGTGAAGATCACATTGCGCGATGTTGCCGAGCGGCTCGGCATTTCCGTGTCGACCGTTTCAATGGCCATGCGCGACAATCCGCTGGTGGCCGAAGCCACTCGCCGCCGGGTCCAGGCGGCGCTGGATGAAATGGGCTATGTCTATAACCGGGCCGGCGCCCAGTTGCGGACACGGCAGTCGCTCAGCGTCGGCGTCGCCATCAACAATCTTATGAACCCCTTTTTCGCCGAGGTGATCGCCGCGGTCGAGGACCGGCTGGCGGCAGCCGGACGAATGGTCTTTCTGGCCAACACGGCCGAATCGCCCGACCGGCAGCGTTTGTTTCTGCGTGCCCTGGCCGAACACAATGCCGATGGCCTTATCGTTTGTCCGGTCGAAGGATCGTCGGTCGATGATTTCAAGGCTTTTGCCGATTCCCGGCCGCTTGTCCTGGTATCGCGGACGCTTGACGGCTTGGACTGCGACCACGCGGTCAACGACGACTTCATGGGCGGTGCGCTCGCGGCCCGGCATCTGCGCCATCTGGGACACCAGCGGATCGTCTGGGTCGGCGGCGGCGAGGGCACGTCGACCTTTCAGCGCCGATGGGCGGGGTTTTGCGAGACTCTGTCACGGGACGGCATCGCCCCCCCGATGCGGATCGCGGCGGGGGCGACGAGGGAGGCGGGCTATGAGGCGGCCGGAACGGTCGTGGCGATTTCCCCCCGCCCGACAGCGGTCTTCTGTTTCGGCGACCTCTTGGCCTTGGGACTGTTGGCGGGTTTGCGCCACCATGGCGGGCCTTGTGTGCCCGATGAAATCTCGGTGATGGGGTTTGACGGCATTGGCGAGGGCGCCATGGCCGAGCCGGCGCTTACCTCGATCTCCATCGACAGGGTGTCAATCGGGACGACGGCCGCGGCTTTTCTTTTGGACCGGTTGGCGGATCCGTCCCATGCCCGGCAGGTCCGGACATTCCCGCCGACGCTCAGATTTGGGGCAACGACAGGGCGCTGCCCGATTGCCTGACACCGTCGCCGACGGCCGCTACCGGGATTGACCGATCTGGTCCAGGGCGATCCGATTGGCCACGGCCAATTTTTCGCCGGCATCACCGGCAGCAACGGCGGCAATCTTGCGGGCCTGGGCAACCAGGCGGTTGCGGGCGGCTTCGGCATCGGGGAGGGATAGCGGCTGATCCTGCACCTGCTCGATGAATTCCCGCGCGGCCATGGCCACGAGAATCAAGGCGGCGGCGTTTTCGGAATCCTGCTCGGCCGTCGTCAGACATCCATCGGCAAATGCCACGAAGCTGGTCGTTCCAGGCTGGGACTCTTCAAAGCGCTTGATGGTGTCAGTGAGCATGAAACCGGCTCTTTCCTTGTGGCCTTGACATGATATGTGTACCGCCGCCCGACGAGTGCCGGTGACACGGGATGTGACACCGGGCTCGCATTCGACAGACTTCAGTGTGTATATCAATTCCCGTCCCTTTGGCAACGGAGGCCGTATCGATGAAGGCGACACAATCCCAGGCTTCGTCGGTCTCGGATGAAACCGGCGCGAATGAACGAAAAAGCACCACCCAATGGGTCGGCCTGCTGGGATGGGGACTTGCCCGGCGACTGTTGCTGGCCGGGGGGCTGCTCGCAGCGATTTGGGTGGCGGTCGTCTGGGCCTTGGTCTAGCCGTGGCCGGCCCGGCCACCCGACCTTACGGTAAAGCCGTCGCGGTCAACCCATCGCCGATCACCGCCATCTGTTTGATGGTGGCCGCAAGTGCTTGCATCGCGGCCACGACCCTGATCGCCAAATCGCTTGGCGTTTCCGGGGCTCAACTGGGCATTCCCGGTGATCCGTTGCACCCGGTGCAGGTCAGTGCCGGCCGGTTTCTGTTCGCTCTCCTGGCATTGCTGCCCTTCGTCGCCGTTCTCCGCCCCGGCTTTCGCGGGGCGGCGTGGCCGATCCATATCGGCCGGTCGATTGCCGGTTGGTCGGGCGTCAGTTGTATGTTCGCCGCCGCCGCCATGATGCCGCTGGCCGAGGCGACCGCGATCAGTTTTCTCAGCCCGGTCGTGACGGTCCTGCTGGCTATTCCGCTGTTGCGCGAACGGGTCGGGGTTTGGCGGATCGGGGCGGTCGTGACGGCCATGATGGGGGCTTTTGTCTTGATCCAGCCCGGTACGGCAGCCTTTCAGTTGGCCGCCCTGTTGGCGCTGGCCGCTGCGGCGTTTCTGGGGCTGGAGGCCATTTTCATCAAGAAACTGACCGGGGGCGAGCCGCCCTTGCGAATCTTGGCCATAAACAATGCCATCGGATCGGTCTTGGCGCTTGCTGCGGCGTCGTTCTTCTGGATATCGCCAACGCCCACGCAATGGCTGCTGCTGGGTGCGATCGGTTTCATCATGGTTATCGCACAAGCCCTGTTCATTCAGGCCATGCGCCGGGGCGATGCCAGCTTCGTCATCCCGTTCTTCTACGCCACCTTGATCTTCGCGGCCCTCTACGACATCGCCGCCTTTGGCGTGCTGCCCAGTACGACGGGCATGGCAGGCGCATTTTTAATCGTTGCCGGCGCCTTGGTGCTGGCATGGCGGGAACGTCGAAATTGAGGTTTATCGGTGAGAAAATCCGCCTTGGCCGCTTGACAGATGTTATGATGTAACATATCAAATTGCTGCGTATCGACGAATGATCGACCGGAGCAAAGCACCCATGGTCAAGGCAACAGCCACTATCGATCTCGAGGATGTCAGTCTTGCCTATGGGCGCATCACGGCCGTCGACGCGATTAGCGGTTCTTTCCAGCCGGGGTCGATGACGGCTGTGATCGGTCCGAACGGCGCGGGCAAAAGTACCCTGTCCAAGGCACTGGTCGGATTGATGCGGCCGACCGGGGGGATGATCCGCCTGCACGGTCAGCAAATCGCCTATCTGCCGCAACGCGCGGAAATCGATACGAGCTTTCCGATCTCGGTCCGCGATGTCGTCCAGATGGGCTTGTGGCCCCGGCTCGGCGGCTGGCGCGGCGTGGGGCGCGACGAAAGCCGCTGTGTTGATAGAGCGCTGGACTCCGTCGGCCTTCTGGGATTGGCACGGCGGGTGGTCGGCGATCTATCCGTGGGCCAGTTGCAGCGCGTCTTTTTTGCCCGCCTTCTGGTGCAGGATGCTCCCGTCATCTTGCTCGACGAGCCGTTCAATGCCGTCGACGAAGCCACGGTTTCCGATTTGCTGGAAATCACCCTCGGTTGGCGCGACGAGGGCCGGACCGTGATCGCCGTTCTGCATGATCAATCACAGGTCCGTCATTTCTTCCCCGAATGCCTCGTCCTTGACCGGACCGTCCGTGCCTGGGGGCCGACGGCGTCGATCCTGGGCCCGATTTCGACCATTTCCCGCGGTGCCGACCGCCGAATTGCGGCATCGGTTGCGGTCGGCGAAAGGGAATTCGCTGGCGCGGGGGCGCTATGATCGACCTCGCCGGATTGCTGGTCGATCCGATCAATGACTATAGATTTATGCGCCGGGCTCTTGTTGCCGGTTTCGCGCTGGCTTTGGCCTGCGGCCCGGTGGGGGTCATGCTGATGCTTCGGCGCATGAGCTTGGTGGGCGACGCCATGGCCCATGCGGTCCTGCCCGGCGCGGCGATCGGGTTCCTGGTCGGCGGGCTCAGCCTGACGGCGATGACCTTGGGCGGCGCGATCACCGGGGTCGTGGTGGCGGTACTGGCCGGCGTTATGGCGCGTCTAACGCCTTTGCGCGAAGATGCGACGTTTGCCGGTTTCTATTTGATTTCGCTGGCGTTGGGCGTGCTGTTGATATCGACCGGCGGCAGCAGCGTCGATCTGGTCCACATCCTATTCGGAACAATCCTGGCCATCGATCGCGACAGCCTGATCCTGGTCGCCGGGCTGTCGAGCCTGACCATCATCGCATTGGCGGCCTTCTATCGGCATTTGGTCGCTGAAGCGTTCGACCCGAATTTCTTGTTGTCGGTCAACGGGGCGGGCGGTGTCGTCCATGTTCTGTTTCTGGCGCTTGTCGTCGTCAATCTGGTCGCAGCGTTCCAGGCGCTGGGCACCCTGATGGCTGTTGGCCTGATGATGCTGCCGGCGTTGGCATCGCGGTTTTGGGTGCGTCAGGTCTGGAGCTTGTTTGCCGTCGCCGCGGGTGTGGCGTTTCTTAGTGCTTATGCCGGGCTGATCCTGTCCTTCCACCTGGATCTCCCAACCGGGCCGGCCATCGTCTTGTTCGCCGGTCTCGTTTACTTGGTCTCGGCGGCGATCGGTCCCTTTGGTGGGCTGATAACCCGTCAATGGCGGACCGCAACCGTAAGTTCCAGGGGCTAGGCCCGGGGGTTCCCCGGATCACGGTCCCAGGTCGTCGAGGGGCCATTTATCAGCATCGGACTATGTCGGCCGGTTAAGGCTGTCCCCTCGAAGACGGGGCGCTTTCCGGAACGGGTGACGTATGCCCGCCGATCGGTTCTGTGAATTTGTGTTCGTCCAAATAAGGAGTCTCTTTCATGTCGATGAAAACCCGAATGAAGTCCGTTCGAAGCCCCAAGCGGTTGGGCCATCTTGCTGCGGTCCTTACCGCCGGAACATCGCTGATGGCGTCGGCATCGGCCGCTGCCGAGCCGCTTAAAGTGGTGACGTCGTTCACGGTCCTTGCCGATATCGTTGAAGCCATCGGTGGCGACCACGTTTCAGTCGACAGTCTTGTCGGCCCGAATAGCGACAGTCACGTGTTCGAGCCCTCGCCGTCGCATGCCCAAGCCGTTGCGAATGCCGATGTCGTGGTCGTCAACGGTTTGACATTCGAAGGCTGGATGGATCGGTTGATCGACGCCAGCGGGTTCGACGGACCGGTTGTCGTCGCTTCAGCCAATGCGACGACGATCGACTCTGGCAACGATCATCACGATCACGGGCATGACGACGACCATGGTCACGATGATGACCATGGTCACGATGATGACCATGCTCACAACGATCATGACCACGATCACGGGCACGACGATCACGGGCATGACGACCATGGTCACGATGATGAGCACGGGCACGATGACGATCATGGTCACGGGCATGACGATGATGACCATGCGCACAATGATCATGACCACGACGATCACGGGCATGACGACCACGGTCACGATGATCACGGGCACGGCGACCATGGGCATGACCACGACCATGGGCCCGAAGATCCCCATGCGTGGCAGAGCGCTACCGAAGGCCGCAGCTACGCTCAGACAATTGCGGATGCCTTGGCCGAGGCCGATCCGGCCAATGCCGACGCCTATCTCGATCGACTGGCAGCCTATGACGCCGAGCTGGAGGC
>LFIK01000925.1_pt1 | contig 22625 bp, 28 predicted proteins | sample 643401 | NCBI WGS metagenome assembly LFIK01 (sample SAMN03777447, study PRJNA286221) | soda lake metagenome | biome: soda lake; feature: Kulunda steppe; material: water; isolation source: sample T5-Br brine of Lake Tanatar-5 | place: Russia: Kulunda steppe | collected 2010-07
GATTCGCCTGTGAAAAGCAGTTTTCTAACGATAATCTCCCATCTAGGCCCTACCCATCTACAACGAGTCTCGGCGAGTCTCGGCGAGTCTCTTTGGCAGACTGGACCACCCTATTTACCCATCCTTAGTGATCACGCATTGCTGAGGTCTGGATTGCACCTCCTGTCCTTTTCTGGAGCATCTCTCCAGTTTTCACCCGCTCCAGTTGTAGGGTGCTCAATTATGTGTAGTGCACATATTGCACCAGCTTTTTGGTAGCTCCTCCCTTACCAGAGGCCGGTGATCATAAGCACTTGATGCATAAGCGCCTTTGTGAAACCTTACCCAACACCATTAGTAGGGCTCCCTTCTCTGCTGCTCTGTATTAAGCTTACATGCTCAGCACCTCTGGTCCATTTGCATGCCTCAGCAACAAACAGCAACGTAAGTCCTCTTTAAAAAAGAATCGTGTCCTTTGATTGAAGCCGTCATCACCGTCACCTCAGCAACCCTTAAAATAAACTCTTGCCTCTCTACTTCTGTCACTGTCCTTTGATAGGCCTTTGAGCCCTTTTCTTCTTGCTGCTTATTCGCAGTCTCCATGTCTTGAGTGGCTTATTATGAGTATACCACCCCACCTCTCTGGTTTCCTTGCCTGCATATGTGGTCTGCAGGCCGCAGGCTACATGCACTCAAACACGATGACTACGCTGCTGGAGGCTGGCTTGGGTGTGCAGGTCAGTGCATTCTGGACTCAGAACTTGTGCACTCGCCTGCTACAACACGGCCTTGCCTTGCCTGCATGCATGTCAAACAAGTCGCCTGCCTGCCTGCCTGCCTGCCTACCTGCCTGCCCCTGCCAGATGTTTGACCTTGATGAGGAGAGAATGATCCCTGCAAGGTTCATAGCAGCAAATGTGTGTGCAAATGAATATAAACATTTACGCTATGCACATGGCACATGCAGATCAAAGACAAGAATGGCAAGGATGTGGTGTCTCTGATTGAAGACCTCCGCCAGCGCATGCCCCTCAACCTGACCACCATTATGCAGCGGCTGAAGCTGGAAGAGGTGAGCCTGTGCTCAACCTGTCGCAATGGTTATGGATGAAATGATTTGCAGACAGCTGAAAATTCACAAGGTGGTTGGAGCATACATAACAGACCATTGCAGGAAACGCCACACTGCAAGACTTCATGTTGGGTATACCTTGCTGTCACTGTTTGAATAGGCTGAACCAGCCACTAACGCACACTTCCAGCGCTGGCACGCGCTGCACGTGCAGATGTGGATCGGTTATGACCCTGGCTGTGTGTTGTTGGAATGTACGCTGTCAAGATCCAGCGCAGCTCTTGCCCCCAAAGCCAAGAGCCCAGGTGCTAGCACAAGTCTCTGGCTGGCTCAGTGCTGTCAACTTTTTGAATCTTGCTTGGCCCTACCTGCTCGTTCATGCCCTGGTGCAAGCAACAAATAATGATCATCCTGCAAACTGGTCTGCACAGGTTGCCAACAGCCTGACGGATACGATGTATGAGGAAGCCCCGATTAGTAGGGTGAGTGATTGCTCCGTGCTGGGGGCCTTTGGCTCTGTGCATTCTTTCAGGACATCCACTAGTTTATGGGAGGCAGCGGGGTGATGAATACTCTTTATCCAGCCAGGGGTGCCAACAAGGCAGTACCGGTGCGCTGACAGTTCTACACAAAATTGCTGACCGCAAAAATGCCTCAATGACCCATCCATAAACTGAGACAATGCAGCTTTTTGCTCAATGTGGCCACACTTTTCATGATTTAGCAACCTATGTGGGGCTTTGAACGGGATATTCTTGACCTCTCCATGTGTCTTGAGCAGCAGCGCTGGCTGAGCAGGAAAAGCACCCCTATGCTGCAATGGTTCTGCAAGCTGCATTCCTCCTGCAACCTCGCAATATGCATTTGTTACTGTGACTATTGTCTGCTTTCAGCAAGCTTGCTCAGTGAGTGCTCTGTTCTCTTCCTGGCAATCATGTAACCCATGTTGGCTGGCCCATTGATGGTTATTTTCTGACAGTGCAATCTCTGCTATCTGACACTGATTAAGGTTTCTCTACAATTCGCATTCCCTTGGGCAAGGCTTGTTGCAGCAAGCGCCAAGTTTATGTGGCACAATAGGCGTAGAGGCTGTCTTGTCAACAGAAATAAGGCTTATTGCATTTGCAATCCACAGCTCAACCCTGTGCTGGGATAGGAGCCTCAATGCATAACCAGATTCTCCTCCTCCTGCAAGGATTCAGTCACAACCCATTCAGTAGTTTGAACTCAGTCACAACTCTCTGGGCAAAGGCTGAGTGTGCCGGAGTTCACATTGCTTGTGCACACGAGCACATTGAGCACTGTGCCTGTATGCCTGATGGGCACTTGTGCTCGTCTAAAGCGACGCATCCACCTTTCTCTTGTCCTTGCTTGATTTGTCCAGGGCATGCACGCTTGCATGGTTTTAGAGTCCTGCATTAAGACCAGATGAGCCTGAGGTTGAGGGCTAGGAAGCAGTCATGGAGACATCTCCAATAAGGTCCATTAGCTCCCATTTGCAGCACGACGAGTGTAGTCTGCCTGTAGGCCTTACAGAAGAGCGCATCAACGCGTGATGCCGCTTTCTGTGTGTCTCAACCTCATGTCGCTGTGATGTCGCTCAGGTTCTGGCTGAGCAGCCCACAGCAGACGGCAAACGCGAGTTCCTGTGCCAGTTCCTCGATGGCCGCGATGACGCATGGGTTCACGAGAGGGATGTGTCTTCTGAAGTCCTAGGTGGGCCTGAGTACATTCCTCCTAGGGGGGCTAGCGCTGCTGGTCACCAGCAAATAAACCTGAGCCTGGTGTGCTGTTGATCAAGCCCTCTGATGTCGAACTGGATGGCTGAGCAGGACTGTGAACTGCGTTGCTTGGCAAAGTCAGCCACAGATTTCTGGACATCTATGCCTGTCTGCGCTTGCTGACCTTTGCCTCTGGGGCTTGGCTACTCCCAGCAGCTTGTCCTATCATTGCTTTGTTCACATGTCGATCAGCCTCACAGAGGTGCCTCCGCCCTAGTAGGCCACCCGGTAAATCCTGCCCACTGGTACGGCTGCTGTCTAACATGCTCATCCGTCCTGGACGCTGAAAAAAGCTGACATCCTGCATGCTGCTTCTGCCCATTATTTCAAGTTCGACACCCGAGTACATTGCTTCTTGCAGACATTTTATTCGGGTATGGCTTCTCCGATGGTGATGCGTCCTGATCAAGTCCACCCCTTGTTCGATTGTGCAGAGGATTATGAAGCTGGTCTGGAGGTCTGCGTGGCCTTGGAGGTTGAGGATATGGTGCAGGACAACTTTGAACGAAAGTTCAAGGTACGCTCGGTGTCTTCTGTGTTTGGTCCTCAGGAATGCACATTCAACCACGAGTCCTCAGTCGTTGCAGCATGATTCATGAAGAAGCACCATTGTTGTTGCTGATATCAACCGGAACTTGCCGTTCAAGCAAAAGTCTCAAGGGAACAGCAATGCTTGCGTTGGTCTAGAATGCATGCTGATGTTTTGCCTGCGGCCGATGCTGACACATGTTTCCAGGTGCGTTGGAGCGATGACTACCCAACATCTTGGGAGCCCGAGGAGCATGTGTCAGAAGACTTGATTGCTGCGTTTGCTAAAAAGCATCCAGAGCTCTTTGCTCTGCCTCCTGCTCCTGAGCCAGTGCCTGAACTGGCCGAAAAAGAGCGAGAAGCTGTTGGAGCTGCTTAAGGAGCAGGCAATACCTCCAGCACAACTGTGCGTCAAAAATATACATAGGAGTGCATGACTGTGTTGTAACTGAATTCCTATAGGTGCTCACGTTTAAGGTTGGCAGTCAGCTTGGATGCCAGGCCAGCACAACGTTACAAGGCTAAAATTAGGCTTGTAAGGTTTTGAGTGAAGTTACATTGGCCCTTATGACAATTTACAAGTTACAAGTTAAGGGGTTAACCGCCAGTCAGGTCGTTAGGCTGATTGGTCTGTTGCTGGTCTTCGCCAGCCAAAAATTAGTCCATAATATCCGAAATGACTCAGTTCATTTCGGAAATGGCAGAGTCTATTGTGCCGTTGAGAAAGAAAATCAAAGACAGTCTGACTAGGCAAGAAATGTGGAATATAAGGGGCCTCCATAGAAAAGGATTGGCAGAAAGGGAAGAAAAAGAAAGAGTACTTTCTTCAGAAAATATCAGAAATTATGTGTTCCTGCAACTTAGCAAATTGCTCTTCATAAGTCGCGTCGTGGAACACACGATAATGACATTTATGTCTTCCATCCTTCAGAGTTGCAAGATTTCAAGACTTGAGTGTAAGGTATAATAAAGATAAGCTTACATGATATCCTCTTTGAAGAAGGTGCTCAGATTTTGTATTGTTATGCTCGACGGATCATTTCTCATAATCAGCTGTATTCATAATAAGAAATGTTTTAACCATACGACTCAAATCGTGCAATGTTAAACATTATTATGCACGATCTCCTGCGCAGCTTTATTTACTGTAACTCATATTTGTAAGAAACTCCAACTCTATAGATTGAACCTCTCCCGGACGTCTGGGCGTCCTTGCTGGCCATGTCCTTGCTGGCCGGTACGATGCAACCCAGATGCCCAGGTGTGGATAGACGTGCTCAGAGGCAGCTTTTAATCCTGATTTACATCATAATGCGATTTTGTCTGAAAAAAAGCTGTTGCTGCCTGTGGGGTTGATGTTTTACTTCTTGCCTTCCGCAACAGCCAGGATGCTCTTTCAGAGAGCATAGCTCAGTCCAGGGCCAGAATTTTTGTACACAGTATGGACCAAAGAACTCAGAGGTTGCTTTTCCTGTATCTTGTCCTGCACGCAGAAGCCCCCTGACTATCCCCTGGCCACTCCTGTGATCAACGCCGGAAGGTCATGGCCATGCCGGAGCAGCTGCTTGCAGCTGAGAAGACTTTGGAAGCCATGGCTAGGGAGATAAGGATGGCTGAGTGCATTGCGCTGACTCAACCTGTTGGTGAGAAGCAAAATTGCAAGTCAGCAAGTCATATGAGGCACGTATGCATGAATCCTGCACCATGGCTTGCATCAGCCCAACAAATTCATTACCTTTGGCAAATGGCCACAGCAGGCATGCCTGCACAGGGAGATGTGCCCCCAATTTGCAGTATGATCCACACAAATGCACAGTTCATGTGCTCTTTCAGTGGAGCATGTCATATGATGCATCGTGTGCACAGGAGGTGGTTCTTCTTGGAAGGCAGGCATTGAATTTTTTTTGTTAGTACTGGCACGTTAAAGACCTTGCCTGAGCATCAATTGGAGCGCCCGTCCTGTCGTGCGCAAAACCCAACTGCCGAGTGTGCGTTGCCACTGAGTTTGTGTGCCTTGCGTGGCTTGCATGCAGAGCTTGGCTGGCTGGGGGGCATGTGCACCACCAGCTCCAGCAGCGCTGCTGGCTTGACTGAGCGTCCGCTCAATGGGAATGGTAACTGCGTCGATGGAGGCACGCTGTGGCGCTGCAACCAATGCCAGCGCCTCGTGCTTGCGTGGCGTGCTGTGGAGCACAAGAAGCAGTGCGTGGTACTAAACAAGGGCAGGCGACCCCACGCTGCCAGGCCCACTGCAACTGCGGCGGCGGCCCCTTCTGAGCGCACGTCCAGTATGAAGGAGGTGAAAGGGGTGGGGTGGGTCGGTGCTGCTTGCAATGTAGCAAGAGTCCTGTGAAGCTGTTTGTGCGCCTTCCCAGGGATGCTGCTCGGAAGAGCCCAAGGGGTGACCTGTGTGGCTAATAATGATAATGTATTGGGCCCAAGGGGTGACCTGTGTGGCTAATAATAATAATGTATTGGGCCCAAGGGGTGACCTGTGTGGCTAATAATAATAATGTATTGGGCCGAAGGGGTGACCTGTGTGGCTAATAATGATAATGTATTGGACCGAAGGGGTGACCTGTGTGGCTAATAATAATAATGTATTGGGCTCAAGGGGTGACCTGTGTGGCTAATAATAATAATGTATTGGGCTCAAGGGGTGACCTGTGTGGCTAATAATTATGTATTGGGCCCAAGGGGTGACCTGTGTGGCTAATGTCCAGAGCTCGCTGAGTTATGCCGAAAGATGTGAGGGGGCTCACGTGCAGCATATTGGTGTCATGCAACTTGTTGATAGGATTTGACTGACACGCTCATTTTGTACAACTATTGCTAGAGATCTGAATCGCAGAGTGTCTACAGGGGTGCACACCATGTGTGCATGACACACATACGTTTGTGCCTGTGCACAGGTCTATGCATGCGTCTGCATGTGCATGAGTGCCTGTGCAGAGGCAAGCTCTATCATACCTCCTCATTGTGTGCCCAAGCCTGACAAGACGGCGCCTGTGTCCGCCCTCTGTTCAAGGTGTTCTCCCTTTTGTCCGCCCTGCATGCTGTGCAGCAGCAGGCGTCACAACGGAAGACCAAACAGGCCGGCAACTCGGGGGGCAAGGCCAGCAGCAAGGCTGCAGATGACCCAGCTCGCTTGACCAAGCTCTTCAGGTGTGTGTGCTCTGCACACTTTCCACATAAGGGCCTGGGCAAGGAGATCCATTTTCCTGTGCATCTTAGGGCTTTAGTCGTGGAGGTCTGCGTCCTTGTGCAGCCCCCAAAGCTCCTAATGAAGTCTATTCATCCTCCTTACTCCCAAAGGTGTAGAAAATCCTTGCTCCTGTTCACCTTCCTAGTGACCCAGCTTGCATGCATTGCCGCCTACCTCACATTAGCAGATGCATTCCTAAGCTGCTATTGCTTTGCTTCTCCTCCCTCCCCTGCCTCTACAACTTGATATTCTTCCCAATCAGCAACCTTTACCCTGCCCGTGGTTTGATGTGGGACTGATTGAAGGGTAAAACAGCTCGAGCGTCTTTAAAACAGGCCTTTTTCTTTTTAAGTCTATCAATCTAGCTGCTGGGCTCGCAATGCCGTGCCTGCCTCAATAATATAGCAAGAATCTGTGCTGCTCTTACCTAAGGTGAAACATGCTCTTGCCCCAGCGCGCACTTCATAAGCTGTGTGAGCAAGAATCTGTGCTGCTCTTACCTAAGGTGCAATTTGCTCTTGCCCCAGCGCTCACTTAAAAAGCTGCGTCCTCTGAAAGCAAGTGTCCTCACACTAAGCGGCCATAACAAAGTGTTCCATTAGCAACTGAATGGATTGTTATTGGCGAATCACCTTAAGGACTTTACCAGGGGACTTTGCAGCTGCATATGTGGACAATGGAAGCTTGCAAGAAAGAAGAGAAAAATTACGCAGGCAATGAAAGCACTCTCTACTTCAATTAAGGAAAAGGGGACACCTAGGGCCTAGGCACCATATGACCCCTCCACCAGCAAAGTAATACAAAAGAAGTCAGTGGCGGTCATGAGGGCGACTAGCAGTATTCCACACCTGGTCTATGGTGATTTGTGCAAAAGTTTTCTTGAGAGCACGTCTGGTACTGACAAGTTCATAAGCATATTGAACTGAATGAGTATGGAGCCTGCTGTGCTCCTCATGGGTTGCCATGCTTGCCAAGATCATTTGTGACTGACTGCCTCTTCTGCACAGTGAGTTTTTTTTGCGCAATGTCTCTTTGTGCAATTTTCCTTTTCTTGCAAAATGTGCTGCGCAGGGTGTCTTACCCAGGAATGAGACCAGGGGAGTCCATGACTGATGACTTGTTGGCCGGGTATGCAGACTTCTTCAACTTCACAGAGCGCAAACCGCGCTCGACACACAGGCCCAGGTGGGGTGTGCAGGCATGTGTACCTGTGTTCAAGCATGCACATGCGTATGTGTATGTGTGGGTGTGTGCATGTTCTGCTTCTGTGCAAATCGCTGCGCTCATTGCACAGGCCCAGGTAAGCGTGCTTCAACCCTAACCTTCATATCTGTCACCAGGAGGTCCTCATCAATAGCCACCACACTTGTGAGCGTCGGGCCGTCAATAGATTGTGGCTGGTACACTTGGTCGACTGTGTGATTGTTGGGCAGAGCACTGTGTCAGGGGCCAACTTTCTTCATGCTGGGCTTTGCTGTTTGGCTGAAGGCTGCTTCCACGCATGTGGCTGCACCTTCTCAAACAAGTTGCTGCTAGTGCTTGCTGCTACTGTGCCAGCCCCAGATCAACATGGCCATGCATGTGAGTGCATACCCCAGCCCTCATGCGTGCCACGCACGCAGCGCTTTGTTTGGAGCTCTTTGTTTGGGCATCGCCAGGCCCTTGGTGTCACATGTGCGCCTGCCATGAGGAGGCTGTGATTGCATGCTTGCATCCTACATGTCACATGTGCGCCCAAGTTGTAAAGGCCCTTGGTGTCACACATGCGCCTGCATGTTGCTGGCTACTTCTGTGAGTCACGCAGGCGCAAGCGGCTGCGGGTGGATGCAGGCTGGTTGTGGGCCCCGTCAGCCCCAGCCAAGCCCTCATCCTCTGCCTCAAAGGGCGCAACCAAGCAAGCTGCTGTCAACCGCAAGTCGCCCAAGGCCAGCAAGCAGGGCAGTGCTGCCAACCGTGCAGGTTCGCGCATGCGCGTGTGTGAATGTGTGCAATTTGTGTATGCATGTGTGCATTGTGTGTGTACGGCGTGTGGAGTGCAGGTCCTTGAGCACATGCGCGTCTCCCGAGCTCACACAAGGTGCCTTGGGTCACACGGCTCATGTGATATGAGTCACATGGGTGCACACCTGGACCCTGGCTTGGGACGATTAAGTGCTTACAGATGCGTGCATGGCAAGGATTGCTCGTGGAGTGCTCACAGCCAGGTGGAATTCAGGTGTCTTGGCTGATGTTTCGGCTTACTGTGGTAATGGTGGTGGTGGTGGTGGGGTGTGTGTGTGTGTGCGCGCGCGCGTGAGTGTGTGTGAGCCCTCAGATGTACATCCTGACTTCTGTGCAATGTGTGCTTCGCAAGTGTTGGCGTACACTGCAACATTCCACAATAGATATCAACCTTCTCACAAGGTTGTCAGTCTGGCTGTGTGGCGGTTATGGAGCAGGGGTTCTTGTTACTTCTAAATGTAACAAAGCCTTTTGTCTGCTGTATCACATGAATGTCCTCCTTGCTGTGCCGCAAAGAGCAAAGAGTTCCAACACTGCAGAAGTGGTGGAGACCCGCTGAATATGCCACATGCACCGCAGGCGCCTCTCACTCAACCCCGATCATTTTGCTCAGCTGCCTGCTCAGCTGTCTCACCCCCAATTGTCATGACAAGCGCGGGTATGCCTTGAGAGCTTACACCACCTCCGAGGCTGCCTCCGGCTGCTGCCACCGCAACAGCCACCTCCACCAGTGTTCATATGCCCTGGGACCCCCACCTGCACTCCTCTGCCTCGCCCTCAGAATCGCTCTGCCCACGCGCACAGGTGCCAGCCAGGGCTTTACCCACATCACCCCAGGCGCACGGACCACCCCTCTCCCCAGCTCCCCCCCCATGCCGCCCGCGCCCACCCAAACCAAGGGGCAAGCCGCGCCGCCCCAACCCCCCCATCCTCCCCTCTCACAGGCCGGTACCGCCCAGCCGCAGGCGCAGGGTGGGCCGCAGGCTGCACCACCCAGCCAGTCGCTGTCGTACCTGGAGGCCCAGAAGCAGCTACAGATGGCGTGTGTAGCGCGCATGCAAGCGCAGCAAGCGGCCCTGCAGCAGCGCCGCCAGCAGCAGGGGGTGGCAGAGCCAGCACCCCAGCTTGCGCAGCAGCAGCAGCAGCAGCAGCAGCCGCAGCAGCTGCTGCGGGCCCAGCAGGTCGGCCACATGCAGCAGCGCCAGCAGCTGCCTGCGCTGCTGCCCCAGTACCAGCAGTACCAGCACCAGCACCAGCAGCATCCGAGGCAGAGGGAGCAGCCGCAGCTTTGGCAGCAGCAGCAGCAGCAGCAGGTGGCGCCTCCGTTCTTCCAGCTGCTTCAAGCCAACACTACCCAGCGGCAGCAGCCGCCGCAGCAGCAACCCCCCTTTCCCTTTTTCCCCTCTGCCTGGCCCACAGCAGCTGCTGCTGCTACCACTGCCGCAGGTGCTCACCTCAAAGCAGGCACACCCAGCCTCTCTGCCCCCAGCCCGAGCTCGTTACCCAGCGGTCCAGCCCAAGCTGGAGGCTTCATGCCCACACCCGGCGCCCTTCCCTGCCCTGGACCTGCACCTGCCGCTGCCCCCCAGCCCCTGCCCCGCAGCTGCAGCACCCCAGGCTTTGGCGCGGCGGCGGCGCCCATGCACGCGGGCAGCGGCGGCCATCCAGCCGGGGGTGGTAGGCCCATGTCCGTGCCGCCCATGCTGCCTGTGCACGCGGGCAGCAACGCAGGCTTGGGTACCCCTGGGACCAGCTGCGCGAGCACAGGCCTGGTGCCAAACATGGCGGGCATGGTGCCCACCAGCAGCACGGGCATGATTCCCACCAGCAGCACAGGCCTGGTGCCCACCAGCAGCACAGGCATGATTCCAATCAGCAGCACAGGCATGGTGCCCACCAGCAGCACGGGTTTCATGCCCACCAGCAGCACGGGCTTCATGCCCACCAGCAGCACGGGCATGGTGCCCACCAGCAGCACGGGCATGATTCCAATCAGCAGCACAGGCATGGTGCCCACCAGCAGCACGGGCATGGTGCCCACCAGCAGCATGGGCAGGGCGCGCCCCGGCGGTGCCGGATGGGCGTCTGGTCTCATCCCCCCTGCAGCTCCGAGTAGCAACCTGGCTGCGCCCTTCGGTGCACCTCCAGGCCAGGCCTTGCCCCCATCCTCCCTTTCCTTGCCTGCAACCAGCCGATACCCACACTCAGTGCAAGGCGCGGCTGGGCCAGGAATACCAGGGAGCGCACCGCCGCTGTCCGCTCAAGCACACTCCTTGCCACCTAACCAGCAGCAGCAGCAGCAGCAGCAGCAGCAGCAGCGGCCGAGCGCCGCTCAGCAGTTGGCGTACGCGCAGCAGTGGCAGCAGTGGCATATGCAACGCCAGCAGCAGCAGCAGCAGCAGCAACAGCAGAGCAGCAATGGCGGCTGCAGCCTGCATACAACCCACGCGCCTCCCTCGCTGCACACTGCGGCACTCAGGCCCCCAGGGCACGGCAAGCGCATGGGTAGCCTGAACATGCTTGTCAATAATGCAAGCACCGAGAATCAGTTTTGAAGGTCTGCACTGCTTTGGCTGGAGTGAGGGGCACGGGGGGTGGGTTGGCTGCCCTGGGGCTGGGCTGGGCGCATCATTTGACTCTTGGGTTAGCAGCGCACATGCAGCGCCTGCTAGCTTAGTTCCAGGGGCATTTGTATACATGGTTTGCGGGAGGTGACCATGAAAAAGGCATTGCTAGCTCGATCTGCTGTGGTCTAAGTTTAGGCTGCAGGCTTGGCAAGCTTCGACTAAGCTATATTCGTAGGCTACTTTAAGCTATATTCTGCAGGTACAGCTCTGACGCTTACCTTTGCTATGCTTGCGCTGCTCTGGCAGGCTGCTTGGACGCATGCTGCCACAATTAAGACGGTCTAAATGATAAGCACTTGCTATGTGATACTCTAGGCTGTTCGATTTTGTTTGGGCTACGATCTTGTGTCGATCAGACAATTAGGCAAGGCAAACAACTTGTTTAGCTTAGAGCTAATAAAAGCCTGGTGATCACTGCATTCCAGCACAATAACAACGTTGAGCACTGGTACATATAAGGTCAGGACAGCTTCGTAAGGAGTGCTTGGGAGCATGATTTTTTATTAAGACCTGCTTAGCTGCCTGCCCTTGTCAAAGTGTTGTAAGAAATGCTATGGACTTCATTGAGAGGTGTCATTGTTCATAGTGGGCTTCTTCCTCACTCACCATTTTTGCAGTAAAGCTGACAGTAGCCCGTATGGGCATGCACTGCATGGCATGGCGGGCATTGTCTGGTGCACCGGCAACCCAATATGTCACTGATGTGCCCATAAAAAAATCATCAAGAGCCTCTACCACCTGAGGTCAACCTTACACCAGCAGCAAGGATGAGAACAACGTGAAGGCAAACGTGTTCGTCAGGTTTCGTGGCTGAATCCGCTGAGGGCAGCATAGGTGTCAAGGCCATCAGTCACAATAGCTCCGGACAATCGAGCAGGCGGCGGGGCACCTGAGATGGAAAGTCGATTATCCACCCTCGCAACCTGTGGGTTCGGGGTTAGAACCCCACTGGAGGCCACAACCGGCTAAGCTGCCCTCGTTCGGCGGATACAGCCTTGAAACCTTACCTTACCTTACCTAAGGGCATCAGGCCTGTGACCTGAAGCTTATCAAGGAAGACACCCGAAAACTTACCTTGTGAAGGCAGTCTATGATTCGCCGAAAAGGCGCGAAGCAAACCCCACAAGTTTAGGGTTAGTAAAGCCGTATTCTTGTTAACCTTGTGAAGTGCCAGCCTGGTCAGTAGTCATACTGATGTTGAGTAAATACGGATAAGAACAATAGTGGCTATGTTGCTATGGAGTAAGGGATATCATTTCTGACATCATGGTTTACTTTTTAGCTGGTTAGGACCAGCCAAAAGCCAATGAAAGCCTAATGATCAGGCTTGCGGTAAACCCTGCGGCTAACCCCTTAACTTGTAACTTGTAAACCCTGAACTCGTGAACTTGTCTTATCGATGTGCAAGCCAGACAACTTACAGCTTGTAGTCACGGCAATCTGACACCGTATGACATTTCACATCATACTTATATTATATTATAATCTGACACCGTGTGACATTTCACATTAAATGTGCACTTGCCATGTTGGGGCTACATGTATCTACTCCTTATGGTACCAATAACTACTAGTAAAACATAGTATGCTTGTGTATCTTGTATCTTGTGTATCTTCAGCAGGTCGTGAGACCACTGAGTTGTCATATCAAATAAACACCGAAGGCAGATCCTAGATGGACAGACAACACACAACCAGCTTTTTGAACAAGGTCACCAACTTAACAAAATAAATTGTACACATGTGTAGGTCCGTGATTCAGGTAGATCCAAAACGAATTGGTGTTTCTCGGGAGCACTGGCAAGCTAATTTGGGCCTCTGCAAGGGAAGCAATGTGTTTTGAGGCCCCTCAACTTCTCCTTTCCCCCCAGATCATAAGCTGCCTCCAACACTAGGCTCCCCTGCATGACTCAGGCACAGCCGACCTTGCAGCAATGGTGGAAAAAGTATCCCAGACACAGATGTATGACATGGCCACAATCCAATGTCATATCTGCTATGCACAATGCGCCCCACACAACCACAGCCTGGGCGCGAGGCTCCAGCATGATTCATGCACCTACACGCCCTTGCCCCATGCTCCCAGGGCTAGCCACCACATAATAAACCTAAGAACCAGCGCCAGACACAAACATGTAAAAGTGTACAAGCCATGAAAGGGTCGCGTAATCTATCAGCTCTGCAGCCAACCAAACTGCAATACCCTGCACAGCATGCATGAGCTGGCAAGGAGCAGATTGCTGTGCAAGCATGCCCAAGCTGATGCGACCGCAGCATCTGGCACGACGTGCATGTGCTGATCAAGGACAGGGGACCCCGTGCTGCGTGCACAAGCTGATGCGGCGGCTGTCTGCAGTGCCCTGCTGATGCGGCGGCTGTCTGCGGTGCCCTGCTGATGCAGCGGCTGTCTGCGGTGCCCTGCAGATGCAGCGGCTGTCTGCGGTGCCCTGCAGATGCGGCGGCTGTCTGCGGTGCCCTGCAGATGCGGCGGCTGTCTGCAGTGCTCTGCCGATGCGGCGGCTGTCTGCAGTGCCCTGCGCAGCGTGCTTGAGCCCTTGAGGGCTGCCTCCTGTTTCTCTTGATGGTGTGTGGAGGTGCCTGGGCAGTGGCTGCACACAATTGAGGTCGTCTCGTGGAGGTGCCTGGGCAGTGGCTGCACACAATTTAGGTCGTCTCTGTGGAGGTGCCTGGGCAGTGGCTGCGCACAATTTAGGTCGTCTCGTGGGGTGCCTGGGTAGTGGCTGCACACAATTTAGGTAGTTCGTGGAGGTGCCTGGGCAGCGGCTGCGCACAATCTAGGTCGACTCTGTGGAGGCGTCCGGGCCAAGGCTTCCTAACCGGCCCTCGTTAGACACAGTGGATGCAGAGCGTCCTTTCTTGCCTGCAGGAACAACATCAGGACACCATGCTCTCTTGGTAGACCCTTGAGCAGGTGAGAGCGGGCACAATGATGGCAGTCATGGGCGTGACAGTCGTGTTGTCAGGGAGCATGGCAGGGCATGTGCAGGGACAGACAGTGGAGTCTGTCCATTCCCTTGTGTCATCCCAAGGCCAATGACAAAGAAGCAGAGCAAGATGGCCGTTTCTATGAACAAAATTGAGTGGCGCTTGCGCATGCAGGTGCCTGCCCATGCAAAGCAAAGCTCGACAAGCCTGCATGTGAGCATTGGGCCATTGCTCGTCGGGTCCATCCTGGGCAGTTAGTGAGCCTGCAATCTCTCCCTGCTTGTGGAGCATGCCCGACAAGCAATCCCTGCTTGCTCCTGAGGCAAAAGCATGCTGACAGGCATGCCCACTGCATGCCACCAGCTGGGCAGCTGCGCAACCCTGACTGGGGTTTACCGGCTTTGGAGGAGCCCATAGTCACCATCTGTGTTCATGTACTTGGTTGAGTGTGGCTCCATAGTTGCCCTGTGTTTCCATGGCTCTACCATTTGTGTGCATGGTAAACATTTGCGTCCTTCATCATCATTTGCAACTGGTGGTTATCAGTCAGCATGCAGCTCATGTCCAACCCCTCAGCCACACAGCTCTCACCCGACCCCGTGCCATCGCGCTTCTGCCGCATCATGCGCTGCGCCGCCTGCCGCCGGCCCTCTCCACGCAGTGCTGTGATGAGCTCGTCCTGAACAATCAGGCAGGTACGCAGGCAGGTGCATGTATAGGCGTGGGCGCTCGCACACACAACCTTGTGGGTGCTCAATGCTGTGCCGGGTACTGATCAACACAGCATGAGGGCAGACAATCACGCCAAGCCTTCACTTCTTTCTGTTTGTCTGTAGTGAGAGACCCCTGGCCGATGCTCCAAGCCAGCAGCTGTGCATCAATCAGTGTCCACGGCAAGCAGGTCTTCCTGCAGATCTTCCTGAGAGGGGCTAGACTGCAAGGAAGCCCACAAAGCATTGGTTAGCTGGCTGGTGATGCCCTGCAGCAGATGCAACACCTGCTCGCTGCTCAGACTGGGGAAGTGGGAGAGCTGCTAGGCAAGAATCAGGCTAAGGCATCACACATCTCCCATTTTCTTTCATCATCAAGCCTAACCTGCACTTCTATTGCAGCACCAAAACAAAGGCAGAACGCTGAGTGCACAAGACTGAAGAGACTATTTCAATCCATGGTCCTAAGTGATCCAGTATGCCGTAGCCCACCATCGCTCAGAAACATAGCCTGCCGGAGTTCAGGAATACAACCTGCCATGGTACAGAGACACTGCTCAGCAGAGCCAGCCTACCAAGCCAGCGGGCAGCAGAGCTTATCCTAAGGTCAAGCTAGCGAGTTGGCTTCATATCTCCTTTATAAGGCAACCTCGCTTCAGAATGTATTATCTCAATTTCTTCATTTCTCATCACCCATCCTGTCTGGGATACCTCCTAGGCTGGCCGACACGTTCGCTCCATCCTGGCACATTTGTCCCACTTTAAGCTGGGTGGGACCACCTTCGGGACCACATGTACAGGTCCCTAATCAAGTACCTGAGCAATGGAGCGCAGCCAAGGGATGTCAGCCTCGTACTTGGAGCCATCATAGTTCGTTATCCCGCCCTTCACGCCCGCCGTGTTGTGCAGCTCGCACCACAGCATCATCTTGTCGTATGCCTCAGCTGCTTGGTCCTCTCGATCAAAGCACCCTAGAGAGGCAAGCACAAGCACACGCATGCATTCCACAATGGGCTCAAGAGACCGCAGCGACCACGGCAGCGACAGTGTGAACAAGCGGCAGGCGTCCAGATCAAAGGGATCCGAGGCGCACTTGAAGTAACAATAAGGAAATCTGCTGCGGATTCAGCAATGCAAATTGCTTTTGCAATGTATGACTGACGATTTTAAAACTATTTCATGCAGGGTTGGAGCCCAGGCAGACGGTTGGCCAAAAAGGCATATGCCAAGGCCTTGACGGACCCAGGCTGCCAAACTCAGTGTTTGACGGATCCAGGCTACCAACCTCAGTTTTTTTGACAGATCCAGGCGGCCAAACTCATGAGGCCGCGGATTTCATGAGGCTACCAACCTCAGCTCTAATGGACCCAGGCTGCCTTAGGGGCAGGTCAAAGGGGTACACTCGTCCTCTCTGCTATGCTCTTCTCTACCTCCTCCTCACCACTGAAGTACCCCTAATATGGTGGGTATTTGCTTGCACTGCGTGCCCTCAGGCTCTTATGCTGACCTGGTACTCTTCCAGACCTTTGCATTTAAGCATTGTCGCTTCTGGCCTTGCCCAAAGCCATTGGGAGGCTAGTTTGGGTGCAGATAGGCCCGCCCCCAGTGTCCCCCTGCCACCCAGCTGTTGTCTTTGCCACCAATCGACAAATACACATATTGTTATTGAATGGAACCTCCCAAATCCGCGTATTTTGCGTCCCTGACTAAATGTGTGGGCACCAGCCTCCATGCAGCGACCTTACCGCATGGGCATGGTTGGCCAAGCCACCCACATCCCTGTTTGCAGTCAACAAAGGCTGGCTTGCGACCATGGCACCCAATTTCCCTCGAATGCATCAAGTAGGGTAGGCTTGCAGCCAAGTCACCCACACCCCTGATCGCATAAATGAATCGGGCTTGCAGCCATGCCGCTGAAAGCACAAAAGCTTCAAATGAAGCAGGCTGGCAGCCCAGCCACTCGCATCCCCAGGCGCACCTAACGATGTGGGCTTGCCATTGCGGCGGAACTGCGCCTCCCATCTTTTTGTGGGGAATGTCTGGTGCACGCCACGGAACTTGGAGGTGTACGTGCGGCCTGCACCGTTGCTCTGGGTGGCATGCACAAGTTGAGGCTCGTCAGAGAATGAGGGCCAGAGGGGTGTGTCTTGTTGCAGGCTGCTTTGGCGAGCACCACAAGGTCATGCAACAGCCGACTCTGCTATCGCCCTGAGCTTGCCCCTGTGGACTTCAAGCAACACTACGCATGCGTGCCTGCAGCGTTCCCGACCAAGCCCAAGTAGGCGATACTATACAATCAGCATCTCAGCCTTCATGAATTAAATCAAAAAGCAGCATTGGCTTGTGTGGCAAATGGCAGTTTTGGCACAGAGCCTCTGCCGTGGTGTATGGTATGAGCACATGTTGCAGGCGTGCACACAGGCCCTCAAGCCACTCACAATACTTCAGCCCCATGTTTGGATTAAGGCAAGGTCTGAGGCCGCAACTATTCAGCAGTGCACATCAAAGGCAAGTGAGGAAGGCGTGCATGGCAACACACCGCAATATCTTTTTTCACCTCAAGAAAGTGATGCAGATTGTGAGGCAGGTGTTTGCAGCCTGAGATCCGTGGTGATTGGACCATCCATGTGGAGGTGGGTGAGCTAGATGTATGCTCTTAACCATTCGATAATAACCTGGCATTCTTTAACATAATTAAGCTCAGTCCCTAACGGAAAGAGCTGGTAAACACACGTATCGTATCTCACCTTTCCTTTTACTGCCCTGTTCAACTTTGGCACTGAACTCTGATGCACCTGTTGCTGTGGCATTTGCTGCTGCTGGGGCGGCTGGGGCTGGGGTGGCAGGGGAGGGTTGCGTTTTGGCTGCCGTGATGGCTGCTGAGGGGGCTGCTGCTGCAATTGGAGCTGGTGCTGTGGCTGCGGGATTTGCGGGGAGATAATGGTGGGGTGAGGCAGCATTCCAACATCCGGCTGCCTCAAGGTCTGCTGCAAGGAGACAAAAAAGAAAGGGCATGTTGAGGACTCGGTGTCAGCTGTTGACCACAGTGCAGTCTTGCACTTTGAAGGTGATGCTAGCATGCACAAGCTATGTGTCTCCGATGTTGGCACATGAGCAAATGCGGCACAGAGCGCTGGTTAGGGGAGAATGAGCAGTTAAGGGGTGCATACACAAATGCATGCTGGCGCCCAGGCTGTTGTTGTCTTCTGAGGTAGGATGTCTTCCTGCTCCCTCCAAAATCGCGAGAAAAGTGACAGGGGCCCAGCTGTGAGGCCGATTCGTGTGCACACAAACATCAGGTTTGTGTCCATGTGTATGCACTGTGTGCAGTATAGCGGGTGCAGTTCAATGGCACACCCCTGCAGAGCACTGCAAACAAGAAACAACGGGGCTCGTCTTCGGCAGGCCATGTCACCAGCCTCTATGTCCCTTACCGGGTGGGCCAAGGGCATGGGCTGCGGCCACAGAATGCTGCTTGCCCCTGGGAAGCCAACTGGGTGTGAAAGCTGGGGCTGGTGACGGGCACGCAGGCGCCTCGGATTCGTCACATCTTCCCAATCGTACACAGTCACGCCCAATTGCTGCGTGATGCAGGGGATGGGGTAGGCTTTCAAAGGAGGAGGCAAGATCAAGGTCGAAAGACGACGTTAGGCTGTTGTGCAGCTGCAGTCTCCAGCACGTGGCAGGGAGACAGCAGGGAGCGCGCAAGGAAATTTTGGGTGCGAAAAGGCATAGAAGACATGGTTGCTGCATGCACTCACTTGCAGTAGCACCGTCTCTCCGTTTTTGGCCCTGAAAATGGAGGGCTGCATGGACATGGCCAGCTGCCTCAGCTTTTCCTGCAAGCATTGTGCAGGGGCGGCTTCAAATAGTCATGGGCTGTCGTGCGTACAACTGACAGACAGGTAGAGACAGCAAAGGCAAAGGTTGGCCACTGCGCCTCAAGAGCATACCAGGTGGCCTTTCTCACCTTTTGAATCGCTATCTGGGAGCCAGGTGGGACTGGTGTGCTGCAAGAGCAAAGGGGAGCGGCAAAGGAGAGAGCTGTTATGGACAGACATTCCATTCCGTGTGGGTGACATGCCTATATAAGTAGCAAGAAACGAAAATATGCAACAGCTGCACCCACCTCACGGCAGGCTCCATCGGGTCTGGGAAGAAGGGGACTGTCTCTCTTGAGAGGCGCCACTCAAAGCCCGATGGAGCGTATCACTATCTCATCACCTAATTTACAAGCAACCCGCGCTGCGTGCGCGTTCCTGTGTTCGAGCGGTCGTGTTTCGTGTCCAAAAACACACAGGCGTCAGCTTCTGACTCGGATGCATTCTGACGTGGTCCTCATGTTCTAAAAAAATAAATAATAAAATCAGTACTAATTGACCACGAGCTGGATTTAAAATGTAATGCTTACCTGCAGCTAAAAAATTGCAGCTAGCGCTAGCTGTGCGATTAAACGACAATGAACCCTGTTACTAGTACCAGTACCATTCCTTGATACTAGTATTCAAAGGACTGTAAAAATAATAAATGAATATTTGAATGGTACCTAGGGTACATGGAGTAGTTGAGTAGTCTTCAGGACTTGCTGTGGTACCTGCCCTGAGAGCACTGAGTACTGAGAGTACATTGAGTACATGCCTGGTACGTGGGAGTAAGTGGGGTACGTGGGGCTCTTTAAGGATCCCTGGAGTACGTGGAGTATGTGGGGTACGTAAGGTATGTAGGGTACGTAGGGTACATGGCCCAGGGACTGGTACCTGGAGGTACGTGGGAGTACGTGGGGTACGTGGGGCTCTGTGGGGATCCCTGGAGTACGTGGGGTACGTAGGGTACTTAGGGTACGTAGGGTACGTGGCCTAGGGACCTGTACCTGGAGGTACGTGGGAGTATGTGGGGTACGTGGGGCTCTGTGGGGATCCCTGGAGAACGTGGAGTACGTGGGGTACGTAGGGTACATAGGGTACGTAGGGTACGTGGCCTAGGGACTGGTACCCGGAGGTACGTGGGGTACGTAGGGTACATTGGGTACATAGGTCATGTGGCTCAGGGACTGGTTCCTGCAGGTACGTGGGAGTACGTGGGGTATGCAGGGTATTTCCAGTCAATTACTATGCACTCCGCATACCTGGCTTGCTTTCCCTTGGGTACTCCCTTGTACTCCTTTTACTCTAATTCCCCCCGGATCACGCGCTCCTTCTATGTACTCTCTTAGTACTTGAGCACTTTTAGGCACTCTCTAGTACTTAAGCACTCTCCTACGTACCATGGTACCTTCTAGATACTCTCAAGTACTCTAGCACTCACATTTGGTACTGTAGTGTTCCCGGGTGTTCTGGGCTTGTAGGTCCTCTCCTTGCCTGCACGGCCACTTGTGCCTCTGTGCCTTGCGCAACTGCTGCTGCCATTTGCTAAGGATTTGCATGGAAGTTTCTTTTAAGTACTGCGCGTGTTACGTTTTGGCACCAATGTGCAAGCCACGCGTGTGGTGCTCTCCAGCAAATTAAGTTTGCGTACTGGTCTTGAGCTTCCAATGTGTTGCCAAAATATGCGTACAATCACTAATGCATTGCGTATGTTGCTTCAGATGGGTGTGGAGTGATTCCTGCTGAAGGCATCTGAAGCGCAACGACGCTTTTGCATCTCAGATTATGTACAAGGTGATCTGGTCCGATAAGCCAAGCGTGGCGAGGGCACGCTGGCATTACGCTAGCGAAGTGGACACATGCATCATGGCCCTGTACAAGGCGTCAAGCAGCAGAGCATCTCCCACCCTGTTTGATGAGGTGAGGTTTTTGAGAACAAGGTCCTCACTTTGGCAGTTTGGTACTCTGCTAACCCGCTGGCTATGGCTTCAAGTTGGCACAGCATGCGCTCAGACAAGCAAGAGGCCTGCAAGGGGGGCTGCGCCCACCCTGCACGGCCCTGCTGTGCGCCGTGCTGCATACGTGCGCAGAGGTTGCTTATAGCACCGTGTCTTGGCTGCTGGTGCTCTCTGAAAGAATTTACGCCTACCCTTAACCATGCCCTGCCCGCCCCCCCCCTTTGGCCTACCCTAACCCTAACCCCCGCCCCCCTAAGGAGGGCTGCGCCCCCCCTGCCCCCCCCCCCTGCTGTGCGCCTAACCCTACCCTCACCCCTAGCCCTACCCCTACCCCTAACCTAAAACCTTAAACCCTAGACCCTAACCTAAACCCTAACCTAAACCCTAACCCTTCCCCTTCCCTACCCTACCCTACCCTGCCCTATCCCTAGCCTGAACCTAACCCTCTAACCCCTGCACCTAGTTCTAACCCTAACTTCGTCTACCCTGCCCTATCCTGTCCAAAAACCCTAAGCCCTACCCGACCCTGTCCTGCCCTGCCCTAAACCTAAAGCCCTAACCCTAAATGTAGTTCTACCCTATCCCACCCTAGCCCTAATCCTGGCCGAACCTATCCTACCCTTAACATCTAACCCTAACCCTGACCCCAACTATCCCCTATCCTACCCTTAGGCCTAAACCTAGAATTCTAACCCTGCCCCGATGCTACGTCGGCAGTGGGCTCATAGTTGGTACTAGTTCTAGGTCGTTACCTCAACAAATACAATATGCAGGTAAAGCGTTAGAGGGATACGCTTTTAGGAATTGAACCTGGCCTAGGACCCAGTCACCACATAAGTACTCACTGAGGTGTGACCTCACTCAACAAGGACCACACTTAATGATCATAATAGAGACTTATTATTGGCACGTAACACCCAGCCCCAGCCCCCCCCTGTCATTGTCTACTTATGCTCTGTGGATGCAAATGTGCTACAAGGCAGCTACACATGTATCCTGACAGCCTACAAATTCCATGAGGTGCCGTGCAGGGTGGACCTGCCCCATCTGTGTAGACTCTGACCCAATGGCATGGGCCCCTTAGCTGTTACGCTTTTGACCTTATCAATGTCATCCATGTTGTAACTGTGCCAATGCAATGTCGAACAGCAAGCACATCATGTTAGCAGGACCTATTGAAGAGGACCTTTTCAAAAGGGACTCTGACAACTCGCAAGAGTCAGAGGTTGCATGACTCATGCAAGCTTCTGGTTTTGATCTGCAGATCTGGGCCCAAAATGTAGCGGTGCGAGGCCCACAAAAACAAATCAAAATCGATGATTCCTGATAGTCGATTGCTATTGTACAGAACCCGTTACGTACTTGTGACACTTATACACAAGCTTTCTTGCAGGGGCTCCCTCTTTTTTTACTCAGAGTTCACTGCTGGTCAGTCATGACCTGAGGTTTAGGTAAGGTAAGGTTTCAAGGCTGTATCCGTCGAACAAGGGCAGCTTAGCCGGTTGTGGCCTCCAGTGAGGTTCGACCCCCGAACCCAGGTTTGACCCCCGAACCCAGGTTGCGAGGGTGGATAATTGACTTTTCATCTCAGGTGCCCCGCGGCCTGCTCGACTATCCAGAGCTTGCTTGCGGAGATTTAGGATGAGAAAAAGTGTGGAGGGACATTGCTGACATGAACCCTCTGAAAAGCGACAACAAACTGGTCAATAAACTGGTGACTTATCATTCTTGGTTTGCCTGCCCCGTCTTAGATCTTCAAGCTGATTCACGCACACGGGTGCGGAATGGGGGTGCTTCCCTGACACCTCCTCACTATCTGCACTTTGATCTCCCTAAGCATGTTATGAGGAATGTGAGCAGGTTTTACCTTCGAGCATATACTCTCGCGGTGGAATCCTCCATCTGGCGCTGTGGAAATGGCCACTGTGACGAGTGTTCCTGGGCTGCTGTTCAAA
>LFIK01000927.1_pt1 | contig 22617 bp, 18 predicted proteins | sample 643401 | NCBI WGS metagenome assembly LFIK01 (sample SAMN03777447, study PRJNA286221) | soda lake metagenome | biome: soda lake; feature: Kulunda steppe; material: water; isolation source: sample T5-Br brine of Lake Tanatar-5 | place: Russia: Kulunda steppe | collected 2010-07
CGTCGGCGCCGGTCTCCTCGACCATGGGCAGGATCGCCGCCCAGCTCTCCTCGTCGCAGGGCACCATCAGCGAGACGATCATCGCGCGGTCGGGCCAGTCGCGCTTGACCGCCTTGATCTCGCGCAGGTTCACGTCGAGGGGTCGATCGGTGATCAGCTCGATGTTGTTGAGCCCCAGAAGCTGGCGATCCGCGCCGCAGACGGCGCCGTAGCGCGGGCCGTTGACGTTGACGATATGCGGATCGAAGCCCAGCGTTTTCCAGACCACCCCGCCCCAGCCCGCCCGGAAAGCGCGCGTGACGTTGTATTCCTTGTCCGTCGGCGGCGCGGAGGCCAGCCAGAAGGGGTTGGGGGACTTGATGCCGAGGAATTCTGTCGCGAGATTGGCCATTGTCTGTACTCCCTGTCGCGCTGTCGCGGCTCAGCCGATCAGCGTCTTGTGGATGTCCTCGGCGGCGTCGCGGCCCTGGGCGACGGCGGTGACGGTGAGGTCTTCGCCGCCCGCGGTGCAGTCGCCGCCGGCCCAGACGCCGGGCAGGTCGGTGCGCCCCGCCCCGGCGACGGCAATCTTGCCCTTGGCGACGGAGACCCCCCGGGGGGCGGTGTCGAGGCTCTGCCCGATCGCCTTGAAGACCTGATCGGCGCGCAGGCGGAAGGTCTCGCCGGTGGACTCCAGCCCCTCGCCCCCGTCGCGGGTATAGCTGAACTCGACTTCCTGCGCGGCGCCGTTGCCGTGCACCGCGACGGGCTGGGCATTGGTGATGATCCGCACGCCCGCCGTGGCAGCGTGGTCGAGCTCGTGCCCGGAGGCGCTCATGCGGTCGCGTCCGCGCCGATAGACCATGGTGACGGTCTCGGCGCCGAGCAGCTTCGACTGCACCGCCGCATCCACCGCGGTCATGCCGCCACCGATCACGACGACATGCCGCCCGACGGGCAGCCGCGCGAGATCGTCGCTCTGGCGCAGCTCGGCGATGAAATCGACCGCGTCGCGCACCCCGTCGCGCGCCTCGCCCTCGACGCCGAGCGCGTTCACCCCGGCCAGCCCGATGCCGAGAAACACCGCGTCATACTCCGCACGCAGCGCCTCGAGCGTGACCGTCTCGCCGAGCCGCACACCGGTGCGCGCCGCGATGCCGCCGATCTTCATCAGCCAGTCGATCTCCGCCTGCGCGAAGTCGTCCGGGGTCTTGTAGGCGGCGATGCCGTATTCGTTGAGCCCGCCGATGCGATCGCGCGCATCCATCAGCACCACGTCGTGGCCGCGCATCGCGAGCCGGTGCGCACAGGCCAATCCCGCGGGGCCGGCGCCGACGACCGCGATGCGCTTGCCGGTGGGCGCGGCCCGCGTGAAAGGGTGAACGCCGCGCGCCATCAGCGTATCGGTCGCGTAACGCTGCAGCCGGCCGATCTCGACGGGCTTGCCCTCCGCGAATTCGCGCACGCAGGCCTCCTCGCACAGCGTCTCCGTCGGACAGACGCGCGCGCACATGCCGCCGAGGATGTTCTGATCGAGGATGGTGCGCGCAGCGGCTTCGGGCTGGCCGGTCTGAATCTGGCGGATGAAGAGCGGAATGTCGATCTCGGTGGGACAGGCCGTGATGCAGGGCGCGTCATGGCAGAAATAGCACCGATCGGCGGCGACGACGGCCTCATGCGCGCCGAAGGGCGGCTCCAGATCGGCGAAATTGGCGGCGAGGGTCTCCGGATCGAGCCGCGCGGGGACGATACCCGGCGTCGTGGGGGCGTTGGCCACTGGTTACCTCCATGTTGATGTCACGTCGTGATGACGCGCTGTTTTCGGGAAGCCTGCCACAGACCCATGTTTTTATCAATTGGTAAAAAATGGGCGAAAGGCGGCGCGCAGAACATGAACGCGTTATATTTTCTGGAAAGATTTTCGCCTATAGGATGCAAATGTGCGGTGCCCGATCAGTCGGGCCGACCCGCTTCAGGAGTGCCCGAGGTTCATGCGACGGTTGACCGATTCCGATTTCTTCATGGATCACGCCTCCGAGTTGTGCTGCGTGATCGGGCCGGACGGGCGCTTTGAATACGCAAATCTCGCCTGGCAAAAGCTGCTCGGCTGGGACCGTGACGCGCTCATCGGCACCCCGATCGAGGATTTCGTTCACCCCGACGACATCGAGAGCACACGCGCCGCCAGTGACGCCGCCGCGCGCGGTGCGCCGCAAGGATTTTTCATCAACCGCTACCGCGCACACGACGGATCCTATCGGTGGTTCGAGTGGCGCTTCGCGCAGCCCGCCCATGGCGGCGCGCTCCAGGCCCTCGCCCGCGACGTCACCGAAACCCAGCGCCAGAGCAGCCATGCGCGCATCATCGAGAAGACCGCCCGCATCGCCACATGGGAGATCAATCTCGACTCCGGGACACTCTACTGGTCGCCGCAGGCTTTCGCGCTCCATGAGGTCGACCCGAACGACTACGAGCCCGATCCGCGCACCGCGCTCGACTTCTTCCTGCCCGAGGGCCGCGAGAAGATGCGCGAAGCGGTCCAGGCCCTGCGCCAGAGCGGCAAGGGATTCGATCTCGAGCTGCCGCTGCGCACCGCGCGCGGGCGCGACATCTGGGTGCGCATCAGCGGGCGCACCGAGCACAGGCCCGGCATGCCCGAACGCATCTACGGCACCATCCGCGACGCCACCGAGGAACGCCAGCAGCGCCGCTGGCTGGAGCGCCTCGGCGCGGTCGCGCGGCACACGACGAACGCGGTGATCCTGCTCGACACCGAGGGGCGCATCGAGTGGGCGAACCCGGCCTTCGCCCGGCAGAGCCTATATTCGCGCCGCGAAACCCATGGCCAGCCGATCGAGCGCTTCAACGCGGAAAAGGACCCCGCCTTCCGCGCCGCACTCAAGGCAGCGCGCTCGGCCCGGCTCGAGCTCAAGCGCCGGCGCAAGGATGGCGGCCATTACTGGGTCGATCTCGACATCGAGCCGCTGCACGGCCCAGGCGAGGTGAGCGAGGGATTCATCCTCGTCGAGACCGACATCACCGCCTCCAAGCGCGACGCCGAGCGGCTGAAGGCGCTGGAGCGCGACGCGCGCGACGCGCATGACCGCCTTCTCGAGGCCGTGGATGCGCTGCCCGACGCCTTCGTGCTGTTCGACAGCGAGGACCGGCTCGTGATGTGGAACAACCGCTATGCGGAGTTCTACGATTGCGCATCCGATATCTTCCGCCCCGGCGTGACCTTCGAGCAGATCGAGCGCCACGCGCTCGCCGTCGGCCAGCTTCCCGACGCCGTCGGGCGCGAGGAGGACTGGCTCGAACGCCGCCTCGCCGCGCGGACCAGCGGCGGCACATTCGATCAGCGCCTGCCCGACGGGCGCTGCATCCGCACCGTGGAGCGGCGCACGAGCAGCGGCGAACTCGTCGCCTTCCATGTCGACATCACCGAGCTCAAGCACCAGCAGGAGGAGGCGCAGGAGGCCCGCAAGGCGCTTCAGGACACGCTCGACGCGCTGCCCGACCTGCTCTTCGATCTCGACCTCGACGGGGTGTATCACGATGCGCGCTCGGGCAATCCGGCGCTGTTTCACGTTCCGCCGGAGGACCATATCGGCGCGCGCGTCGAGAAGATCCTGCCGCCATGGGTCGCGGCGATGTGGCGCGGCGCGCTGCACGAGGCGCACACACGCGGCCAGGTGCGCGGGCTCGAATACAAGCTCGAGCTCGAGGGCGGCACGCGCTGGTTCGAGCTGTCGGTCTCGCGCAAGAACGACGCCCAGCAGGCCACGCCGCGTTTCATCGTCGCCGCGCGCGACATCTCGGAGCGCAAATCCGCCGAGGCCGCACGGGTGCAGAAGGAGGCCGAGCTCAAGCGCGCCCTCGCCGCCCGCGACGCCGCCGAAAGCCGCTTCTACGAGATCGCCTCGGTCAGCCATGACTGGTTCTGGGAACAGGACGCCGAGGGCCGGTTCACCTACATGTCCGAGTCGTTCAGCCAGATGCCCGGGCGCGCGCCCGAGCTCTATATCGGCCGCACCCGCGAGGAGATCGCCGCGCTCGTGGGCGATGGCGAGGGGGTGGACTGGTCCTACGTCAACGAGCGCATCGCCGCGCGCGAACCGTTCCAGGATTTCGTGTACCCCCAGAGCATCGATGACGGGCGCACGCTCTGGGTGCGCATCAGCGGCGCGCCCTTCTACGACGAGACCGGCGACTATGCCGGTTATCGCGGTGTCGGCTCCGACGTGACCGCGCTGCGCGACGCCCAGGCCCGCGCCGAGGATGCAAGCGCAGCGAAATCGCGCTTCCTTACCAATATGAGCCACGAGGTGCGCACCCCGCTCAACGGGATCATCGGACTCGCGGGGATCCTCGAGGAGACGCTGGAGGATGCCGATTCGCGCAACTCCGCCGCCGTGATCCGCGACTCGGGCGAAACGCTCGTCACGATCCTGAACGACATTCTCGACCTGTCCAAGATCGAGGCCGGGCAGCTCACCCTAGAGGTGTCGCAGTTTCGCCCCGACGAGCTTGCCGACAAGGTCGTGGCCCTCCATCGCCATCGCGCGCAGAGCAAGGGCGTCGCGCTGCACGCCATGCCCGGGCCGGGGGCGGACCGCCCGCGCGCGGGGGACGGGCACCGCATCCTGCAAATCCTGCACAATCTCGTCGGCAACGCCGTCAAGTTCACCGATGCCGGTGAAATCCGCGTCACCCTCGACTGCGCCGATCCCGAGCGCCTGACGATCGTGGTCTCGGACACCGGCATCGGCATGACCGAGTCGCAGGTGGCGAGCATTTTCGACGAGTTCTCCCAGGGCGGCACGGCGATCACGCGGCAATACGGCGGCACCGGGCTCGGCATGTCGATCTGCAAGCGGCTCGCGGAACTCATGGATGGCAATGTCACCGTCGAGAGCGAGCCGGGCGCGGGCACCGAGGTGCAAGTCACACTGCAGATCCCGCTGCACGAGGCCGAACCGGCGGACGGACAGACGGAGACCGGGCAGCTCGCGCGGCTCGACGGGCTGCGCGTTCTGGCGGCGGATGACAATGGCACCAATCGGCTGCTTCTGGAGAAATTCCTCGCACGGCTCGGCGTCGAGGTCCGGCTCGCCGCCTCGGGCGAGGAGGCCGTCGCGGCGGCCGACAACGAGGCTTTCGATGTGCTGCTGCTCGATATCCGCATGCCCGACATAAATGGCGACGAGGCGCTGCGCCGCATCCGCGCGCGCCCGGCCCCGGCGCACAACAGCGACGTTCCCGCCATCGCCGTAACGGCGAATGCCATGACCCACCAGATCGACGATTACCTCGCCCAGGGCTTCGCCGCCCATGTCAGCAAGCCGATCCGCCTCGAGGACCTCGCCGCCGCGATCCGGCGCGCCGTGCCCGACCCCGCCACGATCCCCTGAGCCGGTTCAGCCGCGCGCCGCCAGCGCTTCGGTCAGGAGCGCGCGAAGCGCGGCGCGATCGACGTCGTCGGCCATGAAGGCCTGCCCGATCCCGCGCGCGAGGATCATGCGCAGCCGCCCGTCCACGACCTTCTTGTCCTGCGCCATCAGCGCGATCAGCCCGTCCGCGTCGGGCAGCGCGCCCGCGATCGCCGACAGATCGGCGGGCAGTCCGAGCTGCCCGAGATGCGCGCGCAGCCGCGCCGGGGCTTCGGCCGCGCACAGGCCGAGCCGGTGCGACAACTCGAAAGCGAGCCCGCAGCCGAGCGCCACCCCCTCGCCATGCAGGAGCCGCGCCCCGTAGCCCGTGGCCGCCTCGAGCGCGTGGCAGAAGGTGTGGCCCAGATTGAGCAGCGCGCGCTCGCCCTCCTCGGTCTCGTCGCGCGCCACGATCGCGGCCTTCATCTCGACCGACCGGCGCACCGCCTCGCGCCGCGCCGCCGGATCGCCCGCCATCAGCGCCGCGCCGCCGCCGCCCTCGAGCCACTCGAAAAACGCCGCATCCCCGAGCAGGCCGTATTTGACCACCTCGCCGTACCCCGCGCGCAGGTCGCGCGGCGGCAGCGTGTCGAGGGCGTCGGTGTCAGCGAGGACGAGGGCGGGCTGATGAAAGGCGCCGACGAGGTTCTTGCCCTGCGCGCTGTTGATGCCGGTCTTGCCGCCGACGGAACTGTCGACCTGTGCGAGCAGCGTCGTGGGCACCTGCACGAAACGCACCCCGCGGCGCAGGATCGCCGCGGCGAAGCCCGCGAGGTCCCCGATCACGCCACCGCCGAGCGCGAGCACTACATCGCGCCGCTCGACCCGCTCCGACAGAAGCCACTCGACCACATGCTCGAGCTGCCCCCAGCTCTTGGTCGATTCGCCCGCCGGCAGCGTCAGGGCGGCGCTGTCGATCCCGAACTGCGCGAGCGCGGCGCGCAGCGGCCCGAGATGGCGCGCCGCGACATTGGCGTCGGTGATGATCGCGACCCGCGGGCGCGTCAGCAGCGGCGCGATCTCTTCGCCCGCCCGCGCCATCAGGCCCGGGCCGATCCTCAGATCGTAGCCACGCCCTTCGATCGCGACCCGCACGGTATCGATTCGCGTCATTGTTGCGCCCCCTCCATGACATCGACGCGCGCCGCGAGCGCCGCGATGACCTTGCGCGCCATCGCGTCGATCGACTGGTCGCGCTCGGAGTCGACGATGATGTCGGCCTTCGCATAGGCCGGCGCGCGCTCGCGGCACAGCGTCGCGAGCGTCTCGCGGGGATTTTGCGTCTTCAGGAGCGGCCGCGTCGTGCGCTGGCGCACCCTGTCCCAGAGCACATCCAGATCCGCGCGCAGCCACACCGAAACACCCTGCGCCGCGATCAACTCCCGGTTGCGGGGCTGCAGAAATGCGCCGCCCCCCGTCGACAGGATCCCCACCGGCCCCCGGAGCAGTCGCGCGAGCACCTCGCTCTCACGGCGGCGAAAGAAGGCCTCGCCGTCGCGCGCGAAGATTTCGGCCACGCTCATGCTGGCGGCGGCGACGATCTCGTCGTCGGAATCGCGGAAGGGCACGCCAAGGATGCGCGCCAACTGCGTGCCCACAGCCGTCTTGCCGGCGCCCATCATGCCCACCAGCACTACCGTCTTGCGCAGCCTTCCGCTCACCTCTCGGAATCCCCCGATATACGCAAACTTCGCCTTCCCTGCCGAGATGTGATAGGCTAATCGGCGCAGGCAGAACAGGGGGCAGGCACAAGGGCCGGAGCACTCGGTCCACCCCCGGAAAAATGAGGCAGGGCGCATGTTGCGCGTGATCAAGATCATCTTCGTGCTCGGTATCATCGGGTTCGCCGCGCTGAGCGGATATGCCTATCTGGCCGATATCTCGCCCGACCTTCGCACGGTCAGCGAGACCATCGAGCTCGATGTCAACTGAGGGGTGCGGCGCGCGATGAGCGCGCGCTGGATCTCGGCATTCCTCGAGGCGCAGGTCGCCGAGCGGGGCGCTGCGACCAATACGCAGCTCGGCTATGGCCGCGATCTCGGCCTCTTCGCCGAGTGGCTGACGGCGCGTGGGCGGTCGCTGGAGACGGCGAGCCGGGACGAGATACAGGGCTGGCTGATCGAGGCCGAGGCGGCAGGCTTCGCGCGCGCGACGCGGGCGCGGCGGCTCGCATCGGTGCGCCAGCTTTACCGCTTCGCGCACGAGGAGGGCTGGCGTGACGATGACCCGGCGCGCACCATCCCCGGCCCGGGCCGTGACCGCCGGCTGCCCGGCACGCTCGGCGAGGCCGAGGTCACGCGACTGCTCGACACGGCGCAGAAATCCGGGCGAAGCGAGGACGACCGCGCGCGGAACACGGCGCTGATGGAGCTGCTCTACGCCACGGGTCTGCGCGTATCGGAGCTGGTGGCGCTTCCGGTCGCGGCGGCGCGCGGCGATCCGCGGATGCTCATGGTGCGCGGCAAGGGCGGGCGCGAGCGGCTCGTGCCGCTGTCTGCGCCGGCGCGCGCGGCGCTCGCGGCGTGGCTCGTCCGGCGCGACGCGGGCGCGGCGGCGCAGTCGCGCTTCCTGTTTCCCTCGCGCGGCAGGCTGGGGCACCTGACGCGGCATCGTTTCTTCGGCCTCGTCAAGGAGATCGCCCGCGACGCCGGGATCGATCCGGCGCGCGTGACGCCGCACACGCTGCGCCACGCCTTCGCGACGCATCTGCTTTCCGGGGGCGCCGATCTGCGCGCGATCCAGATGATGATGGGACATTCGGATCTGAGCTCGACGGAGATCTACACGCATGTGCTCGAGGCGCGTAAACGCGCGCTCGTGCTCGACCACCACCCGCTGGCACGCGCAGAGCACGGCGAGTCTTGATCCGTCCGCGTTTCGCCCGCATAGATGGCTCATTTCGCATCCGAAAAGTGCTGCATGGATAGCGTCCTTCCGTTACTCGACACCGCCTTCTGGTTGACCGTGGCCGCGATCATCGGGCTGATCGGCCTCTCGGCCTTCTTCTCGGGCAGCGAGACCGCGCTCACCGCCTCCTCGCGCGGCAAGCTTCATGCGCAGGCCGACAAGGGCTCGAAGGGCGCGCAGGTGGCGCTCACGATCACCGAGGACAATGAGCGGCTGATCGGCTCGGTTCTGCTGGGCAACAACCTCGTCAACATCCTCGCCGCGTCGCTGGCGACGGCGCTGTTCACGCGGCTGTTCGGCGAATCCGGGGTGGCGCTGGCGACGCTGGTGATGACGGTGCTGGTGCTGGTCTTTGCCGAGGTGCTGCCCAAGACCTACGCCATCACCAATCCGGAGAGCGCCTCGTCGCTGGTGTCGCGGCCGATCCGCGTCGCGGTAATCGTCTTCGCGCCGGTCGTGTCGGCGGTTCGCATGCTCGTGCGCGGGATGCTGTCGGTGTTCGGGGTGCAGACCGATCCGGCGCGCAACATCCTGAGCCTGCGCGAGGAAATCGCCGGAACGCTGGCGCTCGGCCACTCCGCCGGGATGGTCGAGAAGGAGGATCGCGACCGGCTGCTCGGCGCGCTCGACCTGTCCGACCGCACCGTCGAGGAGGTGATGCGCCACCGCAGCCAGATCGAGATGGTCGATGCCGACGCGCCGCCCGAGGAGATCGTGGTGCAGTGCCTCGATTCGTCCCATACCCGCCTGCCCGCCTACAAGGACGACCCCGAGAACGTCATCGGCGTGCTCCACACGCGCGACCTGATGCGCGAGGTGCATCGTCTGATTCTCGAGGAGGGCGAAGGCCGCTTTGACGCGGTCGCGCGGCTCGACGTGATGCGCGTGGCGCGGCCGGCCTATTTCGTGCCCGAAACCACGGCGCTCGACGAGCAGATGCGCCAGTTCCTGCATCGGCGCACGCATTTCGCGCTCGTGGTGGACGAATACGGTGCGCTGCACGGGCTGATCACGCTCGAGGACATCCTCGAGGAAATCGTCGGCGAGATCGAGGACGAGTTCGACACCCATGCCGAGCCGGGGCTCGAGCGCACCGGGACGGGCGACGTGATCGTGGACGGGGCGATGACGATTCGCGACTTCAACCGCGCAACCGACTGGTCGCTGCCCGACGATGTCGCCAATACCGTGGCCGGGCTGGTGATCCACGAGGCGCAGACGATCCCCGCCGAAGGCCAGGTGTTTCACTTCCACGGTTTTCGCTTCGAGGTGGTGGGCCGCGAGGTGAACCGGATCACGAGCCTGCTGGTGCGCCCGGTCTGAGGCGCGTGCAGCGACCGGGGGCGTTTCCGGCCCTTGCCCGGCAGCGGCTTCCTGCCTGCAACCCTTGCGTGTATTGACTGATTGCCCATTGACCGAATCCCGCCTGCGCCGTAGCGTTCAGCGCATAAGTCGGCCGGTCCGACAGGGAGACAGCGTTAAAGGGCCTGCGGGCCCTTTTTCCATTCCGGCCCCGCCCGACGCGTATCTTCCCGCCGGCGATGCGACGCGCCCCGCGAATGCCGGCTTTGCGGCTGACAGGGCGCGGGCAGCATGCTAGGCCAGTGGCATCCGGGACCAATCGACACAGGACACATGCCCATGCCTGATCTGACCAGAGCTCTCGCAGTCGCGCTCGCGGCCGGCCTCGCCTTCCCCGCGCTCGCGCAGGACGACAATGGCGATGAGCCCGAGGCCGGCGCGCTGGAGGCGCCCGGCGCGGGCAATGGAGACGCCGACTACATCGACGAGGAGTTCGACGACTGGCAGCGCCGCTGTTTCCGCGTTTCGGATCAGCAGGATCCGTGCGAAATGTATCAGCTTATCGAGGATGAGGAGGGGTTCCCCGTCGCCGAGATCAGCCTCGTGCCGCTGCCGCCCGGCCAGCAGGTCGCCGCGGGCGCGACGATCGTCACCCCGCTGGAGACGCTCCTGCCCGAGCAGATCACGCTGAGCATCGATGGCGGCGAGGCGCAGCGCTACCCCTTCACCTGGTGCAGCGCGGCCGGCTGCGTCTCGCGGGTCGGCTTCACCGAGGAGGAGGTCGACGCGCTCATGGCCGGCGTCGAGGTGAGCATGCGGATCGTTCCCGCCGCCGCGCCGGATCAGGACGTCAACCTCGCGATCTCGCTGATCGGTTTCACGGCGGCCTTCAACTCGCTCGAACCCGGCCAGGGACCGCAGGACATGCCCGCCGAGGAACCGCCCGAGCCGGAAGCCCCCGAGCAGGACGGGCTGGGCCTGCAGGACTGAGGCGCCCCGGGCGGCGCCCAGGCGGGCGTCGCCCTTCAGACGCGGCGCAGCGCGAGCACCGCGTTGAAACCGCCGAATGCGAAAGCGTTCGACAGCGCGACATCGATGGACGCCTCGCGCGCGGTGTTGGGCACGACGTCCAGATCGCAGGCCGGATCGGGCACCTCATAGCCAACCGTCGGCGCCACCACCCCGTCGCGCAGCGCCATGATGCAGGCCAGAAGCTCGACCGCGCCGGTCCCGCCGATGATATGGCCATGCATCGACTTCGTGGACGACACCATCAGATGATCCGCGTGATCGCCGAATACCGTGCGCACCGCGGCGCATTCGGTCCGGTCATTGGCCGCCGTGCCGGTCCCGTGCGCGTTGATATAGCCGACGGCGTCCGGGTCGATTCCGCCATCACGCAGCGCGGCGCGCATCGCCCGTGCCGCGCCATCGGCCGATGGCATGACGATGTCGGCGCCGTCGGACGTCATCCCGAAACCGACCACCTCGGCGAGGATCGGCGCCCCCCGCGCGCGCGCGTGCTCGTATTCCTCGAACACGAAGACCGCCGCACCCTCACCCTGCACCATGCCGTTGCGATTGGCCGAGAAGGGCCGGCAGGCATCGCGCGACATGACGCGCAGCCCCTCCCACGCCTTCACCCCGCCAAAGCACAGCATCGACTCCGAGCCGCCGGTGATCATCACCTCGCTCATGCCCGAGCGCACCATCTGGAAGGCCTGCCCCATCGCATGGTTCGACGACGAACACGCCGTCGCCACGGTGTAGCTCGGCCCGAGCAGGTTATACTGCATCGAGACGTGACTCGCGGCCGCGTTGTTCATCAGGCGGGGCACGACGAAGGGATGCACCCGGTTCTTGCCGGCCTCGTAGACGGTGCGGTAGTTTTCGTCCCAGGTCGTCACCCCGCCCGCCGCGGTGCCGAGCACGACACCGGAGCGCTCGGCGAGGGCGCCGGAAAAGCTCAGCCCCGACTCCTCGATCGCCTGGCGGGCGGCGTGCAGGGTGAACTGGGTGAAGCGGTCATAAAGCGTGAGCTGCTGGCGGTCGAAATGCGCCGCGCCGTCCCAACCATGGACCTGCCCGCCGATCCGGATCGAGAGCCGCTCGACGTCGCGAAACGCGAGCGCGGAGATGCCGCACCGGCCCTCCCGGAACGCCGCCAGCGTCTCTGGCACGTCCCAGGCGAGCGCGTTGATCGTGCCCGATCCCGTTATGACGACACGCCTCATCCCGTCTGATCGGCGACGAGCTGCTCAACGGCGGCCACGATCGCCGCAACCGATGAAATGTCGAACTCCGTCTCCGAAGGGTCGTTCGCGTTGAACGGCACGGAGATGTCGAAGGTTTCCTCGATGGCGAAGATCGCCTCGACGAGACCGAGACTGTCGATGCCGAGCTCCTCGAGCGAAGCGTCCATGCGCACATCCGAAACGTCGAGCACCGCCTGCTCGGCGATGATTTCGATCACCTTTTCGCGCACGGTGTCGGCCATTCTTCGCTCCCCAGCTTACCGCTTTGACTTAATCATTATCGCCACGCTTTGAAACAGCTTTGTGAAGCTCGGCGACCTGCTTGACGAGCCGCGGAAGCCGGCGGATCGCGCGATTGATCTCGAGCTGGCGCGACATCTCCACCGCGGGCGAGCCGAGCAGCACCCGCCCCGCCGGAGCGTTGGTGTAGACGTTCGTGCCGCCGCCGATGATCACGTCGTCCCCCACGAAGATGTTGTCATTGATCGCGGACTTGCCGCCCACCACGACCCGGTCGCCGATCCGCGCCGACCCGGCCACACCCGATTGGCCGCACAGCATGCAGTCGCGCCCGATCGCGACGTTGTGCCCGATCTGGATCAGGTTGTCGATCTTGGTGCCCGCGCCCACGACGGTATCGCGCACGGTGCCGCGATCGATGCAGGAATTCGCGCCGAGTTCGACATCGTCGCCGATCTCGACGGCGCCGAGGCTGTGAATGCGGGTCCAGCCGGCGTCCTGGGTTGCGGCGCGCTGACCGAGGGTTTCGCGCACTTCCTCGACACCCGACTTGTCGGGGGTCACGAAGGAAAACCCGTCCGCCCCCACGACCGATCCGGAATGCCCGATGAAGCGCGCCCCGATGCGCACCCGCGGCCCGATCCGCGCCCCGGCATGCAGAAGAAGCCCATCGCCGATCTCGGCGCCTGCGGCGATGCTCGCATGCGGGCCGATCCGGGCCCCCGCGCCGATGCGCACCCCTGCCCCGATCACGACGAAGGGACCGATAGCGGCACCGTCGCCGATTTCGGCATCGGCGGCGATCACGGCGCTCGGGTGATGGCCGGGCGCGATGTCGGGGCCGGGGTCGAGCATCCGCGTGACCCCCGCCATCGCATAGCGCGGTCGCGCCACCAGGATCGCCCCGGAAAGCCCGTGCGCGCGCCAGTCCGCGCCCTCCCACATCAGCGCCGCGCGCGCGGTCCCGCGGGCGAGCCCCTCCGCGTATTTCGGCTCCAGCGCCAGGGCGAGGTCGTCGCGCCCCGCCGCGGACGGCTCGCGCGCGCCGGCGATGATCAGCGACCCGTCGCCTTCCGGACGGGCGCCGAGCGCGGCGGCGATCTCGCTCAGACGATGCGGCATTCGGGCTCCGGAAAATGGATGCCCGCTTCGCTTAGCTGCGAATGTCGAGCGATTCCACCCCCGCATCGCGCAATGCCTCGTGAACCGCGGCATCGCGCCCATAGACATCCTCGCGGAAGTTCAGCGCACCGCGCTCGTCGGTGAAGGCCGTCCGGTAGACGAGATGCACCGGGACGGGATCGTCGAGGAAGACCCGCGTCTGCTGGCCGGAGTTCAGCACGCTGTGGAAATGCCCCTGCGGATCGCTCTCCTGCGCGCCAAGCAACTCATAGGCGAACTCGAACGGATCCTCGAGCCGCACACAGCCATTCGAATGCGCGCGCACCTGCGTGTTGAACAGCCCCTGATTGGGCGTGTCGTGCAGGTAGATCGCATAGGGGTTGGGAAACATGAACTTGACCCGGCCGAGCGCGTTGTTCGGCCCCGGCGGCTGGCGCAGGTTGAACGGGAAGGTGCGGGCGCTGTACTGCGCGAAATTGACGCTGCCGCGGTTGATGACGCGGCCATTGCGATCCACGACCTCGAATTGAGGATGCGCGTAGGGGTTGGCCTGCAGGCCCGGCAGATAGTCGCGCGCGATCATCGAGCGCGGCACGGTCCAGTCCGGGTTGATCTCGAGATAGGTCATCTCCTCGGAGAATTCCGGGGTCTGGCGGTTGCCCGCGCGTTCTCCGACGATGGAGCTCGTCTCGAGCGTGATCTCGTCGTGATCGACGATCCGCGACGAGAAATCGGTCAGGTTGACCCAGATATGGCGCGCGCCACGATCCGCGCTGAGCCAGCGTTCGCGCTCCATGGCGACGCGCACGGCGCGCAGGCGCGTCTCGGGCGCGACATTGATCGCCGCCAGCGTATCCGAGCCGGCGACCCCGTCAGGGTCCAGCGCGTGGCGGCGCTGGAAGCTCTGCACCGCCGACTGAAGCGCGCCGTCGTAGCGCGCCGAGGCGCTGCGGTCGAGATATCCCATCGCGATCAGCCGGTCGCGCAGCGCGATGACGGCATCGCCGCTGTCGCCGGGCGCGAGCCGCGACGCGGCGACCTCGGCCCCCCAACCGCCCCGCGCGATCTGCTCCTCGAGTTGGCGGGAAGCGCGGAACAGCCGCGCGTATTCGGGATGCGCCGGGGTCAGATCCCGCAGGAACGCCCCCGGTGGCCCCGCCTCGAACGCGTCGAGCACATCGCGCGTATCGGGCCGCTCAACGTCGCGGCGGATGTTCGAACTGATGGAGCGCGGCTCGACCACCCCGCTCGAGATGTCGCGCGCAAAGGCCACGAGCGCGCGGCTGAGCTGCCCCTCGACCCGACCTCGCGCCTGTTCGCTCCCGACATCGCGCAGCGCGGCGCGCAACGCGTCCGCGTCATAGCGTCCGGTCGGCAAGCCGTGCGCGCGCGCCGTTTCGAGGCTGGCGAACAGCGCCTCGCGCCGCTCGGCCCCGTCCTCCCCGGTCCAGAGCGGCGCGTAGTCGCGGTCACGGTAGAATTCGGCCAGAGCACTATCGGCCGACGCCGTCTCGGCCAGGGCAAGCTTGTAGGCTGTGACTTCCTGCGCGGTGGCGGGTGCGGCAACGAGAATCGCGGCTGCGGTCAACGCCGCGCGCATTCCGAAGGTGCTCGTCAAAATCATCTTCATCGTAATCCCCCAGTTCAACGTCGGCCCACGCCCGAGACTCGGCCCACCCCGGCAGCTCGGAGCATTTGGACCGGCGCCCGAGATCTTATGCCACAATCGAGCGCGCGCGCAGAACGATATCAGCAGGATCTTGCCGATAAGAACGTATGAGCAAGCATCCGCGCGTATCAGCTTGGTTTTTCGGCGCGGATGTGGCACCAAAGTCACGTTCGTCCGTGACGAGCAGGAGTAAAGAGGCGAAACGAAGCCCGCAAGACCGCATCAATGCGGCACGGGGCGGCAGAAAAGGGACAGAGACACTCTGATGACCGGCTCCACATCGACGCTCCTTTCGCGCCGGGGCTTGCTCGGCGCATTTGCGGCCACGGCCGTCGCCGCCGCGCCAAGTTACGCCAATGCGTTCAGCTTCCTGCGCAGCCGATCGGCGGATGCCCGCCGGCTGCGGATGTATTCCGAACGCACAGGGGAAAGCATCGACACGATCTATTGGGTGCAGGGCGAATATATCCCCGAGGCCCTGCAGGAGATCACCTATTTCATGCGCGACTGGCGCGACGACGCCGTCAAGGCGATCGATCTGCGCGCGGTCGATTTTCTTGCCGCCGTGCACAATCTCGTCGAGGTCGAGGAGCCCTACATGCTGCTATCGGGCTATCGGTCGCAGCGCACCAATCGGCTGCTCGCGAGCCGGTCCGGCAATGTCGCGACGAATTCGCTGCACCTGAAGGGCGAGGCGGCGGATATCCGCCTGCAGTCGCGCAGCGTGAACCAGATCGCGCGCGCGGCCCAGGCTTGCAATGTGGGCGGTGTCGGGCGCTACTCGCGCTCCAACTTCGTGCATCTCGATTGCGGCAATGTCCGCAGCTGGGGAAGCTGAGCGACACGACACCGCAAGCTGCCCACTGCTCGGCCCCGCGCCGCTTGCGACGCTGCGCGCGCGGGCGTAAACTGCGTCACCATATTGACGCGGTCCTTGGCACGGGACCCGCCCGGACGCGAAGCGAGCAGAGCCCGCCATGGAGCACGATATCCCGCCCGAACCAGCCGGCCCGTCGCGGCTCAGCTTCGGAGAGAAATTCCGTCTCCAGACCTGGCTTCTGGGCATCATCGCCTTCGCGATCGTGTTGTTCCTGCTGGTGCAGGCGAAGTTCCTGCTGATCTCGCTCGCCATCGCGATCATCCTGTTCAGCCTGACCGCCGACGCCATCAATTCGATCGCGCGGCTGCGGATGGGCAGCGTGCGCGTGACCAACTGGGTGGCGAGCGTGCTCGCCGTGCTGATCATCGCGTCGGCGCTGCTGATGCTGTCGGGCATTGTCGTCGCGCAGGTCAACGCGGTCCTCAGCACGGCACTCACCTACACCGAGCAGGCCCAGCAGGCGGTCGCGGCAATGTTCGCCTGGATGGGCGAGGACGTCGAGGAGGCGGTACTCGCCTCGATGCAGACGATCGAGTTCTCGGGCTATCTGCGCACCGCAGCCGGACAGGCGGGCAACCTGCTCTCCGCGACGGTGCTGGTAATTCTCTTCGTGGGGTTCCTGTTCGCCGAGCGGGTGTGGTTCTCGACCAAGCTCGTCAATCTGCTCGGCGACCAGGCTCAGGCCGACCGGGTGGGCCGGATCATCGGCTCTATCATCCGCCGGGTGAACCACTACCTGCTCGTCAAGACCGCCGTGAGCGCGACGACCGGCACGCTGATCTATATCGTGATGAGCTCGTTCGGCCTCGAATTCGCCGCGGCGATGGGGATCCTGACATTCGTGCTCAACTACCTGCCCAATGTCGGTTCGATCCTGGCGACGCTCGCGGTGTCGCTGGTCGCCTACATCCAGGTCGAGGACCCCTCCGTCGCGGTGCTGATCTTCGTGATGACGGGGATGATCCAGTTCATGCTCGGCAACGTGGTCGATCCGATGCTGATGGGCAAGGCGCTGCGTCTGTCATCGTTCGGGATCATCATCTCGCTGGCGTTCTGGGGCGCGGTCTGGGGCGTGCCGGGGATGTTCCTCGCGGTCCCGATCATGGTCGCCGTGATGATCGTCTGCTCGCATATCCCGCAGCTGCGCCCGGTGGCGATCCTTTTGTCGCGCGAGGGACTGCCCGAGGTGGAAATGCCCCCCGCGGCGCACCCGCATCGCGGCGGCGCCGCGATCGACCGCCAGTCCGCCGCCTGAGCGCCCGGACCGGCGCTCAGTCCTCGAGATGCAACGTGACGCGCCGGTTCTGCCGGCCCTTCTTCTCGATCTTGCCGAGCCGCAGCGCGCCGACCTCGCCCGTGCGCGCGACATGGGTGCCGCCGCAGGGCTGCAGATCCACCTGATCGGCCCCCGCCCCGATCCGGATGAGCCGCACCTGCCCCTGCCCGCTCGGCGGCGCGACCGACATGGTCTTGACCATCTCCGGCCGCGCGGCGAGGTCGGCATCGGTGATCCAGTCCTCGCTCACGGCAAGATCGCGGGCCACGAGCGCCGCGAGTTCGGCCTCGAGCGCAGCCTTGTCCCCGGGCGCCTCCGGCATGTCGAAATCGAGCCGCCCCTTGCCCGCGCCTATCTGCCCACCCGTCACAGGCAGCGGCAGCACCACCGACAGCAGGTGCAGCGCCGTGTGCACGCGCATATGCGCATGGCGCCGCGCCCAATCGAGCTGCTGCACGACCTCGGCGCCCGCCGGTGGCAGCGCCGCGCCCTCGGCGGGGACGAGCACGACGCTGTCATCCGGCCCCTTCACGGCATCGACGATCTCGGCGGCGCCGCCCGCCCATTCGAGCCGCCCGGAATCGCCGGGCTGGCCGCCGCCGGCGGGATAGAACAGGCTCGCCGCGCAGATCACGCCGGCGTCGGTGTGCGCCGCGACGGTGGTCTGCGCGCTGCGCGCATACGGGTCTTCGCGATAGAGCGCTCGGGTCACGTGTCTCCCTCCGCTGATCCATCGCCGCCGAAATCGGCGGCGAAATCCTCCATGTCGCCGCGCGCGGGGCGTCCGCGCGGGGTCTCGCCGTCGCGCGCCGGGGTCTGCGGCCGCGGCTCCGCAGGGCGGCGCGGCGGGTTGGCGCCGGGCAGCATCTCCGGGTTGCGCAGCCACAGGTCGCGCTGCGCGAAGGGGATCTCGATGCCCTCCTCGGCGAAGCGCTTGGCGATCGCGTGATTGATGTCGGAATGCACATCGAGCACGAAATTGATGTCGCGCAGCACGATGCGGATCTCGAACTCGAGCCCGTCATCGCCGAAGCCACGGAAATGCACCGCGGGCGCCGGATTGATAACGGCGAGGGGCTGATCCTCGGTGACCTCCGCGAGGATGCGCGCGACCTTGTGCGTGTCGCTGCGATACGCGACGCGGACCTTGACGGTCAGCCGTCCGGTCAGGTTGAGCCGCGTCCAGTTCGTCACCGCCCCGGAGATCAGGTCGGCATTCGGCACGATGACATCGGTGCGGTCGAAGGTCTCGATCACGGTGGAGCGCACCGAAATCGTGCGCACGATCCCCATCGTGCTCCCGACCTCGATCCAGTCGCCCTCCGAAACCGGCCGCTCGATAAGCAGGATGACGCCGGAGACGAAATTCGACACGATATTCTGCAGGCCGAAACCGATCCCGACCGAAAGCGCCCCCGCCACGATCGCGAGCGTGGACAGATCGATCCCCGCGCTCGTGATGGCGATGAGCGCGGCGAGGAAGATCCCGATATAGCCGGTGCCGGCGACGATAGCGGTCTGACCGCCGCGATCGATCTCGGTCTTGGGCAGGATCGAGCTGCGCAACGTGCCCTGAAGCACGCGCGTGAGCACATAGATCGCGCCGAAGACGATCGCGAAGGTGACGAGGTCGGTCGGCGAAATGCGCGTGTCGCCAAGCTCGAACCCCTCGCGAAAGCGGGTCCAGAGCTCGCGCAGCGCCGATTCCGGCACCCCCCAGATCACCGCCGCCAGCGGCAGCGCCAGCACCGTGAGCGCGAAGCCGATCAGCACCGGCACCAGCGCCTCTTCCCCGGTGTCGTAGCCCATGAAGAGCGCGTAGAGATCGCTCGTGATCATCTGCACGACAAGCAGAAGCCCGATCAGCGCCAGCGTCATCAGCGCCGGCCAGATCACCGCGTTCGCCGCCGCCACATAGCCCACCGCCGCAAGCAGGATCGCCCCGCCCCCGAACCCCATGATCAGCCGCCCGCCAATGCGCACGAGCCGGTCGAAATAGCCCGGCCCGGCGTCCTTGTCCTCGTGCTCCGGCGCGTGCCCGCCGATCACCTGGCCCATGCGCAGCACGATGATGCCCGCCATCGCGATGATCGGGAATTGCAGCACGCTGTTGGCCGCCGCCGACGGCGTCGCGGGGCCGAATGCGCCGATGCGCAGTGTTTCCAAGGCGAGCGCGAGACCGAGCAGCGCGCTGTGCAGCCGGCCCTCGCGCAGCCGCTCGTCGGAAAGTTCCAGCACCGCCGCACCGCGTTCGGTGCGCGCGAAGACCCGCTGACCGAGCCAGCTTGCCGCGAAATACGCAAAGCCCGCCTGCGGCAGTGCCGCCACCGCTGCGGAGCCGCGAACGCCGAGCATTCCGCTCGCGTTGAGCCCCTGAACGATCGCGATGATGCCGAGCACCGGCAGGATCACGTTGCCCGTCGAGACCAGCAGCCAGGCCGCCTGCCGAGAGCGGCGCGACTTGAGCCGCTCGTTCATCCACACCGCGAGTTGCCCCACCCAGAAGCGCCCGCGCAACAGGAGCGCCGAGGCGATCAGCGCATAGAATCCGATGAGCGGCAGGTTGTCGTTCAGCCGCGCGCGCCGGTCGCTCGTCTGCCAGTTGACCCTGAGCTCGCGCCACAGCGTGCTCACGGCATCCACCGCGGCGCGCGCGCCATTATCCCAGTTGGCCGGGTTCACCGGTGACGGCCAGAGCTGCATGAGCGCGTCGGCCTGGCGTTCGCGGCGCTGATTGTCGATTTCGCGGATCAGCCCGTCGGCGCGGCGAAACGCCTCCTCGGCCTGCACCGAGGGCGCGCGCAACCGCGCGAGCTGCTCCTCGAGCTCGGCGCGCCGCTCGGAGATGTCTGCGGCCTCGGGGCGGTCGTCCTCGGGCGGCGGCCCCAGCGCCTCGATCTGGTTGCGCACCGTCTGTATGCGGGCGCGGTTGGCGTCCTGTTCCTGCAGGAAGCGCCCGCGCTTCTCGGCAACCCGCGCGCGCAGCTCCTCGAGGGCCTGATCCGACGCGGTGCCCGATTCGAGCGCGGCCTCGGTGCGCCGCGCGAGGGCCTCCCAGCCGGCATAGTCGATCGGCTCGGCCTGTTGCGGAATCGCCGGTTGCGCCGCCACGGGCTGCGGGGCCGTCGCGCCAAGCATCACCATCATGGCGACGAGGAGCCCCGCGACGAGGCCGCGCATCATCATCTCAGTCCTCGAACACCGTCGGCAGCGCACGGGCCGGCCCCGCCAGCCAGCCCGGCACCGGCAAGCCCTTCTCGCGCAGGAACTCCGGGTTGTAGAGCTTCGACTGGTAGCGTTGGCCGTAATCGCACAGGATCGTCACGATGGTGTGCCCGGGGCCCATCTCGCGCGCCATGCGGATCGCGCCGGCAATGTTGATCCCCGTCGAGCCGCCCATGCACAGCCCCTCATCGGCCAGCAGGTCGAACACGATCGGCAGCGCCTCGCTGTCGGGGATGCGCCAGGCAAAATCCGGAGTGAACCCTTCGAGATTGGCGGTCACGCGCCCCTGGCCGATTCCCTCGCTGATCGAGTTGCCCTCGGCCTTCAGCTCGCCCGTGGTGTAGTAGCTGTAGAGCGCCGCGCCCTCCGGGTCGGCGAGGCCGATCCTGACGCCGTCGGGCTGCAGCGCCGCGGCCACGCCCGCGATGGTGCCGCCCGAGCCCACCGCACAGACGAAGCCGTCCACGCGCCCGCCGGTCTGCTCGCGGATTTCCGGCCCCGTCGTCTCGAGATGGGCGCGGCGGTTGGCGACATTGTCGAACTGGTTGGCCCAGACGGCGCCATGCGGCTCGGTGGCCGCGAGCGCCTCGGCCAGGCGGCCCGAGTAGCGCACATAGTTGTTGGGGTTGCGATACGGCGCGGCCGGGACCTCGACAAGCTCCGCCCCCGCGAGGCGCAGCATGTCCTTCTTTTCCTGGCTCTGGGTCTCGGGGATCACGATGACGGTCCTGAACCCCATCGCCGCGCCGACGAGCGCAAGGCCGATGCCGGTATTACCCGCCGTGCCCTCCACGATCGTGCCGCCCGGCTCCAGAACCCCACGCTCCATCGCGTCGCGGATGATGTAGAGCGCGGCGCGGTCCTTCACGGACTGGCCGGGGTTGAGAAACTCCGCCTTGCCATAGATCTCGCAGCCGGTCGCCGCGCTCGCGGCATTCAGCCGGATCAGCGGCGTGTTCCCGACCGCGTCGGGCAGGTCCTTGCAGATGCGCATGAGAAGCCCTCTCCTTTGCGCCCCTGATAGGCGCGCCACCGCGCGAACTCAAGCGTCGCGCAATGCCGAGCGCTGGCGCGCGAGCCAGAGCGCCGACAGGATCAGCGGGCCGTTGCGCGCCTCCCCGCTCGCCAGAAGATCCATCAGCCGCGCGAAGGGGATCACATGCGCGCGGATGTCCTCGGTCTCCGACGGCACGCCGCCGAGGCCCGCGGCGGCATCGGGCAGATCGGCGAGCGCGATGAAGGAATAGAGAAATTCCGTCATCACGCCGGGAGACGGGTAATACTCCCCGATCGTGACCAGCCGGCGCAGCCCGAGCCCGGTCTCCTCGGCAGCCTCGCGGCGCGCGGCGATCTCGGGGCACTCGCCGCCATCGACGCGCCCGGCGATGGGCTCGAGCGACCAGGGATTGCCATCGCCACGGGACCAGGGACCGGGCCGGAACTGCTCGATCACCATCACGCGATCACGCTGCGGATCATAGGGCAGCACCGTCACCGCGTCGGTGGCAATGAAGCTCGCGCGGGTGACGGTCCGGCTCATGGTGCCGTCGAAGCGGCGGAAACGGATATCGGCCTCCTCGACGGAGAAGAAATTGGAATAGGGCTCGCGCAGCGCGTCACAGTCCACATCGCCCGGCGCGGGCGCGCGGCGCAGGGTGGCCGGCCCGGGCGTGCGCGCGCGCAGCTTCGCGCCGACGCGGCTGAGGATCGCGGTGTACCGCGCCGCGACCTCGCGCGCCGGGCGCTGCCCGAAATGGGCCATCATCTCGCGCGCGGCGTGCACCGAGACGTCCCCCCACTCGGCCGCCCAATCGCTAACCGACCAGGGCGCGCCCGCCTCGGTGACGTCCGCAGGCGGGAAATAGACCAGCACGCGCACCGTGCCGTCGGCGGTCTCGACATCGCGCGCGCAGGTCTCGTAGCCGAAGCCGCCCTCGTAATAATCGATGCGCGCATGCGCGGTCGCGTCGACGCTGATCACCGCCCCCTCGAGCCGCGCGCCCGGCTCCGCGCGCACCAGCGGATAGTCGTCATCCGCCGCCCAGTAGGCCGCGTGATCGTGCAGCACGGCCGCGCGCATCTCGGGCCGCGTGCCCGCAACCTCGGCAAGAAGCGGCGGGTGCAGCAACGTGCCATAGAGAAACAACTGCGGCATGTCAGCGGTGCGGCGTCGGGGGCATGGCGTCAGCTCGGGCGGCTCAGGGTGACCTGCGTGACGTCACAGTTACCGGTATGAAAGGCGGCGGCACAAGAGGTCAGGTAGAAATCCCACATCCGCCGGAAACGGTCGTCGAAGCCCAGCGCCGCGATCTCGTCCCAGCGCGCGGAGAAAC
>LFIK01000928.1_pt1 | contig 22612 bp, 14 predicted proteins | sample 643401 | NCBI WGS metagenome assembly LFIK01 (sample SAMN03777447, study PRJNA286221) | soda lake metagenome | biome: soda lake; feature: Kulunda steppe; material: water; isolation source: sample T5-Br brine of Lake Tanatar-5 | place: Russia: Kulunda steppe | collected 2010-07
CGACGCCAACAAGAAGAGCGTGCAGATGCAGCCTTCCTCGTTGAGGAAGTGCCATGGGAAGATGCAAGTCGATACGGTGTCTGTGAAACTAACAAATACGGCGAAATTACAGACGTCGTCGAAAAACCAGACGAGCCAAAATCGAACTTGGTGATGACTGGCTTCTACACCTTTACGCCTGAGATTTTCCACGCCTGCCACCTCGTCCAGCCATCGAATCGTGGCGAGTATGAAATCAGTGAAGCGATCGACCTGCTGATCCGATCGGGCCGGACGATCGATGCGATCGGTTTGGATGGCTGGCGTATGGATATTGGCTATCCAGAAGATCGTGACGAAGCAGAACGTCGACTGCAAGATGCAGATTCCGTAGAGCAGCCTGCATCTGCAGACGACTAAATACCGAGAGAAAAGCTGCTTTTTTGGTCGTTAGGAGTTCAACACGAGTGGTTCGTACCAGTCGCGATTCTGTTCATACCAGCTGATGAACTCGTTGACGCCGTCTCGGATATCTCTGGTTGGCTCATACCTAGTTAGTTCGGTCGCTTTCTCGATATTTGCGTGCGTATGTTCGGCGACGACAGGACCGCGATCAGCAACAAGATGCCGCGTTGGGCGTTCATTACATAGACTTTGACTGGCCAATAAATAAACTCCAGAGCAGATTTGCCTATATGTCGCGGTGGCGATCGTCTCAGCGGTTGTCAACCAAGGCAGTGTTGACTCTCACTTCACTCTTGCTGTGCTCGGGTATCTCATCGGTATTGAGCCACTAAAACAGTTTTCGAGATACTGAGCTGTAAAGCTCAACTCTAATCTAATAGAGAACCTGAAAATGAGGTCTTAAACAATCGATTACACAATAATTAGTCATCAGATTGTGCTACGGCCCTCTCGTCCTACGTTTCGAACACATTGACCCAGATCCAGACAAACGAAATAAAACAAAGCGGCGGTTGCAAGACGAAAAAGACCTGACGTAATAAAACTAAGTTTGTATTCGGTAGTAAAGACTGTTTTATACACTCATATGTACATGAAGTATCACATCTCATGAGGTGTTATTATTCACTAATATGATATATTATAGTACGTGAAAGGGTAGTTATTTACTAACTGACTTACACCTCTGATATAGGATGTCAGTCCTGTATAGAAAGACAGAATTTATCAACGTGGTCAAATTAGGATTGTGGGGGTCTTGCTGTGATTGAATGCACTATTCTTACTAGTTTCCCTGCTTCTACAGGAGAGGTACGCTAATGGCAACACAAATTCCAGATACGCGTGAAAAAAACTCTAGCCCTTCTGATGCTGGTGGGCAGGATCCATTTGCTGAATTTGATACACTGGTGGTTGGTGTTCCAACATATAATGAGGAGATTGCAGTTGGGAGTCTCGTTATTGAGGCCCAGCAGTATGCAGACGAAGTAATTGTTGTTGACGATGGTAGTAGTGACAATACAGTCCGCATTGCACAAAATGCTGGAGCTACAGTCATCGAACATAAGGAAAACAAGGGAAAAGGTAGAGCCGTTCAAACACTGCTTGAGTCAGTTACTGAACGTGATGTAGACGGACTTGTGTTGATCGATGGTGATGGGCAACATATTCCAGAAGATATTCCAGAGGTAGCACGACCCGTCTTAGATGGTGATTGTGATATCTCGATCGGGAGTCGGTATCTTGAACATGAAAAAACTGAGACACCACTGCACCGGAGGTTTGGACAGCGTATCCTTGATTTATTAACGCTAGGCTCATCAGGTGCAAGCCTCACAGATACACAGAGTGGGTTCAGAGCATTTTCACCCAGAGCAATATCACAACTAAATCTTAGGACAGATGGTATGGGGATCGAAAGTGAGATGATCAGCGATGCGCAAGATCGTGATCTCAGTATTACAGAGGTACCGATCGAAGTACGATATGAAGGTGTTGATGGGCAGACGTACAACCCACTACAGCACGGTTTATCGGTTGCAATGTTTATTTTACAATTGATACGCGATCGGCACCCATTGCTATTTTTTGGTGTACCAGGAATGCTTGCACTGATTCTTGGTGGCGCAGTTGCCTTCCAAACAGCGTGGTTGTATCAAACAACAGGTGCGTTCCACCAATGGCGTGGGCTGATTAGTGGGTTTACCATTCTTATCGGTGTTATTGGTGTCTTTTGTGGACTAGTTCTGAGTCAGATCCAAAATATTATTTTGAAAGTCAATGAGTAATCAAAAAGCGTCTCACACGAACACGAAACTTGCGTTTGTACTGGGTACCCGTCCAGAAATAATAAAGATGGCACCGCTGGTCCGAGAATGCCAACAGCAAAATCAGCCATTTATTTTGATTCATACGGGGCAACACTATTCAGACTCATTGGATTCTGTATTCTTTGAGCAGCTTGAACTACCAACTCCTGATTATCACCTTGGTGTTGGTTCAGCACCACATGGTGAACAGACTGGGAAAATGCTCATTGAGATCGAACGTGTTCTTCATCAGGAAGAGCCACATGTTCTCTTTGTTCAAGGAGATACAAATTCTGTCTTGGCAGGAGCACTTGCAGCAAGCAAGCGTGATTGCGAACTCGCTCATGTGGAAGCAGGCCTTCGGAGCTTTGACCGAAATATGCCTGAAGAAACAAACCGGGTTGTTGCTGACCACGTCTCTGATTATTTATTTGTTCCAACCAGCCAAAGCAAAGAATACCTTCTCGAAGAAGGGATCCCAAGAGAGCGTATTGTCGTTACTGGTAATACGGTTGTTGATGCACTCTACAGAAATAAAGAGATTGCACGAAAAAAAAGTAGTATTCTTTCTGAGTACGATGTTCAACCAGAGGAGTATTTCCTCATGACTGCACATCGTGCTGAAAATGTTGATAATAAACAACGGTTTGAAAACTTACTGTCTGGTGTTGCAAAAACAGCGAAAGCGTATGCGTTACCCGTAATATATCCCGCACACCCGCGTGCGAGTAAGAAAATCAAAGAGTTTGGCTTGGATATTCCAGATCAAATTCAAATTGTTGACCCAGTTGATTATCTCGATTTTATTCAATTACAATCTCAAGCGAAACTCATACTCACGGATTCAGGTGGAGTACAAGAGGAAGCATGTGTCCTTGGAACCCCGTGTGTAACCCTTCGAAATAACACGGAGCGGCCTGAGACTGTTGACGTTGGAGCCAATCGGTTATCTGGTATTGAACCAAATGCCATATTCAAAGAAGCACGAATGATGATGACAGCTACAACAAAATGGCAAAACCCATTTGGAGATGGAACCGCTGCACAAAAGATGCTTGACGTAGTGACAACAAAGCGAATGGAAACAGTGATACAATGAGTTCAGTTTGCGTACATGGATTGGGATATATTGGATTGCCAACTGCAGCGATGTTAGCAAACTATGACAACACCGTCTACGGCTACGATGTCAGTGATAAAGTGACAAGCCAACTTCGAGATGGAGAGGTACATTTTGATGAGCCTGGGCTTCGGGCATTTGTCACTCAAGCACTTGATTCGGGACAGCTAGAGGTTGTCGACGAGATTGTTGCGGCCAAATATCACATTATTTGTGTACCAACACCGTTCGATGAAGAAAAAAAAGAGGCAAATTTAACGTATGTTCGATCAGCAGGCGAAGCAATCAAACCGTATCTTCGTGAAGGAGATACGGTCATCTTAGAGTCGACCGTTCCACCAGGAACGACTGCTAACGTATTAGGACCAATTCTTGAGGATACGGGGTTGGTTGCTGGAGACGACTTTGCGCTCGTTCACTGCCCAGAGACCGTTCTTCCGGGCAACATCATAACTGAACTCCAACAGAATAATCGAATTATCGGTGGAGTTAATGGTATTTCAACAGAATCTGCAGTACACTTGTACGAGTCTTTTGTCGACGGTGAAATCCGAACCACATCAAACCCTACAACTGCAGAGTTTGTGAAACTGATTCAAAATACATTCAGAGATACTAATATTGCGTTAGCGAATGAAATCGCAAAGCTCGCCCACGATTATGAAATCGATTCGAGGGAAGCGATCGAACTTGCAAATGAACACCCACGCGTCGATATTCTTCAACCAGGGCCGGGTGTTGGTGGGCATTGTTTACCGATCGATCCCTGGTTTTTGGGCCAAAATTCAGATCTGTTGGAACTGATCAAAGTAGCTCGAGACGTCAACGATGGAATGTCTCAGTACGTGATTCAGCTTCTTGAAGACGAACTTGGTTCACTGGCCGGTAAAAAGATCACAATCCTCGGAGTTGCATACAAGGGGAACGTTGGAGACACACGAAAGAGTCCTGGGTTGAAGCTGGCTCGCGAACTCCAGCATATCTCTACAGATGTCACCGCACCAATGGCTGATGGTGGCTCTCCAGTTGAAATTGCCATTCATGACCCTCATGTAGAAGATCCAACACTCAATCTGAAGTCACTTGAAGATGCTGTCGAAGGAGCAGATGGAATTGTCATTGCAACTGGACACGACGAATTTGCCAATCTAGAGCCTGAAGCTGTTCAAACAGGTAATGATACTGTTCTTGTCGACACATTTGCTCTGCTTGACAGCGGTAAATGGAGTGATTCAGGTATTACTCTATGCCAAATTTAATCATATGAACAATATTAGTGATTCAAAATCCGTTGCAATCGTCTCCCAACACTTTCCACCCGATAAATCCGGAAATGCATCTCGTGTTCATGACACCGCGAGACATCTTGTTGACGAAGGCTGGGACGTGAATATTGTATCACCACCACCCGCTTTCCCACATGGACAGTTCGAACCTACATGGAAACGTCAGCAATCACACGAGATAGATGGAATAACAGTGCATCGGCTATGGGCGTGGCAACCATTCGATGAGGATCCAAATTTCCTCAGCCGTATGGCCTACTATCTTCTGTTTCCGTTACACACACTGTTTTGGATGCTATTCTATCATAGAAAATTTGACGTCATTATCACTTCGTCACCACCGATATTTACTGGTATTGTCGGACTTCCGTTTGCATTGCTTGGAAACACCACATGGCTAGTCGATGTCCGTGACCTGTGGATCGATGCTTCTGTTGGGCTTGGATTTATCAAGTCTGGTGGTATCGGAGAACGGATGGCAAGACGGTATGAGCAACTAGTACTGCGAAAAGCCGATCGCGTGACAGTAACGACTGTCGTTCTTGGTGATCGATTGATTGAATTATATGGACTTGATGAAACCAAAATTACTCACCTACCAAATGGCGTTGACACGGACCGATTCAAGCCGAGTGAAACAGATTCTGATCCGATAATTACATACACAGGAAATGTTGGTCATGCACAAGATTTAGAATCTTGTATTCGTGCAATAGGCAAACTTGATCGTAATGATGTCTCCCTCAAGATTGTTGGAGATGGTGACGTAAAATCGGATCTCGAACAAATTGTCCGTGAAGAGGATTTGAATGGAGTGGTGGAGTTTACGGGACTCGTCCCTCGAGAAGAAATTCCAGAGATTCTTGATAATGCAATGATTGGTATTGCACCGTTGAAATCAACAGACATGCTTGAGTATGCTGTGCCAACAAAAGCCTACGAATATATGTCGTTTGAGCTTCCGGTTGTTGCTACGGGCATTGGTGAACTTCAGTCTCTCATCGATCAATCTGGTGGCGGTTATTTGGTTGACAACGATCCAGATGCGATCGCAGAGACATTTGAGCTACTGTTGGAAAGCGAAGAAACACGCACTGAGATTGGGAAAAGCGGCCGAAAGCACATGATTGAACACTATGACAGGGGGGTTGTTGCAAATCAGTTAGGTACTACTCTTGAAGAGGTGAAGAGGACGTGAGTCAATTAAACGAAGAAGACAATTTAGAATCGACTAGTCGACTCTCATTTTTTATAGATCCAAACAATTGGCCACTATTCTACCATACGGGAGAGAATATGAAGGCAAGACAATTGATTGGGATTGCCGAGAGAAAACTACGCCACGTAATAATTCCCCGACTGCCAATCGACTTCGACCAACGGTATGAAGAACAGATCCCAAACAAACTCGTTGTTACACCACAATCGATTGCGGGGAATTCCAATCTTCTCAGAAACAGTCTGAGTGAATCAGAGCGTGAAAATTACCGAAATCTTATCGCCGACGCCTCAGAAGGGAAGATAACGTTTCTTAACCGATCGATCGAATTTGACGGAGATATTGATTGGGATCATGATCTTCTCGATGAATACCCGTTACTCTGGCGTCTAAAGCTCCAGTCATTCGAATTTCTTGAATGGGCAGTTCTTGGTTTTGAAGATCCTTCAGGGGCTGGTAGGGTGCATGAACAATTTCAACGCTGGCTCCTCTCTTGGACTACTGACAATCCGATTGGGGAACAAAAATACCTTCGTCGATCATGGATTCCTCACTCAGTTTCACTTCGTATCCTGAACTGGAGCCGATATGCGGCATGGTGTGAACAAGCAAATATTCTTGTTGACGATCGTTTGTACCGTCAAATATACAAGAATACACTATTTCTTGAGAATCACATTGAGTTCGATGTTGGTGGCAACCATCTGATTGAGAATGCTATCGCACTCGTTGTTGCCGGTGCACTCTTTGAGAATCACTCCACTGAATGGACAAAGAAAGGCTTGGACCTGTTAGATCACGCTAGTAAAACGCAGTTTTTAGCTGATGGTGGTCACTTCGAGAGAAGCCCAATGTACCACTTAATGGTCTTGCGCCGATATGTGACTGCATCTAATCTGTTATCTAGCACTGATTACTCGACTCTACAAATAGAAACAACTGCAAAAAAAGGGCTTGGGTTTCTCGAAGAAATTTCAAAGCCCAATAATAAAATTCCTCTCCTAAATGATTCTGTCCGTGGTGAGCAGATCAAAGCAGACAGCTGTATTACATATGGTGAATTGTGTAACTTACATGGTGTAACTACTATGTTAGATGGTCCAGATGGGTCTGGATATAGTAAATTGATAGCCAATAATAGCACGCTCCTCATTGATGTTGGTGACGTTGGACCTCCCCACCTGCCGGCCCACTCTCACAATGATCAACTAAGTGTTTATCTCTGGATTGATGGCGTTCCAATTCTGACCGATACAGGAGTATATGATTATGCACCAACACCTCTACGCCAATATTCTCGTAGTGTTAGTGCTCATAATACGGCACAATATCAAAATAAAGAGCCAATTTCGATTGGTGGGAGCTATTTGATGGGACGACGGACAACAATTGAAGTACATAAACAAGGGGCAAATAGGATACAGGCAGAGTGCTCGCGCCAATCCCAAGTTGGTATAGATTACAAACATATTCGAGATATATCCACCGCTGAAGGGAAGTGGATAATCACTGATCTCATCACGTCAGGTGATGATGATGGCGAATACACCGTTCGGTACCATTTTTCACCAGTGGTTGATGTTCACGAAACCACCAAAAGTGGAAGTTCTTATTCAATCAATAATCAGAACACTGAGATTGGAAGGATAACTGTGTCTGGCGATACGACTGTTAAAATTTCTGAAAGCCAGTATTTCGAACGATACGGTCAAAAACACAGTAGACAAATGATAACAGCGACATCAAGTGTTGGGAATAAAATAGTAACTCATATTACGACGAAAACAGGGTCATTTTAGTATGGACGTGACAAATACTAACATATTACAGATATTGACTGTAAAAAGACCGTTTTACCCTCAAATTACGATAGGGAACTTGTCTCGATTATAGATTACTAATGAAACAACTAATACAAAACTTCAAAGATGGCGAATTGCGGATGGAGGAGGTTCCAGTGCCACAGGTAACTAATGGAAGCGTACTTGTGAAAACTACTTACTCATGTGTAAGTGCTGGAACAGAGAGTGCAATGATCAAACTTGCTCGACAAAACCCACTTAACAAAGCACGGGAAAGGCCCGATCTCGCTAAACAAGTTATTGAAAAAGCGCGAAACGATGGGATCATTCCAACCTATCAGGCTGTTAAAGGTCGCTTAGAACAACCTGAGCCTCTGGGATACAGTTCTGCAGGTCAGGTTATTGATGTTGGGTCGGATGTTGATGGAATCCAGGTTGGTGACAGGGTTGCTTGTGCTGGTGCAGGGTATGCATCGCACGCTGAATTCGTGTCAGTTCCAGAAAACCTTGTTGCAAAAATTCCAGAAGGTGCTGAGCTTGAGGATGCCGCATTTACTACTCTCGGGTCGATCGCAATGCAAGGTATTCGACGTGCTGATCTATCTCCTGGTGAAACGGTCGGAATCATTGGATTAGGTCTCGTCGGTCAATTGTGTGTTGGTATCTTAAATGCATATGGGTTCCCAACAATTGGCTTTGACATCCAATCTCAGCAAGTCGAGAAGGCGAAAGAACTTGGACTCTCACAAGGACTGGCGCTTGGAACAGGGAATCCAAAAGCAGAGGTTAATGAATTTACAAACAGATCTGGATTAGACGCAGTGATTGTCGCTGCATCGACGAATAGCAATGATCCAGTGGAGTTGGCAGGCTCCATTGCCCGTAAACAGGGGACTATTTCGGTTATTGGAGATGTCGGAATGGATATCCCACGATCGACCTACTATGATAAAGAACTTAATTTCAACATCTCAAGGTCGTACGGTCCAGGTCGGTACGATCGATCATACGAAGAGAAAGGATTAGATTATCCGATCGAGTACGTAAGATGGACAGAGAACCGGAATATGCAAGAGTTCTTGCGACTTCTCGGATCGCAACGCCTCTCACTTGATACGATTAAGACCCACACGTTTGATTTTGAGAAATCATCCACCGCTTATGAAATGATACTTGATCGATCGAGTGATGAGTACTACTCCGGAATCTTGCTCAAATACGCTGACGACGTTCATAAAAAGTCCAAAGTTGAGTACAACTCTACTAAGAGATCCGTGATAGACTCTGGAACGGTCAGTGTCGGACTGATCGGTGTTGGTACGTTTGCTCGTTCGAAGATCATCCCCATATTGTCTGACATAGACAATGTCGACATCCATGCAGTTGCTTCGCAAACAGGAAAAACGGCGGCAGATGTTGCTCAGGAACATAGAGCTGGTTATGCAACATCTAATCCGGACGACGTTCTCGAGGATCCGGATATTGATTTAGTTATTATTGCGACACGTCATAATACACATGCATCCCTTACGATTACAGCGCTAAAGAACGACAAAAATGTTCATCTTGAGAAACCACTATGTATTGATCGCGATGATATCCTGAAAATTATTGAGGCAGAGCAGCAATCAAGTGGTCGTCTGATGGTCGGTTACAACCGGCGATTTTCCCCACAAGCAAAGGAAATCAAAGAAACGTATGAGCGTGCGGACTCTCCACTGATGATCAACTATCGAGTTGCAGTTGATCCCCTTCCCGATAATCACTGGGTACGAGACTCAGCCATAGGAGGCGGTCGAATTCTCGGTGAAATTTGTCATTTTGTGGATTTTGCACAGTATATCGTGTCATCTCAACCACAATCCGTTTTCGCTACAAATCTGGGAGATACCGACACGGAAGACGTATCGATACAAATTAAATATGCGGACGGTAGTATCGCTAATATTCAGTACATTACTGTTGGAGATTCGTCAACGTCCAAAGAGTATATCGAAGTATTTGGGTCTGGTTCGAGTTATAAAATAGATAATTTCAAAAAGGGGCGTCTGTCTCTTCAACAAGATAAGGGCCACAAACGGGAGTTTGAGGAATTTCTCTCTACAATAAAAAAAGAAGAGCCATCACCGATACCAATTAGTGAAATCGTAGCTACAAGCTGGGTAACATTTGCAATTAAGGAATCAATCCGTCAGCAATCATCCGTTTCTATCACTAAGGAGCTGGTGTAAATGGTGTATGACAAAGTAAACAATCTCTTTCGGAGTCTTCCTCCGGCTGCAAAGCGCAGTCTTCGAGTAGTGCCTCTCAAATATCGTCTTGGTGGAAGTGATTTCTCTGAGACGTTTGATTTCCTTGAAGAATCAGAATATTGGGAGCGTGACCGCTTAGAGTACTACCAACAAAAGAAACTAGAAGAACTGCTTGACCATGCCGTTGAGACAGTCCCTTACTACAGAAATGTCGATCTTAAGCACGACGACCCGTACCGAAATCTGAAGGAATTCCCCATTGTTGATAAAGAGACTATCCGCAAAAACCCGGAGATGTTTATTTCAAACGTTGTTAATGAAGTGAACACATATCATGTTACTACTGGTGGGACCTCTGGCGAACCCTTTGAATTCAGGTTAGATAACTCTACGTATGGTGAGGAGTGGGCATTCATAATGACTGGTTGGCGGAGAATGGGATATGAACCTGACGATCAAATGATTTCATTTAAAGCAGTCTCTTATGAAAGAGCTGATGAGGGAATTTTCTGGAAATATAACCCCCTCTACAACACGTATGAGTTTTCACCTTTCCATCTAACACCAGAGAATATCACAGAGTATGTTAAGAAAATAAACAAGATTGATCCTAAATATATCCATGGCTATCCCTCCGCAATTACGACCTTAGCAAACCACGTGAATAATACCAATGCACAGTTTCCGCCCATTGATGGCGTATTCGCTGCTTCCGAGAATGTCTATAATCGACAGAGAGAAATTATCGAAAATGCGTTCAACACGAGAGTGTTTTCACACTACGGCCAAAGTGAAAAAGTAGCGTTGGCAGCTGAGTGTGAATATACGTCCAGTTATCATGTGTACCCTCAATACGGATATACAGAACTACTCAATGATGCTGAAAAAGAGGTTGATGTCGGAGAAACAGGCGAAATTGTTGCAACAGGATTTTTGAATACTTATCTTCCTTTTATCCGGTATCGAACCGGTGATTATGCAGTGAAAGGTCCCATAGGCGATTGTAAATGTGGGAGAGCTTATCGAGTATTACCAGAAATCCAAGGTCGTCATGAAAAAGAACGATTGATTTATATTGATGATAATCATACTGTTGCAATTCACCTTCTATACTATTCGATGCATGGAAAGGCCTTGGAAAATATAAATTCAATACAATTTTATCAGGACACCTTTGGAGAATTAGTAATTCGAATTGTTCCGCAAAATAACCCCAAAAATGTCCACAATGAAAAGATACGTCATGCACTGAGAAGTAAGATTGGTAATAAAATGGAGATTGAACTTATATTTGTTGATGAAGTTGAACTTACTGAGTCCGGGAAAAAACAGTTATTAATTCAGGCATTACCAACTGATGAATAGCCAATTTACGATCGGTGCAGTGGGTGATATCTCTTTAGAATCAGACGTGTCTGATTGCCTATGGGACAATGTTCAAGACTTTTTACATCGGTCCGACCTTTTATTTGGCAATCTTGAAACCTCTATATCAAATAAAACGGGCCGTTATAACAAAGCAGTTCCACTCAGTGTCCCTATATCTCGTCTTAAGGAGATTGATTCAGCAGGATTTGACGTTCTAAATCTCGCTAACAACCATGTACTGGATTCTGGGATCAAATCATTATACAAATCTGCTAGTTGGTTTCGTGAATCAGATATAAAAACAGTTGGACTGAACTACCCTCACCCTAATAGTTGTTTAACAATTGTTGAGCATTCAGAGACTCTGGTCGGTGTACTGGGATACACCGAAAGCGTAGGGCAATTCTCATTGGGTGATCTCTTTTCACAGGATTTATATCGTAATGGAGAATACTTTATCGGCCGGCGAAACACATATTATACCCCCTCGAAAACGAGGAAAGCTGGATTGCTACAACACAATTGTAGAAGAATTGTCCAAGATATAAAAATTGCGACACAATACTGTGATGTTCTCATTGTGTCTCTCCACTGGGGGACAGAAAACGTCTTTTATCCAAGCCCTAGACAAATCATTGAAGCGAGATTATTTATTGATGGTGGTGCAGATGTTGTCCTTGGTCATCACCCACATGTTCCTCAAGGAGTAGAACAATATAATGGTGGAATTATTGCTTACTCCTTAGGGAACTTCCAGTTTGATACTAAGAAATCTAAAAGCCCTACGAATTATTCATTTGGGATAAAAATAAACATTTATAATAACAAAATTAAAAATTATGAAATAGTCCCGGTGAAAATCGATGAATCTAACCGCCCAATTGAACTACGTGGCAGTCAAAAGCAGAAAGTAATAAAAGAGATACACCGTATATCTGATCCTATCGAAAACAATGAATTAACTTGGAAAAGATGGTTCAGCCAAGCTGGATCGAAGTATCTATCTGATAATATTGAGAGTTACAAAACTCGAATAAGTGATCACGGTAGTAGTTCAATAGTAGAGACTTTTTTGTGGTTAGGATCCCCATTTACTTTACGATGTATAGCAGGCGAATATCTACAATATAATAGTACTCAATCGCTGTATCAAGCTAAATTCCCAGATATGAACTCATAGTCTATTTAAGTACTATCAGACAATTATCGCATTAACACACTTAATATAACAGTACTCATTGGCAGTTGTGTATGTCCACTGTACAACGTGGTAGCAACATGATCGACAAATAAACTATTAATTTACGACAATAAAAGCCAACAGGTTACATAGCCTTACTGCAGGCAAGGAATATGATTAGAAATGATCACGTGAGGTAGTTTTAGATGCAGGAAGATTAATTTAATCGGTAACAATCCTGTTTATTCGTGGTTCCGTAATTATTTGTAAAACACAATATAAAATGATAAAAGTTTGAGTGTAGTTACTGCACAATCGATCTCTCCAGTAACATGAATATTTATAGGTACTATACATAGAAATACCCATATGAAGATAGTACGGACTGTCCCCGTATATTATCCATACGTAACTGGACCTACAAATCAAGGTGCTAAAATATCAAGCTATCTTGAGAGTGAGGGGTATAGCTCTCCTGTACACACATCACGGGCAGGAGCTGAAGATCGACCAATACAAGAAATGATAGATAATGTACAAGTGACTCGATATAATAATTATGGAAAGTTTTTACCTCATAGAGTACACCCGAAATTTGTCTCTTCAATATTAAAAGAGGATTTTGATATTATTCACAGTCATTGTTATAGAAATTTCCTTTCCGAATTTTCTAGTCGTGTTTGCTCATGGAAAAAAAAGCCCTTTATTTTACATAACCATGGTACTTTTACGGGTCACGAGAAGTTTATGGAACAAAAGCCAAAAAGTTACCAGGTATACGATATAGCTACTAGGAAAACTTGTATTAAAATTGCAGACGCAGTAATTGTATCATCTGAACAAGAGTACAAGGAAGCAATTCGGTATGGAGTAGAAGAAAAAAAAGTTAAAATTATTCCTGCTGGGAAGTATGTCAAAGACTATCGAGCTATCAGACCTGAAAAACCAGAAGATCATACTCGCCTTCTATTTGTTGGGAGGCTTAGCCGGGATCGTCGAGTAGAAGTGGTGATCAAAGCAATGGAAAGGCTTGATGATAATATCCATTTACGGATTGTAGGAGGAGAAGAAAAGCGTTCAGGATTTTCTAAGGGAGGCTACATCGAGGAATTATATGACCTCTGTGAAAAATTAAATCTCCGGTCTAGAGTAGAATTTGTTGGACCTAAGTATGAAGACGAGCTCGTTCAAGAGTATAGAAATGCGCATATATTCGTTTATCCTTCTGAATGGGAAAATTTTGGCCAAACGATGTTAGAGGCTGCTGCTGCAGAAGTCCCGGTTATTGCTACACGTGAGGGTGTCGCAAATGATATTATTAAAGAGGGAAAGACGGGATACACAGTTGATTATAATGATCCAGATATGATCGTCGAGAAAGTTAATCTTGCTTTGAATCAAGACTTAGAAAAGATGGGAGAAAGAATTGGAAAAATCGCAAAAGAAAAATATGACTGGGAGAATATATTACCAAAATACACTAATCTATATCAAGAGATTATTTGAATATAAATATATATGCGATCTTTTTTGTAGATTTCAAATATGAATTATAATCAATTTGAAAGTAATTAATATTTAAGTATTATGACCAACTAAGTAAATTAGCTACAATGTGCAAATCTTACACTGGTTTAAATATTTATGCTTGACAAAAGTCCAAAGATATCTGTCATTGTCCCAACATACAATCGTCCAGAATTACTACAGAGAGCACTAAAAAGCATATCGGATCAATCATATAAAAATATAGAAACGATTGTAGTAGATGACGCATCTAAAGTGAATATTAAACTTGTTGTTGATGAATTCTCAGACGTGAAATATGTAAAACACAGCCAGAACAAGGGTGCTGCAGCTGCCAGAAACACAGGTATAAAACAAGCAGAAGGAGATTATATTGCATTCTTAGATTCAGACGATGAATGGCTACCTCAAAAATTGGAAGATCAAATATCTCATATGAGTGATACTGGACATGAGGTTAATTTTTGCAACTACTACAGTTGTTTGGAAAATTATCTATTACTACAAGAATATTCTTCAGATGGAAATAATCACAGATCTGAAATGCTAAGGGGTAATTTGGGTGCGATAACATCTACGCTTATTTTTGACGCAGAAGCGATAGGTAGTCATAGATTTGATACACAGTTACCTAGTTTTCAAGAGTATGATTTTTTACTTCGAGTGAGTAAGGAGTCTTCTGTAGGACATTTACCTACTCCCTTGGCAATAACTCACCATCACGATGAGAATGGTATTTCGTATGATCCTAAAAAAAGAGAAGCAGGGGCTAAAATATTTTTTGATAAATGGAAAAGAGAAATTATTTCCGAACATGGTTCCGATGGGTATAGTTATTTTTATAAATCTAGGTTTGTTGGAATTCATGCATTATATGCAAAGTATTATTGTAAACGAGGAAAAAAGTTGAAATCTATTACTGAATTGTTTAAATCTTTCAGGCATGACCCATTTGATTATCGAACTGTTGATGGTACTATTTCATTGTTGTTTGGGTCCAGGTCAGCAGACCGATTAAAATATTTATACTTCAGGTTATTTAACGATGGCCACTATTCAAAAAAAAGCGGTTAGTACAGACAAGCTAAATCGAGAGATGTCGGCCAACCCACATGATCGCTGCAGATCCTATCAGACTCGAAGTCGATCCTACGACATTCGAGGGCCGAAAAAATCTTGACATCAACTCGGAAAGACAGGGTGAATGGCTTCAATCGGTTCTATGTCGCAGCCCTTTGACCATCATGACTTCAATTCGTTGACGAGGATGTTGGCCCGACCAACATCGGAACATTCGACGGTTCGCCGCGTCTTATAATATCGTGACAACCAGACCTTTTTTGTTTAGTTCCCAAAATATCATCATTACTGGCCGATACCAGCTCAACCAGTCACAACAATGTTGGCTCACACTTAGATATGTTCTCTTTAAGAAATACCTGATTGTGGCTCTCCAGGCGCTTCGCTGATCATCTCGACGTGCCTCAGGGAAGACGGTGTCCACCCGTCTAGTTTATCAGTCTGGTCAGATCGGGTACAGTATCGGTTGAGATTGTGTCAATATCTCTGAACATCAGCGCGTTCCGAGTACTTTAGTCGAGAACGTGCGTGATCATCGGAGAACGACTGATGAACGTTGGCGAAAATTCATATTTGTTTGGTTAGATGTGAACGGCTGAACTATTCTGATAGTATATTGCATCACCTGCGCTGTATACACGATCATATTTAGTGTTAAAGTACGTTTCGGGGCTCCATGTTAATTTGTACCACCCACCACGAAAGTCATACACGTCACGATTGCGATGGAGGATCGGTGAATGTTCAGCTAAATCGACAGTTCCATTTAAAAGCTGCGGATCAAGCCAGTTATTACGGTATCTTGACTCAGGTTGTGTCGGATGAGTCATGTGAAGTGCATACCGTGAGTCAGTGTATGGCAATTCGCTACCGTATTCAAGTGCAAATTCTTTTGCCGAGATCTCATCACCTGTTATGTGACGGTCTGGCTGACTAGGGTGGTCAACCATTCCAATTAGCGCAAATGATTGGGTGGCAATCACTACGATTATTATGATTACACTCAAAGTACGGGATAATCGTGTTTCCTGCCGATATAACCAAATAAGCACAGCTAATACAAGTACAACTAATATTGGCTCTACAATCATTAGGCCTCTAGTCGGCAAACCTACTATCGTCATTACGATTCCTGTAAATACGCATACAGCACTAACAGGCAGCAATATCTGCCAGTGATCCGACCTAGTTTTCAGCCATATCATTAGACCATAAAACCATCCAATTCCCGCAATCGAGAGAAGACCAATCATGTTTACTCCGGTTGCAATCGTCCACAAAAATCCTGATTTCGGATTGTACGCTTCAGAATATTCCACTACTGTATTAGGTTCAGAGGCAATCAGTCCGAGAGCAAAATTTGCAATACCTTCTACATGGTTGGTAAATAATACATTTTGGACGACTAAAATTACAATCAAAACTAAAATTACAGAATATGAGACTGAGCTCCGCTTCCACTTTATTTGATCGACTCGACTGAAATGGATGAATACAAAAGTGAAGACAGCAGATGTAACAAATAAGACAATTGTGATTTTATGTATGCTCGCGAGTGCTAATGAGGTGATTACCAGTAGGAGAAATGCCGATTGACCCTTCTTGGTTTGTAAATAATAAAGCGCTAACACACTGGCAAGGAAAATAGGAATCGTTACAGATTGAGCTATTACTGACCAACTATGAAACATTGAGAATGTTGTAATCCCTGCTAAGACAGCTGCTAAACACTGGAATCGCCAATTGTTTGACACCAGCCAACTCGAAAAAACCCAGACAAATAGAGGGATTGAAACACCAATCGTCAATGGGATGGTCATCATTGCTGTCTCTACTTCAAGACCAGAAATCTTAGAGACAAGTGCTAGTAAAACGGGGTAACCTGCGATCACCTGATAGAAACCAGGCGCTATCGCTTCAGTTCCTCCCGTCAAAAGAATTGAATAAGTTTGCGATGCAAACCATTCACCATCAATTCCCCCTGAAATTGCCATTACGTCAAATTTTAGTAATCGATAAGCAAGAGAAATAAACACCGCCCCACCTAAACAGAGGTAAGCATTAACTGGTGAGCCACGCAGTAATACTATTGACAGAAGAGACGTAGACAAAAAAATCGAAACGTAAGTAACTGGGTATATGTCTCCTTCTATCTGTCTGTAAAACACAACGATAAAAAACGATAAGAAAATAATAATTAGAGCTATTTTTGCGAAACTTCTGTTCAACGTATTTGTCATTTATCTGCTCTTACTGCCCTTCTTTTCACTCATGGATGTCACATGTGCATGTGTGAGTATCACCAGTAAAATGTTCATATGTTCATACGCTTATTTTAACCACAGATAATATAACCATTAATATAAACGCTGTGCTCAATTACTTTGATTAAATATACGTTATCATAGTTGTCCAATTCACTTAAAGATTTATAAGTAATTTATATAGTAATATAATAATCGCTTGAAGACCGTTTTTTAGTATGAATGGTAGCCTACTTGGACATCCGTTTGACAAATATTAGCCGCTTACTCACTTTCTCACGATCAGTTTCTGTAAGCAACTGGTCGTGATCATCCTCACTGAGGTGACGGACGATGTCTTTCTACTATTCAATTATTATATTATGAGTTTAAGGTATACGTGAAATGCCAGTGAATCATTGCTATACAGCATTTCCAATGTGATCGATCATCACGTCCGCTCGTCACACGTCCACGCCCACAACACTCGCACGAATCACGATCGATGTTACCGACGCTTTGTGTCCAAGACGATCTCCTACTCAATCAAGCGCATCTTCGGGGCGCTGACATGCGTGAGTTAAGTTAGCACATATTATTCTGGGAGATAGCACTTAAAATAACAGTTGATAACCTTCGTCGAAGCACCTAATTTCTATAAATTCGGTTGTAGTATGCGGATATCACTGTGACATAATTTAAATAATGTCTAATATAAAATTGAAACCAATTCAATATATTGATAACTCTCTATTTCCTCTTCTTCGGTAACGAATGAGCCAACCAAATGTATTATTGGTTGTGTTGGATAGTGTCAGGGCAAGAAACACGTCCCTACATGAGTACCCTGTTGCTACAACACCGTATCTATCTACGCTATCAAATAACGCGACGAAATATACACAAGCACGATCGCCAAGTATTCACAGCATTGCAAGCCATGCGAGTATATTTTCTGGATATCATGTTGAAGAACATAATGTCACAGAACATGAATCAAAACTGGACATAGACTCAAGTATTTGGACTACACTCTCTAACCAAGGCTATTCAACTGGTCTTTTCACACCGAATGTAGTTATAACTCGATCGTCAAATTTAGACAATCATTTCGACAATGTTGTTGGCCCAATGCGATGGAGAAATATTTCTGATAAGGGGTTAAAAACGACGGACATTGATGGTCCTGTTTCAAAAAAACAATTTGTAAAAAGAGCACTGAAACATGACTATCCTATTGAATCACTTCTAAATGGGGTTCGATATACATTTGAGAAGGGTGGATCGCAGGATCCCGAGAACGAAGCTGCCGAAATTTATATTGATGAATTTTTCAACTGGCAAAGCGATCAGCAGTCAAGTTGGGCAGCATGTATAAATTTAATGGATGCTCATTATCCGTATGTTGCTGATTCTCAATACAGAATACATAATGATAATCAACTCCGGTCACTGTTAAACTATTTTGAGGGGGCGATGTCAAGAGAAATTCTCGAAGATGGTGGATGGTGGGCTCTTTCCGCACTTGAGAATCTATACGACGAGTGTATCCGTCAAGCTGATGATGGTGTACGATTGCTTGTTGAAAAATTAAAAGAGCATGGTCTCTACGATGACACGCTTATTGTTGTTACAAGTGACCATGGTGAAGCATTTGCAGAGTATAGTCAAGTATCACCACAAACACGCTTGGTTGATCACAGCTGGGGTATTCATGAAGTTCAAACTCACGTTCCATTGGTGGTGAAGTATCCTGGACAAACGGATGAAGAAGTAATTAACCAGCCTGCATCCTTAACAAAATTCCCAAGTGTAGTGGAACAACTGTTGTCTGAAGGCAACAATCGGCCAACTTTTGTACCAGACGACAAGAGAGTTATTTCTTCAACATATAGAATACCAGAACCAGGAGATATCCTTCCACCTCACGTTAACAAACAAGATTATATTGGTCCGTGGAGAGCGGTCTACGAGGAGCAAGATGGTCATGTTGTCAAGTACTCAACACACGGCACTGATGGTGCCATAATCGATATTTTCGATGCGCAAAACTCTTGTGTGAAAAGTCGATCGTATCCAAAACTCGTTGATGATGTATTTGACGGGCTGTCTGATGCATGTGTTAACACTGGTGCTAACGAGACAGACGGAGAGATTGAAAACCAACTTGAAGCTCTTGGTTATTTGAGATAAGGTTTAATTTGTGAGTGATAATAATTCTTCTCTCAGTGTCGTTACTAGCGGCGCAGTAATATTCTTTATCGGAAACGCGTTCTCAAATGCGGCAAAATTCATTCTACAGTTACTGATCACTCGATCGCTTGGCGCGGGCTCATTTGGTGTATATTCGTACGGGCTTACCATATTGTCAGTTGTTGGTACATTCGCACGATTGGGTGTTACTGAGTCGATTATGAGATTTGTCCCTGAATTTGACTCAAATAAACGTAAGCAGGGAAGATACGTAACGATCGCATTTTGTACCACTATTATTGGGAGTCTCATCGCAGCAGCAGCATTATTCATGATGGCGTCGACAATAAATTCATATACTCTCGACAATCCACTCTTTGAAAATGTATTACAAATATTTGCTATTTTATTACCTCTACAAACACTAACACAAGCGGTTTCAAATACGTTTAGAGCGTTTGAGGATGCGAAGTACCAGATATTTATTAGAGATGTACTAGTTCCATTTCTTAATATTACCACTGTTGCTGTTGCAATTATTAGCGGGGCAACAATCGTTGGTGTGAGTGCTGCAATAGCTGTTGCCGGGTTTTTATCGGTATGTATCGGGTTTATATTATTATTTCAAAAAATCAATATAAATGTCAATATAGATACAAACAAAACGGAACTGTACGGTTATTATAATTTTTCAATCCCACTTACGCTCACTGCTGCAGGCTCATTATTATATACAAATGTTGACCGATTAATGGTTGGATATTTTTTGGGAGATGTTGAGGTTGGGATCTATGCAATTTCGATTGGACTAGCCACAGCAACTGGATTAGTATTGAGTGGACTAAATCAGTTATTTCCACCAATCGCATCTAAATTATACTCTTCTAATAACCGAGCAGAGCTATCTACTGTATTTTCAACTGTAACTAGGTGGAGTTTCAGTCTCAGCCTCCTACCCGCAATCTTACTGTTCACCTACAGAATTGAAGTATTATCCATATTTGGTCCCGAGTTTGTCGCAGGATCTACTGTACTGTCGCTTTTTATTTTAGCTCAAGTTACGAGGAATGCAGTTGGACCGAGTGGATATATGTTGATGATGACCGGACATCAGTACGTGGTTCTATTTAATCGCTGGTTCCTCGGTGTGTCTAATGTCATTGCAAATTACATTTTAATACTACGGATGGGCTTTATCGGAGCAGCAATCGCTTCAGCACTAACTTTAGCACTCGTTAATCTACTACGATTAGTTGAAATTTGGGTACTTGAACGATACAATCCATATACTAAAAGATATTATAAGCCTGTTATCGCAGGATTAATAACATTTATTTTTGTTGAATTAGCACGGAATCAGCTTATCCAGTACGATGTCCATGTAGTTTTATTATTGGCTATTGGAATTTCATCCGGTACTTTTTGTTACTTATCGCTATTATATCTGTTAGGAATTGATGATGTAGATAAAGAAATATATGCAGAATTTACTAATAAATAAGTTTACTTGTGACCCAGACTACATGTAACCAAGATCACGAAGTCGCTCCATAAGATCCTCCTTGTCCTGTGCACGACCTGCACGTTCAGTTGTGTTGTCTAAGTCTTGCAGCCACGCCGGTTCATTGGTCGTCTTTTCAGTAGATATTTCACTACCGAGCGATCGGAAGCCAGCGAAGTATTTTGGTGAGATCGGTACCGCTTTTTGATCAACACCTGCAGGGAGATCGTCTGCAGAAGTCGGAACATACCCCTCGTCTGGGAAGGCTTGAACAGAGTCAGGCACAACAAAATTCCAAAATACATCCCATACGTCGCCCTCATCAAATTGAAGAATTGGTTGGATACGATCGTGTGGAGGGTAGATCTCAGGATCGTGGCGTGGACTAAAGAAGGTCTCATCAGCACGAGCTTCTTGCTCATCCCATCGGACACCGGATATCACACCATCAATATGATACGATTCGAGTGCATCGTTGAGTGCAACTGTTTTCAACAGATGGTTCCCAACATAAGTATCCAGCAGGAATGGGAATGATTCCTCTTCGTATCCCAGAATATCTCGAACATGATGTTGGTTGTGTTCAGAAAGTGCATCGATCGGAGTTTCATCACCAGGCTCTAGCCCATTGTCGGTAACGTACTGACCAATGTCTGTATTTTTAGTATAAATTAGCTCGACGCTCCATTCCTCTGCCCAATACTCAACAAAGTCAGTTATTTCCTCAAAGTGTTGGTAATGGTCAATGAATACCGCAGTTGGTTTTTCATAGCCAAATTCCTCTGCAACTTGATTGATGAAGTATAATGTTAGTGTTGAATCTTTCCCACCAGTCCACATCACAGCAGGGTTTTCATATTGTCCCAATCCAATGCGTGTAACTTCGATCGCTTTTTCAATTTTATGTTGGATTGATGGATATTCGTTCGGTGATTCTCCTTCTCCATCGACAGATGCTGGAAACTCAGCGGACATACAACTCAACAGTTTGACGCATAATAACAGAGGCTTATTGTATCGATTTTATTTCAATCAAACAGATGATATCTATACAAGCATTGGTCTATTGGTGGACTATTTATTCATCGTATTATCATAGTACTACTGCAACACAGAAGTCACAAACAATGATTGCATGGTGAGAACGTTGTACGCAGAATTGCTTGTGTCTATATAAGCGAACAGCCGTTTGCGTGGAACCGGACAGCAAACGCCGTGTGACGAGCGTCCCCAGACCGAAGGTGTTCTCGTGTGCGAGCAAGGCATGTCGTGTCTCATCAACATGGCCGTCCGTTCACGCTCTCAATATTCCCCGTGTCTAACGTCTCATTGAGCAGTTCTGGGGGTGGTATAGATAATTTAGACCACCAACTGCTCGTTTCTCAAACTGGGTTAATTAGACCGTGCCAGTGATACCATTCTATCAGTGAAATACAGTACAACACACTAATTAAAATAAAATAGCATAAAGTCAAGAAGGCACATTTATTATAGCTGTAAAATATCGAATGACAACGGATGTCCAATGATTCAGGGAATCAGAAGGTACAAACATTAGATGTTACTGTTATAATTCCCGCATTCAATGA
>LFIK01000929.1_pt1 | contig 22608 bp, 22 predicted proteins | sample 643401 | NCBI WGS metagenome assembly LFIK01 (sample SAMN03777447, study PRJNA286221) | soda lake metagenome | biome: soda lake; feature: Kulunda steppe; material: water; isolation source: sample T5-Br brine of Lake Tanatar-5 | place: Russia: Kulunda steppe | collected 2010-07
CGCCAAGCCGAAGCCGTTCAGATGGACCAAGAGCGCAGAGGACATCCTCGCCAGCGAACGCCGCGCCCTCGACGCGCTGGATGAAATCAGGGGAAACAGGTAGGAAGTGTCAGACTCGGAACACTAGGTTAGCATGAACACGGCCAAGCGCGCGCTTCATTTCCAAAGTATGTCATTTATCAACCGCGTGTTCGACTACGATCGCTATTCAACGAAATCTGAAGGCGAAGGACGAACGCCGAAGCGACAGAAGCCTCTAGCCTCCCTTCTCTCACGGATCAATCTGGATTGCAGGAGCGCCCGCTCGGCGTGCCCCTCCCACCCGCCCCGGCCCGCCTCGCGGGCGCTGTCCGGCGCCGGGGCGCCGGACAGCCATGTGGTCAGCCGTTCAACCCTGGCAGACCGGCAGGCTGCGGGTGAAGGCGGCGATCTCGCCCCGTTTCGAGGCATTGCGCATCGGCGGCCAGTCGCGGGCCACGCCGCCCCAGGCGCCGGACGATCCGGTCACCACACCATCGCGTGCCACCGCCGCCGCCGCGATCCGCGCCGCGCAGCGCAGGTTCGTTGCCCCGTCATAAAGCCCGCGCGGACCGGAGGTGTCGCACCGGTGGTGCCGCGCCGTGGCCGGGGAAATCTGCAGCAGCCCCTGGTAGCGCCCGCCCGCGCCTGCCGCCTCGGGCCGCCAGTGGCTTTCGTAGCGCGCGAGACCCGAGAACAGCGCCGTCCAGAAGGCCTTGCGCGACTCGGAATCGGCCTCGGCATAGCCGGGGCAGAAGGTGTCGATATCGCGCGGCACGGTGCGGATCAGGGCGCGCGCCTCGGTCGCCAGTGCGTCGAACTTGGCGGCGGTCCAGATCTCCGCCTCGGGGCGGTGGTCCCAGCGGGTGCTGAATTCGGGCTCGGGCTCCGCCTCGGGGGCGCTGAGCGCGCAGGCCGATGGCAGCATGACGGCAACCGCCAGCGCAACGCCGCGAAGGGCACGGGAAAGGGTCATGGGGCTCTCATGTGGTGACACCGCCCTTGAGCGTGGCGGCCACGACCCGATGCGCCGATCCCGCCGCCCATGCAATATGCCGCATTGCAGCACGGTCGGGCATCGGCGGTCGCTTGCCGATTTTCGCCCCCGTCGCGCGCGAAAAGCGGTTTTCCTTGGCCCGCGCCATGCACTATGACCACAGCAGGACCGTCACAGGGGGCATTGCCAATGCTGGATCTGAGCTTCGAATCGCCGAAAGCCAAGGTGATCGCCGGGGCCACGGGTGACTGGGAACTGGTGATCGGCATGGAAATCCACGCCCAGGTCGCCACCCGCGCCAAGCTGTTTTCCGCCGCCTCCACCGAATTCGGGGCCGAGCCAAACAGCAACGTCAGCTTCGTCGATGCGGCGATGCCGGGGATGCTGCCCGTGGTCAACGAGTTCTGTATCGAACAGGCGGTGCGCACCGGGCTGGGGCTGAAGGCACGGATCAACCTGGTCAGCGCGTTTGACCGCAAGAACTACTTCTACCCCGACCTGCCGCAGGGCTATCAGATCAGCCAGCTTTACCACCCGCTGGTGGGCGAGGGCGAGGTTCTGGTGGACATGGGCCCCGGCGTCGCCCGCAAGGTGCGGATCGAGCGTATTCATGTCGAGCAGGACGCGGGCAAATCGATCCATGACATGGACCCGAACATGTCCTTCGTGGACCTCAACCGCACCGGCGTGGCGCTGATGGAGATCGTCTCGCGCCCCGATATCCGCGGACCGGAGGAAGCGGCCGCCTATGTCACCAAGCTGCGCCAGATCCTGCGCTATCTGGGCACCTGTGATGGGAACATGCAGAACGGCAACCTGCGGGCTGATGTGAATGTCAGCGTCTGCCGCCCCGGCGACTATGAACGCTACCAGGAAACCCAGGATTTCAGCCATCTGGGCACGCGCTGCGAGATCAAGAACATGAACTCCATGCGCTTCATTCAGCAAGCCATCGAGTACGAAGCCCGGCGCCAGATCGCCATTCTGGAAGACGGCGGCGCGGTCGTGCAGGAGACGCGGCTGTTTGACCCGGACAAGGGCGAGACCCGGTCCATGCGCTCCAAGGAAGAGGCGCATGACTACCGCTACTTCCCCTGCCCCGACCTGCTTCCGCTGGAGATCGAACAGGACTGGGTGGACGGGATCGAAGCTTCGCTGCCGGAACTGCCGGACGCCAAGAAGGCGCGCTTCATGGCCGATTTCGGCCTGACCGATTACGACGCCTCGGTGCTGACCGCCGAGGTCGCCAACGCCGCCTATTTCGAGGCCGTGGCCGCCGAGTCCGGGGACGGCAAGCTGGCCGCGAACTGGGTCATCAACGAGCTTTTCGGGCGGCTGAAGAAGGAAGGCCACGACATCACCGCCAGCCCCGTTTCGGCGGGCCAGTTGGCGGGCATCATCAAGCTGATCCGCGCGGGCGACATCTCGGGCAAGATCGCCAAGGACCTGTTCGAGATCGTCTACACCGAAGGCGGCGACCCGGCCGAGATCGTCGAGGCCCGCGGCATGAAGCAGGTCACCGACACCGGCGCCATCGAGAAGGCGGTGGACGAGATCATCGCCGCCAACCCCGCGCAGGTCGAAAAGGCCAAGGCCAACCCCAAGCTGGCAGGCTGGTTCGTGGGGCAGGTGATGAAAGCCACCGGCGGCAAGGCCAACCCCAAGGCGGTGAACGAGATCGTCACAGCGAAGCTGGGGCTGTAGACCCGCCCGCGTTTACCTTTGGGCGCGGGCGCGGTAACAGGGGCGGGTCGCGCCATCTGGGGAGCCTGCAATGCAGCAGTACGAGTATCGCGCCATTCCCGCCCCCGACCGGGCGGCCAAGGTCAAGGGCATCAAGGACCCCGCCGCGCGCCACGCCCATACGCTCAGCGAACTCATGAACGAGATGGCCGCCGAGGGGTGGGAATACCTGCGCGCCGATGTCCTGCCCTGCACCGAGCGCAAGGGGCTGACCGGGACGCAGACGGTCTATAACACCATGCTGGTCTTCCGCCGCCTGACCGCCGACGCGCTCGCCGAAGCGCTGGCCCGCGAGGCCGAGGTCGCGCAGGCCCGTGCCGCCGCCACGGCGCCAATGGCCGCCCCGTCGCCGGACGCAGACCCCCTCCCCGCGCTCGACGCGCCGACCGATCCGGGCCAAGGCGTCTTTGCCACCGAACGCGACGCCGCGATGACCGAGCCGCCGCAGGACCCGTCACCACAAGCACCCGCTTTCAACGGAGGCGCCGAAACCGATCTGCACGCCCGCGCGGACCATGGCGACGCGGCCCCTGAACCCCCAGCCGAAACGCCTGTCGAATCGCCGTCAACCGCAACCGACCCCGCCAATGTGCGGCCGTTGAGCGCGCGCGTGCCCGATGGTGCGGCGCCGCCTCTGGTCTTGCGCCGGGATGCCGATCAGCCGGTCACCGCCGCGCAAGAGGGTGAAGGGGACCGGGATCAGGGCGAAGACCCGGACGCGCCACGGCGTCGCCTCGGCTGGCCCTTCACCCACTGATATCGAGCGAAAGCGCGTGGATGCGCGCCACCAGATCGGCGCCAAGCGCACCATGCACCGCCCGGTGTCGGGCGATACGGGACATCGGCGCGAAGGCCTCGGCCCGGATGCGGACGTCGAAATGGGTCTCTCCGCCTTCGCGCCACCCTGCGTGGCCGCGATGGTCTTCGCTCACATCCTCGACCCGCAATTCAGCGGGCGCGAAAGCCGCGCGCAGCGCTGATTCGATTTCATCACGAACAGACATTTTTCCGGCAAGCCCCTTCATTCATCCGCAGAAAAAACTAAACTCTCCGCTCCGAGTCGCAAGTGGTTGCGTCGTCGAGCGGGTCCGCGACCTGCTGCGGATCACCGAAGACACAGAACAGAACGAACAAGGCAGATCAGGGGTCCCCGCGCCAGATGAGCAAAAAGTCGCCCTTCGATTTCGACATCCGCGCCTCGGCGGACAAGAAGCGCCGGACGCGCGGTCGCCGGGGCATGTCGGGCGCATGGGAGACCTCGCAGCGGCAGTGCGAACACCCGGGATGTTCACGGCCCGGGCAGTACCGGGCACCGAAATCGCCGGACTCGCTCGATGAATACTACTGGTTCTGCAAGGACCATGCGCGCGAGTATAATCTGAAATGGAACTTCTTCGCCGGGCAGACCGAAGACGAGATGATGGAGTCCATGGAGCGCGAACGCGTCTGGGGTCGGGCCACGCGGCCCATGGGCAGCCCCGATGAACAGCGAGCGTGGCAGCGGCTGGGCGTGGAAGACCCGCACGCGATCCTGGGCGAAAAGGCGACCCGCAACCCCGGCACCCGCCCGGGCAGCGGCGCCGCCCGCCGCCTGCCGCCGACCGAGCGCCGCGCGCTGGAAATCCTCGATGCCCGCGACAGCTGGAGCCGTAGCGAAATTCGGAAGCAATACAAATCGCTGGTCAAGGATCTGCACCCGGACATGAACAAGGGCAACCGCGCGGACGAGGAGCGGCTGCAGGAGGTCGTCTGGGCCTGGGACCAGATCCGCGAAAGCCGCAACTTCCGCGACTGACCCGGCAGCTCTCGCCCCGTTGACCGCCGCCCCGGTTCTGCGCCATGACGGGATGAACGCGGTGGCAAGGAGGGGCGGCAATGGCCTTCAGGACCCTGGACGACATGGATTTCGCGGGCAAGGTGGCGCTGGTCCGGGTGGATATCAACGTGCCGGTTGAAAACGGGCAGGTGACCGATACCACACGGATCGACCGGATCGTCCCGACCATCCGCCACATCCTTGAGGCGGGCGGCAAGGCGGTACTGCTGGCCCATTTCGCCCGACCCAAGGGCAAGCACGTGCCCGAAATGTCGCTTGCGCAGGTGCGCCCGGCGCTGGAGGCCGCACTCGGCCAGCCGGTGGGTTTTGCCGAGGACTGCATCGGCATGGTCGCCAAGCGCGCCGTGGCCGAGATGCCGGACGGCGGTGTGCTGCTGCTGGAAAACACCCGCTTCCATCCGGGCGAGGAGAAGAATGACCCGGAACTCGCCGCTTCCATGGCCGCGCTGGGCGATATCTACGTCAATGACGCGTTTTCGGCGGCGCACCGCGCGCATGCCTCGACCGAAGGCATTGCGCGGCAACTGCCGTCGTGCGCCGGGCGACTGATGGAGGCGGAACTGACCGCATTGCAGGCCGCGCTGGGCGATCCCGCGCGCCCCGTGGCTGCAGTGGTCGGCGGGGCCAAGGTTTCCACCAAGCTGGACCTGCTGTCCAACCTGATCACCCGCGTGGATCACCTGATCATCGGCGGCGGCATGGCCAACACCTTTCTGGCCGCCAGGGGCGTGGGCGTGGGCAAGTCGCTGGCCGAACACGACATGGCCGGGACCGCCCGCGAGATCATGGAGCAGGCCGCGGCCATGGGCTGCACCATCCACCTGCCCCCGGACATCGTTGTCGCCCGCGAGTTCGCCGCCAATGCCGCGCACGAGGTGCTGCCCGCCGACCAATGCCCCGATGACGCGATGATCCTGGATGCCGGGCCGCTGGCGGTGGCCGAGATCAACGCCTTGCTGGCCACCTGCCGGACGCTGATCTGGAACGGCCCGCTGGGCGCGTTCGAGATCACGCCCTTTGACGCCGCCACCAACGCCTGCGCGCAGGAGGCCGCGCGGCTGACAGGCCTCGGGGAGTTGACCTCGGTTGCGGGGGGCGGCGACACGGTGGCGGCGCTGAACCGGGCCGGGGCGGCGGACGGCTTCAGCTATATCTCCACCGCCGGGGGCGCCTTCCTCGAATGGATGGAAGGCCGGACCCTGCCCGGTGTCGCGGCGCTGGAAAGCTGAGGCAACCCGCCCCGGCGGCCAAGGCGAAAAACCCGGGCCTGCCCCCTTTCAATAGTCTGGCAATTGCCTATGCTGCAGGTCAGCGAGATGGATACCCCGATGACGAGTTCGATCGACTACGGCAACCTGATGCATGACGCCATGCGTGCGCTGATCCGCGAGGTGATGTCGCAGGTGGCGCGCGACGGGCTGCCCGGGGCGCATCATTTCTTCATCACCGTGGACACCACCCACCCCGAGATGGAAATGGCCGACTGGCTGCGCGACCGCTACCCGTCCGAGATCACGCTGGTGATCCAGAACTGGTTCGACAACCTGCAGGTCGATGAAAACGGCTTTGCCATCACGCTGAATTTCGGCAATTCGCCCGAGCCGCTGTATATTCCGCTGGACGCGATCAGCACCTTCGTCGACCCATCGGTCGAATTCGGCCTGCGGTTCGAACTGACCGCCTCGGACGATGACGTGGACGAGGATGACGACGAAGCACCGATGCTGGAAGACGCCGAACCCGAGGACGAGCCGAAATCGGGCGAAGTGGTCAGCCTGGACAAGTTCCGCAAGTGACAACCCCGGTATGCACCCGCATACCGATTGATTTCACCGCCCCCGCAGGCTAGAGCAGGCGCGAACCCGCCGCCATTTGCCGCACGGACCCTGCGAGGAGCCTTCCATGAGTGATTTCCGCGTTGAAACCGACAGTTTCGGCCCGCTGAACGTCCCCGCCGACCGCTACTGGGGCGCCCAGACCCAGCGCTCGATCCGGAATTTCCCCATCGGCTGGGAACGTCAGCCGATCAAGATCGTCCGCGCGCTGGGCGCCATCAAGCAGGCCGCCGCCACAGTCAACATGGCGCAGGGCAAACTGGACAAGCGGCTGGGCGACGCCATCACCGCTGCCGCCGCGGAGGTTTACGAAGGCCGCTTCGACGATCACTTCCCGCTGGTGGTCTGGCAGACCGGATCGGGCACGCAGTCGAACATGAACGCGAACGAGGTGATCTCGAACCGCGCGATCGAGATGCTGGGCGGCACGCTGGGCTCCAAGGACCCGGTGCACCCGAACGACCATTGCAACATGTCGCAGTCGTCGAATGACACCTTCCCCACCGCCATGCATGTGGCCACCGCGCTGCAGGCCCATGACGTGCTGCTGCCGGGGCTGGAGAAACTGCACGCCGCGCTGGAGGCCAAGGCCGAGGCGTTCAAGGACATCATCAAGATCGGCCGCACCCATACGCAGGACGCCACGCCGCTGACGCTGGGCCAGGAATTCGGCGGCTACGCGCATCAGGTCGCCATGGGCATCCGGCGGGTGAAGGCCGCGCTGCCCGCGATCTATGAACTGGCGCAGGGCGGGACTGCGGTCGGCACGGGGCTGGCCACGAAAACCGGCTGGGCCGAGGATGTGGCGGCGGAAATCGCGCGCATCACCGGCCTGCCCTTCGTCACCGCGCCCAACAAGTTCGAGGCGCTGGCCGCCCATGACGCCATGGTCGAGATGTCGGGCGCGCTGCGGGGCGTGGCCGCCAGCCTCTACAAGATCGCCAACGACCTGCGCTTCCTGGGCTCCGGCCCGCGCTCGGGGCTGGGCGAGTTGATCCTGCCCGAGAACGAGCCCGGAAGCTCGATCATGCCCGGCAAGGTCAACCCCACGCAGGCCGAGGCGCTGACCCAGGTCTGCGCCCATGTCATGGGCAATGACGCCGCCGTGGGCTTTGCAGGCTCGCAGGGTCATTTCGAACTGAACGTCTACAAGCCGATGATGGCCTATAACGTGCTGCAATCCATGCAGCTTCTGGGCGATGCGTCGATGGCCTTCACCGATAACATGGTGGCGGGGATTGAAGCCAATACCGACCGGATCGCCAAGCTCATGTCCGAATCGCTGATGCTGGTGACGGCGCTGGCGCCCACCATCGGCTATGACAACGCCACCAAGGTCGCCAAGACCGCGCACCGCAACGGCACCACCCTGCGCGAAGAAGCCATCGCGCTCGGCTTCGTCGACGGCGAGACCTTCGACCGCATTGTCCGCCCCGAGGACATGATCGGCCCTAAGGACTGACGCCGCCCGCCGCCACCTTCCCCGTCCGGCGCGCCTGCGCCGGACAGCGCCGCCGAAGCGCCGTGGGATGGGTGGGCGGGGCGCGAGGGGGCGCTTCCTGCGACCGCTCCAACCAGGGCGAAATCCGCCCTACCCTGCCTTGACAGCCCGCCCGCTTTCCCCGATAGAGCGGCTTCCTGTCCGGGCGCCCGCCCGCGCAGGCCATATGACATGCCCGATCAGGGCACGCTGCCCGAAGGCACCCAAACGCCCGGAACATTCCCGGGGGCCACAGGGCGCGGCAGTGAAAAGGAAAGACAGATGTTTGCGGTTCTGAAAACCGGCGGCAAGCAATACCGCGTGAAATCCGGCGACCTTCTGCGGGTCGAGCGTATCGCCGCCCAGCCGGGCGAGACGGTGCAGTTCAACGACGTCCTGATGCTGGGCGGCGACAGCCCGGTGGTCGGCGCGCCGCTGATCGACGGCGCTGCCGTGCAGGCCGAAGTGCTGGACCAGGTCAAGGCCGACAAGGTGATCCATTACGTCAAGCGCCGCCGCAAGCACAGCTCGCAGCGCACCAAGGGCCACCGCCAGAAGCTGACGCTCCTGAAGGTGACCGAGATTCTCGCCTCGGGCGGCGATACCACCGGCGTCAAGGCCGCCATCGGCACCGGTGCGGTGCCGGGCTTCACGGTGGAAACCGTCACCGAAACCACCCCCGCGCCGGCGAAACCCGCCAAGGCCAAGGCCGCCCCGACCGCAGAGGCGGACACCGCGTCGACTGGTCCCGCCAACCTGCTGACGGAAGCCCGCGACGGCACGGCCGACGACCTGAAGAAGCTGACCGGCGTCGGCCCGAAGATGGTCGAGAAGCTGAACGAGGCCGGGGTCTTCCATTTCGACCAGATCGCCGCTTGGAGCGAGGCCGATGTTGCCTATATGGAAGAGCAACTGGGCGCCCGCGGCAAGGTAGCAGGCTGGGTGGCCGAGGCCACCGAGCAGGCCGCAGAATAAGGAGTAACGCAAGATGGCACACAAGAAAGCAGGCGGTTCCTCCCGCAACGGGCGCGACTCCGCGGGGCGTCGCCTTGGCGTCAAGATCTATGGCGGCCAGACCGTCATTCCCGGCCACATCATCGTGCGCCAGCGTGGCACGAAACACTGGCCGGGCGAAGGCGTGGGCATGGGCAAGGACCACACGCTCTTTGCCACCACCGCGGGCCGCGTGACCTTCCGCAAGGGGCTGAAGGGGCGCAGTTTCGTATCCGTTCTTCCGGTGACGGACGCCGCCGAGTAACCGCAGGGTCATATCAGACATGTAAGCGGGGGTCGGCAGAAGCGTCGGCCCCCGCTTCGCATTCCGGCGCATGTCCGGGCGCGGCGCGGGGGAGGACCGCATCGCACCCGCATAGGATAGCCGCCGAGCCCCGCACGGGGCCGCTGCGCAAGGAGGAGAGCGCATGACACCCGAAACAGCCGCCGCGGTTTCGCAGCCGCAAGACAGACGGGCCGAGCCGCAGACCATCACCGCCGAACGGCTGGTGCTGCGCCCGATCCGCCGGTCGGACGTGGGCCTGCTGCGGCTTTACGCGGGCGACCGGCGCGTGGCCGAAGGCACACGCTCGATCCCCCACCCCCTGCCCCCCGGCGCCACCGAGGCGTTCGTGGAACGCGCCTGTTCGGATCGCGCGGACGAGGATGTCTGGATCATGGACGGCAGTGCCCACGGCTCGGCCGAGGTAATCGGCCTGATCTCGCTCAAGCCGCTGGAGCGCGACCAGAGCCAGATCGGCTATTGGGTCGCGCCCGCCTTCTGGAACACCGGTTTTGCCTCGGAAGCGCTGCGCGCCATTGTCGCGGCGAACCCGCATAACGCCCGCACGCTCTTTGCCGAAGTGTTCCAGGATAACCCCGTTTCGGCCCGGGTGCTGACCAATTGCGGTTTCGAATACCTCGGCGATGCCGAGGCGCATTCGGTCGCCCGCGGCGCCACGGTGCCGACCTGGACCTATATCCGCAAGTCGTGACCCGCCCCGGCCACCAGAGCGCGCGATGAAACTGATCGTCCTGTCGGACCTGCACCTGACCACGCCGGGCGAAGCCATCATCGGCATCGCCCCCTGGGCGCGGCTGGAGCAGGCGCTGGACCATGCGCAGGCGCAGCACCCCGACGCGGCGCGCTATGTGCTGCTGGGCGATGTGACGCATGACGCGCCGCCGGGTAGCTATGAGCGCCTCGCGGCGCGGCTCGCCGACCTGCCGGTGCCGGTGACCATGGTGCCCGGCAACCATGACGACCGCGCCGCCCTGCGCGCGGCCTTCCCGGACCATCCGGTCTGCGCGGGCGGGTTTCTGCAATCCCTTATCGACACGCCGACGCACCGGCTGGTGTTCCTCGACACGCTGGCCGAGCGGCCCGAGCCGCGCCATGCAGGCATCCTGTGCCCCGCGCGGCTGGACTGGTTCGCCCGCGCACTCGATGGAGCGAATGGGCGCGCGGTGGTGGTCTTCATGCACCACCCGCCGCTGGCGGTGGGCTTTCCGGGGATGGACCGGATCGGCGTGGCGAACGCCGAAGACTTCTGGGCCCTGGCGCGCGGGCGCGTGGCGCATCTGGTCCTCGGCCATATCCATCGCACGATTTCGGGCGCTTGGCAGGGCACCGGTTTCACGGTGCTGAAGAGCATTACACACCAGTCGCCCATGAAGATGGACAGCACATCCTCCGCGCTGTCGGTGGCCGAGCCCGGCGCCTATGGCATCGTGCTGCTGCGACCCGGGGGCGTGGTCGTGCACAGCGACGATTTCACCCTGAGCGACACCGGCCCGGTGCACTCCGACCCCCGTTCGCTCTGACCGGGGCGGCGACGCTGCCCCGCGCCCATGCGACAGCATGGGCGGCGCGCCAAGGGCGCGCGGGGTGGGTGGTGGGCGCGGCCCGAGCGCGCCTTTGCACACACGTCGACCCCCTGCTCCGCCGACAATCGGCGCAGAAAAATATCCGCCCGCGCCGCCAATTCGCCCTTGCAGCCCCGCGCCGGAGTTTGTAAATCCGCTCCACGAAACGGGCGGGCGTAGCTCAGGGGTAGAGCATTACCTTGCCAAGGTAAGGGTCGTGAGTTCGAATCTCATCGCCCGCTCCATTTCGGAATAGGAAAACGGCGGCCCGCATGGGCCGCCGTTTTCCGTTTGCAGCGCCTCTCTCTCCCACCCCGCAGGCATGAAAAAGCCCCGGCGGGAACCGGGGCTTTTCGAACTCTGCGCGGGTCAACCGCGCCTCAGGGCCGACCCTCAGGGGCGCAGTTCCTCCGCCAGGGCCAGCAACCGGTCGGCGGGGACGAATCCGCGCAGCATCTCGGTTTCCATGACAAAGGTGGGCGTGCCCGAGATCCGCAACCGCTGCGCCAGCAGCCGGTTTTCGTCCAGCACCTCGCTCACCGCGTCGCTGTCCATATGCGCCTCGATCCTGTCGAAATCGGCGCCGAGGTCTTCGGCAATCTCTTCCAGCGCAAAGGCGTCCGGGGGACCCTCCAACTCGATCAGCGCATCATGGGCGGCCTTGTAGGCCTCGGGCCCTTCCAGTTGCAGCATGGCAATGGCAAAGCGCGAGGACGTTTCGGAGTCGGGGCCGAGGATGGGGAACTCCTTGATCACCAGCCGGATATCGTCATCGGCGGCCAGAAGCGCCTCAAGCTCCGGATGCGCGCGGCGGCAATAGACGCAGCGATAGTCCAGGAATTCGACCAGGGTGATGTCACCTTCGGGGTTGCCACCGACCCAGTCGTTCGGGTTGTGGAACAGCGCCTCGCTGTTCACCTCGATCAACTCGCGGTCCATGTCGGATTCGGTCGCGGCGGTGCGGCGTTCGAATTCGGACACGGCTTCGAAGATCACTTCGGGGTTGTCCAGCAGATAGGCGCGGACCTGGGCGGCGAATTCCGGGGGGTAGGTGACTTCGGCCTCGTCCGCATCCCCTACGACCACGTCAACAGCTTCCGGTGTGGCCACGGTTTCGGGCGCCTCGCTCACCGCGGCGGCGGTGACCGGCTCCTCCTGCGGCCCGCGTGCGGGCGCTGTCAGCACGATGATGCCAAGCGCCGACGCCGCCAGCGCGGTGCCGATCAGGCCGGAATCAGTGAGGGGCAGTGTCATCTATCTCTCCCGAAGACTGTCTCCGGGCGGCTGACCCGGCATCTGCTGCATTCGGCCCCGTGTGTAGAAACCCGCGCCCCGGCGATCAAGGCATTCCCTGCTGCCAGCGACAATTTTACCGCCGAGGCGGCGGTTTTCGGCTCTCGCCCGGTTTCGGCCGACTGGCTGTACGGGCCCTTTTCGATATACTCGCGCCAACGGGACGGCAAGAACACCCGCAAGAAGGCATGAGAGGGCAGGTTGCGGATGCAGGCAGCACAGCAGATCAGGAACGGAGGGCGGCTTTCCGCCCTGCTCCTGGTATTCGGGCTGCTGCTGGCCGCGACCGTTCAGGCCAGCGCGCAAACCGGCGCCGGGCTGGGGGCCAGCGCCCGGGTGGATCCCGGCGGGGTGCTGCTGCGATCGGATCATGGCGCGCTGGAGTTGCGCCTGCCGCTTTCGATGCCGGTGCCCTGGCGCGCCCGCGTGCTGGCCAGCCCGCCGAGGCTGGTGGTGGACCTGAACACGGTGGACTGGCGCAGCCTCTCGGCCGAATCCTTGCGCCGTGGCTGGGGTCCGGCGGTGCGCGACCTGCGGCTGGGTCAGGGCGGCGACGGCTGGGCGCGGCTGGTGATCGACCTTGCCGGGCCCTACCGGCTGGAACAGGCGACACTTGAGCGGGTCGAGGACACCGGCGCGGCCACGCTGCGGCTGGAGCTTTCCCGCACGCCCGGCCATGACTTCGAGGCCAGCGTACAGGATGAAGCCGCCTTCACCGCCCGTCACGGCGATGCGCTGCTGCACCCCGAACCCGCAACGCCGCCCCTGGCGCCGTCGGCAACGCGCCCGCTGGTGGTGATGCTGGACCCTGGCCATGGCGGCTTCGATCCGGGCGCCGAAGCCGCGGGCCTGCGCGAATCCGATCTGATGCTGGGCTTTGCCCGCGAGCTGCGCGAGGCGCTCCTGCGCGCGGGCGGATTCGAAGTGGCGATGACCCGCGACGCCGATATCTTTGTCTCGCTGCACGGACGCATCCGCGCGGCGCGGGCGGCGGGGGCGGATGTGTTCCTGTCGCTCCACGCCGATGCCCTGCCTGACGGGTTGGCCGCGGGGGCGACGATCTATTCGCTGTCCGAAGAAGCCTCGGACCGTTCGGCGGCAGTCCTGGCCGAACGCCATGACCGCAGCGACCTGCTGGCGGGGGTGGACCTCAGCCGGGCCGAGGATGCGATTGCCGATGTGCTCATGTCCATGGCCCAGCGCGAGAACCGGCCCCGCACCGATGCGCTGGCCGAGCGCCTGATCGGGGCGATCCGGGACAAGGGGTTGCGCCTGCACCGCCGCCCGCACCAGTCCGGCGCGTTTTCGGTGCTGCGCGCGCCGGATGTGCCCTCGCTGCTGATCGAACTGGGCTTCATGTCCAATCCGCGCGATCTGGAACGGCTGCAGGACCCGGCGTGGCGGCGCGACATGCAGACCGCCATCGTCGAAGGGCTGCGCGCCTGGGCCGAAGCCGACGCCGCCGAGGCACCGTTGCGGCGGCGGTGAACCGGTCGGTCAGGAGCCCAAGCGCCGTCGAGGTCTCCCGGTCTGATCGCTCGGGGAGGCGCCGGGCCGGGCGAACCCGGGCAGATGGACTGTCACTCCCGCAGCGCGCGCCAGCCGATATCGCGGCGAAAGAACCCCTCGGGCCAGTCGATCCGGTCGGCCAACGCGTAGGCACGGTCCCGCGCCTCGGCCAGCGTTCCGCCGCGCGCGGTCAGGTTCAGCACCCGCCCGCCATCGGCCAGCACCGCAGCCCGCTCTGCGCGCGTGCCGGCATGGAACACCATCTGCCAACTGTCGGCGGGCAGGCCGTCCAACCCCCGAATCTCGGATCCCTTGGCATAGGCGCCGGGATAACCCTGCGCCGCCATGACCACGGTCATGGCATGATCGTCCGCCCAGTTCACCGCGACCTCATGAAGCCGCCCCTCGGCGCAGGCCAGCATCAGGTCCAGCGCCTGCGCGCCCAGCCGCATCATCAGCACCTGACATTCCGGGTCGCCGAAGCGCACGTTGTATTCCACCAGCCGCGCATGCCCGCCCTCGATCATCAGCCCGGCATAGAGCACGCCCTGATAGGGCGTGCCGCGACGTGCCATCTCGGCCATCGTCGGCTTGATGATCTGCTCCAGCATCTGGGCCTGCAGCGCGGCCGTGAGCACCGGCGCGGGAGAATAGGCGCCCATGCCGCCGGTGTTGGGGCCGGTGTCGCCGTCCCGCGCGCGCTTATGGTCCTGCGCGGTGCCGATGGGCAGCACCTCGGTCCCGTCCACCAGCACGAAGAAGCTGGCTTCCTCGCCCGCCATGAACTCTTCGATCACCACCTCTGCACCCGCGTCGCCGAAAGCGCCCGCGAACATCTCGTCCACCGCCGCGCAGGCCTCTTCCACGGTCGCGGCCACCACCACACCCTTGCCCGCCGCCAGCCCGTCGGCCTTGACCACGATCGGCGCGCCCTGCGCTTCGATGTAGGCCTTGGCCGCCACAGCATCCGTGAACCGCGCCCAGGCGGCGGTGGGCGCGCCGCAGGCGTCGCAAACCTCCTTGGTGAACGCCTTGGACGCCTCCAGCCGGGCCGCCGCCGCCGAGGGCCCGAAGCACAGGATGCCTGCGTGGCGCAGCGCATCAGCCACGCCCGCGACCAGCGGTGCCTCGGGGCCGATCACCACGAAATCCACGGCGTTGCCCTCGCAGAACTCGGCCACCGCCGAGCGCGAATTGATGTCGATATCGGCGCATTCGGCGATCTGTGCGATGCCTGCGTTGCCCGGCGCCACCATCAACCGGTCGCATTTGGGGTTTTGCTTGATCGCCCAGGCCAGCGCATGTTCCCGCCCGCCCCCGCCGAGTATCAGAATGTTCATCGCCCCCGCACCCCTGCCTTGGCCTTCGGTGCGCCGGGGTCTAGGGTATGGGCGGTGCGCTGACAAGCACGCGCCCCCCAATGAGGCCCCGTATGGACCTGATCGACGACCCGCAGCCCACATCGAACACGCCCGAATTCAGCGTGGCCGAAATATCGGGTGCGGTGAAACGGGTGATCGAGGGCGAATTCGGCCGCGTGCGCGTGCGCGGCGAGGTCGGGCGCGTGGTCATCGCGCGCACCGGGCACATGTATTTCGACCTCAAGGACGACCGCGCGGTGCTGGCCTGCGTCAGCTGGCGCGGGCAAGTGGCCCGCATGGGCGTGCGCCCCGAGGAAGGGATGGAGGTCATAGCCACCGGGCGGATGACCACCTTCGGCCCGCAGTCCAAGTATCAGTTGCAGGTGGAAAGCGTGGAGCCCGCAGGCGCGGGCGCGCTGATGGCCATGCTGGAGAAGCGGCGCAAGGCGCTGGCGGCCGAGGGGCTGTTCGACGCCGCCCGCAAGCGCCCCCTGCCCTATCTGCCGCGCGTGATCGGGGTCGTCACCTCGCCCTCGGGCGCGGTGATCCGCGATATCCTGCACCGGCTGCGCGACCGCTTCCCGGTGCATGTCGTCGTCTGGCCGGTGGCCGTGCAGGGCGAGCGTTGCGCAGCGGAGGTCGCCCGCGCCATCGTCGGGTTCAACGCGCTGGCGCCGGGGGGGCCTCTGCCACGCCCGGACCTGCTGATCGTCGCCCGCGGCGGCGGGTCGATCGAGGATCTTTGGGGCTTCAACGAGGAAGAAGTCGTGCGCGCGGCAGCGGCCTCGGGCATCCCGCTGATCTCCGCCGTGGGGCATGAAACCGACACCACGCTGATCGACCATGCCGCAGACCGGCGCGCGCCCACGCCCACGGCGGCGGCCGAAATCGCCGTGCCGGTGCGCGCCGACCTGCTGGCACATCTGGCGAACCAGCAGGCGCGGCTGTTGCGCGCGGGCGGCCAGATCATCGCCCGGCGCGACCAGCGCCTGCGCGATCTGGCGCGTGCGCTCCCGCGCCCCGAGGCGCTGCTGGCGGGGGCGTCACAGGCCTTCGACCGCTGGGCCGAACGCCTGCCGGGCGCGCTGCGCGGGCTGGTCGCGGCCAAGGGGCGGCGGCTGGCCGAGGTTTCGGGCGCGCTGCGCCCTGCGGTGCTGGCCCGACAGACCCGCACCGACCGCGACCGGCTGGCCCGCGCGCAGGCGTCGATGGACGCCGCCGTGACGCGACGGAACGAAAGCGCCCGCACCCGCCTGCCTGCGCCCGAACGGCTGGCGCGCGCGCTGGCGCGGGTGGCGGTCGAGCGCGCCCGCGCGCTGGCCCGGACCCGGTTACGCCCGGCACTGCTGGCCCGGACCGAAGCCGACGCCCGCGCGCGCCTTGACCGCGCGGCGGAGCGGCTCGAGGCCGCGCTTGGCACGCGGCTGGACCAGCGCCAGCGTCGGCTGGCCGAGGCACGTCGCCTGCACGAAACCCTGGGTTACACCGCCACGCTGGCGCGCGGCTTTGCCGTGGTGCGCGACGGCGGCGGCAAGGTGCTGCCCGCGCGGACCGAGGCGGCAGCGGCAACCGGTCTGGAAATCGAATTCCGGGACGGCAAGCTCAAACTTGGCGGCGGCACCACGCGCGCGCGCAAACCCGGCACCCCGCCCGATCAAGGCAGCTTCTTGTGAACCCGCCCCGGAAGCCGTGAATGCGGCGGTTCCGGATCGGTTCACGCGCCCGCCAGCCGGGATTGCCGCCTTCAACTGCAGACCCCGGACGCAAGCGGCCGTCACGCGCGCATCGACGCGCGCACAAGATCCACAAGCCGTTGATGATCCGCGTGAAACTGGCGGATACCTTCGGCGAGCTTTTCGTTGGCCATTGCATCCGCCGCGAGTGCCCAGCGAAAGGCCGGTTCATCCACCGTGATCGCATCCACCGGGTCCGGTGCGGGCGCAGGCAACTGGCGCGTGATCGCCCCGTGCCGCTGGCCAAGCTCCTCGATCAGCTTCGGCGAAATGGTCAGCCGGTCGCAGCCCGCCAGGGCGCGGATCTGGTCGGTGGTCCGGAAAGACGCCGCCATGACGATGGTGTCGATCCCGTGGGCCTTGAAATACCCGTGGATGCGGCGCACCGAGAGCACGCCGGGGTCTTCCGCGGGCGGGTAGCTGTCGCGGCCCGCGGCCTTCTTGTGCCAGTCAGTGATCCGACCGACGAAGGGCGAGATCAGCCACGCCCCGGCATCTGCGGCGGCCACGGCCTGTTCCAGCGCGAAGATCAGGGTCATGTTGCAGTCGATTCCGTCGCGCTGCAGCACTTCGGCGGCGCGGATCCCCTCCCATGTCGCGGCCAGCTTGATCAGCACCTTGTCGCGGCCGATCCCGCGGGCGGCATAGGCGTCGATGATGGCCCGTGCCCGCGCGACCGAGGCGTCGCTGTCGAACGACAGCCGCGCCTCGACCTCGGTCGATACCCGGCCCGGCACCAGCGGCGCAATCTCGGCGCCGATGGCCACGGTGAGCGCCTCGGACACCTGCGCGGGGCTGTGCCCGGCGGCGCGACCGGCCGCGATTTCGCGCGCGATGACCGGTTCCAGCGCCGGGTCCGAGGCGGCCGCAAGGACCAGCGAGGGGTTGGTGGTGCAATCGACGGGGCGGTGCGTGCGGATGGCCGCGATGCTGCCGGTGTCGGCGACGAGCACGCTCATGTCCCTGAGTTGGTCGAGTTCACTTTGCATGGAGCCTCCTATGTCACGGATCGGCAAGGACCACGTCGGCGGGCAGGCGTGCCGCCAGGACGCGGCGCGCGTTGGCCAGGTCGTTGCCCTCGGCGCGGGCGCGCGCCTGCGGTTCCGTGTGCCCATGCGCCAGCCAGCGCGCGATACAGCGCTCGCGGACGGTTTCTTCGGACGTGTCAAGCCAGGCCGAAACGTCCCACATCCGCGCCAGCGCTGACCAGGGGTCCTCGTTGAACAGCAGGTAATTGCCTTCGACGATGACGAAGTCGCAGTCGGTGGGCACCACCCCGGCCCCGGCGATGGACAGATCGCGCGCGCGGTCGAACAAGGGATAGACCACCTCGGCGCCGCTGCGCAGCCGCTCGATCAGCGCGATGAAGCCTGGCGCGTCGAAGGTCTCGGGCGCGCCCTTGCGCGCGCGCAGTCCGCGCGCGTCCAGCACCGCGTTGTCCAGGTGGAAGCCGTCCATCGGCACCACCTCGGCCCGGCGGCCATCCTCCGCCAGCGCCGCGCGCAGCGCGGCCGAGAGCTCGGACTTGCCGCTTGCCGGAGCGCCCGCAACGGCGACCATCCTGCGCCGGCCGCCTGGCAGTGCACGCAGCCGCGCCATCAGGGCGCGCGGGACGGTGTTCAAGGGCGGGGTCGGGTGGGACATGGGGTCGCGCAACACGGTTGGAACAGCATCATGGACGCGGTGGCGCCCCGGCCCGGGCACGGACTGCCTGCGGGTCGTCGACATAGCGGGCGATGGCTGCCACGACACCATGCGCCTTCATGGTCTCGTACCACGCGCAGAAGGCCCGGGCAAAGCGTGGTGCGTCCTTCAGATCGCCATAGACGGGGACGCGTTCCAGCCAGGCCTCGGGGCGGCTGCGGGCCGTCAGCGCCGCCGCTTGCAGCACGGGCCACAGCGGGTCGTTGGCCTCGATCGGCGTGCCGTCCTCGCGCATCCCGGCGCAATAGCGCGCCCAGAGGACCGAGACCAGCGCCAGCCCGTCCACCGCTGTCCCCTTCCGAAGCCCGTCGCGGATGGACGGCACGATGAATCCGGCGTGCCGGCTGGAGCCGTCAAAGGCCACGCGGCGGGTGGTGTCGACGATTTCGGGGTTGGCGAAACGCCTCTCGATCAGTCCGATATACTCGGAAACCGAAACGCCGGGCGCGGGTGCAACATGCGGCGCGATCTCTTCGCGGAGGAGCTTCCGGAACATGGCGCGGATGCCGTCATGGGCCATGGCCGCGGCAATGGTGCCCAGTCCCAACAACTCGCCCGCCCCGCCGATCACCTGATGACCGCCGTTCAGGATGCGGATCTTCATGGTCTCGTACAGATGCACATCGTCCGAAAACACCGCCCCCACGCGGTCCCAGTCCGGGCGCCCGGCGCAGAAATCATCCTCGATCACCCACTGGCGGAAACGCTCATGGGTGACCGGGGCGGCGTCATCGACGCCGAACCCCCGCACCAGCGCGATTTCGCGCGGGCCGGTGGCAGGCACGATGCAATCGACCATGGAACTGGGGAAGCTGCAGTTCGCATCGATCCAGTCCGCCAACGCGGGGTCCGACAGGCGCGCCAGCCCCACCACCGTCTGGCGCAGGATCGCGCCGTTGCCCTGCAGGTTGTCGCAGCATAGCCCGGTGAACGGCCCCGCCCCGCGCGCGCGGCGCAACCGCAGCGCCGCCACCATGGCACCGAAGGCCGTGCGCGGGGTCTCCGGGTGGGCCGCGTCATGGTGGATATCGGGGTGCGCGACGTCCAGCCCGCCGGTGATTGGGTCGATGTAATAGCCGCCTTCGGTCACGGTCAGCGACACGATGCGGATTTCCGGGGCCGCCATACGCGCGATGAGCGCGGCGTTGTCGGGTTCGACTGGCAGGAAATCGATCATGGCGCCGGTGACCTCGGCGGATTTTCCGGCGGGGTCCAGTTCGATCAGCGTGCTCAGACAATCCTGCGCCAGCAGCCGCGCGCGCATGGTGCCGTCACCGGGACGCACGCCAGCCCCGATGATCGCCCAGTCCAGCGCCTGCCGCGACTGCATCAGCCGGTGGGTGAACCAGGCCTGATGCGCGCGGTGAAAATTCCCGAGCCCGATATGCACGATCCCCGGCGTCAGGTCGGCGCGCGCATACCCTGGCACGGCCACCCCGGCGGGCATCCGGTCCAGGTTGGACAGGCGCAAGGGGGTCAGCTCATCCATTGTCCGCCGTCCACGTTATAGGTCTGGGCGACGATGTATTCGGCCTCGTCGCTGGCCAGGAAAACCGCCATGCCGGTCAGGTCGCTGGCCCGGCCCATGCGACCGTAGGGAACGGCCTCGCCGACCTCGCGTTTTTTCTGGCCCGGGGCCTTGCCTTCGTATTTCGCGAAGAATGCGTCCACCCCGTCCCAGTGCTCGCCGTCCACCACACCCGGCGCGATGGCGTTGACGTTGATGCCGTGCCGGATCAGGTTCAGCGCCGCCGATTGCGTCAGGCTGATGATCGCGGCCTTGGAGGCACAGTAAACCCCCACCAGCGCCTCGCCCCGCCGCCCGGCCTGCGACGCCATGTTGATGATCCTGCCGCCGCCCCCGCGTTCGATCATGTGCCGCGCCACCGCCTGCAGGGTGAACAGCGTGCCCGCGACGTTGATGTCAAAGCAGCGGGCGTAGTCGGCGCGCGTGACCTCGACGATGGGGGCGGCGGTGAAGATGGCGGCGTTGTTGATCAGGATGTCGATCTGGCCGAACCGTGTGACGGTGGCGTCCACGGCGGCGTCAATGCTCTGCTGTCTTGTGACGTCCATTTCGACGGCGAAGGCCGCTTCGCCCAGCCGGTCGGCCTCGGTCCGGGCGCGGTCGATGTCGATATCGGCCAGCGCCACGCGCGCGCCTTCGCGGATGTAGGCTTCGGCGAAAGCCAGCCCGATCCCGCGCGCAGCCCCCGTGATCAGGGCGCATTTGCCGTCCAGCCGGGTCATGCGATGCGATGCCCGTCCCGGTCGAAACGGTGCATCCTCTCGTGGCGCGGCGTCAGGAATAGGCGGTCGCCGTGCTTGATGTCAAGCTCGCCGTCGGCGCGCACGGTCACGCTTTCCGCCAGCCCGGTTTCATGGACGTGGAAGAACGTGTCCGAGCCCAGTTGTTCGGACACGCCGACCACCCCGGACCATTCGCCTTCGTGCGTCGACACCGTGAAGTGCTCGGGCCGGATGCCGATGGTGTGGGCATCGTGTTTCCTGGCCTCGGCCCCTTCGAGCAGGTTCATCTTCGGCGAGCCGATGAAGCCTGCGACGAACAGGTTGCGCGGGTAGCGATAAAGCTCCAGCGGCGTGCCTACCTGCTCGATATGGCCCGCGCGCAGCACCACGATCCGGTCGGCCATGGTCATCGCCTCGACCTGATCATGGGTGACATAGATCATCGTGGTTTGCAGCCGGTTGTGAAGCTGGCTGATTTCCAGCCGCATCCCCACCCGCAGCGCGGCATCGAGGTTCGAAAGCGGCTCGTCGAACAGGAACGCCGCCGGTTCGCGCACGATCGCCCGCCCGATGGCCACCCGCTGGCGCTGCCCCCCGGAAAGCTGGCCCGGGCGGCGGTCCAGATAGTCGGTCAGGTTCAGCACCTCGGCAGCGCGCTCGACGCGGCGGTCCTGCTCCTCGCGGCTCATGCCCGCCATGCGCAAGGGAAAGGCGATGTTCTTGCGCACGGTCATATGCGGATAAAGTGCGTAGGACTGGAACACCATCGCCAGCCCCCGCTTGGCGGGCGGAATGTCCGCGCTTTCCTTGCCGTCGATCAGGATCGAACCCGAGGTCACATCCTCCAACCCCGCGATCAGGCGCAGAAGCGTGGACTTGCCGCAGCCCGAAGGGCCGACGAAGACCGTGAACTCGCCATCCTCGATGGTCAGGTCCAGCGGCGGAATGACGGTGACATCGCCAAAGCTCTTGGTCACCTGTTCCAGAACGATACGTCCCATCAGGGTCACTCCTTATTTGACGGCGCCGAAGGTCAGGCCGCGGACAAGCTGTTTCTGGCTGAACCAGCCCAGGATCAGGATCGGCGCAATGGCCATGGTCGAGGCCGCCGAGAGTTTTGCGTAGAACAGCCCTTCGGGGCTGGAATAGCTGGCAATGAAGGCCGTGAGCGGGGCCGCACGCGCCGCCGTCAGGTTCAGGGTCCAGAACGCCTCGTTCCAGGCCAGGATCACGTTCAGCAGGATTGTCGAGGCGATGCCCGGAATGGCCATGGGGGTCAGCACGAACAGGATTTCCTCGCGCAGCCCGGCGCCGTCCATGCGGGCGGCTTCAAGGATCTCGGTCGGGATCTCCTTGAAATAGGTGTAGAGCATCCAGACCATGATCGGCAGGTTGATCAGCATGATCACGATGGTCAGCCCGAAGCGCGAGTCCAGCAGGCCAAGCTGGATGAAGATCAGGTAGATCGGATACAGCACGCCCACCGCGGGCAGCATCTTGGTGGACAGCATCCACAGCAGGATGTTCTTGGTCTGGTTGGACGGCACGAAGGCCATGGACCACGCGGCCGGGATGGCGACGATCATGCCGAGGATGGTCGAGCCCCCGGCGATGTAGATCGAATTCCACAGGAACCGCGTGTAGTTGGAGCGTTCCTGCACCACGCGGTAATTCTCGAGCGTCCAGTCGAAGAAGAACCACACCGGCGGATCGGCAATCGCCTGCGCTTCGGTCTTGAAGCTGGTCAGAAAGGTCCAGAGGATCGGAAAGAAGATCAGAAGCCCGATCACCCAGGCGACCCCGGTGTTGATGGCCTTGCGTTGGGCCGTGACAGTGCGTGCCATGATACGTCCCCCCTCAGCGATCCAGGTTCTTGCCGACGATGCGCATCAGGAAGAGCGCGAAGATATTGGCCAGGATCACCGCATAGATGCCGCCCGCCGAGCCAAGCCCAACGTTCTGGCTTTCCAGCACGCGCTGATAGATCAG
>LFIK01000931.1_pt1 | contig 22592 bp, 17 predicted proteins | sample 643401 | NCBI WGS metagenome assembly LFIK01 (sample SAMN03777447, study PRJNA286221) | soda lake metagenome | biome: soda lake; feature: Kulunda steppe; material: water; isolation source: sample T5-Br brine of Lake Tanatar-5 | place: Russia: Kulunda steppe | collected 2010-07
ACCCCGCGCCTTTTCTTCCGGCGCATTGTCGATCTGGTCGAACGCCCGCGACTCACCGGTCTGGTAGGTCTCGAAGCACACCTTCGTCAACGCCGCCGTCAGCGTGGTCTTGCCATGGTCAACGTGGCCAATGGTGCCTACGTTCACGTGCGGTTTCGTCCGCTCGAATTTTGCCTTGGACACTTCTCTGAACCCCTTGTGTTCGATCTGTTTAGTAGCGTCGCAGGCGCACCATGCGCCCCGACTCAACCTTTCCTTGCAGCGCCGTCGGCCAGGTTCTCGGGCACCTGCGCATAATGCGCGAATTCCATGAAGTAACTGGCTCGCCCCTGGCTGGCCGAACGCAGATCCGTCGAATAGCCGAACATCTCCGCCAATGGCACCTCGGCACGCACGACCTTGGCACCGTAGGCGTCGTCCATCCCCTGCACCATGCCCCGACGCCGGTTCAGGTCACCCACCACGTCGCCCATGTATTCCTCGGGCGTGACCACCTCGACCTTCATGATCGGCTCGAGCATCACGGCACGGGCCTTGCGAGCGCCTTCCTTCAGGGCCATGGAGCCCGCGATCTTGAAGGCCATTTCGGACGAGTCCACCTCGTGGAAGGAGCCGTCGAACAGCGTTGCGCGCACACCGATCATGGGATAGCCGGCCAGCACACCATTGGTCATGGCCTCCTCGATGCCCTTCGACACCGATGGAATGTACTCTCGCGGCACGACACCACCAGTAATCGCATCGACGAACTCAAACGTGGTCTCGCCATCATGGGGCAGAGGCTCCAGCCGCAGCCACACATGTCCGTACTGACCGCGGCCTCCGGTCTGGCGGACGAACTTGCCTTCCACCTCGACCTTGTCGCGAATGGTTTCCCGATAGGCCACCTGCGGCTTGCCGACGTTCGCCTCCACCTTGAACTCGCGCCTGAGGCGATCGACGATGATCTCCAGATGCAGCTCGCCCATGCCGGAGATGATGGTCTGCCCGGACTCGTCATCCGTGTGGACGCGGAAGGAAGGGTCTTCCTGGGCAAGCTTGCCCAGCGCCACGCCCATCTTGTCCTGATCGGCGACCGAGCGCGGCTCGATCGCGACAGAAATCACCGGCTCGGGGAATTCCATGCGCTCGAGCACGATGGGCTTGTTCTGCGCACACAGGGTATCCCCCGTGGTCACATCCTTGAGGCCCACCGCAGCGGCGATATCGCCGGCCCGGACCTCCTTGATCTCTTCACGCTTGTTCGAGTGCATCTGCACCAGGCGACCAATGCGCTCGCGCTTGCCCCGCACCGAATTGAAGACGGCGTCACCCGTACTGAGCACTCCCGAGTAGACCCGAAAGAACGTCAGCGTACCCACGAACGGATCAGTAGCGATCTTGAAGGCCAGCGCGGCGAAGGGCGCATCGTCATCCGCCTCGCGGGTGTCGGTCTCTTCGCTGTCCGGGAGGTGACCGTCGATGGCCCGCACCTCGGTCGGCGCCGGCAGATAGTCGACGACCGCGTCCAGCACTGCCTGCACACCCTTGTTCTTGAAGGCGCTGCCGCAGGTGCAGAGGACAATGTCATTGGCCAGCACGCGCGCACGCAGCCCACGCTTGATGTCTTCCAGCGACAGGTCACCGTCTTCCAGGTAGCGTTCGGTCAGGTCATCGCTGGCCTCTGCCGCAGCTTCCACCAGCCGCTCCCGCCAGGCTTCACAGTCGGCCTGCAGCGCATCGGGAATATCCTCGAGCGCATAGGTGACGCCCTGATCGGCCTCGTTCCAGCGGATGGCCTTCATCAACAGCAGGTCGACCACCCCCTCGAAATGCTCTTCCGCACCGACCGGCAGCTGGATCGGCACCGGGTGCGCACCCAGACGCTGCTCGATCTGATCCACCACGCGCAGGAAATCCGCGCCGGCACGATCCATCTTGTTGACGAAACAGATGCGGGGAACGTGATACTTGTCCGCCTGACGCCAGACCGTTTCCGACTGAGGCTCGACCCCGGAGGTGGCGCAGAAGACCACCACTGCACCATCCAGCACGCGCAGCGACCGCTCCACCTCGATGGTGAAGTCGACGTGACCGGGCGTGTCGATGATATTGATGCGATGCTGATCGAACTGCTGGTTCATGCCGGACCAGAAGCAGGTCGTGGCCGCGGAGGTGATGGTGATCCCCCGCTCCTGCTCCTGCTCCATCCAGTCCATCACGGCGGCGCCCTCGTGCACCTCGCCAAGCTTGTGCGAGATGCCCGTATAGAACAGCACCCTTTCGGTGGTCGTCGTCTTGCCGGCATCCACGTGCGCGCAGATGCCGATATTCCGATACCGTTCTATGGGAGTCTGACGGGCCACGGCCTACGCCTCCGTTACCAGCACCGGATCAGAAGCGATAATGGGAGAACGCCTTGTTCGCTTCCGCCATGCGGTGGGTATCTTCGCGCTTCTTGACCGCCGAACCACGGCCCTCTGCAGCATCTGCAAGCTCGCCCGCCAACCGCAGCACCATGGACTTCTCGCCGCGCTTGCGCGCCGCTTCCACCAGCCAGCGCATGGACAGCGCTTCGCGCCGCTGCGGACGCACTTCCACCGGCACCTGGTAGGTAGCACCACCGACCCGACGAGACTTCACCTCGACCATGGGCGCGATCGCTTCCAGGGCGCGCTCGAAGACATCGACCGGATCCTTGCCCGTGCGCTCCTGGATGCGATCCATGGCGCCGTAGACAATGGACTCGGCGACGGACTTCTTGCCGTCCCGCATGATGTGGTTCATGAACTTGGCAAGCGTCTGGTTGCCGAACTTCGGGTCCGGCAGGATCTCGCGCTTGGCGGCTACACGACGGCGTGGCATCGTTTCTGTCCTCTGCTGCTTCAGGTCACCCCGGAACCTGTCCGGGCCTTACTCCGACGCCACTGGCAGGCGCCGGCCTGGAGTGATGATGAAAGATATCGGGGCTTACTTGGGCCGCTTGGCACCGTACTTGGAGCGCCCCTGACGACGATCGGAGACACCCGACGTGTCGAGGGTGCCGCGTACCGTGTGATAACGCACACCCGGCAGATCCTTGACCCGGCCGCCGCGAATGAGCACCACCGAGTGCTCCTGCAGGTTGTGGCCTTCACCGCCGATGTAGGAACTCACCTCGAAGCCATTGGTGAGGCGAACACGACACACCTTGCGCAGGGCCGAGTTCGGCTTCTTCGGGGTGGTGGTATAGACGCGGGTGCATACCCCGCGCTTCTGTGGCGACCCCTGCAGGGCCGGCACGTCACTTTTTGCCTTCTTGCGCTTGCGCGGCTTGCGCACCAGCTGGGCGATCGTCGCCATCGAGTTACTCCGTCTCGTTTCCGGCCTTCACAGTACGCAATGCACTGCGCAGGTCATCTGCATCGTGCCCCGCATGTGCGGGAGCACCGTGAATCTGTCCCTCGGGGAGGCACGGGCAATACGCGCCCGTTACCGCGAAGGCCGCGAATTCTAATGAGGGGTCCGGCCCCGGTCAACCGCCGTGGTGCGGCAATACCGCACCACGGCTCTGCGGCGCCCGCCACGGTCAGTGATCGCGCAACGCCTCCGACAGCGCGGCTTCCACATCTTCCGCCGACGCACCACTTTCGCGGACCTGGCGGGCCTCCAGAGCGGCTTCGCGCTTGCGGCGACGCTCGTCGTGATACTTCAGGCCCGTGCCGGAAGGAATCAGACGGCCAACCACCACGTTTTCCTTCAGCCCGCGAAGGAAATCGCGCTTGCCGGTCACGGCCGCCTCGGTCAGCACCCGGGTGGTCTCCTGGAACGAGGCTGCCGAGATGAACGACTCGGTCGCCAGCGAGGCCTTGGTGATGCCCAGCAGAACCCGTTCAACCCGCGCCAGCTCCTTGTCTTCGGCCGCCAGCCGCTCGTTTTCCTCCAGGACCTGCACGTACTCCACCTGCTCGCCGCGGATGAGCGTGGAATCACCCGGCTCGACCACGTCGGCCTTGCGCAGCATCTGCCGCACAATGACCTCGATGTGCTTGTCGTTGATCGTCACACCCTGCAGGCGGTAGACCTCCTGGATCTCGTTGACGATGTAGTTGGCCAGTGCATTGACGCCCTTCAGACGCAGGATATCGTGAGGCGACATGGGGCCTTCGCAGACCACCTCCCCTCGCTCGACGCGCTCACCCTCGAAGACACCGATGTTGCGCCACTTGGGAATCAGCGTCTCGACCGGATCACCGTCGTCCGGCGTGATCACCAGCCGACGCTTGCCCTTGGTCTCCTTGCCGAAGCTGACCATGCCGGTCGCCTCTGCCAGGATCGCCGACTCCTTCGGCTTGCGAGCCTCGAACAGGTCGGCTACCCGCGGCAGACCACCCGTGATGTCGCGGGTCTTGGATCCTTCCTGCGGCACCCTTGCCAGCACATCGCCAACACCGATCTGTTCGCCGTCCTCGATCGACAGGATCGCCCGCGGCGGCATGAGCTGCCGCGAGATCTCCTCGCCGGCGTCGTCCAGGATGCACACCGACGGCCGCAGGTCCTTGCCCGCCGAAGGCCGGTCCTTGGAATCGATGATCTCGATGCTGGTCAGGCCGGTGAGCTCGTCGGTCTTGCGGTTGACCGTGACACCCTCGTCCATGTCCACGAACATGGCCTTGCCCGCCATCTCCGTGAAGATCGGGTGGGTGTGCGGATCCCAGTTGGCAATGGTCTGACCCGGCTCGACCTCGGCACCCTCGCGCACTGACAGCACCGCCCCGTACGGGAGCTTGTAACGCTCGCGCTCGCGCCCCTGGGCGTCCATGACACCCACCTCGCCGGAGCGCGATGCTGCCACCAGCTCACCCGACGCACGCTCGACCGTCTTCAGGTTGTGCAGGCGGATGCTGCCGCCATGCTTCACCTGGATCGAGTCCACTGCAGTCGCCCGCGAAGCGGCACCACCGATGTGGAAGGTCCGCATGGTCAGCTGCGTGCCCGGTTCGCCGATGGACTGAGCAGCGATGACGCCGACCGACTCACCCACGTTGACCTTGTGGCCCCGTGCCAGGTCGCGGCCATAGCAGGTGGAGCAGACCCCGTAACGGGTCGAGCAGGTGATCGGCGAACGCACCACCACCTCGTCGATGCCCATGGCTTCCAGGTTCTCTACCGCAGCCTCGTCCAGCATGGTGCCAGCCGAGACCAGCACGTGCTTGCCATCAGAAGCAAGAATGTCGTGAGCCACTACCCGGCCCAGGACCCTGCTCGCCAGCGGCTCCACCACGTCCCCGCCTTCGATCAGCGGCGCCATCAGCAGCCCTTCGTCGGTGCCGCAGTCGTCCTCGGTCACCACCAGATCCTGGGCCACGTCGACCAGACGCCGGGTCAGGTAACCCGAGTTCGCGGTCTTCAGGGCCGTATCCGCGAGCCCCTTGCGCGCACCGTGAGTGGAGATGAAGTACTGGTTCACCGACAGGCCTTCACGGAAATTCGCGGTGATGGCGGTCTCGATGATGGAGCCATCGGGTCGCGCCATCAGCCCGCGCATGCCGGCCAGCTGACGGATCTGGGCGGGTGAGCCACGCGCACCGGAATCGGCATACATGTAGACCGAGTTGAACGAATCCTGCTGGACCGTATCGCCCTCCCTGTTCACCACGTCCTCGGTGGACAGACCAGCCATCATGGCGCGCGCCACCATGTCGTTGGCACGCGACCAGATATCGATCACCTTGTTGTACTTCTCGCCCTGAGTCACCAGGCCCGAGGCGTACTGGGTCTCGATCTCCTTGACCTCTGCTTCGGCCTCGTCGACGATCCGGACCTTGTCGTCAGGGATGTCGAAATCGTTCACGCCGATCGAGCAACCGGAAGTGGTCGAGAACTCGAAGCCCATGTACATGAGCTGGTCGGCAAAGACCACGGTTTCCTTCAGACCGACACGGCGATAGCAGGCGTTCAGCAGCGCCGAGATTGCCTTCTTCGTCAACGGCTGGTTGACCATGTCGAATTCGAGCTGCTTCGGCACGATGTCATAGAACAGCGCCCGCCCCACGGTGGTGTCATACACCTTGCGACGCGGGCTGAACTCGCCGTCCTCGCCCTCGACCTGCTCCTCGATGCGCACCTTCACCCGCGCATGCAGGTCCACCAGCCCTGCCCGGTAGGCGCGCTGGGCTTCCTGGATATCGGCAAAAGCCATGCCTTCGCCGCGCCGGTTCACGGCGTCCCGGCTCATGTAGTACAGCCCCAGAACCACGTCCTGGGAGGGCACGATGATGGGCTCGCCACTGGCCGGCGACAGGATGTTGTTGGTCGACATCATGAGCGCGCGGGATTCCAGCTGCGCTTCCAGCGTCAGCGGCACGTGCACCGCCATCTGGTCGCCGTCGAAGTCGGCGTTGTAGGCCGCACAGACCAGCGGATGCAGCTGAATGGCCTTGCCCTCGATCAGGACCGGCTCGAACGCCTGGATGCCCAGGCGGTGGAGCGTTGGCGCCCGGTTCAGCAGCACCGGATGCTCGCGGATCACGTCGGCGAGAATGTCCCAGACCTCGGGCGTCTCGCGCTCGACAGCCTTCTTTGCGGCCTTGATGCTGGTTGCCAGACCACGGGACTGCAGCTTGCCGAAGATGAAGGGCTTGAAGAGTTCCAGCGCCATCTTCTTGGGCAGACCACACTGGTGCAGCTTCAGGGTCGGGCCCACCACGATGACCGAGCGTCCCGAGTAATCGACCCGCTTGCCCAGCAGGTTCTGGCGGAACCGTCCCTGCTTGCCCTTGATCATGTCGGCCAGCGACTTCAGCGGACGCTTGTTCGAGCCCGTGATGGCGCGACCACGGCGGCCGTTGTCCAGCAGCGCATCCACCGACTCCTGCAGCATGCGCTTCTCGTTGCGGACGATGATGTCCGGCGCATTCAGGTCCAGCAGTCGCTTGAGGCGGTTGTTGCGGTTGATCACCCGACGATACAGGTCGTTCAGGTCAGAAGTGGCGAAGCGACCGCCGTCCAGCGGCACCAGCGGACGCAGGTCCGGAGGCAGCACCGGCAGCACTTCCATGACCATCCACTCAGGCTTGTTGCCCGACTCCTTGAACGCCTCCATCAGCTTCAGGCGCTTGGACAGCTTCTTGATCTTGGTTTCCGAGTTGGTCTGCGGAATCTCTTCCCGCAGGCGCGCGATCTCGCCGTCCAGGTCCAGTTGCTGCAGCAGATCCTGCACCGCTTCAGCGCCCATCTTGGCGGTGAACTCGTCCTGATGCTCCTCGATCGCCTCCCAGTACTCCTCGTCGGTCATGATCTGACCGATCTCCAGATTGGTCAGACCATCATCGGTGACCACGTAGGATTCGAAGTACAGGACGCGTTCGATGTCGCGCAGGGTCATGTCCAGCAACAGACCGATCCGGGACGGCAGCGACTTCAGGAACCAGATGTGCGCCACCGGGCTGGCCAGCTCGATGTGACCCATGCGGTCGCGCCGCACCTTGGTCAGGGTCACCTCGACGCCGCACTTCTCGCAGATCACGCCCCTATGCTTGAGCCGCTTGTACTTGCCGCACAGGCACTCGTAATCCTTGATGGGCCCGAAGATGCGAGCACAGAAAAGCCCGTCGCGCTCGGGCTTGAAGGTCCGGTAGTTGATCGTTTCCGGCTTCTTGACCTCGCCGAACGACCATGAGCGAATCATTTCCGGCGACGCCAGACCGATCCGCAATGCATCAAAATCGTCGATGTTCGCCTGGGACTTGAGCAGATTCAGCAGGTCTTTCATCGTTCCTCCGCAAGAGGCATGGGACCGGCACCCCGCGGGCGACCGGTCCAGCTACCGTGCATGCTGGCATACTCGATGCCAGCCGGGCGAATCACGCGCCTGTGCGCGCCCTCAGTCGTTCTCCAGCTCGATGTCGATCCCGAGCGAGCGGATCTCCTTGAGCAGCACATTGAACGACTCGGGCATGCCCGGTTCCATGTGGTAATTGCCATCGACAATGTTCTTGTACATCTTGGTCCGGCCGCCGACGTCGTCGGACTTCACCGTCAGCATTTCCTGCAGCGTGTAGGCGGCGCCATAGGCTTCCAGCGCCCACACCTCCATCTCGCCGAAGCGCTGGCCACCGAACTGGGCCTTGCCCCCGAGCGGCTGCTGGGTCACCAGGCTGTACGAACCGGTGGAACGCGCGTGCATCTTGTCGTCCACCAGGTGGTTGAGCTTCAGCATGTACATGTAGCCCACGGTCACCGGCCGATCGAACTGGTCACCCGTACGTCCGTCAAAGAGCGTGCACTGGCCCGACTCGGGCAGTCCCGCCAGCTCCAGCAGGCCCTTGATCTCCGGCTCGTTGGCACCGTCGAAGACCGGCGTGGCCACCGGCAGACCGCCCTGCAGGTTGCGGCACAGTTCGACCACTTCATCGTCAGTGAACTCGCCCAGATCTTCCTGTACACCCCCGGACTGGTTGTACACCTGCTCAAGGTACTGGCGCAGCTCCGCCGGCTCGGGCCCGGCCTCCAGCATGCGACCGATCCGCTCGCCGATACCCTTGGCCGCCCAGCCAAGATGGGTTTCCAGCACCTGACCGACGTTCATGCGCGAGGGTACCCCAAGCGGATTGAGGACGATGTCCACCGGCACGCCATGCTCGTCGAAGGGCATGTCCTCCACCGGCATGATCACCGAGATGACACCCTTGTTCCCATGTCGACCGGCCATCTTGTCGCCGGGCTGCACGCGCCGCTTGATGGCCAGGTAGACCTTGACGATCTTGAGCACGCCCGGCGCCAGGTCGTCGCCGGTATCCAGCTTCTGACGCTGATCCTCCAGCCGCTCCTTGATCTGCTCCTTGCGCGCCTCCAGCTGCTCACGGGCCTCGTCGAGCAGGTCGTTGAGCTCGTCCGATGCCATCCGCAGGCGGAACCAGTCGTTTCGGGGCAGCTCGTCCAGGAAGCTCTTGCGGAGGCTGTCGCCTTCGCTCACGCCCGGGCCGCTCACCACCTTCTTGCCGGTCAGGCGTGCTGCCAGGCGCTCGAAGGTGGCAGTTTCGATGATGCGGTACTCGTCCTCCAGATCCTTGCGGGTCTGGTCGAGGATGCTCTTGTCGATGGACAGCGCACGCTTGTCCTTCTCGACACCATCACGCGTGAAGACCTGCACATCGATCACGGTGCCGTTGACACCGGTAGGCACCCGCAGCGAGGTGTCCTTCACGTCGGACGCTTTCTCGCCGAAGATCGCCCGCAGCAGTTTTTCTTCCGGCGTCAGCTGGGTCTCGCCCTTGGGCGTCACCTTGCCGACCAGGATGTCACCGGGACCCACTTCCGCACCGATGTAGACAATGCCTGACTCGTCCAGCTTGCCCAGCGCAGACTCGCCCACGTTGGGAATGTCGCAAGTGATGTCCTCGGCGCCCAGCTTGGTATCGCGGGCGATGCAGGTCAGTTCCTGAATGTGGATCGTGGTGAAGCGATCCTCCTGCACCACGCGCTCCGAGATCAGGATGGAATCCTCGAAGTTGTAGCCGTTCCAGGCCATGAACGCGATGCGCATGTTCTGACCCAGCGCCAGCTCGCCCATGTCCGTGGAAGGACCGTCCGCGAGCACGTCACCACGTGCAACCCGGTCACCCTTGAAGACCAGCGGCCGCTGGTTGATGCAGGTGTTCTGGTTGGAGCGGGTGTACTTGGTCAGCTTGTAGATGTCGACCGCAGCTTCGCCAGCACCGATCTCCGACTCCTCTACGCGCACCACGATGCGGCCGGCATCAACGCTGTCGACCACACCGCCACGCCGCGCCACCACGCAGACGCCGGAATCCCGCGCCACGATCCGCTCCATGCCGGTGCCGACCAGCGGCTTCTCGGCGCGCAGCGTGGGCACCGCCTGCCGCTGCATGTTCGAGCCCATCAGCGCGCGGTTGGCATCGTCGTGCTCCAGGAACGGGATCAGCGACGCTGCCACCGACACCACCTGCTTGGGAGAAACGTCCATGTACTGAACGTTCTCGGACTGGGTCTTGGTGAACTCGTTCTGGAAACGGACGTCGATCAGATCCTCGACGAAGCGATTGTGCTCATCCAGGCGCGAACTGGCCTGGGCGATGACGGTTTCCGCCTCGTCGATGGCCGACAGATACTCGATCTCGTCGGTAACCTGACCATCCCTTACCCGCCGATAGGGGGTTTCCAGGAAGCCGTACTCGTTGGTGCGCGCATACGCCGCCAGCGAGTTGATCAGGCCGATGTTCGGCCCTTCCGGGGTCTCGATCGGACAGACCCGGCCATAGTGAGTCGGGTGCACGTCACGCACCTCGAAGCCGGCCCGCTCGCGCGTCAGGCCGCCCGGCCCCAGCGCCGAGACCCGCCGCTTGTGGGTCACTTCCGACAGCGGATTGTTCTGATCCATGAACTGGGACAGCTGGGAGGAGCCGAAGAACTCCTTCACCGCCGCAGCCACCGGCTTGGCATTGATCATGTCCTGAGGCATCAGCCCCTCGGACTCGGCCAGCGACAGCCGTTCCTTGACCGCCCGCTCTACCCGGATCAGGCCGACACGGAACTGGTTCTCTGCCATCTCGCCGACACTGCGCACCCGACGATTGCCCAGATGATCGATGTCGTCGACCATGCCGTGACCATCACGAATCTGTATCAGGGTCCGGATGACGTCGGTGATATCTTCGTTGGACAGCGTGCCCTCGCCCTCGATCTCCTTGCGACCGAGACGACGGTTGAACTTCATCCGCCCGACGGCCGACAGATCGTAACGATCGGCAGTGAAGAAAAGATTCTGGAACAGGTTCTCTGCCGCTTCCCTGGTGGGCGGCTCGCCCGGACGCATCATCCGGTAGATTTCCACCAGTGCTTCCAGGCGGTTGCGCGTGCCGTCGATGCGCAGCGTGTCGGAGATGTAGCCGCCACGGTCCAGTTCGTTGGTATAGATGGTATCCAGCGTCTTGATGCCGGCCGCCTCGATCTTCTCGAGCAGGTCCGGACCGATGACGGTGTTGCATTCCGCCAGCAGCTCGCCGGTCTCCGGATGGGGCAGATCCCGGGCCAGCACACGGCCGACCAGGTAGTCGCGCGGCACGTCCAGGCGCTTGATGCCGGCGTCCTCGAGCAGCCGCACGTGACGTGCGGTGATGCGTCGACCCTGCTCGACGATCACCTTGCCCTTCTTGTCCTTGATATCGAAGGTGGCGACGTCACCTCGCATCCGCTCGGGAATCAGGTCCAGCGAGAACCCGTCCTTCTTCAGATGGAAGCGGTTGTTCTCGAAGAACATCTCCAGGATCTCTTCGGAACTGTAGCCCAGCGCACGCAGGAGCACGGTCGCCGGCAGCTTGCGGCGACGGTCGATGCGCACGAACACCGAGTCCTTGGGATCGAACTCGAAGTCGAGCCAGGAGCCACGGTAGGGAATCACTCGGGCGGAATACAGCAGCTTGCCCGACGAGTGAGTCTTGCCGCGGTCGTGATCGAAGAACACGCCCGGAGAACGATGCAGCTGGGAGACGATGACCCGCTCGGTGCCGTTGATGACGAACGTACCGTTCTCGGTCATCAGCGGGATCTCGCCCATGTAGACTTCCTGCTCGCGGACTTCCTTCACCGCCTTGCTGGAAGACTCCTTGTCATAGATGACCAGCTTGACCTTGACTCGCAGAGGCACCGCATAGGTGGTGCTGCGCAGGATGCATTCCTTGACATCGAACGCCGGAGTGCCGAGCCGATAGCTGACGTACTCCAGTGCCGCATTGCCGGAATAGCTGGCAATCGGAAAAACGGACTTGAACGCGGCGTTCAGGCCGGTATCCAACCGCTCCGACGGTGGCGTGTTCCCTTGCAGGAACCGGTCGTAAGACTCGATCTGGATCGCGAGCAGAAAGGGAACTTCCATGATTTCAGGAAGCTTTCCGAAGTCCTTTCGCACGCGCTTCTTTTCAGTGAACGAGTATCGCATCAGCGTCTCCCGGATCAGATGCCCTGTCCGCCAACTGCCCCGGGGGCGGCAGGCGGGCCTGATCGAAGCGGTTGCACCACAAACGACGGCGGGCCGGCCCCCAGATCCGTATCGGACCCGGGCTGCCAGCCCTGGTCATGCCGTTACCACGTTGCCACAGGCATCGTGGGTCCTTACTTGATCTCCACCGAACCGCCGGCTTCCTCGATCTGCTTCTTGATGTCTTCGGCTTCGTCCTTGCTCGCGCCTTCCTTGAGCGGGCCGGGAGCGCCATCGACCAGTGCCTTGGCTTCCTTCAGCCCCAGACCGGTGATGGCACGGACGGCCTTGATGACGTTGACCTTCTTTTCGCCGGCACCGGCCAGAATCACGTCGAACTCGGTCTTCTCTTCTGCGGCAGCAGCTTCACCACCACCGGCAGCAGCGGCCGGAGCAGCAGCAACGGCAGCAGCAGCGGTCACGCCGAACTTCTCTTCCATTGCCTGGACCAGTTCGACCACATCCATGACGCTCATTTCCGCGATCGCGTCGAGGATCTCTTCCTTAGCAATAGCCATGTTGAATAAACTCCTGGAATTCCTGAATCAAGCCAGCCTGACGGGGGTTCCGCCTCAGGCAGCTTCCTGTTCCTTCTGAACCCGTACCGCATCGACGGTGCGCACAAGCTTGCCCGGGATCTCGTTCATCGTCTGAGCGAGCTTCGTGATCGGCGCCAGCATGGTGCCCATCAGCATCGCCAGCGCTTCATCCCTGGTGGGCAACGAAGCCACCGCATCCAGCCGGCCCGCATCCATGAGCTCGCCACCCAGGGCCAGCGCACGGACCTTCAGGTTCTCGTGCCCCTTGCCGAAGTCCTTCATCAGCCGTGCCGCAGCACCCGGGTCCTCAAGGGACAGGGCAAGCAGCGACGGCCCGACAAGGGCTTCGTCCAGGCATTCGAACTCGGTACCGACCACGGCACGCTTGGCCAACGTGTTGCGGATGACCCGCAGGTAGACGTTGGACTCGCGCGCCTTGACACGGAGCTCCGTCATCTCTGCCACGGTCAGGCCACGATAATCGGCCAGAACTGCAGAGAGCGCACTGCCGGCGGCCTCGTTGACTTCGGCGACGATCGCCTTCTTGTCGTCGAGCTTGAGTGCCACTGGCAATCTCCTAACTTGCAACCAGTCACAGACAACGTGACCGGCGGTTGAGTTCGGCCATGATTCGCTCGATCTGCGGATCATGGCCATCACCAAACGGCGAGATCGGGGTCCCACCGTCTGCGTAGGCTCCTTGCGAACTTAACCGGGCGGCTGCCCTGAAGCACACCATCCGGACCTACGGTCTTTGACGGCTTCCGGAATTCCGGAGTCCTCAAAGTACTGCACGGCCGCGGCCGAAGCCGCGGCCGGTAATCAGATTTCCAGCGAGGCCTGATCGATGGCCAGGCCCGGGCCCATGGTCGTCGACAGGGTGACCTTCTGCAGGTAGACACCCTTGGACGAAGCCGGCTTGGCCTTCTTCAGATCAGCGAGCAGCGCCTCGATGTTTTCCTTGACAGCGCGAGCCTCGAAGCCCACCCGGCCGACGCTGCCGTGAATGATGCCGTTGCGGTCGGTCCGGTAGCGCACCTGACCCGCCTTCGCGTTGCGCACGGCGGTCTCGACGTCCGGCGTCACCGTTCCGGTCTTCGGGTTCGGCATGAGACCGCGCGGGCCCAGGATCTGCCCCAGCTGGCCCACCACGCGCATGGCGTCAGGGGACGCAATGACAACGTCGAAGTTCAGCTCGCCCGCCTTGACCTTGTCTGCCAGATCATCCATGCCAACGATGTCGGCACCGGCTGCAGCAGCCTTGTCGGCATTCTCGCCCTGGGTGAACACTGCCACCCGAACGTTGCGACCGGATCCGTGCGGCAGCGTGGTAGCACCACGCACGACCTGATCGGACTTGCGCGGATCAACGCCCAGGTTGACCGCCACATCGATCGCCTCGTTGAACTTCGCCTTGCTCAGCTCGGTCAGCAGGGAAACTGCCTCATCGATAGCATAGGCACGCCCCCGCTCGATGCGTTCCTCGATGGCACGACGCCGCTTGCTCAGTCTGGCCATGTCAGAGCCCCTCCACTTCAATGCCTGCAGAACGTGCACTGCCGGCGATGGTGCGCACAGCCGCTTCCATGTCCGCTGCGGTCAGATCGGGCATCTTGGTCTGCGCGATCTCCTCGACCTGCTCGCGAGTGACCTTGCCTACCTTGTTGGTATTGGGCTGGCCACTGCCGGACTTGATGCCGGCGGCCTTGCGCAGCAGCACGGAGGCTGGTGGCGTCTTCTTGATGAAGGTGAAGCTGCGATCGCCGTAGACCGTGATCACTACGGGAATCGGCAGCCCCGGCTCCATGCTCTGCGTCTCGGCGTTGAACGCCTTGCAGAACTCCATGATGTTGACGCCGTGCTGGCCCAGTGCCGGGCCGACTGGCGGACTCGGGTTGGCCTGACCTGCAGGAACCTGCAGCTTGATGTAGGCCGAGATCTTCTTAGCCATGAAAAGCCTCCTTGTGGGTGCAAGCGCCGCGCCATGAAGGACGTCGGCTCCCCGTCTGGTGCAACCCGGTCGGGCGAACGGCTGGCTGACCGGATCGGAATGCCGCGTGCGGGATCAGGTCTTTTCGACCTGCCCGAAGTCCAGCTCGACCGGCGTCGACCGGCCAAAGATGGTAACCGCCACGCGCAGGCGGTTCTTCTCGTAGTTCACTTCCTCGACCACACCATTGAAGTCGTTGAAGGGACCGTCGATGACCCGGACGATCTCGCCGGGCTCGAAGATGGTCTTGGGCGTCGGCTTTTCGCCGCCTTCCTCGACCCGGGCCAGGATGCGATTGGCTTCGGCATCGCTCAACGGAGCCGGACGATCGGCCTTGCCGCCAATGAAGCCCATGACCCGCGGGGTATCCTTCACCAGATGCCAGGTGTCGTCGTTGAGCTCCATCTCCACCAGCACGTAGCCGGGAAAGAACTTGCGCTCGCTCCGGCGCTTCTGGCCGGCCCGCATCTCCACGACTTCCTCGGTGGGCACGAGCACTTCGCCGAACTGATCATCGAGCCCCGACAGCGCAATGCGTTCGCGCAAGGCGCGCATGACCTGTTTCTCGAAGCCAGAGTAGGCATGCACGACATACCAGCGTTTGGCCATGGTGCTCTCCGCGTGAAGCCCGCTCAACCGATGATGCCGGAAATGATCCAGCCAAGCAGGGAATCCAGCCCCCAGAGGATCAGGGCGACAATGACCACCAGCGCCAGCACGATCAGCGTGGTCTGGGTCGTCTCCTGCCGATTGGGCCAGATGACTTTACGAATTTCCGTGCGCGCATCGTTGAGCAGCTCCCAGAAGTCGCGACCCTTGGCAGTCTGCACCGCAATCAGCCCGGCGACGCCGGCAAGCGCGACCAGCGCCAGCGCCCGGTAGAGCACAGACTCGTCGGCGAACCAGGAGTTCCCGACCACACCGGCCGCGAGCAGCACGAATACGACCAGCCACTTGAGGCCGTCGTATCTGCTGCGCTGTTCAGTCTTGGAAGTGCTCATGAGGGGGACTCTGTAGGCCCTCGCCAACAGCGGGCGTCAGACACCCGCCCCAGCAGTTGAATGGCAGGCCAGGAGGGACTCGAACCCCCAACCTGCGGTTTTGGAGACCGCTGCTCTACCAATTGAGCTACTGGCCTTCACCTGCTCTTTCATCCGGCGCTGCGACTGCTCGCCACAGCGCCGGCCTTACAGCTTACTCGATGATCTTCGACACCACACCTGCACCGACGGTACGACCCCCTTCGCGGATGGCGAAGCGCAAGCCCTCGTCCATGGCGATTGGCGCGATCAGGGACACCGTCATCTTGACGTTGTCGCCCGGCATCACCATCTCCACGTCCGCCGGCAGCTCGCAGGTGCCGGTCACGTCCGTGGTACGGAAATAGAACTGCGGACGATAGCCCTTGAAGAACGGCGTGTGACGACCACCCTCTTCCTTGGACAGCACGTACACCTCTGCCTCGAACTCGGTGTGCGGCGTGATCGAACCCGGCTTCGACAGCACCTGGCCACGCTCCACGTCGTCACGCTTGGTGCCACGCAGCAGCACGCCAACGTTCTCGCCCGCACGACCCTCGTCGAGCAGCTTGCGGAACATCTCCACGCCGGTCACCGTCGTCTTGGTGGTGTCGCGAATGCCGACAATCTCGACTTCGTCACCCACCTTCACGATGCCGCGCTCCACACGACCCGTCACCACCGTACCGCGACCCGAGATCGAGAACACGTCCTCGATCGGCATCAGGAACGGCTGATCCACCGCCCGCTCCGGCTCCGGAATGTAGTCGTCCAGCGCTTCCAGCAGCCGCACGATCGACGGCGCACCGATTTCCGAATCGTCACCTTCCAGCGCCTTCAGCGCCGAACCGATCACCAGCGGCGTGTCATCGCCCGGGAAGTCGTAGCTGTCCAGCAGCTCGCGCACTTCCATCTCGACCAGCTCCAGCAGCTCTTCGTCGTCGACCATGTCCGCCTTGTTCAGGTAGACCACGATCTTCGGCACGCCGACCTGGCGCGACAGCAGGATGTGCTCGCGCGTCTGCGGCATCGGGCCGTCCGCCGCCGAACACACCAGAATGGCGCCGTCCATCTGCGCCGCACCGGTGATCATGTTCTTCACGTAGTCGGCGTGACCCGGGCAATCCACGTGTGCGTAGTGACGGTTGGGCGTCTCGTACTCCACGTGCGACGTCGCGATGGTGATACCCCGCGCCTTTTCTTCCGGCGCATTGTCGATCTGGTCGAACGCCCGCGACTCACCGGTCTGGTAGGTCTCGAAGCACACCTTCGTCAACGCCGCCGTCAACGTGGTCTTGCCATGGTCAACGTGACCAATCGTGCCTACGTTTACGTGCGGTTTGGTCCGCTCGAACTTGGCCTTGGACATCGAAAGCGCCTCCTGTAGTCCAGATCGACAATGGGCGTATCAGCGCAGCACGCGCCCTTGCCCCATTTTTCACTTCAAGCAAGGCGCCCGAGCTGACGCCGCACCAGCCACGCACCGCCAGCAGGCAACACGTGACAAAACATGGTGCTCACAGCCGGATTTGAACCGGCGACCTCTCCCTTACCAAGGGAGTGCTCTACCAACTGAGCTATGTGAGCAGAAACCTTCTTCTGCCTGGAGCGGGTAGCGGGAATCGAACCCGCATCATCAGCTTGGAAGGCTGAGGTTCTACCATTGAACTATACCCGCGAACCTCGCCAGAGCTGCCCCGGCCCGCACTGCCAGCCTCTTCCCGCCTGCTCGGGACGGGACCACCCGCTCGCCGGCGAACGGGGCGCGGCACTCTTGCAGCAACTGCAGGCGCGCCGACTGAATAATGGTGGAGGGGGAAGGATTCGAACCTTCGAAGGCTGAGCCGTCAGATTTACAGTCTGATCCCTTTGACCGCTTGGGTACCCCTCCAGAAGGGCGGCAAATTCTGCCTGCACGCCATCCTGATGTCAAACAAAGCCCACGCACCGGCATCATCCGACGCCTGCCGGGCCGCTTGCACACCGCCTGCAAGCCGGCCCTGCACCGGCTGCGATACGCGACTTGCAGACGTCACATCAGGACGCTTGAACTGGTGCCGCCTCAACGATTCGAACGCTGGACCTTCTCATTACAAGTGAGCTGCTCTACCAACTGAGCTAAGGCGGCAAAACCCGACCGTGGGTGACCCACTGGATCGAGTCGCGAGATTCTAGGGAAAAGGCCGGGCTTGCGCAATCACTGTAGACTGACGACATCAGTCCGATCAGACGCCCGCGGCAGGTGAGCCCGACGGCAGCACATGCGCCAACCCGTCCATCACCAGCTCCGGGACCCGCAACAAGGGCTCAAGGTCGCGTTCGGCCGCAGCCACGAGCCGCTCGGCGTCACCACCGGTCAGCACCAGAACGGCCCCGGGATGCTGGGCGGAGAAATGACGAAAGCGCTCGACCACGAAATCCCGCAGCATCGCAAGGGTCCCGAAGCCGACCGCCTCGGCCGTATCGCGGCCCGGAACGGACTGATCCTGCAGGGCACCTTCGGGAAAACGTATGCCTGCGGTACCGCTCAGCAGCGAACGCCGCATGAGGGCAAGCCCCGGAACGATCCAGCCGCCAAGATGACATCCCGCACCATCGACCAGATCGACAGTCATGGCACTCCCAGCATCGACCACCAGCACCGGCGCCCGACATCTGTTCCAGGCCGCCACCACTGCCAGCCAGCGATCCACACCCATGCGCTCGGGTTGATGATAGCCCGCCCGGACAGCACCACAGCGGGCAGCGGACGTCGCGAACCGGATCGGGTCGACATCATCTGCGACCAGCTGGGCCTGCAACATGTCATTCACCGCCGTCGATGCCACGCTGCTGATGCGTGCCGCGTGGGGGCCGGCGCTACCCGCCAGCGCCTGCGCCCAGGGATGATGGAACGCCTCCGTGGCGCAGGCACCACCATCAAGGCGCGTTCCGCGCCCATCCAGCAGGCGCCACTTCAAGCGGGTATTGCCAAGATCGAACTCGAGCATCACGAGGCAGGGTCCTCCAGTCGCAGCGAGACCTGGCCGGCGCTGATGCTGACCGGTCCCGTCTCGGTCTCCAGCAGCAAAGCGCCCGACGCGTCGATGCCCGCAGCCAGCCCATGCCAGACGTCATGGTCCGACCGAGCCACCACGCGCTGTCCCCGAAACGGATCCCGCGACTGCCAGGCAGCCCGCAGGGGCGCCGACAGGCCGGCAACGGCAAAAGTGTCCATGCGCTCGCGCATGGCGCGAACCAGTTCTGCCGCCAGCTGATTCCGCGACGACGACTGACCGGCAGCACTGCGCAGATCAATCCATGCCTGATCGATCGACCGGGCAGCGTGGGCAGGCATGGCCACATTGATGCCGATGCCGATGACGAGCACGGCACGCCCATCCAGCTGCAGCAGCTCGACCAGAATGCCCCCGAGCTTGCGCTGCTCGACCAGCAGATCGTTCGGCCACTTGAGCTGAACGCGCACCGGAGCCACCTGCTCGATGGCCTCGGCCGCAGCGAGGCCGGCGACCAGAGACGCACCCTGGGCACGGAGCGCACCCCCGGGCAACTCGAGAGCCAGGGTCCAGTACAGGTTGGCGGCAAGGGGGCTGCTCCAGCTGCGCCCCCGGCGGCCGCGCCCCGCGGTCTGGGCCTCAGCCACGTCCAGAGCCGGCAGCGGTGCGCCGGCCATCACCTCTGCGCGGGAAAGATCATTGGTAGATGTCACCACTCCGTGGGCGCGAACCACCAGGCCGGCCGCCGCATCCTCTGCCAGTACCCGGATCCGGTTCGGGTCCAGCAATTCGATCGGCTCGATCAGACGCAGCGAGCCGTCACGGCGCTGCCGTACTCCGTACTCTGCCAGTTGCGGCAGCAGTGCCCGCAGCCGCTCGGGGGCGACCGCCAGCGAGTCGGGACCACGGGACTCGCCATCGGCCAGCTCACGCAACACCGCCAGCATGAGCTCCATGTCTGCTTGCGGGGATTCGCCCATGAACACAACCTCTCGCTCCTGAATCGGCGGCATCATACAGCAACCCTTGCTGGACCCGCGCCATGACACCGGGATGGCCTGCCCGCGACGACGGCAGCGGTGATACAATGCGCCCTTTTTTCCGGTGGAGGCCCCCTCGCATGCTGCAGCCCTACCCTGTCGCCAGACTGGGGATCATCGGCGGCGGCCAGCTGGCCCGGATGATGATTCCGCCCGCCACCCGGCTGGGCTGCGAAGTGACGATCCTCGACCCGGCAGCCGACTGCCCGGCCGCAGCGCTGGCAGATCACCATATCGTCGCTGCTCTGGACGATGCCGATGCACTGCGCAGGCTGGTGGAGCAGAGCACTGTCACCACCTTCGACATCGAGGCGGTTGCCACAGCGCCGCTGGCAAGACTGGTCGATCAAGGGCATGTGGTGTGGCCGCAACCGTCACTGCTGGCAACCATCCAGGACAAGCTGCTGCAGAAACAGCGCTACGCGGAAGCAGGTATTCCGACCGCGCCCTTCATCGACCTGGAAGCCCCCAGCGCTGAAGCGCTGCTGGAATTCGGGTTGCCGCTGGTACAGAAGGCGCGCAGGGGTGGCTATGACGGCCGCGGTGTCGCGGTGTTCCGGGATATCGTTCATGACGAGCAGATCCTGCCGGTGCCCAGCATGGTCGAGCGCTACGTGGACTTTCGCTGCGAACTGGCCGTCCTCGTTGCGCGGGCCGTGGACGGCACTACCAGCACCTATCCGGTGGTGGAAATGGCCTTCGACCGGCAAGCGAACATTCTCGACCTGCTGATCGCGCCGGCCCGCATTGAACCGGAACTGGCAGAGCGCGCCAGGGCACTCGCAATCGACACGGTCACCGCGCTGGACGGTGTCGGCGTGTTCGGCGTCGAGCTGTTCCTGACCCGGGATGGACAACTGCTGGTCAATGAAGTGGCACCGCGCACGCACAACTCGGGCCACTGGACCATGGAAGCATGCCACACAAGCCAGTTCGAGCAGCACGTCCGCGCAGTCCTGGGGCTGCCGCTGGGCAGCACCCACCAGCATTCGCCTGCGGTGATGCTGAATCTGCTGGCCAGCCCCGACGCCCGGGGCGAGGCGCTGATCAGCGGGCTTGACCGCGTGCTGGCAGAGCCGGGCGTGGCGGTCCATCTTTACGGCAAGCGCCTGGTGACACCGCACCGCAAGATGGGCCATCTGACCATCACGGCAGACACTCTGGAAGCAGCCCTGGCCACCGCCGAACGGGTGCGCGGATGGCTGCAGATCACGGGAACACAGTCATGACCGCTCCACGAGTCGGAATCATCATGGGCAGCGCATCCGACCTGCCTGTCATGGAAAAGGCAGCCGAGACGCTCTCCGAGTTCGAGATCGCGTACGAACTGACAATTGTTTCAGCTCACCGTACGCCGGGACGCATGTTCGATTACGCCCGCACTGCCCGGGCGAGGGGCCTGGAAGTGATCATTGCCGGCGCTGGCGGCGCGGCACATCTGCCTGGAATGGTTGCATCGCTGACGATCCTGCCCGTCATCGGCGTGCCCGTGAAGACCACGGCGCTGCACGGACAGGACTCGTTGTTGTCGATCGTGCAGATGCCTGCGGGCATTCCGGTGGCCACCGTGGCCATCGACAACGCTACCAACGCCGCACTGCTTGCCACCCGCATCCTTGCCGTCGGCGATGCGCAGCTGAGTGCGCGGCTGGATCTGTACACTCAGTCCCTGGAACAGAAGGTTGAAACCATGATCCAGGACCTGGATCACCGTCGCAGAGGCTGAACCGTTCGTGAGCAGCTCTACTCCGCTGGTTCCGGTCGTACTTTGCGGCGGCTCGGGAACACGGCTCTGGCCACTGTCTCGACAGGGGATGCCCAAGCAGTTCCTGCCGCTGCCGGAAGGGAATCTGACGCTGCTTCAGCAGACGTTGCAGCGTACCGAAGCGCTGACCGAGTGCGAGCCGATCCTGCTCTGCAACAGCGACCACCGCTTCATGGTTGCCGATCAGCTGCGAGACTGGCAGATACGAAGTGATGCGCCCCAGTCCACACGCGGGCGTTCCCGCATCCTGCTGGAACCTGTGGCGCGAAACACCGCACCCGCGATCGCCATGGCTGCGCTGGACGCACTGGCTCGGTTCCCGGCGGGTGTCCACCTGCTGGTGCTGCCCTCCGACCATGTCATTGCCGACCCGAGTGCCCTGCAACAGGCCACCAGGACAGCACAGGCGCTTGCAGACGCGCTGCCCGTGGCGTTCGGGGTTGTGCCTACCCGTGCGGAAACGGGCTTCGGCTACCTGGAAGCGGGCTCCGCACTGCCGGGACATGACGCGCACCAGGTGAAGCGGTTCGTGGAGAAGCCCGATGCCTCTCGAGCGGCAGCGTATCTGGCCAGCGGACATCACTACTGGAACAGCGGCATGTTTCTGCTGGATGCATCACAGTTGCTGGATGCCCTGCGGGAGCTGGCCCCGGAAGTGGCCAGCGCGGCTGCAGCCGCCTGGGCGGGTCGCCGCGAGGACGACGACTTCGTCCGCCTTGCTGCAGCACCCTTGCAGGACTGTCCCACCATCTCCATCGATTACGCCGTAATGGAGCGGCTGACGCAGCTTGCAATGGTACCGCTGAATGCGGGGTGGGATGACCTGGGCTCTTTCCAGGCGCTCTGGCAGCGACGCCGACACGACGAACACGGCAATGCCAGCACCGGTCCGACCGTCATGGTGAACACCCGCAACAGCCTGATTCACGCGGACAGCCGTCTGATTGCCACGCTCGGACTGGACGACCTGATCATCATCGACACCCCGGACGTGCTGATGGTGACCTCTCGCGATGCCAGCGGCAATATACGCGAGCTGGTCGAGGCGATCGGCGTCAACGCACCCGAACTACTCTGAACCCTCCATTCCCCGCTGATGAATCCGAATGCCCACATGCTGGACTGACAGGGAACCGGCCGCCGCCTTTTCTGCGTCCATGAAAAAACCCCGAGCGGTTATCCGCTCGGGGTTTTTCGCTTAGAAGCCTGACGATGACCTACTCTCACATGGGGAGACCCCACACTACCATCGGCGCTGAGTCGTTTCACTTCTGAGTTCGGAATGGG
>LFIK01000932.1_pt1 | contig 22588 bp, 13 predicted proteins | sample 643401 | NCBI WGS metagenome assembly LFIK01 (sample SAMN03777447, study PRJNA286221) | soda lake metagenome | biome: soda lake; feature: Kulunda steppe; material: water; isolation source: sample T5-Br brine of Lake Tanatar-5 | place: Russia: Kulunda steppe | collected 2010-07
GGTACTCTGCGGGAGCACGCTTCGCACAGCGCCTCCCCTTCCCCGTGGAAAACCTGTATTATATTTGATATATCTTCAATTGATTTTCGATCGATACAGTCTTGAGTATCGCTTCTGAATATTTTCATGGCTTTCTTACCTTAGAAGCCAGCCCCGGTGTCCTACCACCGTGGGCTTAGTTTCACAACCCATTGCGGACTGGTCTTCTACAACCGTTATGAGAACCCATATTGGTAAATACCTTTCGGTGAACTCATAATGGGTACTGGCTTATCGTTAAATCTAATTTATTTGCGGTCGATTCAAACAACAATGGTTAATCGGGATGCTGATTCTGGTAAATACACCGGCGAATACTCCCGTGATGATTTTCTCTCTGTTATTAAAGACCACCAAGGGCCGATTGGAACTGGCGAAATTGCTAAAACCGTGGGTTGTGCCCATGACACTGCATACAAACGGTTGAAACTGCTTGAGAAAGAGGATGTAGTTCGATCGCAAAAGATCGGGAATACACTTATTTGGGAGATATTAAAATAACTTTTGGCGATTTTGCGCACTGTATCATGTACAATAGAATAAATTGGCATCTTCAATCATCAATTATAAAATTGGACAATAGGAGTTACAGCAAGAGTGCTTCAATAATTGTTGTTCTCCCTGATGCAACAGCATCAACTTATTAAGACCACGATCAAACAGATCCTGTCTCAATTCCGTCGTGGATTTTCTGTCTATTGCAACTTCTTATATGCCAAGTCCTCAACATTACCAAACACGATTGCAGAAGCCAGAAAACCCAATGCGGGATTGAAACTACGCGAGAGTGCACGATCGTGGTCTGATCTACACATCGCCAATCCTAAAGTACGAAGACGATTACGAGGTCATTGAGTATATTGAGGCGCACGAGACAGCAGACGCAGCTATGTGCCATTCGGGCACAAGGGGGAAGTCCACCACCTTGCAGAGTTCATGTACGTCCCGATCAAGAGTGGTAATGCTGACGGGAAGTACACCGTGTTCGTCACGAACCGAGATCGCGTTGAGCCGGACGAAATAAAGAGTGTGTAACGGGTATCGGCGTCGCTGGGATATTGAGAACCAGTACAAGCCCGTGAAGGATTTTCTCCCGAAGACATCCTCAAAAGACTACGGGGTCCGACTCTGTAACTTCGTGCTCGCGTCCCTGATTTACAACCTGTGGCGGTTGACGGACTACCTGATCAAGGTAGCGATGGACGAGGATATCCGTTCACCACCAGTGTTGACGGCGAAGACGTTCGTGCGGGCACTCGATGAATTCCTGCGCGATATTTGCTAGCCGCGAATTCTCGTAGCTGGGTTCGCAGATCGTGAGTGGCAACGCTAAGCAGCAGTTTATTTTTTCCACCGTCTCTTATTGAGTAACGTACCCTTCTGACATCGGATGTCGCCCGAGATATAATTCCGAGGTATTTCTGAGGGCATAAAAGGCAGTTATGCTACGTGTCGTTGTAGTCTTATAACCGCGCGAAGAATGTGCTAGTATTAACGTTAATATTAAGATTTACATTGTAATTTCGGTAACTAATACTATTATGCCCCTTCCCAAACTGAGCGAAATAACGATCAGATTCTCAGGAGAATGGCTCGGGAAAATTGCAAAAATGAAATGGTCAAATGACCTTATTCAGATACAACAATTTTCGCAAATGCCCTTGACCGTTTACCATGAGCAAACAGCTCTATAAAATAATATCCTCCAGCCTCGCCTTTTGGCAGGATTGTATGCTCATTACCGGGCAACTCAACAACTGGATTCCCACTATTGCTGATACGGTCAACCTTCTTCACATGGATCACTCCATCATCCGCTGACGAAGGTATACGTCCCATCGGCTCAATGTCTACCGCCTCAGCACTTTCCAAATCTTTGACCAGCTCCTCAGGTAGTTCAGTACCCTGATGACGAAAACCAGACTGAATATCACGTAGAATGAATTCGCCCTCTTCGTTCAAATCAGCAAGATCCTCCAATTTATCCAACCCATGCTTAACCGAATCTGCGCTCACTGAATCAACCGGCTCAATGGGTTCTAAGACCTCTGACATGAATTCAGCTTTATCAACTTGTTCAACATCATCAGATTGGATATTCCCATCGACAACCGGAATCGGCGATGATATATCATCAATCTCCGGGAACGATACACGGAGTTGAACATCATCTCTGTCGTCCGACACGTGTACCAAATACCGACAATCCTCAACAACAATTTCTCCCCACTCGGATGTCTCTAGCGTGTATTCAACCGAACAGTAGTGCGTAACATCTGCTTGCGGTGTCAAAAGCGGATGCTGAAAGAATGACTGTACGGAGTTGATAATCCTTGTGGGCTTAATTTCTACACGTTTTTTCAGCTGGCGGAAACTTCTTGATGAATTGACACCAGACCACGTAAACAAGACACTAATTAATTCATCTGTATTAACTGGAATAGCCGTACCAAACCGTTCATCCGAAGTATGTGTTTCCCTATTATCAGATCTGTCTTCGGTCGGTTGATACGCTTCTAAGTTTTGTTTCAATTTCTGGACTTTCTCCAGTGACTCTCCTTCGTAGGTGTCCAAATACTGAATTAGCTGACCTTTGGTTTCAGCCGTCAGTTTTGCAGAAATATTCTCAGCTACAAACGCTGAATGAATATCACTCTGATCCTCCGGAACGTTATGTGTGGATTGCGTATACAGCAGACCGATATCGAACATTGACCAAACCAATTTGGTCGGAACCACATCACCATCGCTGAACTCTGCCTCTTTGAGAATTTGTGTCCCAAGACCTGTCAACTGTAAGGTAATCGGATAACTCACGCCCACGTTCGCACGGATATAGTACCCCGACTTGTCCGACGAAGGAACGTACTGGTTCAACGTAGGCATTGAATGTATAGAATATATACACGTCTTTGATAATGAACTTACCTCTGTCCTACAACTAACGATACCATTCCGTCGCTGATCCCCTCCATATTTTGGCTGTAATATCGGCAAGAGAGACGAATGATTCCGGAGGTCGGAAGACTTAGAATCAACGGTAGACCCCTCTATGAACTACTTTCATTTCGCTTACCTGACCTATAAATATAGCATTCACTTACCCATACTCGACGGGGATAGAGCTGGCTCCAATCCAGATAGGCTAGCCATCTCGAAACAGTGTCACACGCTCGTTTCATTTCCCGAGAGTAGAATACCAGCAAGATATGGCATCCGAACATCGGAATATTGTGCGCGGATCTTGTCCGCTCTGTGGAGCGACAGTCGAAGAACGACATATGATTATCCGATATCGCACACGTGCTGGTGAATCGAGACGCTGGGCAGAGTGCCCCAGTTGTAGGGAAGTTATTGATCTAGTATCCAATGATCAGTAGAAAATTCTTCCAGTTGGTCAACCGAGTTCGATCCTCTTCGATTTCTTTACGTGAGTGTCGACATTGTGGCTGTCGTGTCGAGAGCAATAGCAACGAATGTCCGGTGTGTTCCTCACAAGAGACTGCTGTCTACGAACTTGAGTGAGTTCAGTGTTAACCAACAGATGACACGTATGCCACGACTTTGTTGGTTAAGCGATCTCAGTAATCTCAGTTCAAGCAGCTAGGTGACTGAAGAATCGATTCTGATGAAGATCACACGCCGTTGTCGATGTATAACTTCGAGCGTTCGTCTCTCAATCTATTGGTGCAAACACCCGTATATCGGTCTCAGAATGGTACTCTCGCTGGGTATTGGTATCATATTCTATCAAAAATGCCTCAATTTCATCAGCTAGTGACTCGGCTTCTTTCCCGTCGACGTGGACGATCAGAGCTGCTGATATCGATAGCGAGTGAAACTGTCTTGAACTCATCAGACCCTCTTCGAGATGCAACTCGTCGCAAGATGAACAAGAGAGCCCGCTCTACCGGTGGTCATGAACGCATTGTCCAAAGAAGGCGATTACAGATATGCTACTTGGAGTCCATTGACCCGGTGCACGATGCTATGCCCACGAGACTCTAATCGACTTATGACGTAACTCGATCACCGATGTTTTAAAAATCCAAATTCTATACGCGAATTCAATTCGATAAGATTTCGTCTAAAAAGATAGGTGTTAGTACGGGATCGTAACTATCGACCTCGCTTCAAAACCCACGAGGGGTTCGGCTGTAAGTAGAGATCAACTAGACTAGACCGGTCTTGAATCCAGTTCAAACTGACGAAATAACTGTCCTAACTACTCGATTCGCAGTTCCCATCTACCAGTAGTTTCATTCAATATTATATCTAAAGAATGGGATTTCAACAGAGCCATATAATTCCAATTAAAGATAGGCCCTGCGAAATTAGAATTATAAGGGTAAATTGACCACTCTAGCAGATTTAAACACGGCATCGTACACGCTGATCACATCATTGACAATGCTATCGTACAGGAGTACTCCCATTTCAAAATTGTTTGTAAGGTTCATTTTTGTTAAGTTCGCACTACCTATGTAGCATAGGGAGTTATCGGCAATCGCGATTTTTGCGTGCGTAGCATACGATTGACGCCCGGTCTGGTCATTCTCTCCATATAAATCTCTAACCTCAAGAAAACGCCTTTTGTCAGGAGATATTTTTTTGTAGATGGTATTGAGTGTACTGGTTAGTCTCCTATCATTGGATAAGGTTTCTCTCGTCAGGATTTTTGTTGTGACACACCTATTTGCGAGGCTTGCAATGTCACCGATTACAGTTTGGCTTGCATCAAAGTAGGGGTTTGCGATCCTCACAATGGAGTCGGCGTCAAAGAACAGCTGACGAATGTCGCTCGAAAGTGGACGGACGTTCGTACCATTCTGAATATGAACTCCTGGGGAAAGAGTTGCTGTGAGAGTGACTCTACTCTCTTCTTCTTTGATCAAAACTTGGTCCATCGCCTCTCTTCCAACTCTTTGACCTTCTAATACTCTAGAGGCTAAGCCGCACTCTACTTGGAATGTATAGTCAGCGAACGTTGATCCACCACTCCGTTCTGTTGCGACACCTGCAATCACTAGTCCGGTGAACAATGACTCTGCTTCACTCTTGCTGAGTTTTTCCTCTCTGTCCAGTGTGTTATTAATGGCTGTTCGTTTCGTATCGATAACCGCTGTTTGACGGCTTGAAAAGTAATCTCGAATTGCCCGGATCTTCGCTGCGTCTCGTATTCCACGGGCGATCGTGAAATCTATATTCGAACCAAGCCAGCCCTCATCGTTCATTGTCAGACGTTCCAAAACGGTGTATGTTCATCCCCACCGATGAGGAGTTCTCTGTCGAGTGCACCGTTGTAATATTCACACGTAAACTCACTAATGTGTAAACAAGCGTGACACGCGGCACCTTCATCATCATCAATACAAGCCGGATCGTAGATACATCGTGATGCGTGATCAACCGCATGGTCAATCCACGGGTGAATCCTTGATTTAAACAACGTGAACATACCGCCGAGTGCGAAGTGTTCCATACTCTGTGCGTAGAGAACGATTGCAGGGACACTCGGGAGCAGGAGCTCCGAGATGCTATCCGCACCGAGCCCGCACTGCTCGCTCGCTGTCTTCATAAGTGAATGACTGCTTGAGTGAATGAGTTTGTATATTACGTTGGTGATCTCGTCGTCTATTGGTGTGAAGGGGTTCTGAGTCTGAGTGTTATCGAAATTATTCAGGAACCACCGCTTCAATTCGGTGTCGTCGTCGGAGTCGGGGGCCTCTATCTTGTCAATATATGCGTTCTCAACGAGCCAATCAACGATCGCTGCCCTATCGAACTCCAAAATAATTGCCTCTGAAGGTGATCGGTCCCCACACACGGTAAGAGCCTCTAAATTATATGGGTGTTCAAAAGCACGAAGAGTTGTTTCGCTCGCATCAGGCGAATCCCGAGTATATCCGAACACAGTGTTCAGAAGTGGAAAATTGTCTACAACCCAAGCGTCAGAAACGTTAATTCGGTTTAATTTGTCCTGATATAGTTTGGCTTGTGGGTATTTTTCAATAAAATCATCGTTGTTAGTAAATTCAGATAATGACCTCGGTGTAGGGTGACGGTCTTGGACTTCTTCACGCATAGATACACCCTCATAGCCCCTCGTTGATCTGAGGAACGTGAAGAGTTCGTGTGCGACAGCTGTGTACGCTGCACCAATCTCGCCTGTCTCTTCGGCAGGGAGAGTGACTTGGTCGCAGTTTTGAGCTACAACCGTTCCTCTGCTAGGAGAGTTACCCATCGCAATTTTGAGAGCCTGTTCTTTGTTCTCCTCTACCCATTCCTCACCGAACTGGTCGTATAGGTCTTTGAGGACCTGCTCTTCGCTCTCCTCGTTGATAGCGATCTCTTCAAGAGTCACGTCCTTCTCGGTCAGATCAATGTCACCGAGATGTGCGGCCATGAGAATCCTTGTCCACTCTTCTCCATAGGGTATTTCGTTCTCTTTTACCCCTACGTGTGGGATATCTACGATCACCTCTCGCTGTGGATAGAACACGCTTCCTGCGTTGGTCGGCTGAGCCGACCTGACTGGTTTGTTGCATCGTTCACAGTGTGCCGTTAAATCTCCAGCACGCTCGTGACAAACGCCACACTCAAATGACCAAGTTCGCATGTCTTCAGGGACGCCACGGTTGAGTCGAATATCGTCGAAACCATCTTTATCGCATTTAGAGGGAGTCAAAGTATATATCTCACCACAGTCACATGTGGCAACGAACGAGAGTTGCTGGAGCTGACCATTGCAGGATCCTTGAGTGCAGTATCCATTTGTGTACTTGAAACTCTTCGCTGAGTCCCGATACTCAACGTGGTCGCATTTTTTGCATACCATCGTCGTCGGGAAAATCTCTCCATAGACTTGTTTCGGTCTGAAGACGTCTATTCTGGCGTCATCAAGTTCGGACCACGGTCGGTTATTCCCGTTTCGAAAGCTCGTAACACGACCTTTGATGTGGTTCGCGACACGTCTCGAATCAACGTCCATCTCTTGATGATGCCACTCATCAACCATCATTGTAATCCCATACCGTCCGTAATCGAACAAATCTCCCGGAATGAAATTTGCTAGTACCTGTGCAACGCCGCGCTCCATATCTGCATTTTCGTGACTCATTATTTTCTCACCATCTTATCTGTCTGTCAACATATCAAGAACAGATGCAGATCCTGGCGTTGGATATATTGGGATCTGCTCGTCAATGTCTCGAAGGCTCCGCATCGGTCCTCTGTGGTCCTCCTCTCTGTTAAGTAAGAATCCAATCCAATTCTTTTTTGGATTCATCGGCCTTTTCATCGCTCGCGTCCATAATTCATCAAAATAGTTTTCTAATTTCCCTCGATACAGCCTCATCCCAGTTGTATCTGCCCACTCTCGTTCGTGTTCTTCTGTAACAGCATAACATCGCATCACCATTTCCAACATCTCGTTACGGTCAATATCTCCGTTTCGTGCAGCTTCCTGAAGTCCTTCATGGAGATAGACCCGATCGTCGTACTTCTCCTCAAAGAGTTCATCATAATACTGTATAATCAACCCCGAAAAAATACCCGGAAGCGTACACTTTACTGCGAACTCTGCCCACCGCTCTAATGGCGTTGCCTCAACGAGAAGATCCTGATATCGATGATAATGATCGAATTGAGTGTAATGACTTCGGTCACGAGCACGCATTGAGTCAAACAAGAGGAAGACGCTTCCGGTGTTCTGTCTACCGACACGCGAATAGGCTTGGATGTATTCGGCAGTGTTTCGAGGCATCCCGAAGAATGAAACAAAATTGAACTTGTCGACGTCGACGCCATGAGAGATCATCGACGTTGCGATAACGATGTCTATCGGTCGCTCTGGATTGTCCGACTCAAGACGAGAAAGGGCATCTCGAACTTCACTCATCGGTGTCTCTCCCGTGAGAGAAACCGGCGTTAGTGCTCTGTATGGATCACCATGTGACTCTAGTTGCCAGTTGATCATTGTCTTCACCGAGCGTTGGAGCATGTCACTATTGCTCTTTGAGATATTGTAGGAAATTTGTGTCTCGTATTCTGCTAAGAGATTTCCCAGTAAATTATCTCGTTCTTCTATATCTTCCGGAAGCTCTAATGGGCCACTTATTTCATCAGCAGACAGTAAGGCATCCGCAAAAGAGTCCATGTCTGCACGGAATTCTTGTGTAATTCGGCTGTACTCTTTGATCACGGTGTTAATCGCGAAGGTTCTAGACACACTCCGTGGAACAGCCCCTAGCATTTGGCGACCGAGCTGGTGGGGGTCCTCGTAAGCGTAGAACGACTGCTTTAATCGTGGTCCTTGAGACGGGAATATCCGAGCGTCTCGCCAGTAGAGTGACTGTACTTGTTTTCGGGCACCTGCGATTGTCGCTGTCGCTGCTACGTACTTCGGTGTCCAACCTCCTTCGTTTACTTTTTCCATCCATTCTTGCAAGAACGTCTCGTAGTGAGAGTCGAACGCTCCGAACTCTTCACGGAGGAGGTGCAACTCGTCTTGGATGAACAGAGACGGTGGATCAACTGGTTCAATCTTTTCGAGAGAACTACTATCACACAGAACGTTGTCCGGGTAGTTGTATGCGTCACAGAGACAGCTGTTCTCTCCCGTGAATCCGTGGTTAGGACACCTGTTCTTTATACGTCCGAACAGTGTTCGTGCTCTACGTTGCATACCCATTATCGCTATTTTATCGATAGTACTGACCACAAAGGTGGGCGCATAACGGTACACCTCTTCGTCCGTTATATAAACTGGAAGTTCTGCGGCGTTGCTTCCTTGTCTTTGTACTTCTGGACACTCGGCATTCGTGCACTGATGGATAATTCGAAGGCGTGACTCGTCACCTGTCACCTCCACCGAGTCTTCACCACAATATGGGCACTCAGAGACGATGAGCCAATCTTCCTGTTTCTCAGGGTCGTCACGAGCTTTTTTTACATTGTTACCTTCACGCCCATCCCCTTCGATGACCTTGTTCGGGGTGTTCTTGTTCCCGACAAAGTATCCAACACTGAACTCATCGCCCCCGAAATCGCCGTCACGTCGGACAACCTCTGCCTGGCAGAGTACATTCGCGATACGCTGTAGTTGTTGAAGTGAAAGAAGACGGAGAGGAAACTTGGTCCACGCAGTAGTACCGAACTGCTTCCCTCGAAGTCGATCATAAAAAGCCGTGAAAACAACGAGTCCCAAGTATGCTTCCGTTTTACCTCCACCAGTGGGGAAGTATATAACATCACCCACGTCTAAGAAGTCATCCACATCTCGTTCTGGGTCGGCCTGTGTGACTATGTCCGGGATGCTCATGACGATGAAGATTATCTGAAAGAGTCGCCACTCGGTGAATTCATCCCCCATACGTGAGAACGTTTGATTCAGTGCTTTGAATGCACGTTCGACTTTGCCGTCTTCACGAATTAGTTTACGTCCCCGTTCGAAACGGTCACGTTCTTCGACGAATGCCTCTATTGCCTCGTCGAACTCTTTTTTTGCCGACTCCGATTTTCTGCGCAAAACATTCTCTCTAATCCCTTCATACTGCTCGGCAGCGCGCTCCATCTCGCCAGAGATCTTGCTCAGTACGGTATCTATATCTCTTCCAGAGAGTTCGGAGAACGATGCAGGTACTGCCTCCCGAGAATGATACTTCGGTTGCTCGTGGAAAGGGACCGTGCTTGTTTCGACATGTTGCGCCTCTTTTTGTATAGACGAGTCGACGGCACAGTTCTCACCAACGGCATATATTGTTCCATCGTACTGATATTCGTCACGAATCTCTTGAGACTCAAATGGCAGCAGCGATGTTCCTGAGGCATCGACAGACAATCCAACGTCGAAAAGGTAGCTTTGCCAATCGGCATCTGCTTCCTCCGCATTGTCAAAGTCTTCTCCGTGGGTATTAACAAGGTAGGCTGAAACGGCGATTACTCCTTCACCAGGTCGGTGAGTACATGTAACTCTCACTGCTGCCTCCCAATACGTTGAGACAATTTCGTCTGAATAGACCCTGTCGAGATACTCTTTCAGATCTATTTCGTCGTTCATCACCTCTGGAGGGACATCCTGTCTCTCACGATACGTAGAATCAGGAGCATCTTCTCGGAATGCTCTGTCATCATTCTTGAACTCACTTTGAGCGTCCGATAATGCAGTATCGAGTGACTGTTCTAGGGTCTCTTCGGAGTTTACTGCATTCTTGATATCCATACCACGTAGTTCAAGAGACGGAAGCGATGGTTCGACCCGTTCGTAAACCCCGACTAAGCTCTGTGTACGTCCTTTGCTTGACTGGGTACCACCATCAGCTCTTGCGTCGGTTTCCCACGTTTCTTCTAACTCGATATCCTCTGCGGCGTTTGCAAACTCTCCGTGCTTTTTTTGTTCTTCGTGTTCTGGAAAACGACGGTAGAATACTTTCGCGTCGGGGATGATTTCGATGGTCGCGTCGTCAGTAATATCCTCATCGACACGGAATTTTAGTCCTATCGTGAACGGGGCGACTTTAGTAGCGAAGTTCTGGAACACATCATTTTCAGCCTGTGCATTCCGGTACTCGTATTGGCTTGCCAGAATACCGGCAAAGAATTGCTCTTTTGGGTCGATCCCGTAGATTGTTGCCTGGTTCTCGCCACGCCCAGTAAGGCGGTTCGCCAGACGTCGTGTGACAACTTTATTGACGGCCTGATGACGACGGTAGGATGGATCATCTGAAATCTCGTACGCATCGTCAGGAGGACGAACGTACTGCGGGTCATCCCGTGGGGGAATCGAATCAAACCGTGGTGACATATATCATACATTCCGTCGCGGGGTTATAAAATATTCCTCACTGAATATTAATAATCAGATTGGAGTAGAACGGTTGAGATGCTTGGGTATTTTATTCGCTCCTCAACTCCTCGTTCTGCTCATCAACCTGTATAACCTCGTAGTGTTTTGCAGCGTCTGATACCCGGTTTGATTGGGTACTATTCATCTGATCACGTAGCTTTTCGTAGAGTTTATGACCTTGTTGTCGGTTTACAGTTCTCAGTCTTTTCATGGATGCCTCAATATCTTCTGCATCGGTAATCAAGAGGTCGTATTCGAATGCACGTCCGATAGCCTCGATATCTTCGTGCGACCGTGGTCCGATTCGCAGCGAAGGATCCTCTACCATGTCCATCGGCGCGTCTGCTTCTAAAACAGAATCAAACCAAGTTCTCACTGTTCTTCGATTTCGATTAAAATCTGGAACGCTCCGTACGATTGTCTCGTATATTTTCGCATGAACCTTACCCTCTGAATAAACTCCTTCGAATTCGGTCTCGTCTGAAACACGAGTCCAGATTCTCTCGATAGCCTTGCACCACTGACCGAGACGTTCTAGCGTTTCGTCTGCATCTATATCTGTCTCGTACACAGCTCTAATTTGTTCTTCCCAGATTACAGACTTGATCTCCGAAGGGAACACAACGAAGGTATCACCACCAGTAAGTGAGCAAGGACTCACCCAGTGATATTCCTCTCTGTCACTCATCTTTCGATGGCGTAGCACCCTATCGTGATTGGTCAGATCTATAACTTCCCCATTGGTGGTTTCGATGGTATAGTGTCTGGTTTCCCTCTCGTATCTTACAGACTCCTCACGGTACTCTTGTGACGAGACCGATTTCATCGCGTCGGCTATAATCTCTACTTTCAACTTGCGCTCAGTCTCGTCGCTCTCACTGGATGCTGTGACGTTCAAAGTATCGACAACCGAATCCACCTGTGAATCGTTCTCTGATTTGATTGTTTCGATGGTTTCGGGATTGTTTACCGGTAGATCGCCTACTACATTCGGAAACGCATATGGAGAGTAATCAAGTTCTCCGACCGTATCATTGAGTAAACTCACGAACTCATTTGCATGTCTTTCGATCATTGATGCCCACTCTCTGTCGTAGGTCATGACGAACGTCTCCGCTACCCGTGGATGAACATAGAATCCAGAATTCTCGTGGTGAAGAGCACCGGGAATAATGAGCCGGTCGTGCACACCCATTGATCTCGCATCGTCGGGAGAGACGACAGTGACCGATCCACGGTCAAACTCGGACTGTGTTACGACCTCATGCTTCTTCAGTGAATCTCGAAGAATTTGTGCATGCTTGGGACTCCCGCTGAAGATCGCAAGCCGTTCATCGTTCTTTCTCGCTTCGGTGATCTCCTTTCGAAGCTGCTCGAACATCGGGTTTTGACTGTGCAACTGCTTCGCAATCTGTTTGAGGAGCTGGTTGGCCCTGTTCAGTGGTTGAACAGCTTCAAGAGATTCGACTGTGTCAGCCTTTCGTTTTACGTCTTCGATACGCTCTTCTATCATCGGTGGAAGGAAGCGTTCTCCCTTGTAGTACCGCTCACGGATCCACTCGTCGAAATCCTTACACGGGACCGGCAATCGCTCAAAAAATAGCTGACGAGAGAATATCAGCCCACCAGAGCCGTGATCGTCGACACCACGTAAACTAGCCGACAGTTCAAACAGTTGGTTGAACAGTGCTGAGAGATCGCTTGATTCTACATACTTAATACGCAACGTAGAGGCGTTCGCAAGCGCTCGGACGTCGTCGTCGCCGAGTGTCCATGTCCCTACCGACGTCTCATAAGAGTCCGAGAGGCTATCTTTCTCCGTCTGATAGGGAGCCTGTTCTGAAAGATGGTAGTGCCACTGGAAATCTCTTTCTGATAAGACCTCGTCTATCGTATTTACACTCGGGAGTGTCGAAACGGTATCGAGGCCGTGAGGTGGTCCGTATCGTGGTCGAGCGTCTCTCTCGTTCTTTGCGTAGTAACTATATGTATTAATAAGGATTGCATCGGGGTGAAATGATTCTGCTTCACGAATCTTCTTTTCGGTCCCTTCCGGAATTCTTGAACTAAGGTTCTGTAGAATAACGTCAAGTTTGCTGACGTGTTTTAGATCATCTAGTTTCTTGCAGAGAACGAAGCGTCCCGATGCCTCACCCGAAGAATCGTTCTTCACATTCTCATCCCACACGTACGCGTGGGGAATCAACTCCGGGATCGGTGCGGCATCGGCAATACGTCCCGGGACGTCGGAGATGCCGAATTTGTCAAGTTCGTTTCGTACTTCTCCTTTCATTCCCCAGTGTGATCGCGACCCAGGGGAATATATTCCGACCTGTCGACTCTCACTTGTTGAATTGAGAATAACGGCGACGGCGATCAATATCACATCCCTCGGCTCGTAATGGGGCATAACGAGAGGGGAGTCGTCTCTCCGGTTGATCGCAGCGATAGTTTCTCTCACCATCTGATTTCGGAGCGTACCGACGTTCACATCACTCCACAAGCCGGAGCTTGTACGCTGTTTCAGATACAGCTCTCCGGAGTCTCTCGCGAACAGACTTACCTCTTTATTCTTGTTCTCTAAATCACGAACGTAAGCTGACGTTTTTGATTTTTGATCCTGTGTGATTTTTCGGATTGCAGCCTTCGCTGCGGTTGGCACGTCACCATCTCCTTTTGCTAGCTGTATTAGTTGTTCAGGAGGTGGATAGAATTTGATGTTCTCTACCGCTTTGATTGCCTGCAAAGCCAATTCTTTGTCATATGCATAGAGTCCATCTACTACTACCTCAACGAGATTTGCTGGGAGACGTCGCTGTTTTGTTGCCGCAAGCGTTGCAATCACTGAGAAAGGCTGTTTTGGCGTGCTTGTGTCGGCCTCAACCGTATTAATCAACAGTTCTTTTGATCCCTCAATCACCAAGGTAGACTCCCACGTTGCAATCTTTTGGAGCACTTTCCACAAAGCATCTTGATTTGCACTTCCTTCTGTGAGTTTTCTGACTGTCTCCTCAATTAATGACTGTGCAAAGTCTCGATTTATTTTTGCAAGGCGTCCTGTTGCTTGTAAGATCTCTTCGTTGTCAGAGTCATCCTGGTCCAACCGCTCAAAAAGGATTTTTTGTACTTTGGGTAGTATTTCCTGATTTATATCCGCGTGCGTAGAATCATATAGCTCTGAAAGGCATATGTATGCCTCTTCAGGTGTAATTTTTCCACCCCCACCTATAGACTGTTCAACAATATTGGTTGCGTCGTTTACCGCCTCTGTTCTAGCATTTTTCACACTTTTTACTTCGTACCCAATATCTGCAGTCAGTATACGAACCGCGTTTGGGGTCGCAGTCCGGCCTAATAACCTATATCCGAGCTTACGTTGCGGAGTTTCTCCATATTCAAAAAGCTGCTCTACGTCTGTAGGAGAGATTGGTACGGGGAGAGGTCCTTCTACTTCTTCTATAATGCTATTCAGTATGTCAGTGCCTTCTGTGACAAGAGCACTGCTCCTAATATCAGAACTAGACTGGTGTTCTATTTTTTCCCCAAGTACACAAGCGATGGATGGTATGAACTCTGCGACCCTTTCTGGATGGGTTTTAGCCATTTTCCCGAGTTGTTTGAGTATTTCATTTTGATGATAGAGGTTGTCCTCTTGTTCAAAAGCAAAAACCAACTTTTCTATCGAAGTGTCTACTAACTCATCGGGGAAATGCTCAATATTTTTGAGAATATTGATCGCTTTCTGTCTGTGTTCTTTTGTGCGTAAGGCTTCCCCAACTGCGTGAATTTGCTCTTCGTCCATTTTGTATCGGTACTCAAAAATTCCATCTCTACGACGGGGTATAGTGTCATATTAATATAATATAATAGTAGTTTATAAATCTTTTGGGGTCTCTAAGCGGTGCTCAAATAAGGATTGAAGAACACGTTTTCCATCACGACGAAATCTAGATCGATGTGATGGACGATCTCTATAAACGCTCAAAGCATCCCGTACTTGTCGCGATCTCACTATCGGCTCCGTGAGTCAATGGTAAAAAAGTTGACAGAGTGAACAGCCAGCTAACAAGGTGGTGTCGTCTTCGTCGTCAAAGTACACTGAGATGAGTGCTGGTTCTTTTTTGCAGTCCGACCGACCTCCCGTGTCAAAAACGTTGCGTCGTGTTTTCTTCGTAGGGGAACCGACAATCGCGATCTACGTCGAAGCCCGCCTCTACAGAGATATCAGCCTGTTATAGGCTATTTGTGAGACCACCGGACCCGTAAAACAAATCTACAGCAGAGACGTGCATTTGAGTATCGAAACAAATTAGATCTGATAATAAAGGGTTTTTTATGCGATTTCAGATATCCAATCAGTACTGTTATACAGACTCTCTTAGATTGTTCCCAAGTAATTGCAATCCGTTAAATCAGTCGTCTGCGACACCGACTGGTTTGGTCAACGTAGCACTGTCGACGTGCTGAACAATTCCCTCACCGATACGCTCACCGAGTTTCGGTGGGACAGCGTTGCCGATCAGTTTGGCCACATTACTGACTCCAACATCGTCCCAATTCTCATAGAAGTCGTAATCTTCAGGGAATGTCTGCAGGAGTGCACCTTCTTGTAGTGAGAGAGCACGATCTTGATTTGTGTCGTAGTGACCAAACCGTCCACTGCCATAATTGTAGAACTGGGTGGTGATCGTCGGTGCTACTTTGTCTGCTTCCATTCGACTGTACGGTGCTTTGTACGAACTGCCACTGGCTTTCTTGTGGCAGTCCGCCAGTAAGTGGTCTAGATCCGAATCTTCCCAGAGGCTCCAATCACCTCCTGGCACCATATGTCGGATACGCTCAAGATTCAAATCAGAGAGATTCTGCGATCGGTGTAGTTTGTTATCAGGATGGATATCTCCGGCTTTAATAGCCGGAAGGTGGCCAATGGTCTCTCTGACCGTTGGGTAATCCGACTCATTGGTATAGAGCGGCGATGGGAGACTAATCTCGCCTCTTTTAGAAGCCATTACAACCCACCGCTTTCGGTTCTGTGGAATCCCGTGTTCTGGGCAGTAGACGTTACGATTCGACTCATCGTTTAGGCAGTAACCCTCCTTGTCCAGATACGTAATAAAGTCGTCGTAGACACTATCCTCCTGAATTTGTAGAACATTTTCCGTGACGACCACATCTGGCTCCACATAGTCAATGATTTGGATTACATCGCGAAGTAGCCCCCATTTGTGATGGTCGACGTGGGACTTATCCTTGGCATGACCCATCGTAGAGTATGGTTGACAAGGAGCACAAGCGGTCAAGACCTTTAGATCCGAATCCCACGGAAACATCCTGGCGATTCGTTCGGGATCCGACGACAGAGGCTCAATCTTTGTCTGGACATACTCAGCGTTGATATTCTGTTCGTAGGGATACTTACAGTCTGGATTGTGGTCAATACCCTTTATAACAGATATCCCCGCCTGTTCTAACCCATAGCTTAGCCCACCCGCACCACAGAAGAGATCCACAGCAGATATTTTCATGCAGTAGCTAATCAATAACAATATATAAAATCTTGCTAGAAATAAGAGTACAAGAAGATGCGTATAAGTCTGATTTTAACGGATAAAATAAAGATGCAAGATTCTACTATCAGGAGAGAGTCGGACCGCACTGCTGTAGACTATAAACAAGGAACTCGGAACAGTAATGTGTGTCGAGTACCCTACCTATTCCAGCGTGGTTTAATTTTAGAAAATGACAATTGGACAAAATATCACTTCGGACTCTGAGTGGTTCTTTTTCAGCGGCGGCCCTGGGGCACCCAGATACGGTGACGACCCGACAAAACACGCTGTCGACCACGACACGGAAACGTTCGTACGGGAAGTACTCCAGAACGCAAATGATCAAAGAATTAATAATGCGGTTTCGGTGGAGGTTACCTTCCGTTTCATCACATTGTCTGGCGATGAGAGGCGTGAATTTCTCAAAGCCCTCCAGTGGGAAGCTGGACTTCACGATAGATTGGAGACGATCGCGGGATCAGAACGAGGTCGCGGATACGATCAACTGTTAGAGCAAGTGGATGATCCAGATGGGGAGTTACGGTTATTGATCGTCGAAGATCGAAATACGACTGGTCTCACCGGTGGGTGGGACGAAGACTCCAACTACGCAGCGTTGGTTCGAGACGAACTCTACAGCAGTAAACAAGACGATACAGCCGGTGGCTCCTACGGATTGGGTAAGTCAGTCTTGTGGACCTTCTCTGGAGCATCGACCGTCATGTTCAATTCTCATCCGGTAACGGTCGGCAGCGATTCTGAAAGCCAACGACTCATCGGCCGGACGAAGCTACCAACGCACGCACTTCGAGGTGAAGAGATTACCTACCAAGGCGCAGGGTGGTTATGCAAGACGAAACGAACAGATGACGGAGTCCGGCCAGAGGCATTAACGGGTGAAACAGCCGAAAGGCTGGCCACAGACCTAAAGATCACTCGACCGAATACTAGTGGAACCAGTGCCATGGTCGTCGATTTCCGTGATCCGACCAGAGAGGCTCGGCCAGAGTTGGAAGAGGTGGCTTCTGAATTCGTCGAAGCTGCGGTGAAGTACTTCTGGCCGGCAATCTATCGTGGTGATCTGAACGTCAGCGTTGAGACACCCGAGGTAACGATCGAAGCCGACGTCAACGGAGTGCAGTCAATCAAGCCGTTCGTAGAGTGTTTCGAACGTAGGCTCGAAGACAAAAACAGCTCTTTGGACACACCGGGAGACGTCTCTGGACTCAATATCCCGATGAAAATTCCATCGCGTGCAGATGGAACCGAGACTCCCGACGGAACGGTTCGGTTAGCGGCCAGACTCGCGTCGCCTGCAGACGACGATACATATCTCAATAAAGTGGCCTTGTTCCGCGGCTCCGGTATGGTTGTAAAATATTTAGATCAGAGTCGAGTGGCGTTCGGTGATCGAAATTTCCATAGCGTACTTGCGTGCGGTGAAGCACGGACCGACAGTGCCTCTACGGACAGCGACAGAGAGATAGATCGTTTTCTTCGATTTGCCGAACCACCGGATCACGACGAATGGGAATCTACGGAGAACCTTCGTGAGGAGTACCAACGCGGGTTTCGGATGGCGATAGATGACATGTTCGGCACTGTTAGAGACGGCCTTCGACACCTTGTCGCTCAGAGCAATCCCGATGAGAGTATGCTCTCCAAACAGGTACTGAAACGTTTCCCAATCCATGGACGTGGCCAGCCCCGCACAGAAAAAAAGCAAGTCCGGGTCTTCGAGTTCGATAGTAACTGCCGGTTCGATGGAGGTCGCTGGCAGTTCGACGGCCTGATCTCACCGCTCGTAGACGAGTACGAAGGGTGGAGTGCAGAGGTAACACTGACGGGAGTCGGTGAAGACGGGTCGAGCTACGATGCGATACCGATTGATTCGATCCGCGTAGAGCAAGATAGTCCGACGTTGACGCTAACCGACGGAGAAGCACAGATCAACGTAGAGGGCACCGTCGGTAAGTTGAGATTCGAGGGACGCTCCCAGGAGATTCGTGCCGACGATGTGTTCAGTGGTAGTATCGGCGAGACACAACTGGAGATTCGAGCAGAAATACGTACGAGTGAGGAGGACGAGACGTGACACAACGCTCACAACGACATCGATCGACAACGCTGCCGTTCAGATATCGACAGAGAGGTCTGGATTTCGATCTTGATTACTACACTATCGACGGCAGTAAACCGAGAAACATAGAGCTGAAAGCTGGACAATCTGAGATAGATATCGTACCAGTACTAGAAAAAAAGTACGGGACGGACACCGAACTCGCAGAGTGGACCGAAATGAAGTTCTACGGTCATATCGCGATCACCGAAGAGACGATCGCCGACATCTTCCCACCCGGAGAACGTGAGCGACCACCGGCGAAGCTCTACGTCGCACTCCGGTGCCACAAGACGATCTCTCGAACTCGATCCGAGGTCGACGAACCGTTCAACGGGCCTGGGACCTACGAGATCACGATCACTCTAGAGCGGTCAGAACTGCGAGATGCGGTTGAGCTGCATCCATTTCTCGTTCGCACCGAAGACGGCACTCACGAGGACGATTATGCGGCCGTCAAGAACGTCCGGGTCGCTGGTGGCCACAGCTATAGAGTGATCATCGACAGCGAGGAGAGCGAGGATCCAACCCACATTGACGGCGAAGAGGTGAGCTTCTCCGATGTCGCACATTTACCGGCTGGTGAAAAGCTCTACTACTTAGACTTTAGAAACGAGAAACGGCCGAAACTCTGGATCAACGCCGACCACCCGCGGATCACCAACATCCTCCAGAGCAAGGGATCAGTGGGCGCCGAGCCACGGATGCGTGATGTGATCTTAGATCAGATCGGCCAGGGTGTCTGGACCCAACTGGTGATTAGAGCCGGATCAGCCGTTGACGACGACGGAAACGTACCATACGAGTGGCAGCGGATGGTCATCGATACCTTCGCTCCGAACTTGTATGCTGCCGACGGTTCAACCGAAGCCGCTCTCCAAATGCGTGAGGATATCGAAGATACGGACAACCTGCCACACTTCATGGAGAAAGTCAATCGAGAAATCCAAGAGTTCCTGAAGCCACGTGAACAACTGATCAATCTGATGGAAGAGGGACTACGAATCTAACATGACTGACGAAACACTCTACCGACTGACTAAAGACGGACAGAGGCTCATTGGCGAGCAATTCCTCCAAGGCGAGACGACGCTCACCACCGATGACTTGAACGAGTACATCGAGACCATGCCAGGAGAACCGACCGCTGACTTAGCCACACTAGATTCTAAAGTCGACAGCGTCGTAATGTCCCACTCTGAGTACGACACAGCGATGGACGGAGCACTCGCTGCAGACGTCCACCAGTGTCTGAACATCACGAGACGGACAGCCGGTGATACAGGGTTGTGGCACTGGATCGCTGTCGTTCGCTATCCACACTTTGTCCGGAAACGATGGAAATACCGTTCGGAAGCTGCGATGCGTGAGAAGTTCCTCGGGGCAGGGTCAGACCTTTATTCAAATGCGATACACAGGCTATGGTGGATCGCCGAACTGACTAAAGACGATTATGATTACACACTGACTGAGCAAGTCTTTTCGAACCAGACGATGGTCAACAAAGTATTCGATCGATGGTTCGCCCGATACCAGCCTGCAGTTGTCGCTATTTGTTCGGAGTTGGCCGACGAACCATCATGGGTGATAGACGACGTTACCCGGCGGTTCAACCACGCATTGACCAACGTACAATTAGAGGGACTAACCGAGGCAGATGCCAGAGGCCTTGTCAGGAGAATCGTAACCGAGGTAAAAGCTGAGACACAGAATTGATGCCAGTAAACGGAAAACCAAAGAGGTCGCTCCGGAAAATCTGAATATCAGTCTTATCCAACGGTTATGAATTCGAACAAGGCTCTTGTGGCGTAGATTGTTGGTGAATCATAGCACTGCTTCAAGGATGGTTTTTAGAGCTTCTTCTCCTGGCTTTCGATAGAAACGCCAACGAAGCTGAAACGCTCTGTGATACGGCGTGAGTTTGTCCTTCAAACGACACCTCAATGAGGAGAGAGACAGGATCGCACCAGCGATCCATGGCTCTCGCAGGTTTTCACGTGAACGTCTCCATCAACGTAATTGCCGTCGCTGTGGACAACATATTCACGGCTAAATGCGTCGTCCTTATCAAGTAGTTCATACGCCCGAAAGCCGCCAGTATAAACTATCACTGACTCCTAGTGGCGGTTAGCCAGCAGGAGTCAAATAGTCAATTCATCGGTATCTTTCGCGGGAATCACGTACCATTCACCGGTGCCGCGATCTGTGAGGATAAATACGGGTGCTTATCCTTGTTATATATACGACAGTAATAAACCAGACCTCAGAATTCGATCAGGGTGTACTGTCGACTACCAGCCGCGAATTCTAGGATTCGCTCTCCTACAACCTCACCAAGCTTCGGCGGCACCGCGTTGCCGATGAGCATACCTGTTTTCCGAACCCCAACATCGTCAATGTTTTTGAAGAACTCGTAATCACCGGGGAAAGTCTGGAGCAGTGCACCTTCACGAAGCGAGAGTGCGCGGTTTTGCTCAATGTCGTAGTGACCGAATCGACCACTGCCAAGGTTATAGAATTGCGTCGTGATGGTAGGAGCTGGCTCGTCTGCTTCCATCCGACCGTACACCGACTCATACGACTGGCCGCTCTCATCCTTGTGGCAATCCAGTACCAGTTTCTCGGGCCAGTCTCGCCAAGTCCCGCCGGGGGTTGAGTGTTTCATCCTCTGGATATTCTTGGGACTGAGTGACCGAGCCGTATGTAGCTTGTCTGCAGGATACTCATGAGACTCCTTTCCGGTCCACGTTTCCCCTGCCTCAATCTTCGGAAGGTCGCCGATAGCTTCTCTCGCGGTTTTCGGCTGGAAATCACATGGAGGCGGAGAGGTCTGTATCTTCACTGGGTGATTGCGAGCGGCTAACGTGACCCACCGGCGCCGGGTCTGTGGGATACCGAACTCTGGGCAGTACACGCTTCGGTCGTTGTACCCATTCAGGTGGTACCCCCAGTCGTTCATGTCAACTTCGAACGACTGGTAAATCTCAGAGTGGTGAACGCCGTGTACGTTCTCCATGACGACGTAATCCGGTTCAATCACCCGAACGAGTTCTTTGAACGCGTCCAGTAGAGAGTAGCTCTCGTGGTCTTCACTCCGTTCACCGTTCGTAAGTGTAGAGAACGGCTGACAGGGCGGACACCCCGTGAGGAGTTTGAAATCGGCATCTTCATCAAAAAGATCTGCGATAACTTCTGGCGACTCCTGTGCGACAGCCTTGATGTCGCGTTGGTAGAAAGTCGCTTGGTTGTTCGTCTCGTACGGGTAGCGACACGCTTCTTCATGATCGACACCCGCTTCGACGGAGATACCAGCGGCTTCAAGTCCACAAGTCATCCCCCCCGCGCCGCAGAACAGATCCACGGCGGAGACGCGTTTGGTCATGTATGTGTACTTGACCTCTACCGACTTTAATTGGTGCGGAACCGGATGGCACAGCAGGCTTCCACCCCATCGTGAGCGAGTATATAGCGATCACAAGATATTACTCAGTAGATACTAAATTGACAGTTAATGTCTATCGGGTGGAAGTTCAGCCGGTCCTCCGTTGACGAAGGCCGGTCGGGGGGGAACGCCTCGGAGTACGCATTCAACCACGACCTCAAGGATTTCGTCAGAGAAACTCTACAGAACTCTAACGACGCTGGTCAAGATGTGAAGGGGAAAACACGGGTCAACTACAAACTCAGAGAGTTGACAGGCGACAACCTGTCGTCATTCCTAGACGCGCTCCAGTGGGAGTTCGGGACCACGGATGATACGCTTCAAGATCACACGGAAGCGATTGCAAACGACAACACGGACACCACGCTCGGTCACGTGTACCGAGAAATAGTAGACGAAGACGACGCCCGCCTGCTTGTCGTGACTGTAGAAGACTACAACACACACGGCCTCTATGGTCCAGAGGGTGGAGACGGCCCCTTCTCAGCACTCGTGTTGGACGAGTTAATCACACAAAAAGAGGGGGGCAGCGGTTCGGGCGGGAGTTACGGACTTGGAAAGGCGGTACTGTGGTCTTGGTCCGGGCTCAAGAC
>LFIK01000933.1_pt1 | contig 22587 bp, 18 predicted proteins | sample 643401 | NCBI WGS metagenome assembly LFIK01 (sample SAMN03777447, study PRJNA286221) | soda lake metagenome | biome: soda lake; feature: Kulunda steppe; material: water; isolation source: sample T5-Br brine of Lake Tanatar-5 | place: Russia: Kulunda steppe | collected 2010-07
CGCGGTGCGGGGCGGGTGGGTGGGCGCACCGCGCGGGCGGGGCGCGGCCGACCGGGCGACGTCAGTCGAACAGCCCCAGGATCGCCCCGCGCATCAGCCCCTGCAGCACCGCCGGCGTCACGAAGCCCGTGGGCGGCTGGCCGTTGTCGGCCTGCCAGTCAGCGAGCGCCGCGCGGGTGTCGGCATCGAAGCTGCCGTCCATCCGGCCCGGATCATAGCCTTCATTGCGCAGCTGCCGTTCGATCATCACGCGCGACACCTGCGCCAGCCCCAGCCCCTGCTCGGCGGCGCGATCGCGGGCGATCTGCTCGTCGCTCGGCCCTGTCGGCCAAGGCTCCGGCTCAGGCTCCGGCCCAGGCCCCGGCTCCGGCTCAGGCTCGGGCGGCGGGCGCAGCTGATCGATCCGCGCGCGGGCATTCGCGGCGTTCGCGCCATCGGGCCAGTCGGCCAGGAACTCCTCATAGGCGCGCACGGTGTCGGTGGCGCGCGCCGCGTCCCACGCCCGCCGCTCGGCCTCGGTGCGCGCCCGGGCGCGCTCGGCGGCGATGGCGTCCAGCCGCTCGCGCGCCAGCGAGGCAAAGATCCCCTGCGGATAGCGCTCCAGATACGCGCGCAGCCCCGGCTCGTCGCCCGCCGCGCCGGTCTCGGCCCAGAAGGCGCGGTCGCGGCGTTCGGCCTCGGCGCGGCGCTCGCGCTCCTCGGCCTCGATCTCGGCGGCGCGGCGGGCGGCCTGCGCGGCCAGCTGGAAGATCTGGTCGCGCGTCAGGAAGCCGGTCACCGCGTGGTCGTTGCGCTCCTGCCACAGCCGGATCGATCCGCGGGTGCCGGGGCCGAAGATGCCATCGATCCCGCGCGTGTTGTGGCCCAGCAGCGTCAGGTCGCGCTGGATGGCGCGGCGCTCGTCGCGGGTCAGCGCCAGCGCATCCTCGATGGTTTCGGGCGTGGTCTCCAGCGCCTCGATCGCCGCGCGGGCGTCATCGACGAAGACGCCTTCGGGAAAGGAATCGAGATAGTCCTGATACGCCTCCAGCGTGCCCGTGTCCTGCGCCGCGGCGAAGGCGGCGCGGTCGGCGGCGCGGGCGGGCTCGAACCCCTCGGGCAAGAGCGGCAGATAGGGGGGCGTGAAGCCCGACATCTCGACCCCGCGCACCCCGTCGGCGCGCTGCGCCAGCACCGTGCCCGGCACCATCGCGTCGCGCAGAAACGCGGTCAGCGGCCGCGCCGGCCCCTGCACAAGGCTCACGCCCTGCGGCACGTCCAGCGCCCGCGGCACGCCGGCGCTCAGGCCCCGCCCCGGCGTGCCGGGAAAGCCTGCATCGGCCAGCGCCACCAGCGCGCCGCCCTGCAGCTTCGACGCCACCGTGAGCACGGTTTCCAGCCGCACGCCGACAGTGTCGATGGTGGCCAGATCGGCCTCGTCAGCCTCGGTCCCCAGCAGCCACACACCCTGTGGGGTGTGCAGGAAATAGCCCGACAGCACGATCACCACACGCTCGTGCCCCTGGTCATCGATCGCGCGCGAGAGCTGCGAGAGCGCCGCGCGCAGCGCCGGCGCGTCAAGGTCCTGCGCGGTCTCCACGGCAAAGCCCGCCGCGCGCAGGCGGCTTTCGGTGTCCAGCACCTGCGCCGCGCCGCGCGCATCGCGCAGCTGCGCGTGCTCCTCGTTCGCGACGATCAGCGCGATCCCCGCCGCCGCCGCCGGCAGCGCCATGCCCATCAGCGCCAGCGCCGCAATCACCCCCCGAAGCATCATCACGCATTCCCCGACAAACTGACACCGGCGCAGCGTAACAAGCCCGTGGCACCACGGCAATTCGCGATGTCGGATCAGCGCGGCAGCAGATACGCGTCCTGCGGCACCGGGTCGTCGAAGCGCTTGCGGCTGAGCCGCCGCGCCTCGTCCACCAGATGGTCGATCAGCTGCGGATACAGCCGCGGCGGGTCCGCGGCCTCCCACAGGAAGAAGCCGTAGGAGCCGGGAATCGGGTTGATCTCGTTGAACCACAGCTCGCCCGTGGCGCTGTCGCACATGAAATCGATCCGCGGCGCCCCGCGCGCGCCCAGCACCATGAACGCCCGGCGCGCCTGATCGTGGATGCGCGCTGTCAGCTCGGCGGGGATGTCGGGGTTGATCTCGCGCGTGAGCGACAGCATCCCCTCGGACGGCAGCGCGCCCTTCGCTCCGCCGCCGCCCGACAGATACTTCTCGCGGAAATCCAGCAGCTCGGCGCCCGATTTGGGCCGTTCGATGGCCGAGAACACCACCGCTCCGTCGCGCCACATCATGGCGATGTTGTATTCGACAAGATTGCGCACCTGCGGTTCGATCAGCGCCAGGTCATCGAGCCGCAGCACGTATTCCAGCAGCGCGGCGACCTCCGCGCGGCTGCGCGCCAGCCCCACCCCGATGCTCGAGCCCAGATTGGCGGGCTTGACCACCACCGGCAGGCCCAGTCGCGCCTCGGCCGCATCCAGCGCGCCGCGCAGGTCCGCGCGCTCGGCGCGGCTGACGGCGACGTGGTCCAGCACGTTGACGCCGGCCGATTTCACCAGCGTCTTGGTGGCGTCCTTGCGCATGGCGATGGCCGAGGATGAGGCGCTGAACCCCGTCACCGGCACGCCCACCAGCTCCAGCAGCGCGTGGATGCGCCCGTCCTCGCCGAAGGGGCCGTGGAACACCGGCAGCGCGCAATCCACGGGCTGCGCGGTCCCGCGCGCGTCCACCAGTTCCGGGCCGTCATCGCCCCAGCGGAAGCGGACCTCGCTCAGCGCGGGCGGGCGCGGGCGGAAGGCGGCGATGTCGCGCAGGCGCGGGCCGGTGAACAGGCGGTTCTCGAAATCCATGTAGACCGGGATCACCCGGATGCGGCGTGCGTCGGCGGCGTCCATCAGCTGCTGCGCGCTGACAACGGCCACGTCGTGCTCGGCGCTGGCGCCGCCGAAGATCACCGCGACGTTGAGCATTGGGGGACGCGCGGTCACAGCAGCCGCCTTTCTTCCAGGATGTCGGGCAGGTCGTTCTCGTAGAGGATCACGTCGCGTTCGTCCGCGTCCCTGAGCGCCGCGCGCGCCGCGCCCAGCGTGGCGGCGGGGTAAACGCGGGCGCCGCCCGCGCGCGCGGCGTCCACGAAGGCGCTGATGCGGTCGGGGTTCACGGCGTGGATCTCGTCGCAGCACTCGGCCGCCAATGCACCCAGACGGGCGTGCACGCGGTCATGCTCCAGCCCCAGCTCGACCACCCCCGGCGTGACCAGGATCGCCCGCCCGCCGCGCGCGCGCGCCACGTCGCGCAGCACGCGCAGCGCGTTGGCGAAGCCGGCCTCGTTCGAGTTGAACGCATCGTCCAGCACCAGCGGCTGGCCCGGCAGGTCGCGTTTCTGCAGCCGGTGGGGCACCTGTTCCACCACGCGCGTGACCAGCGGCAGCCGGTCGATCACCGACGCGTCGATCCGCGCCGCCAGCACCACCGCCAGCGCCGAGTTCAGGATGTTGTGTTCGCCCAGCAGCGGCAGCGTGTAGGACAGCTCCAACCCTGCGCCCGACAGGGTGATGTGCCAGTCGCTGCCCTCGAGCGAGGCACTCACGGCGATATCGCCGCCCTCGCCCACGCTGAGCACGTGGTCGGGGTGCGCGTCCTTCAGCGCGCGGAACGGCGGGTACGCCAGCAGTTCGGCGTTGATCACCGCCAACCCGCCCGCGCGGCACACGGCCTCGGCCAGTTCCGACTTCGCCCGCGCCACCGCCGCGACCGAGCCGAAGCGTTCGATATGCGCCGCGCCCACCGCGGTGACGATGCCATACTGCGGCTGCACGAAATCGCACAGCCGGCGGACCGAGCCTTCGCCATAGGCGCCCATCTCGGCCACGAAATAGCGGTGCGCGGGTTGCAGCCGCTGGCGGATATGGCGCGTCAGGCCAAGCTGCGTGTTGATGCTGCCGGGGCTGTAGAACACCGGCCCCGAAAGCTCGAGCAGCTCGGCCAGGATATGCTTGACCGTGGTCTTGCCGAACGACCCGGTGATGCCGATCCGCACCGGGTCCAGCCGCGCGAGCCTGGCGGCGGCCTTGTCGATGAAGCGCTGGTTGATCCGGCGCTGCCACGGCGCCAGCGCGGCGTTGGCGGCGATCAACACCAGCGGCAACGCCTGCAGCAGCACGATGCCGCCCAGCGGATGCAGCGCCGCCAGCACCAGCCCCGGCACCGCCAGCACGCTCGCCACCCAGCGGATGCGGCGGGCGCGCTCGGTCGCCACCAGCGGCTTCTTGTAGCGGTAGCGCGATTCCAGCGCCGCGATCCCCGCCAGCGCCGCGCCGGCCAGCCCCAGCGCCCAGACCGGCGCCCAGATCGGCGCCCAGCCCGGCGCCAGCCATCCCAGCGCCACCAGCGCCACGATCACCGCTGAGGCGCGCAGATCCCACAGCCGCACGCGCGGGATCGCGGCCAGAAAGCGGCGCGGGGCGTATTCTTCCTGCTGGAAATAGGTCAGCAGCGTGCCCAGGCGCACATGCACCAGCACCGCGAAGGCCAGCAGAAAGACCGCCGCGCCGATCATGCCCCGCCCCCCAGCTTTTCGGCCACCGCCAGCGCGATCTGATGCCGGCCGCGGTTCAGCACGCTCAGGTGATCGCAAGGCGCAAGTTCGACATACTCGGCGCCGGGGATGCGCGCGGCCATGCGCCGGCCCAGTTCGGGCGGGGTCTCGGTGTCCTGCCCGCCATAGATCAGCGTCGTGGGGGTGGCAATGCGCGGCAGATCGGCGCTCTGATCCTCGGCCACCACGCGCAGGAAGATGTCGCGCAGCCCGTCGCGGCGGCTTTGCACGTAGTCGGCGCTGCCGAAGCGGTCCTCCAGGGCCTCGATCGCGGCGGCGCCCGAGGCGCGCGCCTTCAGCCGCCGGAAGCGCCAGCCGCGCCAGCGGGCGCGCAGCTGATCGGGCGTGCTGCGCGCGCGCGGGATGCCGGCGGCCCCCACCAGCACCAGCCCGCGCAGCAGGTCCGGATGCCGCACCGCCATCCGCAGCCCGATCCGCCCGCCGAAGCTGTGCCCGACCCACACCACCGGCGCGGGGGCCAGCCTGTCGCGCAAGGCCTCGGCCAGCGCGTCGGCGTAGTCGGCGGTGTCCCACGCGGCGTCAGGGCGCGGCGAGGCGCCGAAGCCCGGAAGGTCCACCAGCACCGAGTCCGCCTGCGGAGCCAGTGCCTCGGCCACGGGGATGAAATCACGGTGGCTGCGCCCCCAGCCATGCGCGAACACCACCGCCGCCTGCCCGGGCGTCCCGATCCGGAGGCTGTGCATCTGCGCGCGCTCCCTGCTTGCGCCGGGCTCAGGCCGCGCGGCGCGCCGCCATCGCGTCCGCGAACCGCTCGAACAGGTAATAGCTGTCCTGCGGGCCGGGGCTTGCCTCGGGGTGATACTGGACCGAGAACACCGGCCGGTCCGCCACCCGGATCCCGCAATTCGACCCGTCGAACAGGCTCACATGCGTTTCCACCACGCCCGCGGGCAGGGTCTGGCTGTCCACCGTGAAGCCGTGGTTCATCGAGGTGATCTCGACCTTGCCGGTCTCCAGATCCTTGACCGGGTGGTTCGCGCCGTGGTGGCCGTGGTTCATCTTGACCGTCTGCGCGCCCAGCGCCAGCGCCAGCATCTGGTGACCAAGGCAGATGCCGAACACGGGCACGTCGCGGGCCAGGACCTCGCGGATCATCGGCACGGCGTAGACGCCGGTCGCGGCCGGATCGCCGGGGCCGTTGGACAGGAACACACCGTCGGGGGAGTGCGCCAGAACCTCGTCGGCGGTGGCGGTGGCGGGCAGCACCAGCACCTCGCAGCCCGCGCTGGCCAGGCAGCGCAGGATGTTGCGCTTGGCGCCGTAGTCGATGGCGACAACCTTGTGCCCCGCCCCGCTGCGCCGGCCGTAGCCGTCAGGCCAGGCCCAACGCGTCTGGTCCCACTGGTAAGCCTGCGCGCAGGTGACCTCGCGCGCCAGATCAAGCCCCACCAGCCCGCTCCAGCCGCGGGCCCTGGCCACCAGCGCCTCGATGTCGAAGCGGCCTTCGGGGTCGTGGGCCAGCGCCACATGCGGCGCGCCCTGCTGGCGGATCGCGCGGGTCAGCCGGCGCGTGTCCACCCCACCGATCCCGATGCGGCCGTTGCGCGTGACCCAATCCACCAGCGGTTCCGCCGCGCGCCAGTTCGACGGCGCCGTGGGGTCCCATTTGACCACCATCCCGGCGGCGACGGGGCGCGCGGTCTCGTCATCCTCGGGCGTGACGCCGACATTTCCGACATGGGGAAAGGTGAAGGTCACCACCTGCCCGGCATAGGACGGATCGGTCATGATCTCCTGATAGCCGGTCATGGCGGTGTTGAAGCACAGCTCGGCCACGGTCTCGCCCGTGGCGCCGAAGCCGTGGCCGTGGAACAGCGTCCCGTCCGCAAGCGCGAGGCAGGCGGTCGGGCGGGGGGTCGAGCCGGGCATGTCGGTGATCCTTGCGCGCGAATTTGGCGGACATTACGGGCGCGGCGGGGCGGTTTCAAGGGGCGCGGATGCCCCGGTGGCGGGTCATTGCCCGACGCGTCGGGGCAGGCTAGAACCGAGGGCTCAACCGCAAACGGGGACCGCCATGCCACTGCGCGACCGCATCGCATCCGAACTGAAAACCGCCATGAAGGCCCGCGACGGCGCGCGGCTGTCGACGCTGCGGCTGGTCATGGCCGCGATCAAGGACCGCGACATCGCCGCGCGCACCGGCGACGGCGACGACGCGGGCGTCTCCGACGACGAGGTGCTGTCGCTGCTGACCCGCATGGTCAAGCAACGCGCCGAAAGCGCGCGCACCTACGAAGAGGCCGGCCGGCTGGAGCTTGCCGCCGAGGAGCGCGCCGAGATCGACGTGATCGAGCAGTTCCTGCCCCGCCAGATGGACGAGGCCGAGATCACCGCCGCCATCGACGCCGAGATTTCGGACCTCGGCGCCGGTTCGATCCGCGACATGGGCCGGGTGATGGGCGCGCTGAAGGCGAAATACGCGGGCCGGATGGATTTCGGCCGCGTCGGGCCGATGGTCAAGGCGCGGCTGGGCTGAACGCCGGTCAGAGCGCCCGCCCCTGCAGCATCCGGGGCAGGTCGCCGGTCAGGCCCGCCGCCTCGCGGATGAAGGCGCGGCGCAGGCCGGGTAGCGACGACACCACCCCCATCCCGAGATCGCGCGCCCCGCGCAGCAGCGTGTTGTCATTCGAGAACAGCCGGTTGACCAGATCCGTGCCGACCGCCATCGCGGTGGTGTCGAACCGCCGCCAGCGCTGATAGCGCGCCAGCACCGGGGCGGCGGCGATATCCTCGCCGCGCCGCGCCGCGTCGGTCAGCACCTCGGCCAGCGCGGCCATGTCGCGCAGGCCAAGGTTCAACCCCTGCCCGGCGATGGGATGGACCGCGTGCGCCGCATCGCCCACCAGCGCCACACGCTCGGCCACGAACGCGTTGGCAAGGCTCAGCCGCAGCGGATAGGCGTGGCGCTTCCCGTCCAGCGCGATGTCGCCCAGGAAGCTGCCGAAGCGCGGCCGCAGCGCGTCCAGATACGCGCCATCGTCGCCAGTGTGCAGCGCCTGGGCGCGCGCATGCCGCTCGCTCCACACGATCGACGAGCGGTTGCCCGGCAGCGGCAGGATCGCCAGCGGCCCCTCGGGCATGAAGAACTGATGCGCGCAGCCATTGTGCGGGCGCTCATGGCGCACCGCGCAGACCAGCGCCGTCTGCGGGTAGTCCCAGCCGGTGCGCCCGATACCGGCCCGCTGCGCGGTGGGGCTGTCACGCCCGTCGCAGCCCACCAGAAGCCGCGCGCGCAGCCCCGCCCCGGAGCCCATGCGCAGCGTGACGCCGGTGGCGTCGACCTCCTGCGCCACGACCCGTTCGCCGGTCAGATGCGTGATTCCCGTCGCGGCGGCAACCGCGTCCAGCAGGGCCGCGCGCAGGAAGCGGTCCTCGATCATGTGGCCCATGGGGCCTTCCTCGATCTCGGCGTGGTCGAACTGCAGGAAGAAGGGTGCCGCCCCCGCGCCCGCGCGGCCGTCCGAGGCCTTGATCTCGAGGATCGGCTGCGCCGTGTCGGCCAGCCCCGCCCACAGCCCCAGCGCCCCCAGCGCGCGGACCGACGCCAGCGCCAGCGCGTAAGCGCGCCCGTCGAACTCCGGCGCGCGCTGGCTGTCGAGCGGCCGCGCCTCGATCAGCGCGACGGACAGCCCCGCGCCCGCCAGCGCCAGCGCCAGCGTGGTGCCGTTCAGCCCGCCGCCGACGATCGCGATATCTGCATCGTGTTTCATGCGCCTGATTATGCGCCGCCGCGCGGGATTGTCCATGCGGCGCGCACGCGGTAGCGTTCGTCCCTGTTCAACCCCGGAGGCCCGATGACCAAGCATGACTGGCACCGCGCAAGCGCTGCGACACTGGGCCGCGCCATCGCCGCCGGCGAACTCTGCCCGCTGGAGCTGGCCGAGAGCTTCCTTGACGCCATCGACGCCCACCCCGACGGCGCGCGCGTCTATGCCCGCACCATGCGCGCCCGCGCCATGGACGAGGCAATGGCGGCGCGGAGCCGCGCCAGGGCCGGGCTGAGGCGCGGGCCGCTTGATGGCGTGCCGGTGTCATGGAAGGACCTGTTCGACACCGCCGGCACAGCGACCGAAGCCGGCTCGGCGCTGCTGAGGGGCCGCGTGCCGCGCCGCGATGCGCTGGTGCTGGAACGGATGACCGACGCGGGCAGCGTCGCGCTGGGCAAGACGCACACGGTGGAATTCGCCTATTCCGGCCTCGGCCTGAACCCGGTCACCGCCACGCCCCCCAACGTCAACGACCCCGAGGCCGCGCCGGGGGGCAGTTCGTCGGGCGCGGCGGCGTCGGTGGCACTTGGCCTCGCGCCGCTGGCGATCGGGTCGGACACCGGCGGGTCGGTGCGCGTTCCGGCGGCGTGGAATGATCTGGTGGGGCTGAAAACCACGCATGGCCGGCTGCCCTGCACGGGCGTCGTTCCGCTCGCGCGCCGCTTCGACAGCGTCGGCCCCATCGCGCGCACGGTCGAGGACGCGGCGCTCGCGCTCGCCGCAATGGAGGGGGCGCGCGCGCCGGACCTGCGCGGCGCGGATCTGGCGGGCGCGCGGCTGATGGTGCTCGAGGGCGCACCGTTCGAGGATCTGCGCGACGCACCGCGCGCCGGGTTCGAGGCGGCAGTGCAGGCATTCGAGGCCGCAGGCGCCCGGATCACCCGCGCGCGGGTGGCGGCGGTGGACGCCGCGCTGCCGCTTTCGGGCGTGATCTACGGCCCCGAGACCTGGGCCGAATGGCGCGACCTGCTCGAGGCCGAGCCCGAGCGCGTGTTTCCCCCGATCCTCGAACGTTTCCGCGCCGGGCGCGATCACACGGCGGCCGACTACGTGGCGGCGTGGCTCAAACTCGACCGCCTGCGCACCGAATACGCCGCGGCGACCGCGGGGGTGGACGCGGTGATCGTGCCGACCGCGCCCAACATGCCGCCCAAAGTGCAGCGGCTGATGGAGGACCCCGCCCATTTCGCCACCGAGAACCTGCTGACGCTGCGCAACACGCGCATCGCCAACATGCTGGGGCTGTGCGCGCTGACGCTGCCCACGGGCACGCCGTCGGTCGGCGTCAGCCTGGTGGCCGGGCCGATGCAGGACCACCGCCTGCTGCGGCTGGGCCAGGCGGCGGAAACCGCGCTGCGGCGGGGCTGAGCAACCGTCAGACCCAGCGCGCGAAGGGCGGCAGGCTCATCAGCACGGCGTCGGGGTCGTGCCCGGTCTCCAGCCCGAATTTGGTGCCGCGGTCATAGACCAGGTTGTATTCGGCATAGAGCCCGCGATGGATGAGCTGGGTTTCCTTGTCGGCCTCGGACCAGCTCTGCGTGCGCCGCTTGTCGGCAAGCGGCAGGAACGCGGGCAGGAAGGCGCGACCGGCGTCCTGGGTGAAGGCGAAATCGGCCTCCCAGTCTCCCGAGCAATGGTCGTCGAAGAAGATCCCGCCGACGCCGCGGGCGCGCTTGCGGTGCGGGATGTAGAAGTAGTCATCCGCCCATTCCTTGTAGCGCGGATAGAAGGCGGGGTCGTGGCGGTCGCAATGCGCGCGCAGCACGTCGTGGAACGCGGCCGTGTCCTCGGGGTATTCGATGCAGGGGTTGAGGTCCGACCCGCCGCCGAACCACCACGCGCCGGGGGTCCAGAACATCCGCGTGTTCATGTGCACCGCGGGGGCGTGCGGGTTCTGCATATGCGCGACCAGCGAAATCCCGCTGGCCCAGAAGCGCGGGTCGGCGTCGAGGCCGGGGATCTCCTTGCGCGCGCTCAGCGATTTCTGCGCGCGCTCGCCCAGCGCGCCGTGCACGGCCGAGACGTTGACGCCCACCTTTTCGAACACCCGCCCGCCGCGCATGACGCTCATCAGCCCGCCGCCCGCGTCGCCGCCATCGGGGGCGGTGCGCCTGGTCTCGCGCAGCTCGAATCGGCCCGGGGCGCGGTCGGACAGGGGGCCGTCGGTGTGCGCGTCCTCCAGCGCCTCGAACGCGGCGCAGATTTCGTCGCGCAGGGTGCGGAACCAGGCGGCGGCGCGGTCCTTGTCGGGCGATACGGTGGGGGTGGCGGTGTCGGGCATGGCGGTCTCCGGGCCTCGGCAGGTTTCTGCAGAGGTAACAGCCCGGCGCGATGCTTTCCAGTCATGCGCGGCGGATGTGATTTGCACCCCGCCGCCCGCGCGGCTACGGTTACTGCTCAAGCTTCCGGAGCCCTGCCCCATGCGCGCGATCCTGTTCCTGCCCCTGCTGGCGCTGCTGGTCGCGGCCTGCGCCTCGCCGCGCGAGCGTTGTTTGCGCGCGGCGGTGTCCGAACTGCGCGTGATCGACGCGCTGATCGCCGAGACGCAGGGCAATCTGGACCGGGGCTACGCCATCGACAGCCAGGTCGAAACGCGCACCGTGCTGGAACTCTGCGCCTGGCCGCGCGAGGAGGTGCTGTTCTGCACGCGGCAGGAACCCGTCACCCGCGAGCGCCCGCGCGCCATCGACGTGGCCGCCGAGGAGCGCAAGCTTGCCGATCTGCAGGAGCGCCGCCGCGCCGAGGCCCGCCGCGCGCAGGCCGCCATAGACGCCTGCCCGGTCGAGTGACGCTCAGCGCGACACGATGCGGTTGACATGCCCCATCTTGCGGCCCGGTCGCGCCGCGGCCTTGCCATAGAGATGCAGCGCCGCGCCGGGTTCGGTGGCGATGTCGGGCACCTGCGCGATGTCGTCGCCGATCAGGTTCTCCATCCGCACATCGGCGTGGCGGCGCGGGTCGCCCAGCGGCCAGCCGGCCACCGCGCGGATGTGCTGTTCGAACTGGTCCACCGCGCAGCCCTGCTGCGTCCAGTGCCCCGAATTGTGCACGCGCGGCGCGATCTCGTTGACCACCAGCCCGGCTTCGGTGACGAACAGCTCCACCCCGAGCACGCCGACATAATCGAGCGCGTTCAGCACCCGCCCCGCGATCAGCGCGGCGTCGGTGCGCTGCGCGTCGCTGAGCGTGGCGGGAACGGTGGTGCGCCGCAGGATGCCGTTTTCGTGGACGTTCTCGCCGGGGTCATAGACCTGCACCGCGCCGGAAAGCCCGCGCGCGGCGATCACCGACACCTCATGCGTGAAGGCGACATGGCCTTCAAGGATCGCCGGCGCGCCCGCCATCGCGCCCCACGCGGCCGCAGCATCGGCGCGCGCGGCAAGCCGCGCCTGCCCCTTGCCGTCATAGCCCAGCCGCCGGGTCTTGAGGATCGCGGGCAGGCCGGTCTCGGCCAGCGCCGCGTCCATGCCGGCGGCATCGTCGACGGCGGCAAAGGGTGCGGTGCGCAGCCCCAGCCCGCGCAGGAAGCGCTTCTCGTCCAGCCGGTCCTGGCTGACCTGCAGCGCGCGCAGCCCCGGGCGCACCGGGCGCAGCCCGGCAAGCAGATCGAGCGTCGCGGCGGGGATGTTCTCGAACTCGTAGGTGATCACGTCCACCGCGGCGGCGAAGCGGCGCAGCGCCGGTGCGTCGTCCCACGCCGCGGTGGTGACGGCGTGCGCCACATCGCCCGCGGGGGCGTCGGGGGCGGGGTCGTAGATGTGCGCGCGCAGCCCCAGCCGGGCGGCGGCCACCGACAGCATCCGGCCCAGCTGCCCGCCGCCCAGGATGCCGATGCAGCGCACCGGGGACGGGTCAGTCATCGCGCGGTTCCTCGGGGATGGCGGCGCTGAGTGCGTGGCGCCAGTCGGCCAGCCGCGCGGCAAGGGGCGCGTCCGACAAGGCAAGGATCTGCGCGGCCATCAGCGCCGCATTCGCCGCACCCGCCGCGCCGATGGCCATGGTCGCCACCGGATACCCGCGTGGCATCTGCACGATGGAATAGAGACTGTCGACCCCGCTCAGCGCGCGGCTCTGCACGGGCACACCGATCACCGGAAGCGTGGTCTTGGAGGCCAGCATCCCCGGCAGATGCGCCGCCCCGCCGGCGCCGGCGATGATCACCTGCAGCCCGCGGCCCGCGGCCTCGGTCCCGTAGCGCCACAGCCGGTCGGGCGTGCGGTGCGCCGAGACGATCCGCGCCTCATGCGCCACGCCAAGCTCCGCCAGCAGCGCGGTCGCCGCGCGCATCGTCGCCCAGTCGGACTGGCTGCCCATCACAACGCCCACGCGGACTGCGTCCATCTGCCCCTCCGTCGGTTGCGCGCACTATAGCCGCGTCGGGGGCGGGTGCAATCGGACCGGCGCGCCTCAGCGCTGCTGCGCCACCGCGTCGGTGATCGACGACAGATCGCGCTGGACCCAGTGCATCGCCTCGGCGCGCGCGGCATCGTCGTCGCCGCGCGCAAGCGTGGCGCTCAGCGCCTGCATGGCCCGGCGCGTTTCGAACGATGACAGCCCGATTTCCGAGGTCGTGAAGATCTTTGGATGCGCGGTCGGCGCGCGGTCGGGCAGGATCGACAGTTCCTCGTGCGTCTTTTCCCCCGGCCGCAGCCCGGTGATGACGATGTCGATGTCGCCGTCGGGGTTGGCGGCGTCGCGCACGCTGTAGCCCGACGCCTCGATCACCTGCCGGGCCAGATCGACGATGCGCACCGGCTTGCCCATGTCGAGCACGAAGACCTCGCCGCCCTCGGCCATCGCGCCGGCGCGCAGCACCAGCTTCGCGGCCTCGGCGATGGTCATGAAATAGCGCGTGACGTCGCGCGCGGTGACCGTGACCGGTCCGCCGCGCTCGACCTGCTCGCGGAACAGCGGGATCACCGAGCCCGAGGACCCCAGCACATTGCCGAAGCGCACCATCGACAGCGTCGTGCCCGTCGCGTCGCGCGCCAGATCGGCGATGACCAGCTCGGAGAGCCGCTTGGACGCGCCCATCAGGCCCACCGGGCGCACGGCCTTGTCGGTCGAGACATGGATCAGCCGTTCGACCCCGTGGGCGACCGCCTCCTGTGCAAGGGTCGCGGTGCCGATGACGTTGTTGGTCAGGGCGGCGGCGGCGTTGCTTTCCAGCAACGGCACATGCTTGTAGGCGGCCGCGTGCAGCACGATCTGCACGTCATGACGCTCGAGCGTCGCGCGCACCTGCCGCCGGTCGGTGACCGTGCCCAGCACCGGCACGATCTCGCACGCGATGCCCTCGGCAAGGCTGCGGAGCTCCCGCTCGATGGTGTAGAGTGCAAGTTCGGACAGCTCCAGAAGCACCAGCCGCCGAGGCGCGCAGGCCAGCACCTGGCGGCACAGCTCGGAGCCGATGGAGCCGCCCGCCCCCGTGACCATCACCGTCTTGTCCCTGTAGACGCGCGACGAGGTGCCCAGCGCGCGGTCGTGTGCCTTGCGGTTCACGAAGCTTTCGGGCAGCACCGGGGCAAGCTGGTCGAGGATGGCCTCTTCGCCGACCAGTTGCGCGAAGGAGGGCAGCGCCTGCACCTCGATCCCCAGCGCGGCGATCCGGCGTGCGATCCGCACCCGCTGCGCCGGACCAAGCTGCGGCATCGCCAGCAGGACGCGCTCCAGCCCATGCGCCGGGATCAGGGACCTGAGCTTGTTGGCAGGGTGCACCGGCAGCCCCGCCACGCGCATCCCGTGAAGCACGGGGTTGTCGTCGATGAAGGCCACGGCTTCGATGTCGCCATGCGTCTTGAGCGCGAATGCAAGCTGCGCGCCGGTCGCCCCGGCCCCGTAGATCAGCACGCGGCGCGGCGCGCCGTTCTCGCTGTAGACGCGCAGCAGGATCTGCAGAAGCGCCATCCGGACGAGCACCCCGAGGCACAGGCTCATCAACCCGAAGGTGAGCGCGGCGCCGGGCATGAGGTCACGCTGCCCCAGCCCCGCATGCGCCCCCAGAACGATGGCGACCGCCGCGGCCAGAACCGCGCTGCGCCCGACCGAGGACAGCTCGTAGGATTTCAGCTGGACCCGATGCAAGCCCAGGGCGAAGCCCGCACCGAGCGCGACGAGGGCAGTCAGCAAGATCATGGCATGATTGCCGAAAAGCCACGCCGGCGCGTCGGCTTCCGGGGGCGCGAACAGTGCCAACGTCACGGCGGCGGCAAGGATCACGACCGCTGGATCGAGCAGCAACAGCACCATCTGCTTCTGCCATCGCGACAGCAGCTTGACGAAGCCGAAAAGGGTGTGGACCTGGCGCCCCATGACGTCTCCCGGCATAACGCGCCAATGTGAACCACGTGACACAATTCTTGGTTGAAAAGTTCTTTATGACAGCGAGCGATTTATATCAATACATCCTGAGGGAGAGTTTCGCGTTCAGGCGAAACGGCGCCGGTGCGCGGGCCGGGCTGCCTGTTTTGTCAGCGTTCGTGAGATGGCGCGCGGGGACGCTGCGGCCCGCGACGGCGCGGCAACCGCGTCCGCCTGCCCCCGATCAGGTGCAGCGCGCGCAGCACGGTGACGCCCAGCAGCCACAGATCCAGCAGGATCGACCAGTTGCGCGCATAGATCAGATCGATCCGCGCCTTGCGCGGGATGCAGCGGCGCACATAGACCGTCTCGGTCTCGTCGGGGCTGCGGCATGCGGCGAGCAGGCGGGCCTCGTGCGCGGCGAACACCAGCGAGGCAAGCCCGGTGACTCCGGGGCGGCAGCGCAGGACGCGGGCGTAAATGTCGGGGAACGCCTCGACATACCGGCGCAGGGGCGGGCGGGGGCCGACAAGGCTCATGTCACCGCGTGCCACGTTCACCAGCTGCGGGATCTCGTCCAGCCGGGTCCGGCGGAGCATCCCGCCGAAGGCGGTTATGCGCGCGTCCTTGTCGCCGCCCGACACGCCCGCATCGGCCGGGTCGGTCGCCATGCTGCGCAGCTTGACCATTGCAAAGGCGCGGCCCGGCGCCGCCATCCGCTCGGAGACGAAGAACACCGGCCGGCCATGCGTCAGCAGCGCGGTCAGCGCCAGAAGCCCCAGCACCGGCACCAGCAGCAGAGCCGCGAACGCCCCCATCCCGAGATCGAACAATCGCTTGCCGAGCGGCATCTCTCCCTCCCGTTTCACCGGCGCCAGCGCTGCCATTCGGCGACAATCCCGACGGCCTCGGACGGCTGGACCGTCACGCCCTCCAGCGCCATCAGGCGGGACACGTCCAGCGCCACGGTCTGCACCGCCCCCCCTGGCGCCGGGCGCCAGACCCGCGGTATGCCCGCAGCGTCAAGCAGCGACGACATGGATACCGCGCCCGGCTGCGCGAGGTTCAGCACCGGTGGCAACGCGGCGCCGGTTGCGGCCCTGTCCACCAGTTGCGCCAGCACACGCGCGAGCGTCCAAGGCCCGATATAGCTGCGCACCGGGCCTCGCCCGTCCCCGAAACGGTCGAGCACCACCGGCGCGCGCGCCTCGGGCGGAAGGGCGGCGCGCTCGGCAACGCTTCCGCCCAGAAGGGCGTCGCACCCCGCGACGTTGCCGATACGCAGGCAGGTGACGCGCGGCCCCGCCGCGTCGCTGGCCGAGGGGATGCGCTGCACGGCGCGCTCCATGTCCAGCTTGGCGCGGCCATAGGCGGAGACGGGCGCAGGCGGCGTGGTCTCGGCCGCAGCGCCCGGCGCCGGGCCGTAAACCGCGCCCGAGGACGCCACGAGCACCGCGCGCGCCCCCAGCGCACGCCCGGCCGCCACCGCCGCACGCGCCAGCGCGCTGTTGCCGGCGAGCAACGGTTCCGGACCACGCACCACGCCCGCAAGGCACAGGACCGCGTCCAGCGGCGGCAGCCGCAGGCGCGGCGCCGGCTCGTGCAGAGGGGACCAGACGCAGGGCTCTCCGGACGCGGCGCGGAAGGTGTCCGCGCGGCGCAGTTGCCAGATGACCCCGGGGGCACCCGTCCAGGCGCTGCGGCATATCCCGCCCAGCCGGCCGCTCGCGCCCAGCACCAGCACCCTGCCGGCCGGGCCGGGCGTGCGCAAATGCGTCGCTTCTGCTGGTGACGCGTCCGGCATGGCCCACATGGAGTTGAACTTCGCGTCATGCACGATATGCTGGACTTCACTTCAGCTTCCAGTGGCAATTTTCGCCACCTCTCGGCCTGCCCGGCGCCCGCGCGATGAAAGATCACCGAATGACGCACTATTCCCGGCGTGCTGCCCTGACCATCACCGCCTGCGCAGCAGTGTCCGCCTGCGCGGTGCCGCGCGGCGCGCCCCAGCGCAGCGAAGTGCTGCGCGGCGCCGACGCGACCGCGGACGGGACGGCGCCCGATTTCGCGCTTGTGGTTGTCTCGCGCGCCGAACTGGGCCGCGTGGCCCGGTGGCCCCGGACGGGCACCGTGAACCGCACGCACTGGCCGCGCGGCGGCAACGGGCCCGCGGCGCCGGTCATCCGCGCCGGCGACCGGCTGGACCTGCGCATCTGGGACTCGGAGGCCGGCTCGCTGGTGACATCGGACGGCGAGCGCGTCACCGAACTGCCCGGGCTGACCGTCAGCCCCTCGGGCGAGATCTTCCTGCCCTATGTCGATGATGTGCAGGTGGCGGGGTTGACCCCGGATGTCGCGCGGCGCCGCGTCCAGACCCAGCTGGAACGCATCATCCCGTCGGCGCAGGTGCAGCTCACGCTTGTTTCGGGGCGGGCGAACGCGGTCGACATGGTCGGTGGTGTCAACGCGCCCGGAAACTATCCGTTCGAGGAGGCCAATGTCGGCATCCTGGCCATGATCAGCGCGGCAGGCGGCGTGCGCGACGGGATGACGAACCCGCAAGTGCGGCTGATGCGCGGCACGCAGGTCTTCACGATCGCGCTGTCCGAACTGTTCGAGGACCCGGCGCGCGATGTTTCGCTGCGCGGGCGCGACCGCATCATCATCGAAGATGACAAGCGCTTCTTCATGGCGCTTGGGGCTGCCGGCCGCGAGGAGGTGATCCCCTTCGATCGCGCCGAGATCAGCGCCCTGCGCGCGGTCTCGATGATGGGCGGCATGGCCGATAACCGCGCCGACCCGCGTGGCGTGCTGGTCCTGCGCCGCTACGACCCCGGGCAGGTCGGCGGCGACGGGCAACCGCCCTTGCGGCGGGTGGTGTTCTCGTTCGACCTGACCTCGGCCGACGGGCTGTTCAGTGCCGACGAGTTCACGCTGAACAGCGGCGATGTGGTGCTCGCCACGCAGGCACCGGCCACCACGACCGAGCGCGTGCTGGGGCTGTTCGGCAGCTTCCTGGGCGCGGGGCGCACCGCGTCGAACCTCTGAGCCGCCGCGCGGCTCAGGTCGCGCCGCGATAGATCCGGTCGAGTTCGGCCAGATGGGCGGGCATGTCGACAGGGGCGATGGCGTTGCGCCAGTAAGCCCCGGCGTGCACGCGGCCGGCAAGCACAGCCGCGATCACGCCGTGAAACGCCGCCGCGTCGCCTGCCGCAAACACCAGTTCGGGGCAATTGCCGAGCTCGCGCGCGCCGCCGCGGTCCGAGGTCATCAGCGGGACATGCCGGGCGTGCATCTCGATCGCGACCTGGGGGAGGTTGTCCTCCCACAGCGCGGGAATGACGCCGAGGGTCACATCCTCCAGCAGCGCATCGAGTTCGGCATGGCGATAGCCGTTGTGGTGGACGACCCCGGCCAGACGGCCCTGCAAGGCGCGCAGCCGCGCCAGATCGCCGCTCTCGCGCGGGCAGGCGGCCACCTTCAGCCGGACCCGCGCGGCCAGGTCGCGCGGCAGGGTCTCCAGCGCGTCGAGCAGGAAGTAGTAGCCCTTGTCGCGGCGCATGTAGCCCAGATAGGCCAGCGTCAGCACGCCGTCACCGTCCAGCAGCGCGGTGCGGGGCCGGGTGCGGGTCCAGTGCGCGGCTTCGGGCGTGCCGATAAGGCTTGTCCGCGCGCGCGCAGCATCCACGCCATGCGCCACCGCGATCTGTCGCACCCGGTCCGACACGCACAGCACCGCGTCCGCATGCGCATTGAGCAGCGCCACGAAGCGCGCGCGGCGCGCAGCGTGCCACCGGGCGGTTTCGGGCGCCCTCGGCGGTGAGGATTGCGGTGAGGATTGCGGTGAGGATTGCGGCGATGGGTGCGCCGCGGGCAGCGCTGCGGAGCGGCCCGAGGCCACCGGCGGGACGGCGCCGCGCCGGCGCAAGGCCGCCGCGCGCTTCACCATGCGCCAGCCAAGCGCCATGAGCGGCCGGAACGCGCGGTCGAACGCCATTGTTCCCGGCCCCAGCCCGACCCGGTGGAACGCAGCTTCGACGGCATAGGCCAGCCGAACCGTCCGCGGGCTGGCGCGCACCGGAAGGCAGCTCAGGCAGCGCTTGCCGCCGTCGAAATCGGTGCAGCTCTGCGCTTCCTCGGCCCACAGGTTCACCTGCGCGCAGAAGGGGTAATAGTTGTGCAGGCTGACGATCACCCGTGCGCCCGATGCCGCCGCGGCTGCCAGCGCCGTGGCCGGAATCCCTTCGAGGCCGTTGAAATGGATCACGTCGAACGGGCCATGCTGCGCCACGAAATCCGCGAACGCCGCGAGCGTCGATGCATCGTCGATCTGGGCGGGGCTGGCGAAATGCGCGTGCGCCGGGGCCAGGAGCGCCGAATCGACGATCTCGAACCGCGCCTCGGCGCGGGCACCGCGCACCCGGCGCCAGCGCGGCGCGCCGCGGCGCACCGAATGCGCAAGCCCCGACGACAGGCTGACAACCTCGACCCCCGCCTGCCGCGCGAGCGCGTCGCGCAGATTCGCCTGGTAGAGCCGCACACCGCCGCCGCGCCGCTCGGGGTCGCGGTCATCCACCCAGTTGTAGAGCAGCACCCGCATGCGGCGCGTTACCCGGCGGGACCGGCGGGGTCGGTCGCGCCGCTGCGGCTGGCCCGGGTCATTCCGCGGGCACCGAACGCGGCTTCGGCGCGGGAGCCTCGGCACCGGCACCGGCACCGGCCCCGGCACCGGCCCCGGCTTCGGCCCCGGCTTCGGCCCCGGCTTCGGCCCCGGCTTCGGCCCCGGCTTCGGCCCAGCGCAGCACCTGCGCATGCGGGGTGCCGAGGTCCTGCGTCAGGCCATGCGCCACCGCATGGCCCAGCAGGCGCAGAAAGGCGCGCCGTTCACCACCGTGGTTCCGCAACCGCCACGCCCAGCGGATCAGCACGACCGGCAGCACCAGCCAGAACGCGCGCCCCGCCGCCACACGATAGAGCAGCAGCAGATTGCGGTGGTAATAATAGACCTTCCACAGCGGCCTGAACCGCCGGTCGCGCGCCGAAATGGTCCTGGTGTCGTGTTCGAACCGGACCCCGGGCAGAAAGCCGATGCGCCCGCCCATCGCCGACAGCCGCATGGTGTAGAGCGCGTCATCGCCATAGAGAAACAACCGCCCGTCGGGCAAGCCCGCGCGCTCGATCGCGCGTCGGTGCACGAACAGCCCCACGAAGGACGCGCCATCGACCGGCAGCGTCTGCGTCCCGGCGAACGCGTCCCGGCCCAGATGGAACGCCTCGCGGCCGCGCAGGGCGGTCTTGAGCACCAGCCGCACGTCCCGGAACGGGTCCCGCGTCGGGCGGTTCATCTCGCAGATCGTGCCGTCGGGCAGGCGGACCGCGGCGGCGATGGCGTCCCAGCCGCGCCGGTCGGCGGCGTGGAATGCGGCCAGCGCGCCCGGGTCGGGGCGGGCATCGTCATCCATCACCACCACCCAGTCGGGCGACAGATCCGCCATTGCGCGGCGCAGGCCGATCTCGAATCCGCCCGCCCCGCCGGCGTTGACCTCCAGCCGGTGCAGCACAAGGCGTGGATCGCCGATGCCGCGCAGCCAGCCCGCGGTCCCATCGCTCGAGGCGTTGTCCACCACAAGCACCGCGCTCAGCTGCTCCGGCGGGGTCGCAAGCAGTCGGCCAAGCGTGCGCTGCAATTGCACCATACGGTTGTGCGTGACCACCACCGCGACCAGACGCGGCGGTGCGGCACGGGCAAGGCACCGCGCAGGGTCTGGTGCGGGGCCTGTCGAAGCTGCACGACCTTTGGTTGACACTGAGCAACCCCCTTTTGCCTGTAAACTGTCTCAAATGCTCAACTCTGGCCACTTTAGTGCCACCGATGCAGGCCGGATGCCACCCCAAAGCGACCTGAAGACTCACCCCGTGGTTGAGGTGAATGGGGAAGCGTCATGTGGCTGCAGCCTCTCGGTGTGGTTGAGTCGGGCGTTGCAACGCTCGATATCGGGGTCACGGATTTCGAGGTGTTCACCAGCGATCAGGGAACCTTCCTGCTGGCCAGCACGGGCCGCAACGGCGGGATCACCAGCTATCTGATCCAGCCTGACGGCACGCTGCAGCTGCACGACACCCAGCCCTTCGGCAACAACGTGTCCTTTGCCAGCGGCGATCAGCTGACCCTGGCCGAGATCGACGGCACCACGGTGCTGTTCTTCGGCGCCAACAGCGCCGAGCTGGTGGGCTATGTCGTGCACGCCGACGGTTCGCTGGGCCGCGTCTACCGGCTGCCCTGGGAGGACGCGGAAGCCGCCATCGGCAACGGCACACCCGAACTGCTGCGCAGCTGGCTGCTGCATGGCGACACCGCGCCGCCCATGATGCCGCAGAATGGGTGGCTGGACGACACCACGGCCGTGGGCATGGTCGTCAACGGCAGCGGCAGCTTTCTGGTGACGTTCGGCGCCCAGGAGAACCAGATCACCAGCCTGTTCAGGAACCTCCAGAACGGCGAGGTCACGGTCGCGGGATCGATCGGCGCGGCGCAGGGTCTGGGGATCAGCGCGCCCTCCGCGCTCGAGACGGTCGAGGCCTGGGGCCAGAGCTGGGTGATCGTGGCGGCGGCGGGCACCTCGTCGCTCAGCGTGATGTGGCTGGGCGCGGACGGGACGCTGACGCCCACCGACCATGTCATCGACACCGGCGCGACCGCCTTCGCACAGGCGCAGGACGTGGCGATCGCGCAATGGAACGACCATGTCTTCGTCGTCGCCGGCGGCGGCGATCACGGCATCACGCTGTTTGCGCTGATGCCCAACGGGCAACTGGTCTGGCTCGATACGCTGCACAACGGGTTCGGAACCGCGTTCCACAACGTCTCGGCGATCAGCGCGGTGGTTGACGGCGACACGCTGGTGATCAGCGTCGGATCGCAGGGCGCGGCGGGGCTGACGCAGGTTGCGGTGCCGCTCTCGGGCTTCGGCGAGGTGCTGTCGGGCGGCGCAGGCGCGGCGCAGACGCTGACCGGCGGCGCGGGGCACGACATCCTGATGGCCGGGGCGCATGGCGACAGCCTGGTCGGCGGGGCGGGCAACGACATCCTGGTGGCCGGTCCCGGCGAGACCTGGATGACGGGCGGGGCGGGGGTGAACACCTTCGTGATGCAGTTCGGCAGCGGTCCCACCTACATCACCGATTTCACCCCCGGCGCGGACCGGCTTGACCTGACCGACTGGCTGATGCTGCGCAATCCGGGTCAGCTGAGCATCACGCCCACCGCCAACGGTGCCACCGTGAGCTATTTCGACGAAGTGATCCACATTACCTCGTCCCACGGCGGCCCGCTGGGCGAAGCGGACCTCTTCCCCGGCGGTCTGATCGGCCCCGACCGGGTGCTGATCCTGACCGAAACGCCGTCATCACCGCCGCCACCCCCACCGCCCGGTGGCGAGCTGATCCTCGGCACGCCCGGCAACGACACGCTGATCGGGGGGGCCGGCAATGACACGATCTTCGCAGGTGCGGGCGACGACTCGGTCATGGGCGGCGGTGGCGCCAACGAGATCTGGGGCGAGGCGGGGAACAACACGCTGATCGGTGGCGACGGCGATGACACGATCTTCGGGGGCACCGGGGATGACAGCATCCGCGGCGGCGGCGGCGACGACCTCATCGACCTGCGGGAGGGTGGGAACAATGTCGTGTGGGGCGTATCGGGCAACAACACCATCTATGGCGGTGCGGGCGACGACACGATCAACGGCAGCGTCGGCAACAACCTCATCGACGTCAGCGCGGGCGGCAACAACACGGTCTGGGCGCTGGCCGGCGACGACACGATCATCGGCGGCGCCGGCAACGACACCATCGGCGCGGGCAACGGCAACAACCTCATCGATCTGCGGGAGGGGGGCGACAAC
>LFIK01000934.1_pt1 | contig 22583 bp, 19 predicted proteins | sample 643401 | NCBI WGS metagenome assembly LFIK01 (sample SAMN03777447, study PRJNA286221) | soda lake metagenome | biome: soda lake; feature: Kulunda steppe; material: water; isolation source: sample T5-Br brine of Lake Tanatar-5 | place: Russia: Kulunda steppe | collected 2010-07
GTCAGCGCCTCGAGCCGGATCATCGGCTCCGCCAGCGGGTCCGCGGTCGGATCGGCGGTCGTGGTGGTGTCGCTGGTCATCGCAGGCCTCGCGGGGTCGTGAGTCGGCCGAGCAGGGACAGGGCCGCGTCGAGCAGCAGGGCGACCAGGATCACGCCGACGGTGCCGACGAGCGCCTGCACCTGGCCGCGGTCGGTGTTGATGGCCGCGAGTCCACCGAAGATCTCCGCGCCCAGACCGGGCCCGCCGACGTACGCGGCGATGGCCGCGATACCGGCGGCCATGACCGCGGCGATGCGGATGCCGGAGAGGATGACGGGCCACGCCAGCGGCAGTTCGATTCCCGTCATCACCTACATGCGGCCCATGCCCATCCCGGCGGCCGCCTTGACCATGGCCTGGTCGACCTCGGCCAGCCCGGTGACGGTGTTGCGCACCACCGGCAGCAGCGCGTAGATGACGAGCACGATGACGCTGGGGACGAAACCCCGGCCGACGTAGAGGGTCACGAGCGCGAAGTAGGCGAGCGCGGGGATGGTGAACGCCGCGCCGGTCGTCGACACGAGCGCCTTGGAGATCGCCGGACGGCGATGGGTCAGTGCGCCGAGCAGCACCCCGACCACGGTGGCGATCACCACCGCGACGAGCACCACGACCAGGTGGTCCCACGTCAGCTCGAGGACGGTGTCCCACCGTCGTTCGAGATAGCCGGAGAGGGTCACGGGGTACCAGTGGTCGGGAGTGGGGAAACACCGGCGGGGCGGTCACCGGTCGTGCCGTGGGGAGGGGCGTCGCGAGGCGAGCCCGGTACCGCGCGCTGCCCGAACCTGCTCCGAACCTGACTTGCATCGCACCCGGCGACGCCATTCGTTCGCCCGCGAGGCCGCTTCCCGGTCCGCCCGCCCCCGACCCGAACGGATCATCCCGTGCCCGAGCTCTACATCGACGGATCATGGTGCGACGCGAACGACGGCGCACGGCGGGAGGTCATCGATCCCTTCGACGGCTCGACCGCCCGGATCGTCAGCGAGGGTGGGCCCGACGACGCCGAGGCAGCGATCGCGGCGGCGCGGCGCGCGTTCGACACCGGCCCCTGGCCACGGACCCCCGCCACCGAGCGGGCGGCCCGGCTCGCCGCGCTGGCCGACGCGATGGAGGCCGACACCGACCACCTCGCCGCGTTGGAGACCGCCGACACCGGCAAGACGCTCGAGGAGAGCCGGGCGGACATCTCGGACGTGATCGGGGTGATTCGCTACTACGCCTCGATGGCCGACCACCTCGACGACGAGCAGGTCCAGGGCCCGATCCCGGCGCTGCGTTCGACGATCCGGCACGAACCGGTCGGCGTGTGTGCACAGATCAGCCCGTGGAACTATCCGCTGCTGCAGGCATCGTGGAAGTTCGCCCCGGCGCTGTTGGCCGGCAACACCATGGTGATCAAGCCCTCCGAGCTCACTCCGCTGACCACCATCCGCACGGTGGAGTTGATGGAGCAGGTCGGCATCCCGGTCGGGGTGGTCAACCTGGTGCTCGGCGACGGCCCGCGGGTCGGTGCCGTGCTCGCCGCCAGTCACGACGTCGACCTGGTGTCGTTCACCGGTGGCATCGTCAGCGGCCGCAAGGTGATGGAGGCCGCCACCGGCAACGTCAAGAAGCTCGCGCTCGAACTCGGGGGGAAGAACCCCAACATCGTGTTCGCGGACGCCGACCACGACCTCGCCGTCGACCACGCGCTCAACGCGGTGTTCTTCCATGCCGGGCAGGTCTGCTCGGCCGGTGCCCGGCTGCTGGTCGAGGCGTCGATCCACGACGCGTTCGTGGATGCGCTGGTCGAGCGGACCGAACGCATCCGGCTCGGCAACGGTCGGGACGCGGCCACGGAGTCCGGGCCACTGATCTCCGCGGCCCACCGCGACAAGGTCGAGCGTTACGTCGCCGGTGCGCTCGACGAGGGCGCGACGCTGCGCTGCGGCGGTCGCCGCCCCGACGATGCGGAACTGGCCGACGGGTTCTTCTACCGCCCGACGATCCTGACCGACTGCCACGCCGACATGGCGATCGTGCGTGAGGAGGTGTTCGGTCCGGTGCTGACCGTCGAGCCGTTCGAGGACGAGGCCGAGGCTCTCGCGCTGGCCGGCGACACCGACACCGGTCTGGCCGCCGGGGTGTTCACCTCCGACGCCGACCGGGGCCGGCGGGTCGCGGAGGCGCTGCGCTACGGCACCGTGTGGATCAACGACTTCCATCCCTATTTCCCGCAGGCACCGTGGGGCGGGTTCAAGACCTCCGGCATCGGGCGTGAGCTCGGGGTCGCCGGACTCGACGAGTACGTCGAGCTCAAGCACATCGCCCACAACGTCGATCCGGCCCCGACCGGCTGGTTCGGTCGGCAGCAGCAGGGCACCACCACCCAGGAGGCCAACTCGTGAGCACGCCGACGTCCGCACCCGCCACCTCGACGCTGACGGCCCCCGCGCCGCGTCACCGTGAGGTTCCCGGCACGGTCGACGTGATCGTGGTCGGCGGCGGCAGTTCCGGCGCGGCGCTCGCCGCGCGACTGGCCGCACCCGGCGACGTCGAGGTGGCCCTCGTCGAGGCCGGTCCCGCCGACACCGAGGAGCGCGTGCTCGACGTGCGCCGGTGGTGGGATCTGCTCGGCAGCGATCTGGACTTCGATTACGGCATCGAGCCGCAGGCCCGGGGCAACGGCGCGATCCGTCACAGCCGGGCCCGGGTGCTCGGTGGCTGCTCGAGCCACAATTCGTGCATCGCCTTCCCGACGCCCGACCGGGATCTCGAGCGGTGGGTCGGGCTCGGTGCCGACGGGTGGGACCCCGAATCGATGCGTGGCGCGATCGACCGCGTGCTCGACACCGTGCACCTGCAGCTCGCCGCCCCGGACAACCCGTTCGTCGACGCGGTGCTCGAGGCGTGTGCCGCAGCCGGCCTGCCGACGCAGGACTTCGCCTCGTGGGACCTCATCCCCGGTGCCGGTCGGTTTCGGTTGAACATCGACGGCAATGCGCGCCAGTCGAGCTCGGTGGCCTACCTGCACCCGCTCGACGAGCTGCCCGACAACCTGCACCTGCTGACCGACACTCCGGTGTCGCGGGTGCTGGTCGAACACGGGCGCGCCGTCGGGATCGCGACCTCGCGCGGGGAGGTGCGCGCGTCGCGGTCGGTGGTCCTCTGCGCCGGCGCGTTCGACACGCCGCGCCTGCTGATGCTGTCGGGTATCGGCCCGGCGCAGCACCTGCGCTCGGTCGGCGTCGACGCGCTGGTCGACCTGCCCGGCGTCGGCGCGCACCTGCTCGACCACCCGGAGGGCGTCGTCAACTACGCGTCCTCGAAGCGGATCGATCCGACCGCGCAGAGCTGGGACGTCGGCGTGTTCGCCGACACGTCCGGTGCGGGGCATCCGGATCTGATGCTGCACGTCGGCTCGGAGGTCTTCGACCTGCACACGTCCGGCCACGGGTATCCGTCGGCCGAGCACGGACTGGCGTTCACCCCGAACGTCGCCCACGCCCGCAGCGAGGGCACGGTGCGGCTGCGCAGCGCCGATCCGGGCGTCAAGCCCTCGATCGACTTCGCCTACTTCACCGACCCCGACGGCTACGACGAACGGGTGATGGTCGACGGCGTGGAGCTCGCCCGTGAGATCGCCGCGCAGGCACCGCTGGCCGACTGGGTCGACCGGGAGCTGTCGCCGGGCGCGGACGTCACCGCCCGCGCCCAGCTGAGCGAGTACGTGCGCCGGACCGCGAACACCGTCTACCACCCGGCCGGGACGTGTCGGATGGGCGCGGTCGACGACCCGCGCACCGTGGTCGACCCGCAGCTGCAGGTGCTCGGCATCGAGGGGCTGCGTGTGGCGGACGCTTCGATCTTCCCGACGATGACCACGGTCAACCCGAACCTGACCTGCATGGCGATCGGCGAGCGCGCCGCCGAGCTGCTGCGGGCGCGCTGACACGGCGCTGACGATCGTGTCCGACCGTGGCGCTCGCTCGATCGCCGAGCGGCTGACGCAGTGGCTGGTCGCGGGGCGGCGCTGCGGCTGCGCCTGCCCGGTTCGTCGGCACCGTTCGTTGTGGTGAAACGCGACGACACGTCGCGTTTCACGACATCGAAGCCGCGGACCCACGCCGGCGGGCCCGCACGATCAGACCGTTGCGGCGGACCCGGGCCTGGTGACCGCCACGCCGGGCCCGGTCGGTGGGGCGTCGGGGGTGGGCACCCCCGGGCGGATAGGGTCGGCTCAGGGTGAGCGTGGGGGTGAACGGAACCGGTCGGCTCCGCGCCCGGCCCAGGCTGCGACGCGGCCGGGACGACGAGGGAGCGGGTTTCGTGGCGCACGACTACATCATCATCGGCGCGGGGTCGGCGGGGTGTGCACTGGCCGCGGGGATCGTGGCGCGCAGTGCTGCCTCGGTGCTGGTGCTGGAGGCCGGGCCGATGGACCGTGACCCGCGGGTGCACATCCCGGCGGCGGCCTCGGAGCTGTGGTTCGGCAAGCTCGACTGGGCCTACGACACCGTGGCGCAGGCGGGGTTCGGTGGACGGGTCGACACCTGGCCGCGGGGCCGCGTCGTCGGTGGCTCGTCGTCGATCAACGCGATGATGTACGTCCGTGGCATGGATGCGGACTACGACGACTGGGCCGCGGCCGGCGCGAAGGGGTGGGACGCCGCCGCGATGAACCGCCTGTTCGTCGAGTTGGAGGACGACGTGCGCGGGGCCGCACCGCACCGGGGCGTGGGCGGGCCGGTCCGCGTGGAGCACCAGCGTGACCCCTCGCCGTTGTCGCGGGCGTTCGTCGAGGCGTGCGCCGAGCTCGGGGTGCCCTCGGTGGACGACTACCACGCGCAGCCGGACGGGGCGGGCCTGACGATGGTCAGCCAACGGCGAGGTCGACGCTGGTCGGCGGCGGACGCGTTCCTCTACCCGGCGATGGTCGACCACGCGGACCGGTTGACGCTGCGTACCGGCGTCGAGGTGCAACGCATCGCCATCGAGGGCGGTCGCGCCGTCGGCGTGGACGTGCTCGTCGGCGGCACGCCGAAGTTCGCCCGGGCCACGCAGGAGGTCATCGTCTGCGCCGGTGCCGTGGCCAGCCCCGCACTGCTGCTTCGCTCCGGTATCGGACCGGCCGACGAGCTGCGCGAGCTCGGCCTCGAGGTGGTGGTGGCCTCGGACGGGGTCGGACGCAACCTGCAGGACCACGTCCTGACCGGCATGGCCGGCGGCGTCGACGGCGACAGCCTGTACGGCGCCGACAGGGACCCGCGGGCGGTGGTGCGCTACCTCGCCGGTCGACGGGGCCCGCTGACCTCGAACCTCGGTGAGGCGCTGGCGTTCGTGCGCACACGTGACGGCGAGGTGGCCCCCGACATCGAGCTGATCGGGTTCCCGGTCGGGCTGCGTGACCACGGTCGGGTGCGCTACCCGGAGCACGGGGTGACCGTGGGGGCGGTGCTGCTGCGGCCGGCGAGCCGCGGCACGATCCGGCTCGCCAGTGCCGATCCGGCAGCCGCCCCGCTGGTCGACCCGGCGGCGTTCAGCGACCCCGGGGGCGATGACCTGCGCCGGATCGGCGACGGGCTGCGGTGGTGTCAGCGGTTGTTGACCGAGACGTCAGCGTTGGGTGGGCGCGTCTCGCACCTGATCGATCCGCCCGCGCCGCTCACCACCGATGCCGAGGTCGCGGCGCACGTCCGGCGGACCGCGCAGACGCTGTACCACCCGGTCGGGACCTGCCGGATGGGGACCGACGACGCCGCGGTGGTCGACCCGACGCTGCGGGTCCACGGCGTCGACGCTCTGCGTGTGGCCGACGCGTCGGTGATGCCGAATCTGATGCGGGGGCACACCAACGCCGCGTCGACGGCGATCGGTGCGCGGGCCGCCGAGTTGCTCGCCGTGGGCTGACACGGCGCTGGACGGCCCACCGCCGGCTGAAACGGCGCTGGTCGGCCGGGCTGGTCGGTCCAGCTGCCACCGCGCGTCCCGCGAGCGAACTGGTACGGTCTGCAGCACGGCAACCTCGTTGCCGGTCACGTGCATCGCCCCCGGGCTGCGAGTCAGCCGCCCGCCGCGATGCGGATCGACACGGTCGGCACTCACGACCACCGCTCCCGGTTGCGTGTCCACACCGCACCGATCACGGAGCGTTCGTTTCGTGTCATGGCCACCACGGCATGACCGTCCGACCGTGCCCAGTCACTCGATCCGTGCGTTTCCGCGCCCTGACGGCGTCGGACCCACCACCGCGCCCACCGCGGCGCGACACCACGGAAAGCTCCTTCTTGACTGCCACCTTCGCCGAACTCGGCGTTCCCCTGAAACTGACCCGCAAGCTCGACGAGCTCGGGTTGACCGCTCCCTTCCCCATCCAGGCCTCGACCATCGCCGACGCGCTGGCCGGCCGTGACGTGTGCGGCAAGGCCCCCACCGGCTCGGGCAAGACCCTGGCCTTCAGCCTGCCGCTCGCCATGCGTGCCGCCAAGGCCGCCCCGCACCACCCGACGGCGCTGGTGCTGGTCCCGACCCGTGAGCTCGCCACCCAGGTGCGTGACACCGTCGAGCCGTTCGCCCGGCTCAACCAGCGTCGTGTCGCCACCGTGTTCGGCGGCACCTCCATCACCAAGGACATCAAGCGGCTGCGTCAGGGCGTCGACATCCTCGTCGCCTGCCCCGGCCGGCTGGCCGACCTGGTGCGTCGCGGCGAGTGCAAGCTCGGCGACGTCGAGATGGTCGTGCTCGACGAGGCCGACCGCATGGCCGACATGGGCTTCCTGCCCGAGGTCAAGCGTCTGCTCGATGCGACCCGCCCGAACCGTCAGACGCTGCTGTTTTCCGCGACCCTCGACGGTGACGTCGACCAGCTCGTCAAGCGCTACCAGACCAACCCGTCGCGGCACGAGGTCGCCACGCCGGAGGAGGACCAGGGCGAGGTACGCCACCTGTTCTGGGCCGCCGAACGCTCCATGCGCCGTGACACGACCGCAGCGGTGCTGCGCGAGTTGTCGCCCGCGATCGTGTTCACGCGGACCAAGCGTGGGGCCGACCGCCTGGCCGTGCAGCTGGCCAAGTCCGGCATCACCACCGCCGCCATCCACGGTGACCGCTCGCAGCGCCAGCGCGAGAAGGCCCTGGCCCAGTTCCACGCGGGGGACGTCAGCACGCTCGTGGCGACCGACGTCGCCGCCCGCGGCATCCACGTCGACGACGTCGCCGTGGTCGTGCACTTCGATCTGCCGGCCGACCACAAGGACTACCTGCACCGTTCCGGGCGGACCGGTCGCGCCGGTTCCGACGGTGTGGTGCTGTCGTTCGTCGGGCTCGAGGAGGGCAAGGACGTCGCGGCGCTGCAGCGTGGTGCCGGCCTGCCCAACGGCATGCACGACCAGGATCTGGCGTTGTTGACCTCCGACGGCATCCCGGAGCCGACCCGTCCGGTCGGCCCGAGCAACGACCGGCCGGCCTCGCGCGGCAAGAGCCGGGGCGGCAACCAGCGCCGCGGCCGCGGTGCCAGTGGTGGTAGCGGCAAGGCCGCCGCCAACCGTGGTGGTGCCCGGAGCAAGGCCAACGCGGCCGGTGCCAAGGCTCGCTCGGGTGGCGGGGCGAAGTCCGGCGGCAACGGCGGTGGTGGCAACGGCGGGCAGCGCTCGACCAGCAACCGGAGCGGCAACAACACCGGTGGCGGTGCCAAGCGCAGCGGCCAGTCCAACGGCGGCGGTCGCGCCAAGGGCGGCGCACGTCACCCGTCACGTCGCGGCTGAGCCGGTCACGTTCTGGCCGACGGGTTCCCGGTCGTCACCCGGTCGGGCCCCGGCGGGCGCTCGATACCAGAAACGGCTGAGCCCCAATGGAGGTCGGACCCCGGACGCGCGGCGATCAGCTCGCCGCGGCCCGGGGTTCGTCCGTGTCCGGGTAGGTCGTGGCAACGGGGTGTGTCGCCCCCTGGCCGGGCGTCGACCCGGCTTGGCCGTGCGTCACCGCGGCCGCCTGGAGTCCCACCGCGAGCCGCGCCGCGACCGCTGGCAGGACCTCGGCCAGCGGCGCGTCCACGCGGATCGTGGCGAGGTGGTCGGCCCGGCTGACCCCACGCGTGACGATGGCGATCGGCAGGCCGCGTCGGGCCGCGCCGGTCGCGAACCGGTAGCCCGATCCGACCGTCAGCGACGAGCCGAGCACGACCAGCGCCCGGGCACCGTCGAGCAGACCGAACGCCGCACGCACGCGCGACCGCGGCACCTGCTCGCCGAAGTAGACGACATCCGGCTTGAGCAGCCCGCCGCACGCCCGACAGTCGACCACCCGGAAGTCCCGGATGAACTCGTCGTCGAGCGCGAGGTCACCATCGGGCCGCAGACGGTCCTCGTCGGCGGTGAGCGCGGTGCGGAAGCCCGGGTTCACGGCGTCGAGCCGGAGTCCGACCTCCAGTCGCGGTCGTCGCACGCCGCAGCCGAGGCAGACGACCCGGTCCAGGCGTCCGTGCAGGTCGATCGCCTCGCTGCCGGCGGCCTCGTGCAGGCCGTCGACGTTCTGGGTGACGACCCCGTGCAACGCGCCCGCGCGGCCGAGTGCGGCGACGGCGAGGTGGCCCGTGTTCGGACGCGCCGCGGCGAACCGCGGCCAGCCGATGTGGCTACGCGCCCAGTAACGCCGCCGGTCGAGTTCCGAGCCGGTGAAGCGTTGGAAGGTCATCGGGGCGACGTTGCGGGCGACGCCGTCCGGACCGCGGTAGTCCGGGATGCCGGAGTCGGTGGAGATCCCAGCTCCGGAGAGCACCAGGACGTCGCCACGGACGAACAGTTCCGTGAGCGCCGTGACCGGTGAGGTGACCATGGTCGCCGAGGGTACGGCCCCGTGTCACCTGCGGGCAGGTCGACGATGTCGCCCCAGCCGCCGTGGCGTCCCGTGGATTGTCGTGCGGATCGGTCAGGAGCCTGATGTCCGGCCGCGGAGCCGGGTGCGGTCCCCGGCGGGGTGGGTCTCGCGCATGCGCACGGTGACGTCGAGGCCGGACGCGGCGGTGATGAGCGCGACCACGACGATCGCGGTGCGCAGCGTGTAGAGGTCGGCCAGCGTGCCCGCCAGCACCGCACCGACCGCGAACCCGATGTCGCGCCAGAGCCGGTAGACACCGACCGCGGCACCGCGCCAGGCCGGGTGGGCGACGTCCCCGACGGCGGCGATCAGGGTCGGATACGCCATCGCGGTCCCGGCCCCGAACAGCGCGCTGCCGACCGCCCACACCGCGAAGCCGTCGCCGAACGCGATGATCAGCAGTCCGGCAGCTTCGGTGAACTGTCCGCCGGCGATCAGCCACTTGCGGCCCACCCGGTCGGACAGCGCGCCGGTGAACAGCTGCCCGACACCCCACACCCCCGGCGCGATCGCGACCAGCAACCCGACGGTCGACAGCTCCAGCCCGCCGAGAGCGAAGAAGATCGGGAACAGCCCCCAGGCCATGCCCTCGTTGAGGTTGTTGACCAGCCCGGCCTGGCTGGCGGCCGACAGCGACCGGTCGCGCCACGTGCCGAGCGCGAACACCTGCCGGGGCGACATTTCGGCGGCGTGGCCGTCGGGCACGTCGGCGTGGGTCGCCCCGGACGTGGCGCGCGATCGCATCGCGACCTCGTGGGCGACGTGGCCGGCGGTCTCCCGGACGAACACGCTGGACAGGCCGATGCCGAGCGCGGCGAACGCCAGGCCGAGCAGGAACGGTGCGGGACGCAGGCCGGCGATCTGGGCGATCGCGCCGGTCGCCCAGGCGGCCACGGCGACCGCGCCGTAGCCGGCGGCTTCGTTGAACCCCATCGCGGTGCCGCGCTTGGCGGGGCCGACGAGGTCGATCTTCATGATGACGGTCACCGACCACGCCAGCCCCTGGTTCACCCCGAGCAGCACGTTGGCGAACACGATCCAGCCCCAGGACGGAGCCCAGATCAACAGCAGCGGGACGGGGATGGCGAACAGCCAGCCGGCCAGCAGCACCGGCTTGCGCCCGAACCGGTCGGCGAACGTGCCGGCGAAGTAGTTCGTGATCGCCTTCGTGAGCCCGAACGCGGCGATGAAGGTGAGCATCGCGGTGTACGCGGTCAGCCCGAACTCCTGCTCGGCGAGCAGTGGGAGCACGGTGCGTTCCATGCCGACCATGCCGCCGACCAGCGCGTTGACCGCGACCAGGAGCACGAACTGCGGCAGGTTCTGGCGCAGGCCCAGCTGCAGCGGCTTGGGATCCGTGGTGCGGCTCATGCGCCCGTTCCGGTCTCGAGCGCGCCGAGTTCGTCGGGGCCGCCGGCCAGCACGGCGACGTCGTCGTGACCGGCTCGGTGCCGCAGGCTCGCGGCCGACATGGCCCGCTCCCCGTGCCCGCAGTGCACCAGCAACGAGGTGGCGGGGACGCCGTCCGGGCCGGCGGCCAACGCGCCGAGCTCGACGTGAGCCGTACCAGGCACATGCCCGGCGGTGGACTCGCTCGTCTGGCGGAGGTCGACGACTTCCGCGTCGTCGGCGACCGCGCGATCGAACGCCTCCCCCGGATCCACCACGTGGGCGCTGTGGCCCGGGCCTTCGTCCACCAGCGGGATGACGTCCACAGCGACCTCCATCAAATACTCAAGCGTGTGCTTGAACAAAAGCTTGACCGGCGACACCTCCTAAGTCAAACCAACATTTGATTAGTGGCTAGGCTGCTGGTGGACAGGAGGCGACCATGACCAGCGCCACGATCCCGCGCCGGGAGGCCAAGGACGCGCTCTACGACGGGTTCGCGTCCATCGCCAGGGCGCTGGCCTCGGGCCGGCGGGCCGAGATCGTCGACGTGCTCGCCCAGGGCGAACGCACCGTCGAGGCCATCGCCAACGAGATCGACCAGTCCGTGGCCAACACCTCGCACCACCTGCGTGCCCTGGCCCGCGCCGGGCTCGTCGTCACCCGACGCGCCGGCACCCACATCCACTACCGGCTCGCCTCCCCGACGGTCGTCGACGCGTGGATCGCGCTCCGCGACCTCGCCACCGAACACCTCGATGCCATCGACGAGCTCGCCACCGCCTATCTCGGCGACCGCGACGAACTCGACATGATCACCCGTGACGATCTGCTCGCACGCCTCGAGCGCGGCGAGGTGGTCCTCATCGACGTCCGCCCCGAGGCCGAGTACGCCGCCGGCCACATCCCCGGCGCCATCTGCACCCCACCCGACCAGCTCGACACCGCCCTCGACGGCCTCCCCGACCACGGCGACGTCATCGCCTACTGCCGCGGCCCCTACTGCGCCCACGCCGACGACGCCGTACGCACCCTGCAGGCCCGCGGCCGCCGCGCACGGCGACTCGAGGACGGCCTGCCCGAGTGGCGACGCGCCGGTCACACCACCGAACCATGAACCGGCACGCCCGACGGCCGGGCGCAAGGTCAGGCGAGCTCCAACATCACGGCCCGACACGGCGCTCCGTCGGCGTCGCGCAGTTTCAGTGGCAGCACGCTGAGCACGGGATCGGCCCAGTCGACCTGTTCGAGTCCGGTCAGGTTCTCCACGATCGCGATCCCGGCGGGCCGGCTGTATCTGCAATCCGCGACCGCGTTCACCGCCACGTTCATGGGCGACAGCAACCTGTCGCCCGGCTCGGTCGTCGCCGCCGATGCCGGTCGCGTCACCGTCCAGACCCCGTTCGGCGACGTCGAGATGGCCGGTGAGCGGACCGTCGGTGAAGCCGCCACCCTGTCGGTCCGCCCGCAGCACCTGACGGTCGGTGGTGACGGGCCCATCGTGCTCGGGTCCGGACGCGTCGTCGAGGAGCACTTCCTCGGCACCCACCAACGTTGCCGGGTCACGCTCGACGGCCAGCAACTGATCGTCCACGTCCCCGCCCGGCAGCGGGTGCCCGGCGGCGCGGACGTGCAGTTGTCCATGGATCCAGGCGACCTGATCCTGGTCGCCGATCCGCGCGACCACGAACGGCTCGAGCGGGGCACGGTGGAGGCCGTCACGGTCGACTGAGCGTCACCTGGTGCGCGCAGACGTTCGGACGTCGCCATGTCCTGATGCGCTGCTCCGCGGGCGACGTCGGTGCGTCGAGGTACGCGCCGACACGGGCGGGCCTCCCCGGTCGGCTCCGTGCGCGCCCGTTCAGCCCGTCCGACACCAGCGGATGACCGCCCCGCCTTCGTCCCAGGCGAGCGGGGTCACCCGGTAACCGCCGGCTTCCGTCGTCGGCTGGGGCTCGGGTTCCTCGAGGCCGCGTGCGAGCCGGTGCAGCTCGTGGACCAGGGCGGCGGTGGGTCCGTCGGTGTCCGGGTGGGCACCGGCGGCCGCGAGGAAGTCGTCACCGACCGCGACCGGAACGACGGGGAGCTCGGCGGACCGCGTGGCCGCGCGCCAGGTGGCGTTCAGCGCCATCACGGTGCCGTCCCCGGACACCACCGCGATCGGCTCGTCGAAACTGTCGAGCACGCTGGTGGTCAGCGCGTCACGTCGACCGAGCTCCGCGTGGACGGCCATCCGCGCACTGACGTCCTCCACGCCGACGGCGACGCCCAGCACGGAACCGGACGACAGGGACATCGCCCGGACCTCCAGACCGAGCCAGCCGCCGTCGTTCGGGTTGCGCACGTCCAGGCGGTGGGTACGTGAGGTGTCCACGGCCCGGTCGACCACCTCCCGCAGTTCGTGGGCATCGTCCGGCGCGAGCCGATCGAGCAGGCCGCCACCGAGCAGTTCGTCGGGAGTGGCACCCAGCAGGCTCGCCGCACGCGGATTGGCGAACACGCACCGACCGGTGACGTCGAGGTGCACCAGTCCGGTCGGGCCGACACCGGCCTGCCGGCCGAGCTCGCCGCTGAGGTCGCGTTCGACGGCCACGAAGTGCGTGATTCGGCCGGCATCGTCGTGCAGCGGCGTGATCGTGGCGTGGTGTGTGCGCAGCTGCCCGTCCCGGCGGCGGTCGACGAGCTGGCCCTCCCAGACGCGACCGCTGAGCAGCGTGTCCCAGAGCTCGCGGTAGAAGGCCTCGTCCTGCAGGCCGGAGGCCAGGAGCCGGGGCGTCGACCCGATGGCCTCGCGCCGGCTGAACCCGGTCACGCGCACGAACGCGTCGTTGACCGCGACGATGGTGGCGTCACGGTCCGTGATGAACACCACGTCGCCACCGAGGTCCAGGGTGGTGAGGTCGATCAGCGGCGGTGCGGCGGTCGCGACGGCCGGGTCCGACGCATCATCGGTGAACGGTCCCTCGGACGCCATCGTGGCAGTGGACGCGAGCGGTGGCTGGATCACGACAGGGCCTTCGATCGGCATCCCGTGACCGTGCCGGACGGTGTGGCCGATCACCAGGGTCGACCGACCCCGTCCGGCGGGACGTCCGCGCTCAACCGTCCGCGCTCAACCGTCCGCGCTCATCCGACGGCGCGCAGAGGATCGCGCGCCCCACCGGGATCGTGTGCTCCCGCCAGTCCGGGTGCGTGGCCGAGGACGGCGAGCGGCCCGCCCAGCTTGAACAGGTGCCGGGCATCGATCCCGAGGTGCAGCAGCGGCACGAGCCGGGCCGTGGGACCCCAACCGAGGGTGACCGGACCGATCCGTCCCAGCCCCCGGTCACCGAGGTCGATGAGCCGTCCGAGCTCCAGGATGCGGACCCGGTCGGTGGGCTCGTCGCGGGCGAGCGCGACCGCCGTGCGGCCCGCGGCGGCTCCGGCCTGCAGGGCCACCTGGGCAGACATGGCCAGCCGACGGCCGAACACGTCACGGTGGGCGGCGATGTCACCGGCCGCCAGGACCCGCGGGTGGTCGGGGACCTGCCCGTCACCCGCGACGGCGAGCCGTCCGTCCTCGATGGCCGCATCCGGGAGCAGCGCCGCCGGGTCCGCCTGCCACCCACCGGCCCACACCACCAACCCGTCGTCACGGGTGCCGTCGGCGTGGACGACGCCCGCGGCATCGATCGTCGCCACCTCGGCACCGAGTCGGACGTCGACGCCGGCGCGGCGCAGATGGCCCGCGGCCAACCGCGCGAGCGCCGGGGTCTCGCTCGGCAGCAGTCGGTCGGCGGCTTCGACCAGCACGACGTCCAGCTCGTGGCGGGCTCCCGCGACCTCGGCGGCGAGTTGGACCCCGGTCGCGCCACCGCCGACGACGATCAGTCGATCGGCGTCGAGCAGCGCCGCACGCAGCGCCAGCGCGTCGTCGGCGGTGTGCAGCCGTCGGGCGTGGTCCGCCGCACCCGGCACCGGTCCGATGTCGCTGGTCGCTCCGACGGTCACCACCACCGCGTCGTAGCGGATCCGGTCCCCGGCGTCGGTGGTCACGGCACGGGCGTCGACATCGAGGTGGGTGGCCCGGCCGTGCAGCACGTGGACATCCATGAGTTCCGCCAACGGGGCGCGGGCGTCGCCGGCGCGCAACCGCCCGGCGGCGACGCCGGCCAGTCGGGGCAGGAAGCCGTGCAGCCCGTCCGGGTCGATCACCGTGACCGCGGCACCGGCACGCCGTGCCGCGGCGGCGGCGTGTCCGCCCGCGTAGCCGGCCCCGAGGACCACGACGTGGGGTGCGGACGGGTCCTGGTGGTCGCGCACGCGGGTGTCCGATGATCGTCACGGGTCCCCGCGTGGGTGCCCGCGGGACGGGTCAGGAGGTGGGCCGGGGTGTGAGCAGCTGATCGACGGGTGCTCGGTCGTCGGTCAGCACCGCCGCGTCACCGATGAAGTCGTCGAGCGCCGGGCCGTGCAGCAGTTCGTCGTCGCGACCGCGACGACGGTTCGCATCCTCGATCGCCTCCAAGGGTAGGGGGCGGTCGGAGGCCACGAGCACGTAGTTGCCGCCCACGCCGCGGGCGTCGGGACCGAACGAGCCTGCCCGACCGATGATCGCGACGTGCTCGAAGACGGCGGCCAGCGTGGCGAGTTCGGCCCGCAGGAACCGGCGGGGGCCGTAGTCGATGGCGTTGAGTGCGTAGACCCCGTCGTCGGTCATCCGTTCGCGCAGCAGTTCGGTGAACTCCCGCGTCGCGAGGTGCCAGGGCACGGCGACCCCACCGAAGGCGTCGCCGATCACCAGGTCGTGGACCCCGGCCGGCACGTCCCCGATCCGGGTGCGGGCATCCCCGAGCCGCACGTCGATGTCGTCGCGCAGCTCCAGGCCGAGCTCGTCCTGCGCCAGCTCGACCATCAGCGGATCGAGTTCGAGCACCTCGGAGGACGAGCCCGGATGCTCGGCCCGCAGGTAGCGCGGCATCGTGAACCCCGCACCACCGATGTGCAGGGTGGTCAGCGACTCGCCGTCGGGGGCGACGGCGGCGATCACGTCACCGAACCACTGGGTGTAGACGAACTCGAGGTAGGTGGGGTCGTCGAGGTCCACATAGCTGTGGCGCAGGGTGTCGAGCACCAGCGCTCGCCCCGACTCACGGTCCTCGTCCTCCACCACGTAGGCGCAGTAGTAGGCGGACTCCTCCTCGCACGGGTGGGACGCCGCGAACGAGAACGCGCCGGCGGCGAGCACGCCGATCGCGCCACCGACGGTCACCACCCGCTGCCGCTTGAACGCCATCGCCGTGCCGAGCCCGAGCACGATCAGCGCGACCGCGACCACCCGGATCACCGGGCGGGTCGGGAAGGCGGCGACGAGCAGGAAGCCGGTGAGGAAGGTGCCCACGATCGCGCCGGCGGTCGACAGGGCCGACAGCCGTCCGACCACGCGTCCGGTCTCCTCCAGCGACGACAGCTGGATCTTGATGACCGCCGGGGTGACCGCGGACAGGACCATCGCCGGGAAGAAGAACGCCATCGTCGTGAGGATCGTGGTGGTCGCGGGTCCCGCGCCGCGCAGGCTCGCCCCCAGCCCGTCGATGATCGGGATCGACGCGAACGACAGCGCACCGCCGACGATCAGCAACGGTGCGAGCAGCCCGCGCGGTTCGCGGGCGTCGGCGGCCTTGCCCCCGAGCCACGACCCGACCGCGATGCCGGCGAGCACCACCCCGATGATCGCGGTGTAGGTCTCCAGCGTCACCCCGACATAGGGCGCGAGCAGTCGGGCCGCCAGGATCTCGAGCACGAGCACGGCGGCCGACGACAGGAACACCAGAGCGGCGGCGGCGAATCGGGGCATCAGACCGCGCAGCGTACGGCGTGACGGAGCGCCCATCGTCGCCGTCGACCGGTGCGGCACACTGCCCGCGGTGCCGGTGATCCGACGACCCGTCCAGGTGCCGAGGAGGCCCGTGTGCACAGTGTGCTCGATCCACCGTGGCCGGCGCTGCGCACGGTCGCGCTGGCGTTGGAACCGACCGGGATCGTGTGGCGGCTCGGGGGCAGCGCGCTGCAGGCAGCCCTCGGTGTGACCGACGACGTCGGGGATCTCGACATCGCCGTGCCGGCTGACACGTTGGACCTCGTCCGCGACGCGCTGGGTCGCTTCGAGCCACAACTCGTCGACGGCCCACCACCGGACCCCTGGTGCAGCGCCTGGCTGCTGCGTGCCCGCGTCGATGACGTCGAGGTGGAGGTCATCGGCGGCTTCTGCGTGCGCACCCCGGCCGGTCCGGTCGAGGTCCCGCTCGATCTGGGCGGACACGTCGATCTCGAGGAGGTCCGGGCACCGCTGGCGGACCCGGCCGTGTGGTGGTGGATCTACCGCACCTACCGCCCCGAGGCGGCCGCCCGGCTCGAAGCGGTGCTCGATGACGATCGGCGGGCAGCGGTCCTGGACCGGCTCGGCCCCACCGGGGACCGCTGAGCGCCCCGGGCGTGACGTGTCGTCGGCCCGGCACCCTGCATGGGTGGCCGCCAGCGTCTCAGGCGGTGGTGTCGGCCTCGGGTTCAGCAGCCGGCAGGCTGATCAGGATCCGCGTCCCCGGGCCGTCGGTCGGCGGTTCGGTCCAGGCGCGACCGCCGTGCAGCCGGGCGAACTCGGCGACCAGGGCCAGCCCGATCCCCGTCCCGGGTTGCGGGTGGGTGTCGTCGATGCGGTGGAACGGCTCGAAGATGCGTGCCTGCTCATCCGCCGGGATCCCCGGCCCGTGGTCGCGCACCTCGAGCAACATGCCACCGTCGTCCGTCACCTGCATCGTGACCTCGATCGGTCCGTCGGGTGCGTACTTGCGCGCGTTGTCGAGCAGGTTGACCATGATCCGCTGGAGCTGGATCCCGTCTGCACGCAGCGGCAGCCGCGTCGGGGCATCGAAGGTCACCCGGTCGTGCTCCGAGTGCTCGGCGAGCACCCGGCGGACGAGGCTGACGACGTCGTGCTCCCGGGTGGCCAGCTGCAGTGACCCGCGGCTCATCCGGTCGACGTCCAGCAGGTCGTCGAGCAGTCCGGCGAGGCGTTCCGCCTGACCACGCAGTGCGCCATGCAATTCGCCACGGTGCGTGTCGGTGAGGTCGGGGCCGAGCCGGTCGAGTGTCTCGGCCAGTCCCTGGACCACGGTCAGCGGGGTGCGCAGCTCGTGGGAGACGGCACTGAGGAACGAGTTCTTGGCCCGATCCAGGTCACGGAGATCCGCGGCGGCCTGGCGTTGGATCTGTGCGACCTCCTGCTGGCGGATCCGGCTGCGCTCCAGGGCGGCCACGATGTCGCTGAGCACCTCGTCACGCAGCCGATTGGTGGAGGCGTGGGGCGGGTGGTCCTGCAGGGCGCGCGTGATCTTGGCGGCGGCCGCCGCATCGGTCAGCGCCACCTCGTCGTGGATGAAGTCGGTGATCGTGGTGACGATGTCGGGGTCGAAGCTCCAGACGGTGTCGAAGCGCCGGTCGAGTTCGTGGTCATCGGACGGTGGACCGTCGCGTGCGGCCTCGACCTCCGCGCCGATGAGTGCAGCCGAGAACTCGCCGGTCAGCACGATCAGGAACCATTCCTCGGTCAGCGGACTGTCCTCACCGAGTTGGACCTTGAGGATGTCCTCGGCACCCATCGAGTCGACGTTGCCCGCCGCGAACACGGCCACCGAGCGCGCCCGGGGCTCGACCAGGCGCTCGTAGCGGGCGAGGGCCTTGAGCCAGTTCGACGACTGTTGGAATCCGGTGAACACGGCGCCGTCGAGGTCGTGGGCGATGACCGCGTTCTCCAGCACGTGGCTGAGTTCGGTCAGGGTCGCCTTGCTCAGCACCCGCGGACTCGTCGGGACCCGGCCCGTGGCCATGAGGCGACGGAAGACATGCGGACGCGTGACGGCGGACATTGGTCGGGCCCCTCGAGCATCCCCCGTGGCGAGGTCGGACGGATCCGCTGGTGCCCCCCGGCCCACCGGCGCGGAGAACCTACCGCAGGTCCGTGTCGTGCGCGTGTGCTGGGCGCGGGTCGCCGGGGGACCCGAAGGCCAATCGCTAGCCTCGCGGGTCAGCACGCTTCCGGCGGTCGGGAGGTGCCATCGTCGCGTGCCGACCGTCGCTGCACCGCCAGCGCCCCACCACCTGCGCCAGGAGTCCACCGTGGCCGAGTACTGCTACGTCATGAAGGGTCTCACCAAGACCGTCCCCGGCGGCAAGGAGGTCCTGTCCAACATCTGGCTGTCGTTCCTGCCCGGTGTCAAGATCGGGGTCATCGGCCCCAACGGTGCGGGGAAGTCGACGCTGCTCAAGATCATGGCCGGGGTGATCACGGACTTCGAGGGTGAGGCCTGGGCGGCGAAGGGCAACTCGGTCGGGTATCTGCCGCAGGAACCCGAACTGGACCCGACCAAGACCGTGCGGGAGAACGTGCTGGAAGGGCTCGGCGACATCGCCACCCTGGTCCCGCGCTACAACGAGTTGACGGCCAAGCTCTCCGAGCCGCTCGACGACGACGCGATGCAGAAGGTCTACGAGCAGATGGGCGAGGTCCAGGACGCCATCGACGCGGCCGACGCGTGGGACCTCGATCGCACCATCGAGGTGGCGATGGACGCGCTTCGGGTCCCCGACGCCGACGACGTCACCGTGCTCTCCGGTGGGGAGAAACGTCGGGCGGCGTTGTGCCGGCTGCTGCTGTCCAAGCCCGACATCCTGCTGCTCGACGAGCCGACCAACCACCTCGACGCGGAGTCGGTCGCCTGGCTGCAGCGCACCCTGCAGGACTACGCCGGCATGGTCGTGTCCATCACCCACGACCGCTACTTCCTCGACGAGGTGGCGGAGTGGATCCTGGAGATCGACCGGGGCAAGGGCTATCCGTTCGAGGGCAACTACTCCGGCTGGTTGGAGCAGAAGCGCGAACGGCTCCGTCAGGAGGAGCGCGAGGAGTCCGCGCAGCAGCGCCAGCTCGCCGAGGAGGCCGACTGGGTCAAGCAGTCGCCCCAGGGCCGGCGCACCAAGGCCAAGGCGCGCGTGCAGGCCTACGAGACGATGCTCAACCGGGAGCGGCCCAAGCAGGTCACCAAGCCGCAGATCATGATCCCGGACGGCCCTCGGCTCGGGTCCGTCGTGGTCGAGGCCGACGACGTGCTCAAGGGGTTCGGCGACAAGCTGCTCTACGAGGGGCTCACCTTCAGCCTGCCGCCGGGTGGGATCGTCGGCATCATCGGCCCGAACGGGGCCGGCAAGACGACGCTGTTCAACATGATCGTCACCGCCGCGGGCCAGGCCGGGTTGCTCGAGCGCCCGATCGAGCCCGACGAGGGCGAGTTGCGCGTCGGCGACACGGTGCAGCTGTCCTACGTGGATCAGTCCCGGGCAGCACTGGATCCGTCGAACAGTGTGTTCGAGGAGATCACCGGCGGGATGGACTGGGTGCAACTCGGCAAGACCGAGATGGCCTCGCGCGCCTACGTGGCCGCGTTCGGGTTCAAGGGTGGTGAGCAGCAGAAGAACATCGGCTCGTGTTCGGGCGGTGAGCGCAACCGCGTGCACCTGGCCAAGCTGCTGCAGAACGAGGCGAATCTGCTGCTGCTCGACGAGCCGACCAACGACCTCGACGTCGACACGCTGCGTGCGCTCGAGGAGGCCATCCTCGACTTCGCCGGCTGTGCGGTGATCACCAGCCACGACCGGTGGTTCCTGGATCGCGTCGCGACGCACATCCTGGCGTTCGAGGGCGACTCGGAGGTCACCTGGTTCCCGGGCGGTTACTCGGAGTACGAGGAGGACCTCAGGGCCCGCAAGGGCGAGGAGGCGCTGAACCCGACGCGCATCAAGTACCGGCCGCTCACCCGCCGGACGGGCTGAGCCGCCTGGGCACCGGGCCCTGTCGAGGACGTGGAGTGATGATGACCGACGAGATCGATCCTGCCGAGCAGGCCGCCGTGTACGCCAGCGGACGGCTGGTCGACACCGATGCGCACGTCGGTGCGATCGCGTTCGACCCGTCGGACACCGGGCGTGAGCTGGCGGACGGCCGCACCATCAGTGGCTGGAGCATGTTCGTCGGCGAGGAGACCGAGGAGGAACTCGCGGACGCCGAGCGGGTCCGGCTTCCGTCGCTCGCGTGGGTGCTCCGGCGCGACCCCGCCGTGGCCTTCGTGACCAGCGGCCATGACGGCAGCGCCGGCTACTGGACTCGCGGCGACGACCGTCCCGACGGTCTGCCGAACTGGGACCGTGTGCCGGTCGACTGAGGGGCGTGCTCAGGGTGTGTCGGCCCCGGTCTCCCGGGTGAAGCGCAGCAGCGTGTCCGGGCCCGTCAGTGTCAGCGCATCGGCGGCGTCGTCGGCGGTGGTCAGGTCGGCGGTGTCGACGGACGCCAACGCGCTGAGGTAGGCGGACTCGGTCTCCATGAGCTCGAGTGGCTCGCAGGCCATCTCCGTGACCATGAAGCCGGTGTCGATGGCGACGGCACCGTCCGCGACGCTCACGTCACCGCTGTAGGAGTTGCAGGCGGCGGTGCCACTCCAGTCGCGCTCCTCGATGGCCAGCGTCACCCGCGCAGGCTCATCGGCCCCCACGTCGAGCTCGACGTCGCCCTCCGGCCCGGTGCCCTCGGCGAGGACCCACGTGCCGTCGAACGTGTCGGTGGCCCCATCCGGTGCAACGGGTGTCCCACACGCCGTGATGAGCGCTGCGGCGCTCAGCAACGTGCCGATGCGTCTGCGAGCTCGGCTCTGCCCGTTGGCGTCCATGGTGTCCCTCGTTGGTCGGTGAGTCCGGTGGCTGACCCCTCGTCCGGGCTCAGCGCAGCGCGGTCACGGTGACCGTGGCGTTGTAGTCGGGGACCAGCCCGACCGGGTCGCGCCGGCTCGGGTCGAGCAACGGATTGGCCTCCGGGAAGAACATCTGCACGTTGCCCTCGGCGATGGCGGCGAGCTTCACGTGCGCGGTCACCTCGCCGACGTCCGAGGTGACCCGTACCTCGCTGTCCTCGCCGACCCCCAGCCGGGCGGCGTCCGCGGCCGCCAGGAACAGCGCATCACGCCCGCCACCGGTCACCGGATCGCGCTCGCGCCAGACCATCGAGTTGAACTGCTTGCCCCGCCGGGTCGACAGACGGAAGTGCCCCGGCGGCAGGGTCGCCTCCTGCGGCGTGACGCTGACGAAATGCGCCTTGCCGTCGGCCGTCGGGAAGGCCCAGCCGTCACACAGCCGCGTGCCGCCCCACTGCACCTGGTCCCCGGTCTCCCGCAGCGTCTCGATGCCGGCGTAGGCCGGCACGACCCGTGCGATCTCGGCGCGGATCGCCTGCGCGTCGCCACAGCCGAGCAGCCCGGCACGATCCGGGTCGACCCGGCGGGCGAGCTCCAGGTAGATGTCCCACTCCGGGCGGACCTCACCGGGACCGTTGCGGGCACCGCGGGGGCCGGGCACGTGGGGCGAGAAGATGATGCGCCGCTCGGTGGTCGTCTCCGTGCCGCCGCCGGGCTGCTCGTAGCGGGTCATGGCCGGCAGCAGCAGGACCTCGTCACCGTCGACCAGCATCTGGGTCGCGGCGACGATGTCGACGTGCACCCGCAGCCCGACCTGCTCGAGTGACCGTCGGACCTCGGCCGGGTCGGGCAGCGTCTCCAGGAAGTTGCCGCCCGAGGACCACAACACATCGATCTCGCTCCGACCGGCTGCCTCGACGAGTTCCGTCGCGCTGCGCCCCGGGGTGTCCGGCACCTCGAAGCCCCAGGCCTCACCGAGCCGCGCGGCGCTGTCGGCGTCGATCGGCTCACCGCCCGGGAACGAGGTGGCATAGGCGCCCATCTCCGCGCCGCCCTGCACCCCGGAGTGCCCGCGGATCGGCATCAGTCCGGCACCGGGGCGGCCGATGTTGCCCCGCGCCAGGGCCAGGTCGATGATGGCCCGGACGTTGTCGGTGCCGAAGGTGTGCTGGGTGATCCCCATCGACCACACCAGCACGGCGGCCTTCGACGCGCCGTAGAGCTCGGCGAAGCGCTCCACGTCGGCGGTCGAGCTCCCGGCCCACCGGACCAGGTCGTCGAGGTCGTGGCGCTCGAGTTCGGCGCGCAGGTCGTCGAAGCCGTCGGTGTGCGCGTCGATGAAGGCCCGGTCGACCTGACCCCGTTGGACCAGCACCTTGAGCACCCCGAGGATGAACGCGGTGTCACCACCGGTGGCGACCTGGAAGAACTCGTCGGTGATCTTCGTGCCGAACACGGCCGATTCGAGGTTGGACGGGACCCAGTAGTGCTCCATCGCCGGTTCGCGGTAGGGGTTGACCAC
>LFIK01000935.1_pt1 | contig 22581 bp, 18 predicted proteins | sample 643401 | NCBI WGS metagenome assembly LFIK01 (sample SAMN03777447, study PRJNA286221) | soda lake metagenome | biome: soda lake; feature: Kulunda steppe; material: water; isolation source: sample T5-Br brine of Lake Tanatar-5 | place: Russia: Kulunda steppe | collected 2010-07
ATCAAGAACGGAAGTCAAAGAAGTTGAAGAAGCTTTTAAAAAGGGACAAAAAGGCTCATCAGCCATGCCGCATAAAAAAAATCCTATCGCCAGTGAAAATATGACTGGGTGCGCGCGCATCATGCGCGGATATTTATCCATGGCTTTTGAGAATCAAGCGCTTTGGCATGAAAGAGATATTTCTCATTCTTCTGTCGAACGCATCATCTTTGAAGATGCACCAACCCTTTTAGATTACATGCTAAACCGTTATAAAAATGTTATGGACAATTTAGTGATTCATGAAGATAATATGCTGAAAAATATTGAGCTGACTCATGGTGTGGTTTATGCACAACAAGTAATGCATGCTTTAATTGACCAAGGCAAAACAAGAGATGAAGCCTATAGCATCATTCAACCCTTAGCCATCAAAGCGTATGATCAAGCCTTGAACTTTAAAGAAATTGTACAAGAAGAAAAATTACTTGACGCTAAGACTTTTAAAAGAGTATTTGATTTAAATCATTTCTTAAAAGAAATTGATACGATTTTTAACCGAGTTGGACTATAAAAAATAAGACAGTTGAGTTTCAGCTGTCTTATTTTTTCACTTTATTATAGGTAATATCTTTAATTTTAGTCGCAACCAAATCAACCGCTATATCATGTTTATGATCATTCGGAATGATCACATCAGCGTATCTTTTGGTCGGTTTGATATGTTTATGATACATCGGTTTGACGGTTTTTAAGTATTGATTAATCACGCTATTCATCGTACGGCCTCGATCTTCTATATCGCGTTTTAGCCTTCTTATAAAACGCGTATCATCATCGAGTTCCACAAAAATATTCATATGTGATAAAGCTCTAATTTTAGCACTTTGTAAGATTAGAATCCCTTCCACAATGATGATGGGTTTAGGGTATATGGTTTCGCTTTTTTCACTTCTTGTATTATGGATAAAATCATATACTGGTTTTTCAATGGTTTGATTATTCATCAATGCCATCAAGTGCTCATACAGTAAATCATTATCTAAAGAATCGGGGTGGTCATAATTAATATTTTTACGTTCGCTTTCGCTTAAATGATCTTGATTATGATAATAATCATCATGGTTAATAATAATAACATCGTCTTTTGAAGTATGTTTTAAAATTTCTTGAACAACAGTAGATTTTCCAGATGCGGACCCACCAGAAACTAAATATAATAATGGTTTCAAACAATCACCCTTTCCTAAGTTCATTCAAATTATACAATAGTGTTAACATTTTAAACAGTATTTTCAAGAAAAAAGCGGACAAACTTTAAATTTGTCCGCTTCTTAATTATTCTATAACTACATCATCAAATCCTTCTTCAAAGTCATTATCAAACGTATGCATCGCAAAACCGATTAAGTATTCAAGTTTTTCAAACATATCTACATTCTCGATGTAGTCTAACGATGCTAAGAATTCAGCGCGATCTTGTGGGGGCGTATCTTCGAAGTGAATCATTTCTAACGTAGTTAAGCTTATTTCACCGTCTTTAAATACAGCTTCACTTGAAGTAATATACACGAAGTCGAAAATCATTTCATCTGCTTCAATCGTTACTTCACTTAATTCTGGATCAATAATTGGAAGGCCAAAATTCACGAAATGATTTTCTTGGATTTCAGCGACAGTGTGCGTTCCCTCAGGGACTGAGAACATTTCTAAGGTTTCAGCATACCTATACGTTTCACCAAGCATCATTAATTTGAAAAATTCTTCCCCTAAATCAAGTAAATTTCTCGCATCACTTGGAACACTAATGGCTGATGCATCCTGTAAAGACATCGTAACTTGCATGCTTTCATTTGGATCAGAAGGAATCATATCCATCACATTAAACATCATACTCATTGAATCATTATGATAAGGTTCAAAAGAAACCACCAAATCAAATGGGTCTATAAAATCAATCATCGCCATCAATTGTTGATATTCTTCAGTTTCTTTAAACGCCTCAAAATCTTCTGGCATTTCTTCATCCATATCTAACATATTGGCAATATAAAACATATCTTCTAACACATCATTGGCTAAAGCTTTAATAGATTCTGGATGTAAGGTCATGATGGTATTCACCATGGTTTCATCATGAACTTCAACGTCTAACTCCATACCGTCTAATGCTTCAAAATATTCAAGATCAAAATATTTCTCAAACCGTGACAATTCATTCGCAACATTTCTTAATACTGCTTCATCCATATCAAGTTCTTTTGCTAACATTTCATATAAGTCATCTTCATCGAAATCCGCATCTTCTTTTGGTAAGACAAGGACAATATATTCATCGATATCAAATATCTCAGAAAAATCAACATCATCTTCGCTCATAAGTTCTAACATATCACTCACTTCGAAGTAAACTTCATAAGTCATTTGCGTCTCATTTATATAAAGTTCCAGATCAACGGCTTCATGGTCGTCTTCAAACGAAAACGTTAAATGCATTAAATCAGAACCGCCCGTTTCTAAAGCCGCAATGCTCATGCTTAGCGTGCCACTTTCGTACGATTCTTCCCATTCGTTAAACGTCGTAAAATCTAGCGTCATACTCATGCGCTGCCCAACCATACTGTCCATTTCATTCATCAATGAAGAAAGATGCGCTAAATCATTATCAAAAGCCTCATACACATCTTGAGCCGCTTGTGCTTCATCACTTAAAGGCGCATCATTATCCCCGTTATCATCTGGATCGCCATTATCCCCGTTATCATCTGGATCGCCATTATCTCCGTTATCATCTGAATCGCCATTGTCATCAGGATCGCCATTGTCTTCGGGGTCAATGGCTTCATAGACCGCTTCTAATACTAAATCATTTTCTGGCGTAAATGTATACGTACTCTCTTCACTAAATGTTTCATCGCTCGCAACATCTACCCACTCAACAAAGACGTGATCATCTGTATCAAAAGCAGAAATGGTCACTTCTTCTCCTTCATCTACTGTATCACTTGGTTCTATACTCATTTGCGCATTATCAAGCTCACTCGTTAAACTTACCGTATATGAGCCCTCATCACAGGCTGCCAAACTAAACATACCAACTAGTAAAACCACTAAACTAATTCCTTTTTTTAACACTCTAAACACTCCTTTAAAATTAAAATATTCCAAACAGTATTCATTCACATGAAGTCTCTTTGGAATTCTTTATGAGCATTTATATTTTTATACTACCATGTTTATATGACATTTTCAAAAGGTATGTATATAAAAAAAGCGCTCGCGCGCTTTATGGTGATTTAATCAAATTTCCTGATTCATCATACGTTGAGATAATGGCTTTAATATCTCCCTCTTCAAACATTCTTACATCTTTTAAAACACCATGGGCATAATATCTTATGCTTACGCCATGATAAAGATCTTTTTTACACATTGTTTTTTCTATCAGTTTTCCTTGTGGATTGTACCATTGCCACTTCCCTTCTTTCAACCCATCAACAAACAACCCACTTGATGCTTTAATGCCATTATCATGATAAAACGTCCAAATCCCATGCTTTTTACCATCCAACGTTTGGCCTTCAACTGAGATGCGTTGATTCGCAAAATGCTCTAGATATTTATTGAGTCCTTTTTTTAAAATATTTTCCATATTATCCCTCTTCGCGTGTGTATTTATATATTAATATATCATAAAGATACCATGAAACCATTAATTTAACATAAAATTTTTAAACAAAACACTATTTTCAATCCTTCATTTTGTTATAATGAAGGTAAGGAGTGTGATTTTATGAACAAAATCATTCAAACATCATTATACGCAAATGCTTCAAGTTTAGGGTTGAATTGGATATACAATATCCCTTATCTAGAACGTCTTAGTAAAAGTGAAGATGTTTTATTTCAAGCAGTTGACCCTGCGAAATATAAAAGAGCGCGTAAAGCGGTTATGGCGTATCCAAATGCTAAGGTAGGCGATGTTTCCCTTCAAGGAGACATTTTAAAGTGGCTTTATAAAGCTTTAGAAGAAAACCCTGAACTTTCTAAAGAAGATTATGAAAAACTTATTTATAACCACATCAAACCAGGTGGAGAGTATGAAGGCTGGATAGAAAAATATGGAAAAAAACTGGTCTTTAATGAAACCATTAAAGAATTAGAATTAGATCACAAACCCCTTGAACAAAATGATGATCAAATGGTTGGGTTGATTCCCTATTATGCATGCAAAGCCTTAAATCTACCGAATGAAAAAGCATTTGAACTTACACAAGCATTCAGTAATGAAGATGACTATAAAGCATTTTTTGAAGTCTTTGACAAACTTATAGAAGATTTAAAAGAAAAATCCTTTAAAGACGCTTTAAATAACTCTCTAAATTATATTCCTAAACATTATGGCTTCAAACTCAATATGGCGTTAAATGTAGAACATCCAAAAGATTTATTAAAAATCGTATCCAATGCGTGTTCAATCACCTACGCTATACCACTCGTTTACACCATTTTATATCATACGAGTTCTTTAAATGAAGCGCTAAAGTTAAATACGGTTTTAGGCGGTGCGAGCAGTGATCGAGCAACCCTTATTGGATTCTTATACAGTTTTAAAACCCCCCCTAGCGACGATGCGTTAAAGATTTTAAATCTATAAAAACGATGCACTTTTCAATCTTGAAAAGTGCATCGTTTTATTGTTCAATGTACTTAATATGCGGGTACTTTTTCCCTTTATATGGATACTTTTTTAAATGGCCGAGCACATTTACAAACGACTTTATATCGTGATGGGCGTGCATCGTCTCTAAGAGTTCATAAGTTGCTAAGGCATCATCTAATGCACGGTGTGTATTTTGAACACTAATATCATACATTGCTACCGCATGATCTAACTTATGAGGGTAGGGATGTTTGTCTCTATACACCGTTAACATATCGAGTACATCACATTGATCTAAGAAGGTGGTATCTTTTCCAAAATGATTAAATAGTCCCCTTAAAAAAGAAACATCAAACGGTAAATTGTAAGCCACCAACAAAGGCTTCTCCGCAATTAAACTCTCAACAATGTCTAAAAGTTCACTGTATTCAATGCCATTGGCGATCATTTCATCGGTGATATTGGTGATATTTTTAATGGTTTCATTTAATGGTTCTTTGATATTAACAACAACATTAATGGTTTCATCTTTTTTAAACACTTGACCTTCTTTTCTTAAAACAACTGCCCCAAATTCTATAATTTTATCTTGATTAGGATTTAAGCCACTTGTTTCAACGTCAAAAATTACAATTGATTCATGATCAGAAAACTCCATAATAATCCCCTTTCTACTTTGCGTGTATTATACCTTAAAAGTTGATCGTTGAATACCGTAAATTTAAAGCGTGTCCATATACGCTTTCATACGGTTTAACCCATCAATTAATTGTTCTTTAGAACACGCTAAATTCAAACGAATAAACCTATCACCATTGCCGCCGAATTTATGACCATCTGCTACTACAACCCCTTGTTCTTTCGCAAGGTTTTTCATAAACGTTTTACTGTCTAACAACGTAAAATCAATCTGTACCCAGGCTAAATACGTTCCTTCTAACGGCACGACATAACTTGTTTCAAAGTGCGTTTCCATAAACGTTTTAAGCGTATTATAATTGGATAAAATATGAGCATTTTGTGCATCCACCCAGTAGCCACATGATTTGTAAGCTGCCATGATCGCTTGTTGAGCTAAATTGTTGGGCCCCATCATATGTAGTGCGGCGTATGATTTTTTTAACTGTGTTCGTAATGTGTTATTTTTAACAATAATATGCGCACTATGCAGCCCAGCGATATTAAAGGTTTTACTTCCCGCCCCGATAATGATGATTTTTTCATAGTCATTAAAATAGTGTCCTAGGGAATGAAACACATGCCCGTCCATGATAACGTCACTATGTATTTCATCGCTAGCGATTAAGACATTATATTGTTTTGCCAGCGCAACCAACTTACTTAATTCATCCCTTCTCCATACTCTACCAACAGGATTATGAGGATTGGTTAAAATCATGATTTTAACGCCTTCTTTAAATTGCTTTTCCAGCAACTCAAAATCCATTGTGTAAACACCATCTTTATAAATGAGAGGGTTTGCCACAACGTCTCTATCATTGTCTTTAATCATTGGTTCAAACACATGATAAACAGGGGTTTGAATCATGATTTTATCGCCTTTTGTTGAAAATGTTTTAATGGTTATCGATAAAGCACTTAAAACTTTGGGCACTGGTAAAATCCAATGGTTTTTAACCTCAAGATTATAGCGCGTTAAAAACCAATTTTTATGAATATCTATATAATCACTACTTGGCTTGGCATATCCAAACGCCCCATGATCTACTCGCTTTAATAAAGCATCTTTGATTTCTTGAGCGACTTCGTAATCAGAATCGGCGACTGAAAAAACCAAATAATCATCACGGTCCACCAACGCTTTGCCCATGTTCCATTTAATTGAATCACTATTCTTTCTATCTAACGTCTTAAAATAATTCACCAAAAACCCTCCAAAAATATCATATTATGTATTAAATCGTTGGCATAACATCTTCTTCATACTTAAAGTAAATATCAGACTCTAAAAACTTAACATAACGTTTTCTTCTTTGTCTAATATCATGGGATACAAAGAAAAAGATCGAAAAGGCCTCCCAAAGAAGCACCCACCCACCAACGAATAATCCTTGAACAAATAATTGTAAGATAATATCCGCTTGTTCACTTTCAAATAAAATAGATACGACTAAAAACATAATGGAAAAAACAATATAACTAAGCATACGTCTTAAATTCCTTTTAAGCGTACGGTCCGCTCTGAAAATCGCCATTCTAAAATTGTTTTTCACCGCTTCGCCAGACACTTCTTCTTTTTCAAGATCATGGTTATCTTTTTCTACGTAAAAACAAAACTCTATTGATTCTTCCATAGAAATTTCATACCCACTTTCCTCAATAAAACGAATCAAGTCAGGATCCATTTCTCTATGAACCGCTGGAGATGCATCCCAGCCACGAAACATCGCATCATAATCATCCAAACGAATCTCTACTTTAATCGCATTGGTCTCTTGATTTCTTTTATAGACATATTGCATCGTATCTTCATATTTTCTTTTAAACATATTGCCACCTCTTTTTTACATTTACTTTTTCCTAAAATTTAACGTTTCTTCATTAAGCGGGCAAACTTCTTGCGTCGGTTTCAAAGGATAGGTAATATGACGCAGTGTAAGCACCATTAATAAAACCGTCACAATCAACGTAAACGCTTCAGCCAAAACAAATGCACTCCATGTGCCTCTAAGCCCAAACCATTGTGCCATTAAAATAACCGCAGGAACAATGATGATAAACCCTCTTAAAAGCACAACACTTAACCCGAATTTCGGTTTTTCTATTGCGGCGAAAAAGGCTGCGTATAATATATTAAAAGCCGCAAATATGAGCCCTATAAAATAAATCCTTAACCCTGTTTCACTAATGGACTGCAAGGCTTGGTCATTTTCTGGGTTAAATATTGAAACAATTTGGCTGTTGAAAATATAAATGCCACCATATATTAACAAACCAATGATGAATAATGTATAAAACCCATACGTTAAATAGCGTTTTAATAAATAATAATTGCCCAATGAATAAGCGTTTGTTATTAACGGTTGAATCCCTTGAGCAACCCCGTTATATACAGCAATCACAACAATCGCTAAATTCGCAATGACTCCAAACGCCGCAACCGCAACGGTTCCGCTTAAAATCAACAAAATACGGTTAAAAAGTACCATTACCACACCATAAGAAAAATCAACGATAAATGTCGAAAGGCCTAAGACAATAATAACCCACCACATTTTATAAAAGCCTTTTACGCTTCCAAAATGAAAACTGTTTTGCTTTCTCACCATGTAGCTAGACATATATAAAAGGGATAGACTTGCCCCTAACGTTGTCGCAAAAGCGGCACCAAACATGCCCCACGATAAAACGAACAAAAAGACATAATCTAAAAGCGTATTGGTTAGTGAACTTACGAGCATACCACCCATCGCTGTTGCGGGTGAACCATCATTTCTAATAAACGCTATCATAATGTTATTCAATATATAGATTGGCGAAAAGGTTAAAATAACGCGCACATAAACAGCCGTCATTCGAAACGCTTCACCATCACCTCTTGCGCCCAAAAAACGCGCAACATCCTCATAAAAAAAGACACCCATGATAAAGTAAATAAAACTTAAGAACCCTGCAAGTAAAATCGTTGCGGTGAAAACATGATTCGCAAGCTTTTGTTTTTTTTGCGAATGAAACACGGTATATTTAATCGCGCCACCAATGCCAATCATTAACCCAGTACTGTGGGTAAGGCCATAAATGGGGATTGCTAAATTTAAAGCGGCTAATCCACTAGGTCCTAAACGTTGGGCGATAAAAATCGTATCAATTAAGATATAAAAAGAGATCGATAACATACCAAGCACATTTAATGACATATATCTTAAAAATAGTTTGAGTGGATGCCCTTGCATATAATCGTCTCCTAACAAGAAAATTATACCATAAATCAATAAAAAACCCTTAATCTTTACAGGAAAGATTAAGGGTTAATTTAAAGTTTATAGCTTATCCATGATGTCTAAGAATTGTTCAATCGGTTGATTTCCTGTTAATTCGTGTTCATCGTTGATCACAATTTTAGGAACCCCTGATACATTGTATTTTTGAGACAATTCACCAAATGTTTGCGCTTCAATCATTTCGCCTTCAACATTATCATTAAGCATTGCGATGCGGTGAGCATTTTGTACAGCCCCTGGGCAATGTGGACAGCTTAATGTTATAAAAACTTTGATGTTCACTTTGTTTTTGATATTTTTAATCCGTTCCATCACTGACGCATCAAAACTAGGGGTAATGCCTGACATATCAATCAACGCACTTAAAAATGAATTGATTTCATGACCCGCTGGAATTCCGTTGAATTTAACGCCTGTATATTCACCTTCGCTATTTAAAACAACGAAACTTGGGGTTAATGTAATTCCATATTCGTTTGCCAAATCACTATCTTTGTTTAAATCTTTTTCACTATATTCAACCTTATCGCTCAATTTCGCAACTTCACCTAAAAGTTCACGAGATTCTTTACACGTTTGACAAGGTCCATCCTCTTGGGTGAATAAAACCATTGTTACAGAATTTTTCATAGGCTTTAAAAATTCTTTAATTTGTTGCTTTACTTCATCATTTAATAAATTAGACATTATTTATTCTCCTTATAATTTGAATTTAAATATTGACTCGCTGCAAGGGCAGCTTTTGCCCCTTCGGCAACGGAAATAATAATTTGTTTGTGCGGCTGAGCGGTTAAATCCCCAGCAGCATATAACCCTTTAATAGATGTCATTTGTGATTCATCGACTATAATCTCCCCAGCATCATTGGTTTTAACTAAGTCTTTAATGAACTCATTTTTAGGGACATTCCCTATTTCTATTAACAACCCTTCAGCATCGAGTTGTTTAATTTCTCCAGATTCTTTTTCTAAATATTCAACCCCGGTCACATGATCGTCTCCAAGCACTTTAAGCAATTGGCTTTCTAGATGCACTTCTAAATTTTCTATCGCGTTCAATTTATCTAAAAGCACTTTATCAGCTCGCCACTGTGAACGATGGACAACGGTAATCTTCCTTGCATAAGGCACTAAATCTAAAACGCCTTCAGCTGCTGAGTTTCCACCGCCAGCAACAATGACATGCTTATCTTTAAAAAACGGTGCATCACATGTCGCGCAGTAAGTAACCCCTTTATTAGATAACGCATTTTCCCCAGGGATATCCAATTTCTTAGGCGCACCCCCTGTTGCAACAATCAACGTTTTCGTTGTCAGTAGCTTACCATCTGTAAGGGTTAAAGTAAAATCAGGAGCGTTTTGACTTACCGATTTCACTTTGACGCCTTTTAATATAGGGACATCAAGTTTGTTCACATGGTCTAAAAATGATTGGCTTAAGTCTGGGCCTTTAACCAAAGAAAACCCTAAGTAATTATCAATATCAGTGGTGTTGTGAAGCTGTCCCCCTATTTCATCGGTGATTATTCCCACTTTTAACCCTTTACGTTTAGCGTATAAAGCAGCGTTTAATCCAGCAGGGCCACCGCCAACAACGAGCGCATCCCATTTTTCTTGACCATCAAATTCTGATGTATTGGTTTTTTCGACATTAAAATCAAACATAATAATCCTCCTGCATTAGTTCCCTTTTAAAATCAATTCAATCGCTTCCCTAAATTCGTCACGATCAATCGGTTTGTCTTCTTTTTGTTCAATTGATTGTAAAAGGTTCTCAGTCGTCAAACGTCCTATCGTTTTATCAATGCTAGAACGAATGGCTTTTAATTGAGTTAACAGATCCAAACATGCAGTGTCGTTTTCCATCATCTTTAAAACACCCTGCATTTGTCCTTGTGCACGTTTAACTCTGTTTTTAAGGGATGCATCACACTCCATAGTTTTTCTCCTTTGCATTGATTTGTTTACCAACCATATTATACCTATAAGGGTATTGGTTTTCAACCGATATGCTTAAGCACTATAAAACGTCTAAATTAAAAGGAAAACACTGTATAAAAAGTGTTTTCCTTGTAAAGTTTTTCTAAAAATTAGTTTTTATTCAAACATCCCTTTTTGAATCACTTGTTTGGCTTTTAACATTACGTTGCCTTTCATAAAGACATCCGTAATATTGAGGGCTTGATCTAAAAGAATTAAGTCTGCATCAAACCGTTTTTTTATTTCCCCTTTGTGTTTTAAGTGATAAAACTTGGCGACGTTTTTACTGATCGGAAGAAGCATCGTTTCAAGTGGAATCTGACATTCATTAACGCCTTGTTTTAACGTATTGATCAGTGCTTCAACACTGCCAACTCCCATTTTTATAAAGTTCTTTTCTTCATCAAACTTAGGCAATGACCCTCCCCCATCAGAAGAGATTGTAATACGGTTAAAATCTATGCCTTCGTCAATCGCTTGTTTAAACACGCGATGCGCATTTAAAGGATTATTTTCATCAAAATAAGCCGTTAAATCAATGACACCACCATAAGTTTTAATATAATCAAAGCCTTCTTTGACTAATGCTTCGTTTCTATTCATGTGGGTTGGAATAATCTTTTGAACCGGATACTCTGTTTCGCTCGCTAAACGCTTTAATAAATCAATTTTTTCTTTTCCACTTCCAACATGAACATTCATCACCCCACCTTTAGAAGAAAGCAGTCCACCAACATGCACACTCGATAATATCTTTTTAAGTTCAACTAGGGTTGGAGACGCACTTCGGTGATCAGAAATCGCAATTTCTCCTGCGCCAATAATTTCTTCTATCAAAAGCATATCATCTTCTAAGGAATCTAATAACGTTTTAAGCGGCACTTGATAAGACCCGCTTAATGCATAAACACTCAACCCTTCCCCTTTAAGCGCTTTGGCTTTGGTGATTAATTCTTTCATTGACCGTGTAAACCCATCGGTCCCTAGTAACCCTATAGCGGTCGTAATGCCTCCTTTAACAAACATTTCTAAGGTTAATGGTGGCACTTTGGATTGATATCCTGCCTCGCCCCCACCCCCCGTAATATGGATATGGTTATCAATTAAACCAGGAATCATCATTTTATTTGAACCATCGATCACATCTAGGTGAGGACTCGGGTCAATATGATCGTTTATCGCTATGATTTTTTCGTCAAACAACACATCTTTTTTACCGATATAAGATGGGGTATAGACTTTCACATTTTTGATTAATTTCATACTTACACACTCACATTACCCTTTATATTTATGGAACCAATTGGTCATTTCACTCAATCTTTTCATTCTCGCTTGTGGTTTTCCACTTCTAGAAAGTTCATGGTTTTCGCCTTTGATCCATACAAGTTTGGTATCAAGTCCATTCACTTTTAAAATGGCATAAAGTTGTTGCGCTTGTTCCATAGGACAACGATGATCTTTATCGGAATGAATGAATAAAAGTGGCGTCTTCATATTCATCGCATATTTGATTGGCGATTGGTCGTATAGTTTTTCCATATCTTTTATCGGATGGCCATCGGTTTGATCTTTTGCAAAGAAATACCCAATGTCGCTTGTGCCATAAAAACTGAACCAATTTGAAATACTTCTTTGCGTAACTGCGGCTTTAAAACGGTCCGTATGACCAACAATCCAGTTCGTCATAAAGCCACCATATGACCCTCCAGTCACAAACATATTGTCTTGATCGACATTGGGAATTTCTTTTAACGCTTGGTCCGTGAAATCCATTAAATCTTCATAATCAATCGTTCCATATTTTCCTCTAATATCCGCAAAATCATTCCCTTTTCCATCCGATCCGCGAGGGTTGGCGAAAATAACAATGTACCCTTCACTCGCCCAATGTTGCATCTCATGGTAATAGACTTTGCCATACACTGTTTTTGGACCGCCGTGGATATCTAAAATGAGTGGATAGGGTTTAGATTTATCATAGTCTTTAGGGAGTAATGCATACCCTTTTACTTCATGGGTTGCTTTTTTTACGACAATTTCTTTAGGTTTAGCAACGTATTTTTTCGCAAGGACACTACTGTTTAACCGCGTAAGCATCGTCAATTCATTTTGGGTATAATCAAAATCATAAAGTTCTTGCAAGCGCTGATTTTTCATTCCAATTAATAAGGCTTTATCGTTATGAAGACAAAGTCCATCCATTGAGCCTTCCATTGTAAAAACCGTTTTAAGGGTTCCATCAAGACTTAAACGTCTCAGTTCACTATGATCATCGATGGTCGTAGTGAAGTAGTAGGTATCATCTTTAATAAAATCAAGCGCTGAGGCTAATAATTTCGCATCACTCCCCACGCGGTTTCCAAGTGACTCTGAGTGCGTAGCTAAGTGATTAAGTTGGTTATCTTTTAAAACGTAAAAATCAGGATTTTCATTCATTCCAAAACGGTCCATTGTTTTCGCTGCTAAAACAATATTTCCACTTAAATCAATGATTTTTTCGATGTTATAATCGGTCTTATCATAAACAATTTTATGCGTACTTGACGCAATATCATACGCATAAATTTTAGACGTAAACTGCATCACGTTTTGATCTTTATCGCCGGTATAATAAATGGTTGAATGGTCATGACTTAACGTAAAGGTTTTTATATCAAAGGTTTTTGATACAACAGGCGATAAAGACGCATCGCTTATCTTATAAATAAAAAGTTGTTTATGCTTATCCGTTTTAAAATCAATGCCATTAAAATAATAAGGTAACTCATCAATATCCTCATAAGAAGCATCGCGTTTTTTAGTTTTTAAATACTCTTTTTTCTCTTCATCATTGGCTTCATAAAGCGTGTGATCTTTTGGGGTAAGACTTGCTGATAGTAAAATGTGGTCTTCATCAATCATTTTTTCCATGGACGCTGAAAAATCTAAATCAAAAGCTTTCTCTAAAGATTTAGCGGTTAAATGGTAACGATAAAAAGAATGGGTCGACTTATCTTTTACCGCTTTTTCTTCTGCTTTATTTTTTTGATAGTTGATCAACAATGTGTCGTTGTTTTCAAAAATAAACGCATTATTTTTTCCGAGTTTCTTAAGTTTTTTTACCCCTTCATGATCTTTTAGATAAAGCGTGTGATGATATTCGTTTTTCTCATGATGCGCATGAGAAACAATAAATGCTGCTTTGGTTTCATCGGGGGACGCTTTTAAATTGCCTAAATATCGAAAGTTTAAAAATAAGTCTTGGGAAATCTTTTCCATCTAATCATCCTTTTATTCAAATTAATTATAGTTTATCATTAAATCGTATATCAAACACACCGAATAGTGTCATAACACTAAAAAGCCGCTAAAAATAGCGGCTAAGCAGTTATTTTTCTTTTGATTTCTCTACGATGCTTTCTATTAAGTGATCAGGCACTTCTTGATATCTTAAAAATTGTCTGGAAAATGACCCGCTGCCTTGCGTTAACGCTTTTAAATCGATGGTATAGCGTTTAATCTCAGCATCAGGCACTTCAGCACTAACTTTTTGTTTCCCGTTATTAAGGGGTTCCATTCCTAAAACGGTCCCTCTTCTTTTGGTAATATCACTCATGATGTCTCCAACATAATCATCTTTGGTCATGATGTCTATTTGAGAGAGTGGTTCTAATAGAACAGGATTGGCCTTTTCATACGCCTTTTTAAATGAAAGTGCGGCGGCTTGTTTGAATGACACTTCGTTGGAATCAACGGCATGATAAGCCCCATCAAATAAAGTCGCTTTAATCCCAATCACAGGATAGCCTGCTAAGGGTCCTTTTTGCATGACTTCATACAATCCTTTTTCAACGGCTGGAAAATAGTTCTTAGGCACTGACCCACCATGAATCTTTTCATTAAATTCCAAGGTTTCTTCTTTATCCTCTAGGGGCTCAAACCGCATATTGACAACCCCAAATTGACCCGATCCACCAGATTGTTTTTTATGTCTACCTTCAGCTTCGACTTTCTTTCTAATGGTTTCGCGGTAAGCAATTTTTTGATCTAAAAGTTCAACTTCAACATTATATAAATCTTCCATTTTCGCTAAAATAAACTTAATATGAGTCATCCCTTGCCCCCCAATTAATAATTGAGCTGTTTCTGCATTTCTTTCTACGACGAAAGAAGGGTCTTCTAAGTTAAGTTTTTGAAGCACAGAAGAAATTTTATCTTCATCTCTTTTATGAACGGGTCTTACCGCAACATACATCGTAGGTTGTGGAGTGTTGGGCCCTTTAAAAATAATTGGATGTTTAGGATCACACAGGGTAAAGCCTGTCATTAACCCATCAATTTTACTAACAATCCCTATATCTCCAGGACCAATATAATCGGTAGGAATTTGTTCTTTTCCACGTATATAGGCAACGTTTCCAATTTTTACGGTCTTTTTAATATTTGGAATATAGACTTCGCTGTTGCCTTTTAATTGACCTGAATACACTTTGATAATATTCACTGACCCAATAAAAGGATCCACCGTCGTTTTAAATACATAGCCTGAAAAAGGCACGTCTTTAGTGGTTTCTCTGCTTTCTACTTCCTTTGTTTCAGGATTTTTGCCTTCCATTGGTTCTAAATCCATTGGAGACGGCATAAAGTGTGAAATCATTTCCATGATGGTCCGTGTTCCGATATCTTTAAGGGCTGAACCAATCACGACAGGTTTTAAATCTCCGTTGATGACCCCTTGTCTTAAGCCATTTCTAATTTCATCTTGCGTTAATTCTTCACCCGCAAAGTGCTTATCTAATAATGCTTCGCTCGTTTCAGCGACGGATTCAACAATTGTTTCTCTTAATTCAGAAACCGTATCTTCTAATTCTGATGGTATAGCTTCAATTTGCGTTTTCGACCCATCAAACACACGGGCTTTCATATCTACCAAATCAACATAGCCTTTAAAATCATCTGCTTCCCCAATGGGCCATAAAAACGGCACAACTTGGTAGCCGATTATTTCTTTTAAGCTGTTAATAATTTTAGGGAAATCAATATTTTCTTTATCCATTTTATTAATAAAAATAATCGTTGGAATATTTTTCTCATTTAAATCCGTTAACACTTCTTCGGTTCCAATATCCAACCCTTTGGTTCCATCAATGGTTAAGATTGCCCCTTTCACAACGCTTAAAGACTGATAAAGTTCACTCGTGAATTCTCGGTTTCCTGGGGTATCTAAAAACACATACATATACCCATCATACTCAACAGGAATAACCGAAGTCGAAAGAGAATTTAAACGTTTCTTCTCTTCTTCTAAATAATCTGAAGTCGTATTTTTTTCTTCTACAGATCCTTTCGTTTTTTTCTCACCACTAATATGAAGCAATGATTCCATAAATGTCGTCTTGCCGCTCCCTAGATGTCCTGTTACCGCAATAGTACGTAGTTTCTCAACATCATATCCTTTCATTAAAACACCCCTTGTTGGATTTATATAAGTGATTATTAATTAACATATTCATTATAACAAAATTACCCGTAATAAAAAAAGCGCTTTCAGAAAATTAATGGTAAAATAAAAACATTCCGAAATAAAAGGAATGTTTAAAGTCTTCTAAGTAACCAAATGAGTAAAACCGCACCACCGAGTGCAATTAAAAAGCTTTCTATACTAAATTCACTAACCGAACCTATTCCAAATAAAGACGCAATAAACCCGCCTAAAAACGCTCCAAGCAAGCCAACAATCACATTTCGAATCAGGCCTCTGCGTTTTGTTTTCATTATAAGACTTGCAACCCAACCAACTAAGGCCCCAAATATAATCCATAAAAATATATTCATATCGTCCTCCAATTTCGTGATATATTAATTATAACATACCAACCCATTGTTTTGATATTTTTTAAAGGAGAATACGATGAAAATTTTGGTTATTCCTGATTCATTTAAAGGCACCTTAAAAGCCAGTCATTTAGCATCCATCATTAAAGAAACGTTATTAAAAATCAATTCCTCCTTAGCGATTGATACAATCCCTTTAAGCGATGGAGGGGACGGCATGTTAGATGCTTTAAAAGCGTTAAAAAAAACTACCCTCCATTCATTAAACGTACGGGGGGCGAACCTGCAAATAAAAAAAGCCAGTTATATTAAAAAAGGCAATCAAGCATTCATCGAGATGGCGCAAGCATCCGGGTTAGATACCATCAATTTAGAAAAAGAAAATGCCATGAACACCTCAACATTGGGGGTTGGCGATATCGTGAAACATGCCTATAATTCAGGCGCAAGACATTTTGTGATAGGCCTTGGTGGGAGTGCGACCAATGATGGTGGGATTGGGTTTTTACATGCTTTAGGCTACCGTTTTTTAGATTATGAACAACAGGATTTAGCCCCTGTGGGAAAAAACTTAATCCACATAGATTCAATCGATGCATCAAATGCAGTTTCTTTAAAAGATGCGACGTTCACTTTAATGACCGATGTCAATAATCCTTTATTAGGTGAGAAAGGTGCCACTTATGTGTTTGGTCCCCAAAAAGGATTAAGTAAAGACGAAATCCTTTATTTAGAACGTGGACTTAATCATTATGCTACATTACTAGGGAATGTAAAAGGAAAAGATTTTACATCTTTTAAGGGAAGTGGCGCTGCTGGAGGGTTTGCGATATCTGTGAATGCTTTTTTAAACACTACATTGCGTTCAGGCATTTCATATATATTTGATTTATTGAATATTGAATCTGCTATTAAACACGCTGATATCATCATTAGTGGAGAAGGTAAGTTTGATCAACAAACCGCTTATAATAAAGCACCATTTGAAGTGATTAAACACGCAAAAAAATATGGTAAATTTATAATTATTTTAGCGGGGATTGTAGAGACTGATTTTCCGCAATTAAAAATAGATATTATAAGGGCTATTCATCCAAAAAATACAGCCTTAAACGATATGCTTAATCCATGTATAACCAAAGAAAACCTTATTCAAACCGTGAATGATTTAGCCCCATATTTCAAAAAAAAGCCTTAAAATAGGCTTTTTTTATGTTTCAATAATCTTCGCAAATTGGACGGCGAGTCTTAAGAGATTGTCCTTATCATGCAACCCATTTATAAAGCGTTTAGGAATATTAGAAAGTCCTACTTGTGCACCAATCAATGCGCCGGTTAAAAGGGCTCTCACTTGATTTTGTCCCCCACCATTAATCGCGTGTAATACACCGCTTTCAAAATCGTTTTTAAAACGGGCGGCTAAGTAATAAACAGAAGGCAACATATGATAAATGGCGCAAGGCATTCCATAAACAATGCTCACTTTCCACGCCGGTTCAATTTGAATGTCAGAATCGTTTGCAGAAGAAGCCATATAAGCAGGCGATAAAAGAGCATCAGGCGAAGCAAATAGTCCTTCATCTTTAGATGCCGCATGCCTTTTATTAGGCACTTCTAAACCAGTCGTTGTAACCGCAAAGAAGGGCAACGTCTTATCATGAACTTTTGCCATCATTTTATCACTAATTGTTTCATCCAATGCATGTCCATTGATTAAAAAAGCCAACACAACATTATACGCAACACTTAAAGACCCTGTCACATTATCTTTTTGCGTTAATTCAGTATTTTTCGCAATATGCTTTGAAAGGGTTGTTAAATCATTATGATAAAAAAGACCCAAAGGAATATTTCTTTCTAACGATTCTGTCGTATCGGATAAACTTGCGACGTCTTTCCAATCTTTTTTTAAGATATGTCTTTCATAGTAAATATGACGCATTACTTGAGAGGTATAGCCGCCTTTTCCACCCATAGGCGTCCCATCAAGATGAGGAAAAACTTCCTCTTCAATCATCTTTTTAAACGCTTCTTCATTGTAGCCTTTTTGATTTACCATCAATTCTGCTATTTTTTGGATAAGCCATCCTTGTTGGGAAAGTTCTCCTTTTTTAAGCCCTTCATGATATCGACCTTTTTTTGGGACCTTATAATCATCAATCCACGGTCCATAATCGTTACGCAGTTTCTTTAAATCATAATACCAATGGGGACCTACCCCTAAGGCTTCTCCTATAAAAGCCCCCATTAAAGCACCTTTAATGCGATCTGATTTTTCCATATTAACCCTCCTTGATATCCTTATTATAAATTATAAGAGCATATTTAGGTAACATATACATTTTTGATACAGTTTTATAGGTTGCTATGATATAATTCATATATCAAATCACCATTTAAGGGAGGTGCAACTCATGACAAATATAGCGATTATTTTACTAAGTTTTTTAATTGGCTCAATTCCTAGTGCCTATATTTTTACACGCATGATCAACAAACAAGACATTAGAACCGTTGGGACTGGAAACGTCGGGACAATGAATACGCTTCGCTATGTTGGGTTCAAACCTGGGCTCTATACTTTTATAGCTGATTTGTTAAAAGGGATAAGCATCGTTTTGATCGCTAAGATTTCTCCGAGTGATTCCCTTCCAATTTTTGCGCTTTTAGCCGGGATTTTAGGGCATAACCATAGTCCTTTCATCGGGTTTAAAGGAGGCAAAGGATTTGCGACACTGATGGGTGGATTGATTCTTATCTCTCCAATTACTTTAGGCTCTCTTTTATTGATTGCGACGGTTTTATTAAAGTTTACCGATAATCCAAGAAACGCTCAAGGTTACGCTATTTTAATGTTTCCTTTTGTCTTTTTAATTCACGGATTTGGCATTGCCTATATTATTGCAGGAACTTTCATTGCATTGATCATATTTAATAAACATATTCCCCACATATTCCCTTCAAGGGAACATCCTACAATGAATTAAAAGGCGCCCATTTAGGCGCCTTTTTTAGTCTCTTAATATCTTCCTTATTGCACGCATTTCTTTGTTCGCATCTTTATACCAATTTGGTCCGAAAATACGATACACATTAAAGCCTCTGGCCTTTAAATATTTTTCTTGATGGTAAAAAATATCTCGCGCATCTTCTAAATGCTTGGTTTGATCAATATCACAAATGATCGCTAGAGCATAATCTGATTCATCTTGATTTTTTAACGCAAAATCAATTTTATATTTTCCAATGCCAATATTTTGTTTCACATCAATGGTTTCTTTTTCTAAACGCTTTAAAATCGCGTTTTGGAGACTTTCGTTATAGCCTTCACTGCCTATCATTTTTGAATCTGAGAGCGTTTCTAATACTTTTGAAGCATTGGCCGTATCATTATTTGATATGTAGTAACAATATTGTAAGTATTGTTTTAACTTTTTAGGGCCTTCTCCTTTTAAATCTTCAACTCTAAACGCTTCAGGATGGAATGAAGTGACAATATAAATTTTTTGTTTGGCTCTTGAGATGGCAACGTTTAAGCGGTTTTGACCCCCCTCGTTATTGAGCCACCCAAACTGACGTAAAAAGCGGCCATCTTGATTTTTAGCATAAGCGGTTGTGAAAATGATGATATCGCGCTCATCCCCTTGAACATTTTCAATGTTTTTAATGAATAAGGATTTATCTTCCCCATCTTCAAAGCGCTGCATCTCTTTTTGGATGGCTTTTGAAGTTTTGTTTTGTTTAAAGATTTCTTCGTCTAATAAATCTTCGACTAAGTTTCTTTGAGCTGTATTAAATGTGATGACTCCGATGGTATCAAATGCTTGTTTATCTCTAATTGAGCGTTTGATTAACGCAATCACTTTTTTAGCTTCGGCTAGATTTTTTCTATTTTCCCAAACCCCATCGTCACAAATAAAATATTCTATTGGTGGTTTTTTAGGCGTAATCTTGTTTGGTGAAACTATCAGTTTGCCTTCATAAAATGCATAGTTTGAAAAACTAATTAACTCTTCATACTTAGACCGATAATGATAATTCAGGACGGCTTCATGATATTTATACCGCGCCAAATCGAGTAAGCTTTGGGCATCAAGTGTTACATCTATCTCATCATCGTCTTCTAGTAATTCATCATCCACCGCTAAACGTCCTTGGCCTAAAGATGAAGGTCTAAGCTGTTTGGTATCACCTGCAATCACGACTTTTTTGGCTCTAAAAATCGTAGGAATCGCCTTTTCTACAAACATCTGGGAAGCCTCATCAAAGATAACCAGATCAAACATTGCATAATTCAAAGGAATGATTTCTGAAATGACTTCAGGAGTCATCATCCAAACTTTCACGTTTGAGAATAATTCAAGTTGAAATTCTGAGATAAACTTAGAAACACTCCGTTTTCTGCTGGATTCGATGCGTTGTTTAATATCCATAATACGTTTAGAATTAGAAAAATTGAGCGCATCTTCATAAAGCTTCATTGAAAAGCTTTCTTGAGACAGGGTTTGTTTTTCACTGATTAAATGATGCAGTTTTTCCATATGACGTTTATAGTTATTAATATCATAGACTTTATCTTGATTGTTCGCTTCAAATGATTCAATGTACCCTGTATAAACAGAAGCAATAATGTCGTGATGATAAGCATCAATGTCATTGAACTGGGTAAAAGGCGCTTCATACATTAATAAATTAATATACGTTAATTCATCACTTGTCAAATTTCTTAGTTGATAATTTGCTCTTTCAAAACTATGATATTTATCTTTGATTAAACGATAAAATGTATCATCTTGAACCAGAAGTTTGATGAACGTTTTGATATGTTTTTGTTTTTTGAAGAAAAAAGGAATCATCGATGCGTGGGTTTTAATGTAGTGTCTCAATTTCATTTTTCTTCTTAACGGCAAGCTACTTTTATACGTTTCTTTAAATTCATCGAGTGTTTTATAAAATTTGGTGCGTTTTATTTTTTCACTTCTCGTTAAGGAAATGTTCATGTGATGGATGATTGGATAATGTTCTAAAGCCGCTTTAAATGTTAAAATAGCACGCAATTTTTTCCGTTCCTTAAATTTTTCTTCAAGTTCACCAAGCATTTTAAAAGAAAGCGGTTGAAACGCATTTTTAAAGATTTCATAAATGGTAAGCGGCATCAATGTTTCATTGATTTGGCGAGATTGTAAGTACCGCTCATAAATTTTATATAATGGAACGTCGACGGTTTCACTCTTGTAAAACGTTTGATATAAATCTCTAAGTTTATCTAACGTATTTTCTATTTTAGCGTTCAATGTTTCTGGGTCGTTATTTTTACTTCTCGTGGGAGCTGGGGGATCAATTAATCCATTTAATTGTCCGTAAAAGGCCGTTTTATCATGCGCATCATCCATAAACAAAGCAAATCTTGATGCATAATTCAAGCGGGTTTTGATGACATCAAGGGCGACTTTTTTCTCAGAAACTACTAACACATTTTCACCCTTATTCACTTGATTGGCGATCAAAGAAGTAATGGTTTGACTTTTCCCTGTTCCTGGTGGTCCCCAAATGGCTAGTTTGTCATGAAAATCTACTAAATTTAAGACTTTTTCTTGAGAATAGTTTAAATCATTAATATACGTTAAGGAGGATTCTTTAGGGGAGATATCTTTAGAAATATCAAAGTCAATCTGTTTGGAATAGTCATAGGGTTTATAAGGATCATCAAGGAGGCCTTCTAAAAGATCATTATACGTTTTATTATTTAATATGGCGGTAATATCTTCTTGAACTTTAGAAGAGTATATTTTAAACCGCCCTAAAACAATATGGTGTTTGAGTTCTAGTTTTCCTTTTCTCATCCATTTAAAATCGGCTTTAACGGTGTTTTCGTATGGTTCAAAATTTCCATGAAATTTTTGATACGAAATTTTTATATGATTTTTCTCATAAAACGGCAATAATACTTTTTCTACCGCTAAGAAATTTAATGTGTCACTTTCAGGTTCATCTTTAATGGTATCAAAGTGATTAAATTTATTATTCGCAAGCAATAAATCGCGGTTAATAACCACATCTTTTTCTTTGTTAAAAGATAAGTAAAAATCATATCCTTTTCTTTCTAAAATCACTGGGAAAAACATTAAAGGCGCTTTGACCTCAAAGCCTTCACCTTGTAACCTTCCTTTTACAAAAGGAT
>LFIK01000937.1_pt1 | contig 22577 bp, 21 predicted proteins | sample 643401 | NCBI WGS metagenome assembly LFIK01 (sample SAMN03777447, study PRJNA286221) | soda lake metagenome | biome: soda lake; feature: Kulunda steppe; material: water; isolation source: sample T5-Br brine of Lake Tanatar-5 | place: Russia: Kulunda steppe | collected 2010-07
AAACAGGAACAGCAACGGTATGTAAGTTCGTATGTATCTTTGAAACTGTGAAACTTGCTTCTGACCAGGGAAAATGCAGTCTCAGACGATCTGCCGGTCAGCCGAGGCCATCCTATAGGGGGCACCCTGCGCCGGTCACAGCGGCTCTCAGCCGCTCTGGGAGGCTTCTAGGAAAAGGTCGCTGAGGGCGGCCAACGTCAACTCCCGCAACGTCCAACGCCCGCCGGCGGCCAGCGCATCGTGCTGCCAGGCCCGCAACTGGCGGCGTGTGGAGGGCGCAACCCGCCAACAGACATGCCGCTGGGGGAGAGGCTCCTCATCCCACACCCCCACCTCCCCCAGCACCGCAGCCCGGTGCGCCTCCGGGCGGGCAGCGAACCGGGCAACCGCCCCATCCACCACCTGCCGGATCTGCTGATCCCCCTGCACCGCGCGTGCCGCCACCCAATCGACCAGCACCTGGGGGAGGACCACAGACAGCTGCGCCGAGCCCACCTCCGGCTGCACGCCCACCTCCAACGCCACCAGCCGGACCCGGGCCCGGAGCCGGTCAGACACCTCCATCACACCCTCGATGCAGCGATGCAGCAGTTCCCCGTAGAACACTACCACCCTTCCGACCCGCGCACCAGGCGCATACATCCCACGCTTGGAGTGCGGGAGGCGCACAGCACACGGCGGGGCTGGGGGAGGGGTTGACGGTGACCGGCAGCCGATACGGGACCCGCTATGCGAACCGCGACGTTGCAGCACACCGGCACGCTCACCCCACACCTGACGACCCTGCCTCGAGATGGGCGCCACGTCGTGCTCGTCGGTGACGTCCCCGTCCCCGTCGACCCGGACGAAACCGACCCGGCTAGCAGCGAACAGGTCCGTCGCACACCGGCTCGGCAGCTGACCACCGCCCGTCCCGGCAGCTGGCACCAGCACCCGTGTCTCCACAGCCACGTGGGGGAGGAGGGCAGTGCAGACCAGCTGCTGCTGCTCAACGCCCAGATCTGCAGTGTCGAAGGGCCGATGGTGACGGTGGCGGCAAGCTCCCAGGCGCTGGCCGACACCGGCGGGCACGCCGCACTCGTCACCGCCAGCCCCGGCACACTCATCGCCGTAGAGCTCGCCCACACACCCCCGCAACATGTCGAGGTGCTCGTCGGCGCCGGATTCGTCACCCTCCGGCACACCACGCCGTGACGTTCGTCCACCGCACAGTCGGCGGTCTACTTGAAGGTTAGGTCGAGGGTTCTGCGAGGACGTTCCCGGGGCAGTCCGGCAGGATGTGCGACCCGTGCACGAACCGGGGGCGGCGGCGTCAGCAGGTGTGGGGAACCCGGGCGAGGACCGCGTCGAGATGGCGGAACGCCAACTCCCGTGTGACCGCCACGTCGCTGGCTGTGTAGGCAGACAGCTCCGCGGTGGTCAGCTCCGCCATCCGCGTGTAATCGACCGACGCAGGTTCCTCCCCCAACTCCCGGGCAGACAGCTGCTTGAGACGCACCGCACTGTCCGTCTCGTCACGGTAGGCCTGGAGCAGGTCGACATGGTCACAGCCGGCCCACCGTAGCTCATACCCGCCGGCATGACCCTCCATCGGCGGATGGTCGTGGCTGAGGGGACGGTAGCCAGAGACCCCACCGTGGCCGGCGGCAGCGGTGGAGAACCACAGCTCGGTGAGCGGGTCGATCCCGTTCGCCGCCGCCCGGTCAAGGGTGAGGGGGATGTCGAAGAACGAACCGTTGAAGGTGACCAGCAGCGGCGGAAGCGGGCGGGCGGGCGGCAGGTAGCTGGCCGCGCGGCCCACCTCCATCGCCGACCGTCGCAACACCTGCGCCTCGTTGCCACATCCGACCGTGGTCACCCCCAGCTGCAACAGACGGCGGTGCTCCCCGCCGGTCAGGGGCGTGTCGGCGACCACGAAACTGACGGTGCCCGACCCGCTGGCGATGCCGCGCGACAGCAGCCGTGTCCGGGAACCGACCAGCCCGTCGAACCCCTCGCCGGTGTCGGTCTCGTCATCGAAGGCGATCAGGTCCGAGAAGCCGGCGGCATACAGCTGCTCGAGCTCGCCGGTGGAGGGCAGGTAGGGGCGGCGCACCGACCCGGAGAACCGGGGTCGGCCAGGTCCAGCTGCGGGGGCTGGCGCGTCGAACGGCACGTCGGTCGCCACGGTCATGGCAGCTCGCCCACCCGGGTGAGGGCGAACCCGGCGTCCGGGTCGAGGCGCCACACCGGCAGCCTCTTCCCCACCGCGTCCTCCACGCACCGGAACGTGCCCCCGGACCGGCTGCCATCCCACACCGCCAAGACCAGATCGGCCGCATCGTTCATCGCCGCGTTCCGTGCGTGCATCTTCCACGCCGCATACCCGCCAGGAGACACCACCGTCTGGGAGGCTGCTTGGGTGAGTAGTTGCCGGTATCGCTGCTGGGCGGTGGAAGTCCAGCGGTCCTCCTGCCCGTCGAACGGGATGAAGGCGTGCACCGCACGGCCAGTATCCAGGGCGGCAACGGTTGCGACCGTGTCGACACCGAGGGCCATGCCGGAGTTGATAGACGCGACATCGAACCGTTCGAACGCCGCCAATAGCGCGTTGCGGAGCGCACCCCATATCGGGGCCCGCAAACTGTAGTCACCACCCAACCGGGCTGGACGGTGACCGGTGATCGTTGCCCGCATCTTCCACCTTCCTTGCCAGTAGCATCCCGCCGGATTTCACGGTGGGGCAGGAACGGCTGCCGCCACTGTCACCGGCGGCAACCTCACCATCCGGATCAGTCACCACCGGGCAGGTCGGTCAGTGAGCAGAGCGCCGCACCCTCCACCATCCCCCAGGGGGAGACGGCAACAGACGCGGTCGTGGGGCGGAGGGCGTCACAAACGGCCAGCAGCAGCGCGGCGGCCGGTGCCACCGCACCCCAGGAGTCAGCTACCGCTGCCCGCTGGGATGGTGACCAGGCGAGCAGCTGCGCCTGGATGGCCCGGACATCGTCGAGGTCGACGAGCCGGGGGAGGAGCTCGGCGGCAGGCCAGGGCCGTAGCTGCGCACGGATGTAGCGCACCACCCCAGCGGCCCGGCCTGTCGCGGACAGGCACGCGCCCCGCACCGCCGGGTGGGCCCGGTGCAGGCCGGCAAGCTGGAGAGCGACGAGTTTGCGGACCTGCTCGAGACGCGCCTGCCAGGAGGTCGCACCCTCCGTCAACTGCTCGACGCCCACTGGGATCCGCCCGACAGCGGCAACCTCCCCGTCGGAGCGGAACACCACCCGCACGTGGGTGAGGTCGATGTCGACGATCAACTCCTGGGGACAGTGGCGTGCCAGCGGCCCGGTCGCGGCCCCAACACCTGCAGCCAGCCACCCCGCCTGCCGCATGGTGTCGGCAGGCACCACCTCCAGGCCGTGGGCGGCGATCAGCGAGCGCAACGCCGCCGGATCCTGGCGCCACACCCGCCCGGCTGCCACCACCTGCGGCGCCCGATCAGGGGCGGCGTCGGCGGCGGTCGACAGTAGCTGGGCGAGCGCCACAGACGCCCGTTCGAACGCAGCGGCGGGCAGACGGGAGTTGCGGGCCATCACCGCATCAAGGCGCAACAGGTGCGAGTCGGAGGTGACGATCACCGGCGGCCCACCGGCGGTCAGCGTTCCGGCAACCGCCAGCTCGAACGCACGGCTTCCCAACAGCAACGTCGCAGCTCGCGGTAGCACAGCACCTCCCAGACGGCGGGAACCGTCCACCTGTGCCGCCGAGATGCCGGGACGTGGCTGGTTGCCACACCAGCCGCCGGCCACACTACTGGAAGGGACGTGGGAGACTGTTGTGCACCGAACCCGCTGTGCTGCTGCACTGGCCGCTGTCGCCGCCCTCGGCTGCAGCGCCGAACCCGCACCCCAGCTGCCCCCGCCGCCAGGGGTGGCGGAACCTGACAGCAGCTCTCAGCCCGACGAACGACGCGCAGAGCAGGAGGGGGAGGGCACGTCCGACGTGTCCCAGGTCGCCGGACCTGCCGCACCCCTGACCGGTGTGCCGATCGGTGAGGGCCGCCAGCAGGAACTGGCGGCCACCCCGCTGGTCGCGGTGAAGGTCGAGAACCAGCTCAGCTCCTTCCCCCAGCACGGCACCGGAGATGCCGACCTGATCGTCGAACACCTCGTCGAAGGCGGGCACACCCGGCTGACTGCACTGTTCCACACCACCCAGCCCGAACAGGTCGGACCCGTGCGTTCTGCACGTCTGATCGACGCAGACCTGCTCGCCCCGCTCGACGGTGGGGTGTTGGCGCACACCGGGGGCCGCATCGACGTGCTCGGCGCACTGGCAACCACCGGAGTGGGGTCACTGCAGCACGGCCAGACACCGGGGATGTTTCGCAGCACCTACCGGACCCCACCTGACAACGTGTTCGCCGACCTGGCCGAACTCGGCAGCCACGCCGAGCATCCCTACCGCCCCACCAGTCACCTCTTCCACTACAGCGACACCCCACCGGCCGGTGGGCAAACGGTGTCCGGACGGGTGGAAGTGGCGATGTCACCCGTCTCCCGCAGCACCTGGCGGTGGGAACCACGTCTGGAAGGCTGGCTGAAAACACTGAACGGAGAGCCGCACAACAGCGTCGGCGCCCAACCCCTCGCCCCCGCGAACGTCATCGTCCTCGACGTCGAAGCTGACGTCGGCGACGCCCGTGACACGGCAGGTAACCCCACCACCCGCTATGACCTCACCGGCACCGGTACTGCCACCCTCTACCGCGACGGGAAGTCCTACCCCGCCCGCTGGCGCAAAGACGCCCCCGTCGCCCCGCTCAGGCTCGAAAGCCCTGACGGTGCCAGCCTCCTGCTCGCACCCGGACCCAGCTACCTCCAGCTTCGACCCCGGTAGCCGGATCGCCACTGCCCACCGGACCGCCTGCCCGACAGTGGAGGGGAGAAGGAGTGAGAGATGCGCACCACCCCAACCACCGGCGGCGTCCTGGTATGTGATGGCAACAGCCTCGCCTACCGCGCCTACTTCGCCCTCGTCCGGCAGCAGCTACACGGCCCGTGGGTCACCCACGGGGTTATCCAGATGCTGGCAACCGCGTGGGACGTGCACGGACCGTTCGACGCGGTCGTGTTCACCTTCGACAGCCCCACCAACCACCGCAAAACCCGCTGGCCCGAATACAAGGCGAACCGCGAGGAACGCGATCCCGAGCTCTACCGGCAGATCGACCAGCTCCGCACCCTGCTGGACACCGGCGGGATCCCCACCGTGTCCTGTGACGGGTGGGAAGCAGACGACCTGATCGCCACCGCCGCCACCCAAGCCACCGAACACCGCCACGTCTGGATCCTCACCAGTGACCGGGACCTGCTCGCCTGCGCCGGCACCCACACCACCGTGCTGCGTATCTCCAGCTCCATCCGCGACACCACCGCGTTCACCCCCCAGCAGCTGGCTGCCACCTACGGGGTGGAACCCCGCCAGTATCGCGACTTCGCCGCGCTGCGCGGAGACCCGTCCGACGGACTGGAAGGGGTGCGCGGCATCGGGGAGAAAACGGCAGCGAAACTGCTCGCCCGGTTCGGCGACGGGGAACAGCTCTATGCCAACCTCGACCAGCTCACCCCCACCCAGCGGCGCAACCTCCAGGACGGGGAGTCCGCGTTCCGACGGAACGTCGAACTGATGACCTTCAATACCGACCTGGACGTACCTCTCGGCGAGCTGACCGACGCCGGCATCGACCGTGATCAGCTCACAGCCACCCTAGATGAGGCCGGCCTCTCCCATGCGGCCGCCCGGCTCCGCACCCAGATCATCAGCCGCGAACTGGTCGAGCTGCCACCACCACCTGACGAGCCGCCACCGCCCGACGGTAGCGACAACCAGCCGCCAGCCCCGCCGCCTCCGCCGGCTACCGGAAGCCACATCGCCGGCACCCCACCAACCCAACACCAGCTGTTCCCCTAGGAGCGTGGGTCAACAACCTCGCGGTTACCGACCCACGCTCCCAGCCCCGATATGCCCGGTCCACTCCAACCGTCAGACAGCGAGCAAAACATCCGAACCGCACACCGCCGCCCCAGTCATCCGCGGCGTCGTTCTCCACTCCGGAGAGGTCGAACCCTTCCCGACACGCTCACACAGAAAGAGGGGCAGCTGCGGCAGGCTGTGCCCGCAACGCCCCTCGTCGAGGCCCCCCCCGAGCCCGGCGACCCCTCTTGCTCTCCGGACACACCGACGCCAACACCGACGCCACCATCGGCGTACCCAACCTCCGGCCGACCCACCGACGCGACCGCCCCAGCGCCCCGAAAACAACGCGAACAGCCGCCCACAACACCCGAAACCGGTCGGCGGCCCACCCGCCCCTCCCCAACACGACCCCGCGAGAGCTGGCGGCGTCCCCCACCACACGGACCAGACCCCGCCACCGACGACCCACAAGAGTGCGCAGAGGGGATAGTTGCCCGGTCGCCAGCCCACCCCGACAGTGGGACACCACCCGGAGGTGCCGTGCCACCCGACCCGCCCACACTCACCAGCCAGCTCACCGACCACCTCAACCAGCTGGCCCACCCCGACGTGCGCTGGGAACACCTCGCCACCACCTACCGGCTCACCATCCCGCTCCACCGCAGCGCCATCACCACCGCCGACAGCGACACCTCCGACCTGCTCACCGCAGCCGCCGCCGCACACCAAGACGCCCACACCCGGCTCACCGCCGCCGACCCCGGCGACACCCGCCTCCACAACCGGTATGCCGCACAGCTCCTCGCCGCACACCGCCACCCCGGCTGGATCACCTACCAGGAGGCCACCCGCCACCCCCACCCCACACTCGTGCCCACCGACACAACCCTCGACCTGCTCCCCACCTGGCAAGCCTGGATCGAAGCGCGCACCGCCGGGCAGGACGCCACCGCCGCCTACGAAGCCGCCGCCCACGCCACCACCAGCCCCACCCTCCCCACCGACACCGTCGCCGACACCACACTCCTCCACATCGCCCGCTGGGAAGGCGACCTTGCCGCACTCCGCGCCGCCTACCTCACCACCGCCGACACCAGCCCCACCCTCATCATCCACCGCTGGCGCACCCTCCCACTCACACACCACCCCCTCCTCGCCGCCGCCATCGGCCGCACCGGCATCCACGACCACCGCGGAACCGCACTCCTCCCCGTCAACACCCTCATCGGACGCTGGGTGCTCCGCAACCCCGACCTCCACCCGCTGGTGCGCCTCGTCGAACACAGCCACCCCGCCGACATCGCCACCCAACTCGACGTTCCCGGTACCGATACCACCCTCGACCAGCTCTGGGCGGAACAGACCGCCCAGATCCGTGCCGATAAGGACGTCGCCACCCTCCACACCTGACTGCCCCACCACACCCGTGCACCACCATCGGGCCCCAAAAGGAGCCCCGATGCCCGCAGCCCCAGCCCCCAACCGCGCCGCGATCTCCCACGCCCGCCAACTCATCGCCCAAGCCGACCCCGAAGCAGACACCCGCGGCAGCGACCACCAGGACGGCACCGTAGTAGGAACGACCACCACACCGGTGCGCCGCCCCAACGGCCAGCGCTACCACCCCCGGCAACTCGGCGCCCTCAGCGACATCGACCTGCTCCGAGACGCCCGCACCCGCAACATCTACCCGCTGCTGTCGGGCCCACCCGGAGGCGGGAAGACCGCCCTGGTCGAAGCGGCCTACGGCGACGAAGTCATCACCGTCAACTGCGACGCCGACACCGAAGTCGCCGACCTGATCGGCGCCTATGTCCCCACCACCACCCCCGGCGACTACCGGTGGGTGGACGGACCCGTCCTCCGTGCCGCCAAAGACGGCAAAGTGCTGTTCCTCGATGACGTCACCGTCGCCCCCGCCGGCGTCCTCGCCAAGATGTATCCCCTGATGGACGGACGTGGGACCATCACCGTCACCCAACACCGAAACGAACAGGTCGTCGCCGCAGACGGCTTCTTCGTCGTCGCCGCCCACAACCCCGGCCTGCTCGGTACCCACCTGTCCGAAGCGCTCGCCAGCCGGTTCCTCCTCCACATCACCATCCGCACCGACCTGACCCTTGCCCGCCAACTTGGCGTGAACCGCGCACTGCTCCGCGTCGCCGAACGGCTCCAAACCAGCCGAGACGCAGGCGCGCTCACCTGGGCGCCAGAAATGCGGGAACTGCTCGCCTTCCAACAGCTCGAAGAGGCCTACGGCACCGAACTTGCCGCAGCGAACCTGATCGGACAGGCACCCGAACCAGACCGCGACCTGGTCACCGACGAAGTCCAGGCCGCATTCCCCGGCGCCACCCCACTCGAACTGCACCACAGCGCCGCCGGGGTCCACCGATGAGCGTTGCCGCCACCACCGCAGCCGTGCACACCAGCGCCCGCGACCGGCAACTTCAAGCCATACTCGCCGCCCGCACCGCCCGGATCGTCACCGGCTCCGCACTCACCGCCGGCTGGCGGGCACTGTCAGCGGCCTACACCGACCTGGCCGAACACTACACCGGCAGGCTCGACCTGCGGGTCACCATCGCCCCACACGCAGCCGGCTACAGCGACCCTGGCAACCAGCATCCCATCCCCGGCAGATACCTGCCCGCAACCCGCCAACTCGACCTTGATGGGGCACTGCTAACCGACTGGCCGGCGGCCAGCTTCGAACCCGACCAGCTCAACCTGGACGACCCGGCCACCACCGCCCGCATCGCCACCCTCCACGGCGTGTTCTGCCACGAACTCGGCCACGCCGAATACAGCCGCTGGCGCTGGCCAGAGGACCTACCCGCCCCCGACCTCGCCCAGACCGTCGCACTGCTCGAAGAGATCCGGATGGAACGACGCATCGCCCAACAGCGCCCCCACCAAACCCCCTGGCTCCGAGCCGCCGCCCGAACACTGCTGTGTGACGCCGACCAGGTTGGCGACAGCCTCTACGGCCTCGCCCACGCCGCCACCCTCACCCTCGGCCGGGTCGCAGCAGGCACCCTCCAACCCGAAGACGTCGAACCGGTCCTCACCCTCGTCGAAACCCGGTTCGACAACCACCACATCGACCGTCTCGCCACCCTCTGGGAACACACCTTCGCCTGCGACGACAAGGACTACCAGACCCTCGCAGCGGTCGCCGAACAGTTCCACGACCTGTTCGCCGACAACGACCGCGACACCCGCCCATCCGACAGCAGCAACAGCAGTGGCGACGAGGAGGCGGTAGCAGACGCGCTTGCAACCAGCCTCACCACCGCCGCAGCCGCAGCCAACACCGCCATCGAAACGGGCGAACACCCCCCGGGCACCCTCGTAGACCTCCCCGACCTACTCCGACCGGCACCGGCCCGCACGACAGAAGCCGACAACGGGGGAGAACCAGACAGCCAGCCGGCACCCAACCCGGCAGACTATCCCCCACCAGCCCGGGCGCGGCTCCAAACCGACGCCGAACATGTCTTCCCCCGCACCAGCCCCGCCGGCGGAGCGGCCAACGGCCGCCCACCCGCACACACGCGGCGTCGGCCGCGCACCGACGAACACATCCTCCGCCGCCAGGTCGCCGCCGAACTGCACCGTGCCCGCTGGCGAGACCGGGTGGCGACCACCGTCGCCGACACCCTCCCACCAGGCCGGCTGCGGGTGAGAGCTGCCCTCCAGCACGACGCCCAGCTCCGTGCGGGACACCACCCCACCGCCCAACCATGGCAGCGCACCCGACGGCGCACCGTCGAACAGCCCCGCATCCGTCTCGCCACCCTCCTCGACGTGTCTGGATCGATGCGGAAAGCCGCAGCCGACCTGTCGTCAGCCGCCTGGGTGCTCGCCAACGCCGTCCACGACGCAGGAGGCAGCTGCGCCACCGCCGCGTTCGGCGACACCGTCACTGCCGTCACCGCCCCCGGCCAGCCACCCCGCAACGTCGCAGAACTGGACACGTTCGGCGGGACCGAACATATCGCCGACGCCCTCGACATCGTCTCCGGAGCCCTCAACCTCTACCAACCCGGTCCGCCACGGCTCGTGGTCATCCTCTCCGACGGTATCTGGGTCAGCCCGTCACAACGCACCCTCGCCGACCAGCGGATCTGCACCCTCCGCGCCCACGGCGTCCACATCCTCCATGTCGGCATCCACCACCCACCCACCAACCACGGTGCAGACCGGACAGTCACCCTCGAACATCTCGACCAGTTCGTGCCCACCGTCGCCCGAACCGCTGTCCAGCTCCTCCAACGCACACCGGCAGTGTCACCCCTGGCCGGTGCGTCACCGTGACCGTGACGGAGGAGCGCCGATGACGACCAGCATCCCGACACCGCCACGCACCGACGACGAAACAGCCCGTCAGCAGGTGGCCCACATCTACCGCACAGACGGGGTCGACGCGCTCAGGAACCTCACCCCCCTCGCCCTCACCGCACTGCTCGAACCCGACTACGACCCTTCAGACCCTGCCACCCTCGCCGCCCGCAGTGTCACCCTCCAACCCGGACCGGCACCCCTGCTGGATGCGACGCTACGGGTCATCGGCGCAACCCGCCACGGGCACCGCACCTACAGCGTCGGTGTCGGCGCCAACGCCGACCCCCGCATAGCTGCCGCCGCCCTCGACACCCTCCCCGCAGGCGCATGCTACCCCCAGGCCGCCGCCGCTGACCTTGCACCCGGCACCCGCCTCCGGGACCAGTATCCGAACCGCTCCGACATGCGTGCCACGATCCGGTCACTGCTCCACGACACCCCTGCCGGCCCGGACGTGATCGAGGAAACCTCCGCCCGATTCGACGACTGGCACCGCACCGAATGGGCGCACAGCGCCGTCCTCCTCACCGTCTCCAACAACCGGCTCTACATCCGGCTGTGCACCCAACCCGGCTCGCTGCTCCACGCCGACGGGGTCCGCCTCCCCGGACAGGACACCGGCGGGCTGCTCGACCTGGACCGGCTCCCCACAGCCCCCGACACCCACCGGCCACCGCTGCACCTGTATGGCACCGACGTGTTCACCGTCCTCGCCGCCGCCGAAACAGCCGGCTGGGCTACCGTCCTCACCGACAACGACCCCACCCTCACCACCCTCACCGAGACCGCGCGGAACGCCCAGATCGTCACCTCAGCACCAGGCACACCCGGACGTGCCACCGTCCACACCGGGCTCGCACACCACCGCCCACGCCGCCCGGAGTCAAGCCAACCGCCCACCGCCGTCAACGAACGGACCGTGCTGCCCATCGCTGACCTGCCAGCCCCCAGCGCCGACCTGGACACCTACTGGGAATCGGAGGTCGAAGACCTGTATGCGCTGGCGGCAGCCGAACCTGCCGACAGAGACGGTCTGCGGCCCTACCAGGACCTGGCCGTCTCCCGCTACCTCGCCACCAACACCGGCTACCTCCTCGCACTGGCCCCCGGGCTCGGCAAAACCGTGATCACCCTCGCAGGCTGGTCGGAACGTGCAGAGGACCGCTGGCGCGGGCTCGCGGTCGTCCCCGCACACATCCGTGGCCAGTGGGCCCAGGAAGCCGCCCACTGGTTCCCCAACTGCACCGTGTTCGACGTCCGCACCGGCAACGACCTGAACGACATCACCCTTGAGGACGTTGCAGGCCCCGCACTCGTCATCGTCAGCTACCACCTCGCCAAAGACCACCTCGACTGGCTGACCGGGAAGACGTGGGACGACCTGTGCCTCGACGAAGCCGCGTTCTTGAAGAACGCCACCAGCCAACGCAGCGAAGCGCTGTGGACACTGCGAGAACACGTCGCCGACAGCGGCGGACGCGCCCTGGCCCTGACCGGCACCCCGCTGGACCGCAGCGTCGATGACCTCACCGCTGTCATCTCCTGGGCACGCGGCGACCGGGAACTGTTCGGCCCGCAGAAACTGTCCCAACGGTTCCCCCGCCTCGCACACGGAGAAGACCTCGACGAGTTCGCCGACGTGCTCGGACCGACCCTGCTGCGCCGAGACCGCTCCGAGATCGCTGACGAACTCCCACAGGTCAACACCATCCCCCTGCTGCTCACCCCCACCCCCGCAGAACGCGCACTGGCTGACGGGGCCCGCTACCGGCTGCGGGAACTGTATGAACAGCTGCAAACCCTTCTCGACACCCACGCTGACCGCAACCCCGACGACCCCCGCTACCAGGAAGCGAAAGACGAGCTCGCCGGCGCACGCGGCGCCATCCTCGGAGGTGTCACCCTCGCCCGCATGGCCGCCAGCGACCCGCACGCCGTCGCAGCAAGCGCCTCCGGCGCAGCCGAACTTCTCGCCAGTGACGGGCTGATCGACGCGGCAACCCGCACCCCAGGCACCAAACGTCGCGAAGTGGGGGCCTACATCGCCGACCTGGCCGCCGCCGGCGAATCCGTCCTCGTCTTCACCGACTTCTCCACCGTCGCCGACAACCTGGCTGCAGACCTGACCGCCGCCGGGGTGGCCGCCGGAGTGATGGCTGGAGGCCGACACGGCGAACAGCATGTCGCCGCGTTCCAAACCGGCAACCTGAACGTGCTGATCGCCACCTCAGCCGGACGGGAAGGGCTGAACCTGCAAGCAGCCGGCGTGCTCATCCACTACGACCTGCCATGGGTGCCCAGCCAGATCGTCCAACGCTTCGGTCGCGCCAGCCGCATCGGTGCAGACACCTCCCGCCCCCTCCAAGTTGTCGTGCCCGTGATGGAACACACCATCGAACAGCGGGTCGCTGCCATCCTCATCCCCCGCGCCCTCACCGCCATCCACGCCCTCGATGGCGGGAGAGGGGGCGATAGAGGCGCAACCGATATGGCCGTCGCCCTCCGGGGGATCGCGGGAACCGCCGGTACTGAAGCCGACGCGCTCGGAGACGACCTCAGCATGTTCGACCTCGCCCGAACCGTGATCGGCTGACCGGTGCGCCCCGGAGACATCACCCCCGGCATCCGGTACCTCGCCGGACGCGGCCAACTGCTCGACGACAGCGCAACCACCGTTCCCCTGTGTGCACAGGTGGAAACCGTCAGTGGGCGGGCAGTCACCGTCCGATGGGTCCACGAACCGAAGCTGCGCGACATCGCCGACACCTCCGCCCTGACCGGGCAGATCCCACCCCGGATGATCGAACGGCCCTGGACCTCTAGCGACTGGGGGGAGGTGGCAGCCACCCTCCACCGGCACGAACTGGTCACCACCCAAGCGGCAGTGGGAGAGGAGGTCGCTGCACTCCTCGAACGGCTCGCCCACCGTCAAGGGGGACGCCGTCCCGCAGCACGCACCGGCACCCGCGCACGCAACGCCACACTGCACACCGCCATCCAGCTACGCGGCCTCGATCTGCGGGCCGCAGCAGCAACCCTCACCGCACTCGCAGACGCGGAGGAGGAGTGGGACGGACCGACAACCACCGTCACCCTCGACGGGCTGACGGGAGGTGGGCTCACCCAGCTGCAAACCGCCGCCGCCGCCGCCCTCGGCACCGACGTCAGCGCGCTGTCCGCCGTCCTCACCGAACTGCTTGACCGCACTGTCCCACCAGACAGCTAACTTCCCCGGACAGCTCACGGACCGGGGGGTTCAATGGCAGTCACGCACACGTGCACCGAAGCGAATCTCACCCCAGATACCGCAGCACTCCAAGTAGCTGTGACCTGGTTCCACGCCGAAACCGACCCGGGGGAACCACCGTCCATCCCGGTCCGCTGTGCGGAGGGCAGCTACCACCTGTGGTCCCCAACCCACCAGCCCGGCCAGCCGCTCCCGGCAACCGAACCGCCTCCGGCGGCAGCGCTCGAACCCCTGCTCGACCACACCACCACACCTGGCGATGTCACCGCACGGCTCCACGCGTTCCACACCGAACTGGAACGCCACCTCAGCTGTCAGGTGCACATCGAACTGCATGACCCGCTCGGGTTCGCACTGCCCTGGTGCCACGCCGGCGAAGCCCAAGCAGGGTCCGCCCTCCCACTCGTCGGCCTTTCTGGCACCAGATACGGCACCCTGACGCTGCCAGCAGGCACCCGGCCCGGCCCCCAGGACTGGTGGCTGCTGACCAGCGCCGCGCTCCTGCTGTCCACCACGGGCCGGGACGTAGAACGAGAACGTGGCTCCCTCTACCTCCAACTTGCGCGAACAGTCGCAGAGACTTCCACCTTACAGGCCGCCGCGCACCACCTCGAGCAGACCTTCACCGACCTCAGACTACCGGTGACATGCTCGGTCAAGCCAGGGGGACGGCTTACGACCACCGTCCGCACCGACGGCACCAGAACCAGTACCGACATCCCTCTTCCCGACACCGACCACCACCTCCGACTCTGCCACCAGCCGTCTTACGACAGCTGGCTCCCCCCAGCCACAGAACTTGAGCTGCTAGGGGCGTATGTGCAAGCGATCGAGGACCGCAACGCGGCGGCCGCCGCCGCACACACCCACCTCGCCCATCTCACCATCGCGCAGCTGCGAGACACGACCCAGGTCGACCACCTGCTGCACGAGCTGCGCAACCACACCGCCACCCTCGTCGCCCTCCTCGACCTGCTCCGTGCCGACCAGCTCCCCCAACCCGCACTCCTCGACAACCTGGAACGCACCGCCGCCCGCCTGTCCACCGCCGTAGACACCTCCCCACCCCCCGACAACGGGGCTGCCCTGTTGCGGACAGCACGCCTTCGCCCCGGGCACGCCACCGTTCCAGAACTCCGGGACGGCCCCGTCGATCTGCCCGCGTCAGTACCTGCGTGCCGCCCCACCCCGCGCCTGCACGATCGGTGACGCCTGTTACCGGCGACCGCAGGCCTGCCGATGCCAACCAGCCAGATGCTCCACGACGGAATGGTGCTCGACGGTGAGGTGAACCACCTTGCCGACTTTGGTGCATTCGTCGACATCACCACCCCCGACGGCACCGTCCTCACCGGACTGGTGCACGTCACCGAGATCGGAGACCGGGTCGAGAACCCCTATGCCGAACTGGAAGATGGAGAACCGGTCACCGTCAAAGTGCTCCGCATCCGAGACGACGGCAAGATCGACCTGTCGATCCGCCAGGCAGACCCCGAATGGGATGCGGCGGACGCACCACCACAGCGACCCTCCGACCTCCAGGACGTGAACCGGCAGGTGCGCAAGTTCATGCACCAGTCCCAGGTGCTGCAAGGAGAGCTGCGCAAACAACGGCAACGCCGACGCGACCCGGCCACCTACAGCCGACAGCGCCGCCGCAAACAACGCCGCTGACGTGCCCGCCCCACCCACCCCCCTCGCACTCGCAACCGCGGTAGACAAAGCCACCGGTGACGGGCTGCGACGTGCCCGCGAAGCCGTCGCCAACGGGAACCGGCAGGCGGCCGTCGGCCACCTCGAACGGGTACTCGCCCACCGGCAGTCACTCACCGAAGCGTTCGACCTGGCAGCGGACCACCAGCAGATCGCGACAACCGCCGACCACCTCACCGCCGCCGCCGCTGCGCTGCGCACCGCCAACGCCACACTGGCCGCCCTGCTCGACGGCGACCTGGCCGCTGCAGCAGCCCTCCTCAACCAGCCCGGCAGCGGCAGATGAGTGGAGCCGACCAGCCCCTGGTGCGCAGCCGCCGCCACTTCTACCAGGTGTGGACAGCGGTCGGGGTGGTTGCCCTGCTGTGGGCTACCTGGCAGCTGCTCTCCCACCCCGCCCGCTATGTGCTCCCTCCTGTGCTGTTCGCTGCCGTGATCGTCTACCTGTTCAACCCGGCTGTCACCGCCCTGCAACGGTGGCACATCCCCCGTTTCATCGGCACGCTCACCACCTACCTTGCCGCCACCACCCTCCTTGCTGGCGCCACCTGGCTGTTCATCCCCACCTTCCTCAGCCAAACTGCCGCCTTCGCCGACCAGCTCCCCGAACTTGCCGTCGACCTGCAGGACACCATCAACAGCCTGCTTGGCCAAGCAGGCCTGAACGTGGAGATCAGCCTCGACCCGCACGCGGAAGAGACCCGCCGCTACATCAGCCAGTGGCTGACCGGTTCCAGCGGCGATATCGGCACCTGGCTGCAACGGGTCGCCTCGGTCGCCGGCGTCGTCGCCGAAGTGACCATCACCCTTATCGTCGGCCCCGTCGTCGCGTTCTACCTCCTCCTCGACCTGCCCACCCAGAAAGCCCAGCTGCGACGCTGGATCCCGGCGCTGTGGGTGGAAGAAGTCGCTGACGTTGCCTCCCGGGTCGGCAGCTCAGTAGCTCGCTACATCCGCGGACAGCTGCTCCTCGCCACCGCCGTCGGTGTGATGACCACAGCCGCCGCTGCCGCCGTCTCCCTGCCCTATTTCGCGGTCGTCGGCGTGTTCGCCGGAATCACAAACCTTGTGCCCATGCTGGGACCCTGGGTCGGGGGGCTGTTCGGGGTCTCCCTGGCGCTGACGGTCGGTGACGGGATCACCCAAGCGGTCCTCTTCGCTGCCCTCGTCGTCGTCATCCAGCAGATCGACTCGAACCTGCTGTCCCCAGCCGTCGTCGGCAGAGCCGTCTCCCTCCACCCAGCCACCGTCGCCCTCACCCTGCTTGCCGCCGCAGCCGCCGGCGGACTGCCAGCCATGATCGTCGCCATCCCTGCAGTCGCCACCACGAAACTGGTGGTGCTGCACATCGTCTCCAGCCACACCCGCTGGGGGCGGAACGCCACCGCACCCACAGGCCACATCGGCAACGTCGGACCGGTAGTGGCGGACGCGGCGGAACCGGCAGCGACCACCCCGCCCCACACCAGCGGCCCCGGACCAAACACCTGACGGCCCACAACAGCCGGGACCATGTAGCAGAGGAGGTGCCATGTTCCAGCTCGAACAGGTGACGAAAACCTACAGGGGGTCGGTCACCGCCCTTGCCGACGCCACCCTGACCGTAGATCGGGGCGAGTTCGTGTTCCTGATCGGCCCGTCCGGATCGGGGAAATCGACGCTGATGAAGCTGCTGACACGGGAGATCGACCCCGATGAAGGACACGTGTCGGTCGTCGGTGTAGACATCGCCACCTTGTCACGCCGCAAACTCGTCCACCTCCGCCGCCACGTCGGCCACGTCTTCCAAGACATCCGCCTGCTCGACACGATGACGGTGGCCGACAACGTCGCGTTCGCCCTGAAAGTGGCAGGCGAGTCACGGGCCACCATCCGCCAACGCGTCCCCGCACTGCTCACCGCCGTCGGAGTGCCCGACAAAGCCGCCGCCTACCCGCGAGAGCTGTCCGGCGGTCAGCAGCAGCGGGTCGCGATCGCCCGGGCGGTCGCCACCAAACCCGCCCTCCTGCTGTGCGACGAGCCGACCGGCAACCTCGACCCTGACATCTCCACCCAGATCCTCGAACTGCTCGCAAAGATCAACCAGAGCGGGGTCACCGTCCTAATGTCCACCCACGACGACCGCCTCGTCGACCAGCTGGCCCGACGGGTCGTCGCACTCGAAGACGGCAGCATCATCCGTGACGAACGCCTCGGAAGGTATGCGCATGTCACCTGACCGGACCCGTATCGAACAGCTTCTCCGCAGCGGACGTGAAACCCTCTACGCCCTCGGCGAAACCGCCGCCAGCCTGCGGCACCACATCGTGATGACACTCGGGATCGTCCTCGCCGTCGGCGTGTCCCTCACCCTGTTCGGTGGCGGCCTGCTGATCCAACGGCAGGTAGACCTTGTGACCTCCGACGTCTATGACCAGATCGAAGTGTCCATCTTCCTCTGTACCGGCGACCTGTGCGACCTTGACCCCGACGATGTCGAAACGCTCGCCGACGCCCTCGCAGACGACCCCCGGATCTCCGGTGTCGAGTTCGAAACACAAGAAGCGGCGTATGCGACCTTCGCCGAACTGTTCGCCGACCGGCCCGAACTGGTAGCAGCCACACCTCCAGACGCGCTCCCGGCATCATTCCGCGTCCGGCTGACCGACGCAACCCAGTTCGCCGACGTCGCGACAGCATATGGAACGTTCGACGGTGTGGATGAGGTCGTAGACCAGCGTGACCTGCTCGAAACGCTGTTCGCCGTCGCCGAACTGATCGTCCGCGCCGCCTGGTCGGTGTCGCTGGTGCAGCTGACCGCCGCGCTGGTACTGGTCTACACGTCGGTGCGGATCGCCGCAGTGAACCGCCGCCCACAGACCACCATCATGAAACATCTTGGGGCTTCCAACCGCTACATCCGCACACCGTTCATGCTGGAGGCGGTGTTCGGCGCGACACTTGGCGCGCTTGCCTCCACCTCCCTGCTGTGGTGGGCCACCCCTCAGGTCGTTGCCCGCAGCTCCAGTGTCCTCCAAGTCCCCTTCGTCGATGACCGCGACCTCGCCATCGTCGGAGCCACCCTGGTCGGCGTCGGGGCAACGACCGCCCTCATCACCGCCTGGTTCGCCCTGCGGCGCCACCTGCGCGTCTGACTATGCCGCCCCAGGCAGCGGCGGACGCTGCGGGCGGCCAGGCAGTTCAGGACGACAGCGTGCGGCGCAACGGGACCGGCCCGTCCTCGAACTGCAGCTCCGCGGACACCTCAGGAGGGACATCCCCGATCTCCTCTGTAAGCCACCCGATCAACTCGTCGAGGTCATGAACCGTGACCGTGCCCTCCGAGATGCGTTCACCCAGCTCCGTCGCCTCCCGCAACGTCAGCAGCTGCGCCCGGTGCGCCAAAATGTTGCACACCGCCGCCGCCAACGCGTAGGGCTGTGCCACCTGCGCGTCAGCACCGTCCAGCAGCGCGAACCGGGCCGCATACAACGTCCTGCGGGCCCGGTCCAACTCCTCCCGACGCTCACGGGCCGGACGGGCAGTGGCCACCCCACGAAGCGCCACACCGGAGACCACCGCCAGCAGCATCACCACCGCCAGCTGCACCGACGGTTCCGACACCGACACAGCGACCCCTGCCAGCAGCCCCGTCAGCAGCAACGGCCCCAACACAGAAGCTGAGAGCACATGCCCGAACCGCACCTGCAGTTTCGTCACCGGCGTCCCTTCACTACACCATCTGCCAGCGAACGTGCCGGAGGGGCCGGGGGCTGCAAGCTACCGGACACCCACCACAACCAACGACGCCTCACGCCCACTCCCACAACCACCACCTCGACAGCTGGACCACCTGGTGCGGCCTACCACCTCCGCTTCACTGTCCCCACTACCTGCGGCCCTCCCACGAAGCTGCAGGGGCAGCCGGGAGGTCAGACAGTTCCTGGTGCCCACAGCAGCGGCCGGCACCATCACCACCATGGACACCACCAGAACCAACCCGAACCGGGCAGGCCGCCCGGCCCGCACCCTGCTGCGCACCCCAGTCGCGGCCGCTCTCACCGCCGCGCTTCTTGCCAGCTGCACCCCACCTGAACATCTTGACACCAGCAGCGCCACCCCCGCCGAAGACGAGGAAGACGAACCCCAGCCTGAGCTCGGAACCGATGTCGTCGAAGACCTCAACGAACTAGGCGGCGCCCTCGAACGGCACCGACGCCAGCTCCACACCCTCCAGGACGCCCTCGTAGACGCGTCCGCCACCGAATTCTCCGACGAGATCAGCGAACCGGTCACCTTCGAGATCGAACAGCGCATCGAGGTGGTCAACACCAGCTTCGACCGCGTCGCAAACCTCGAACAGCTCGACCTGTCCGTCCGCGGGATCCTCCAAACCCGCCTTGACGACGCCGGCAACGCCCTCGCCACCCTCCAGGCAGAACTTGCAACGATCCCTTTCGACACCGACAGCAGCAGTGACACCGGCCCACCGCCAGATATCACCATCATCGAAGAGGGCGAGGGCGACACAGCTATCCCGCCGCGTACAAGTGGTGACATAAGCCTCCCGCCGGTCGAGAACGGCGACCATGGAGAGGGGGAACCGGCGACGCCCAGGGCGGACACCACCGAGAAGGAAACAGTCATCGGCGGCGCCGTCCAACAACTCGGCATCTACCACACCCTCGTACCGCTCACCGACGCCGCCGCCCTCCTCAACGACCTCCACACCGTCGAGACGGAACTCCACACCCTCACCGAACAGTTCGAACGGCGCAGCCAACATGCCGACAACACCCCGGAGGTCCGCTACGGACTCGAACGCATCGCCACACACCTCCAACACGCCACCGACGCCGTAACCCACGCCACCCTCGACATCGGTGCAGCGCTGCTCACCACAGACCAGGCAGGCCCCGTCCTCAACGCCGCCGTCACCCAGATAGACGCCGTCGTCGACACCTACGACACCGAGATGCAGCAGATCCGCACCCACCGTGACGAGCTGCTGGATGCTGCCGGACGGTGACCGTCCGCTCACATCCGCGACAGCGCCTCCTCCAACCGCTCAAGGGTCACATCGTCCTCCCACGGGCTGAACCACACCACCACCGCAGCAGCGGCAACCGCCAACTCGTGCGCAGCCCGGGCCGACCTGTGCCGTCGGAAATGGTCCAACCGTCCCGCCAGCTGCTCCACCACCCCACCAGAAACCATCTGCGGGTCACGAACCACCCCAGCCGCCGCAGACGCCAGCTGCTCCCACACTTGAGACATCCGCACTCCCGGTCGCTACCCCCGACCGTGCACGCCTGCACACAAACGCCGGCAGGTCGTAGTGGACGCAACGCACCGGCCGTGCACCGTCCCCCCAGACAAGGAGCGGACAGTGCCGGCAACCATCCAGATCCGCGGAGCGCGAACCCACAACCTCGACGGGGTCGACCTCGACCTGCCCCGGGACACCCTCATCGTGTTCACCGGACTGTCCGGTTCCGGGAAATCCAGCCTGGCGTTCGACACCATCTACGCCGAAGGGCAACGCCGCTATGTCGAATCGTTGTCCGCCTACGCACGGCAGTTCCTCGGCCAGATGGACAAACCCGACGTTGACGCCATCGACGGGCTTGCACCCGCCATCTCCATCGACCAGAAATCAACGTCGCACAACCCACGTTCCACCGTCGGCACTGTCACCGAGATCCACGACCACCTCCGGCTGCTATACGCCCGTGTCGGCACCCCCCACTGCCCCCACTGCAGCCGGCAGGTCACCGCCCAGCCTGCCGCCACCATCGTCGACACCGTCGCCGCACTCGGCGATAACCACCGCCTCCAGATCGGCGCGCCGGTCATCCGGTCCCGCAAAGGCACCCACACCGACCTGCTCGACCGGCTCGCCACCGACGGCTACACCCGCGTCACCATCGATGGGACCACCCACCGGATCGAAGAGGTCGAACCGCTGGACAAGAACCTTCGGCACGACGTCACCGTCATCGTCGACCGGGTCACCCCCGCCACCACCAGCCGCGCCCGCCTCAGCGACGCCGTCGAACTTGCACTTCAGCTCGCTGACGGCAGCGTCACCGTCGAAGACCAGACCACCCACACCACCCACCGCTACTCCGAACATCTCGCCTGCCCCCACTGCCAACACTCGTATGCGGCCCTCGAACCACGCAGCTTCTCGTTCAACTCGCCCTACGGCGCCTGCAACAGCTGCACCGGTCTGGGCACCCGACCCACCGTGGACCTCACCCGCCTCGCCCGCCGCCCAACGGAGCCCGTGCCCGACTGCTTCGCCCTCCCGCACCCCCAAAGCTGGCGGACCCGCTGGCAGCGCCGCCTCCTCCGCGCCTGGGCCCGCACCGCCGACGTGAGCGACACCCCTTTCGCGCAGCTGACCGACACTCACCACAGCGAACTGATCGACGGGCACCCTCACCCCCTCACGGTACGGCAAGGGCGCCGCACCGTCACCGCCACCTTCCCCGGCCTTGCCAGCTGGCTTGCCGACACCGAACCGGACAGCGCCGCACGCGACCTGCTCGACCAGGTGCTGTCAACCACCGCCTGCCCCGCCTGTGACGGCAGCCGCCTCCAACCGTTCGCACGGTCGGTCACCGTCGCAGACCAGACCCTCGCAGCCGTCTCAGCCACACCGATCGGCCACCTCGCCGAGCAGTTCGCCACCCTCGAACTGGACGGTGCCGACCAGCAGATCGCCGGCCGTCTCCTCACCGAACTCCGCGACCGGCTGCGGTTCCTCACCGACGTCGGCCTCGACTACCTCACCCTCGACCGGTCAGCAACCACCCTGTCCGGAGGGGAAGCGCAACGGATCCGGCTCGCCACCCAGATCGGCTCCGGCCTCGTCGGCGTCCTGTATGTCCTCGACGAACCCTCGATCGGCCTGCACGCCCGAGACAACACCCGTCTGCTCACCACCTTGGAACGGCTCCGTGACCAGGGCAACACCGTCATCGTTGTGGAGCACGATGAGGACACCATCCGCGCTGCCGACCATGTGGTCGACATCGGGCCGGGAGCCGGCCACCACGGCGGCCAAGTCGTCCACAGCGGCACCGTCGCGGCGCTGCAACGGAAAAGCCGGGCATCACTGACCGGCGCATACCTGGCCGGGAAACGGACCATTCCCCTTCCCGACCAGCGCCGTGCTGGCGACGGACGGGCTGTCACCCTGATAGGAGCGACAGGTAACAACCTGTGTGGGGACACCATCACCATCCCGCTCGGCACACTCACCTGCGTCACCGGTGTGTCCGGCTCCGGCAAATCCACCCTCGTCAACGACACGCTCGCCCCCCAC
>LFIK01000938.1_pt1 | contig 22569 bp, 21 predicted proteins | sample 643401 | NCBI WGS metagenome assembly LFIK01 (sample SAMN03777447, study PRJNA286221) | soda lake metagenome | biome: soda lake; feature: Kulunda steppe; material: water; isolation source: sample T5-Br brine of Lake Tanatar-5 | place: Russia: Kulunda steppe | collected 2010-07
GCATGGCCGGTCGCGGCAACGGCCAGCCCCGCGGTGCTGGCAAGAAGCAGACTTCTTATTCTGGTCATGACGTGTCTCGCTGTTGGACAGGGGGAAAGGCGGTCGCGGCCGACGCACGGCCGTGACCCTGGTTAGGGGCGTGACGCAAGGTCTGCGCCCGGGGGCATGATCCCGCCGGGGGCATGCGTTCATGCCATCCCGGCGGGGCCATCACTGCGACACCTGTGCAATGCTCTCAGGGTCGAAATCGGCAAGCGCGCGCGTGTGCTGCGCGATCAGCCGCGTCGCTTCGGCGCGGTCGCCCGCTTCCAGCGCGCGCACGATGGGCGGGTGGTTCCCGGCGATCTCGGCCAGGTTGCGCTCGCCCCGGTTGCGCAGCGCCATGATCTGGTGGATGCGCATGTAGAGGTTGTTCCACAGCGTCAGCAGCAACGCATGATCCGAAAGCCGGATCAGCGTGCGGTGAAAGGCTTCATCGGCCGCCACAAGCGCCTCGTAATCGTCGTCGCGCACGGCGGCCTCCATTGCCGCGCAGCATTCCGCCAGCGGTGCGACGGACACCTGCCGGTCCAGGATGCGCTCGACGGCGGCGACTTCGAAGAGCTCGCGCAGGCCATAGATTTCCTCGACCTCGCGCGCGGTCAGCGGCTTCACGCGCTTGCCCTTGTAGGCGACCGATTCCACCAGCCCGTCGTTTTCGAGGATCTGCACCGCCTCGCGGATCGGCGCGCGCGAGACGTTCAACTGCTCGGCCAATGCGGTTTCCACCAGCACCGTGCCCGGCGGCAACCGCCCCGAGATGATCGCATCGCGCAGGCGCGACGCAATCTGCACCCGCAGGGGCTGGTTGTGGATCGGGGCCAAATCACTTGCTTCGCGCGGTTCCAGCCGCGCTGAAATGTCAGCCATGCGCTGCTCCTGTCCTGTCCTTCGCTGCAATCGGTGCCGCGCACGCCGCCCCAAACGGAAAGCCGCCGCCCGCGAACGCCCCTACTCTAACGCGCCGGGACTGGCACCGGCACGGAAAAAACCCTTGCGCGACAGATACGCGCGCGGCCCGGCGCGCCTTCGGGCGAGGGCGGCGGCTGTGCGATGCGTTCGGGCGGAACAGGGTCATGACAGACGTACCAGTGTAAACAGAAAGTTGTCGACAATCGTCAGAGTGCGCAGCCGACGCCCGCTTGTCAAGGATTTCCCTGACCGGCGCGCCCGCGAAGGGTTTATCCCTGCTCGCGCAGCCGTGGGTCCAGATGATCGCGCAACCAGTCGCCCATGATGTTGAAGGCCAGCACCACAAAGACGATCGCCATGCCGGGGAAGATCGCCAGCCACCAGCGGTTCGACAGCAGATGCTCGCGGCTTTCCGCCAGCATGCTGCCCCAGGTGGGCACGTTCGGCGGCACGCCCAGGCCCAGGAAGGACAGCGCCGCCTCGGACAGGATGACGCTGGCCACGTTGAAGGACGCGATCACCGTCAGCGGCGCCATGATGTTGGGCAGGATGGTGCGAAACATGATCGACACGGTACTGTCGCCCATGGCGCGGGCGGCTTCGACATATTCCTTCTCGCGCAGGCTCAGCGTTTCGGCCCGGACGATCCGGGCATAGGTGATCCATTGCCCGATCCCGAGGACCAGGATGATGTTCATCAACCCCGGCCCCAGCACCACAAGGAACATGATCGCCAGCAGGATGAAGGGAAACGCCAGCTGGATATCGCCCAGCCGCATGATGATGTCATCCACCCAGCCGCCGAAATACCCCGACAGCAGCCCGGCGATGATGCCGATGGTCCCACCCACGGCGATGGCGGCAAACCCCACCAGCAGCGACACCCGCGCGCCATAGAGCAGCCGTGAGAACACATCGCGCCCAAGCGAATCCGAGCCCATCCAGTAGACCGCCCCGCCCGGCCCCGCTCCGCCGGGTTCGACAAGGCGCAGCATGATGTTCTGGCGGTTGGGGTCAAACGGCGCAAGCGCGGGCCCGAATATACCCACGATGATCGCGATCAGTAGGATAATCAGCCCGAACAGAGCCCAGCGGCTGGCCACCATGCTGATCCAGGCCCGGCGCAACTCGCGCCGCCAGGTCGGTGCCGGCGGCAATTGCGCGTCCGGCATGTGGGCGGTGGTGGCGCCAGTGGGCGGGCTTTCGGTGGGCAGTGCCATGCGGTGACCCCCGGGTTCAGAGTTTCACGCGCGGATCCAGCCGCGCATAGATCAGATCGACGATCAGGTTAAGAAGAATGAAGATCAGCGCGATGACGATCACCGCCGCCTGCACCACCGGAATGTCGCGCTGGTTGATGGCGTTGAACACCAGCCGCCCCACCCCGGGGTAGGAAAACACCGTCTCCACCACCACCACGCCGCCCAGCACGAAGCCGAATTCCAGCCCGATCATGGTGACCACCGGCAGCCACGCGTTGCGCAGCGCGTGATGGATGATGACGCGGGTTTCCGAAATCCCCTTGGACCGCGCGGTGCGCACGTAATCCTGCTGCAGCACCTCCAGCATCGAAGACCGCACCAGCCGCGCGTTGCGCGCCAGCGTGTAGGAGCCGACCGCCAGCGCGGGCATGATCAGGTAATGCAGCGTCTGCGGCAGATTGCCGAATGCACGCGCGAAATCGCCGTGAAACAGCGGGCGCAGGAACGGCACATGCCCCGAGATCGGGAACCAGGACAGATACAGCCCGAAGAACATGATCATCATGATCCCCATCCAGAAGTTGGGGATCGACTGGCCGATCATGGCGAAGGTCATGATCCCGCCATCCACAGGCTTGCCGCGATAGAGCGCCGAGACGATGCCCAGCGGGATGGAGATAACGATCGCCAGGATCAGCGAGAAGAGCGTGAGTTCTATGCTCGCGGGCAGCGCGGCCAGCACCACGTCCATCGCCGGTTGGCGAAAGGTCAGCGAGGTGCCGAAGTCCAGCCGCATCACGTCCCAGACATAGGACAGGTACTGCACATGCAGCGGCCGGTCGAAACCCAGAACGCGCCGGGCGCGCTCGATTTCCTCGGTGCTCGCGTTTTCCGAGACGAACAGATAAGTCGGATCGCCGCCGATCTGCAGCGCGATGAAACTGATCAGGGTCACCCCGATCAGCACGATCACGCTTTGCCAGAGGCGCCGGAGCAGGAATGTCCACATGAGTCTGACCCGTGCACGCGCATCCACAGGATGCGGGGCGTTGCAAGAGGGGCGGAAGCGCCGGCAACCCCGGCGCCCCCGTTGTTCGCCCGGCGCGGCGACGGCGCTCCCGTCGGTCGCACCGGATGGTCGGCGCCGGTCAGTCCAGCGTCGCCGTCCACAGATACACGCGCTCGTCCTGGCGCGGTGTGAAGTTCAGCCGGTCGCTCATCGCGTAGAAATCGGGCTGCGAGTAGAGGTGCAGCCACGGCCCATCTTCGTAGAAGACGCGCAGCATTTCCAGACGCGTTTCCTCGATCTCCTCGGGGCTGGCGCTCGGATCACGGATCACTTCCCAGCCGTCGAACCAGCGCGGATCGTCCCAGTGGGTGTAGTTGGTGCCCGCATCGACCGAGTTGAGATCGTTCATGTCGATGAACTCGCTCCAGATGTTGCCGCCGGAACCCAGGAAGTAGAGCGGCCCGGCGTTACGCTCGCGCACCAGCGGCACGAACCCGCTGGCCCAGTCGAGGATCTGCAGCTCCACATCGACGCCCACGTCCTGCAGCATCTGGGTGATCGCCTGCACCACGTTCACGTCATTGAGGTAGCGGTCACGCCCGGCCTGGAAGCGGATCGAAAACCGCGTGCCATCCTCGCCGCGCTCCCAGCCGGCTTCGTCCAGCATGGCCTCGGCGGTTTCGGGATCATAGGGATAGGGTTCGATATCGGGGTGATTGTGCGGCGGGTTGACCAGCCCGGTCGCGCGCTCGCATTCGAAGTTCAGAAGCTGCGTGCAGATGCTGGGCACGTCCACCGCGTATTGCAGCGCGCGGCGCACCATCGGGTCCTGGATCGCATCACCGCCGGGCATGGCGGCAAAGTCATCGCTCAGGTTGAAGCCCACATAGATGCGGCGCAGGCCCTGCGCGATATAGACCTCGGTGTTGGGGTTGTTGTCGATCACGTCCAGCTGGTCGGGCGGCACGTTGGTGACCAGGTCGATGTTGCCCGCCAGAAGTTCCGCCGTCCGGGTCGAGGATTCGGGGATGATCCGGAACACCAGCCGCTCGACCGGCGCCTCGGATTCGTCCGCCACACGCTCCAGCGTCACCGAAGAGCCGCGATCCCATTCGACCATCTGATAGCGCCCGGAACCGACGGGGTTCTGCCCGGCCTCGTCGATGGACATCGCCTCGTAGGCGTCCTTGCAGTGGACCATCACCTCGGCGATCAGACCGCGCGCGATGGGGTTCGGGGTGCGGATGTTGATCTGCACGCGCAGGTCGTCCAGCGCCTCGGCGCTTTCGAACTGCATCCCCGAGAACAGGAAGCCCGGCACGTTGCCGGTGAACCCATTGTCCGGGTCCGCCGCGCGGTTGAAGGTGTAGGCGACATCCTCGGCCATCAGCGACTCGCCGTCGTGGCAGGTCAGACCCTCATGCAGCGTGTAGATGTAGCCGGTGCCATCCTCGGTGATTTCCAGGCTCTCGGCCACGTCGGGCGCGATGCTGCCATCGGGCTGGGTGGTTTCCAGCGTGGCGAAGATATGGCGCATTATGTTGGAGTTGCCGCGCTCGGACACCTGCGCGATGTCGAAGGTGGTGATGTCGGCACTCAGCGCGGTGACGATCGTGTTTTCGGGCGTCTGCGCCGATGCCACAGCGGGCAGCGACAGGGCCGCCGACGCCATGAGCAGCGTTCTGATACGGGTCATTTCTCTTGGTCTCCTGTTGGTGACGGACGGTGAGGCTGCAAGTTGGCCATCCGCAGCGGGACGACTGCGACACCGGTTGCGACGGAAACGCGCGCAGGTGACGTGCTCCTCATCCGGCATTTCCTTTTTTCGGCACCCATTACGGGCGGGCGCTTGACAAGCGTCGACCTGTTGCCCCAAGCTTCGGGATATTGTCGACAGTAGACCGATACAACCATGCCGCCTGTCGCCCCGTCAAGCACGCAAATGATGAAATCGCCCTACCCCCCTTGCCCCGGCCCCGCGATGGCACAAGATGCGCCCGCAAAACGTGCACACAGGCCGAACTGACGCGCGGGCGACGCCGTCGCCAGGGCGGTCGCAACCGAAGGAACCCTCGATGGACCCGACGCCGCAGGCCACCACCGCGCAACCGCTGCTGCAGGTCCGGGACCTGCAGACCACGCTGCGTCTGGGCGCGACCCTGAGCATCCGCGCCGTGGATGGCGTCAGCTTCGATGTGCACCCAGGCCAGACACTGGCCATCGTCGGCGAATCCGGATCCGGCAAATCCGTCAGCGCGCTGTCGGTCATGGGGCTCTTGCCGCGCGGGATCGGCTCGGTCACCGGGGGCAGCATCCGCTTCGACGGGCGCGAACTGACCACGCTGAGCGAGCGGCAGATGCGGTCGGTGCGCGGCAAGGATATCGGCATGATCTTTCAGGAGCCGATGACCAGCCTGAACCCGGTGCATACCGTGGGCGACCAGATCGCCGAGATCGTCATCCGGCATGAGAACCTGTCGCAGCGCAAGGCGCGCGCCCGTGCGATCGAGATGCTGGACCTGGTCGGCATCCCCGAACCCGCCAAGCGCGTGGACAACTACCCGCACCAGATGTCTGGGGGCATGCGCCAGCGCGCGATGATCGCCATGGCGCTTTCCTGCGAACCCAGCCTGCTGATCGCGGATGAGCCTACCACGGCGCTCGATGTGACGATCCAGGCGCAGATCCTCGATTTGATGCAGGACCTGCAGAAGAAGCTGGGCATGGGGATCATCTTCATCACCCATGATCTAGGCGTGGTGGCCGAAATCGCCGATCATGTGGTGGTCATGTATGCCGCGCAGGTGGTCGAATCGGCTCCGGTGGAGGCGCTGTTCGACACTCCGCGCATGCCCTATACCAGCGGGCTTCTGAATTCGATCCCGCGCTTCGGCGCCTCGCAGACCAAGGAACGGCTGGAAGCGATCCCCGGGCAGGTCCCGTCGCTTCTGCGCCTGCCCGAAGGCTGCCGCTTCCACCCCCGCTGCGCCCATGCGCAAGACATCTGCCGCGCGGCAACCCCGGAGCTGTCGCAGGGCGAAAGCGCCGGGCATCTGGTCCGCTGCGCCCGCTGGCGCGAGATCCTCAGCCCGGAGGCCGTGTGATGCCCGAAACGCTGCTCCCCGAAACGCTGCTCGAGGTCGAAAACCTGCGCAAACATTTCCCCATTCGTGGCGGCGTGCTGCGGCGCGTGGTCAACAGTGTCAAGGCGGTGGATGACGTCTCCTTCCAGGTCCAGCGGGGCGAGGTGCTGGGCCTTGTCGGCGAATCGGGGTCGGGCAAGACCACGGTCGGGCGCACCGTGCTGCGGCTGGAAGAGGCCACCGAGGGCGCGGTGCGCTTTCGCGGCGAGGACATCATGGCCGCCAACCCGGCCCGGATGCGCAGTCTGCGCAAGCAGATGCAGATCGTCTTCCAGGACCCCTACGCCAGCCTCAACCCGCGCGAGAAGATCGGCGAGGTGCTGACCCATCCCCTGAAGCTGCACAACATCGGCACGCCCTCGGAGCGGATCCAACGCGCGGCGACGCTCCTGCAGAAGGTCGGGCTGAGCGAGGATCACCTGGACCGCTTCCCGCACGAATTCTCGGGCGGGCAGCGCCAGCGCATCGGCATCGCCCGGGCGCTGGCGGTGGAGCCCGAATTCATCGTCGCCGACGAACCCGTCTCGGCGCTCGACGTGTCGATCCAGGCGCAGGTGATAAACCTCCTCGAGGATCTGAAGGAAGAGTTCAACCTGACCCTGCTGTTTATCGCCCATGATCTGGGCGTGATCGAACATATCTGCGACCGGGTGGTGGTGATGTATCTGGGCAAGGTGATGGAGATCGCGCCCGCCGCCGAACTCTATTCCCGCCCGCGCCACCCCTATACGCAGGCTCTCCTCTCGGCGGTCCCGGTGGCGCACCCGCGCCTGCGCCACAAGCGCACGCGGCTGAAGGGCGACATTCCCAGCCCCATCGACCCGCCCTCGGGCTGTGTGTTCCGCACCCGCTGCCCGGTGGCCAAGCCCGAATGCGCCCAGACCGTGCCGACGCTGAACAAACTCGGCCCCGGCCACGCCAGCGCCTGCCTGTTCACCAAGTAACCCCGCCTGGCATACGGCGCTGCCTGCGCGTCTCGCGCAGGCAGCGCCGTCCGGTCGCGCAGGGTGGGTGGGCGCGGCCCGAAGGCGCTTCTATGCCTCAACCAAGCGCGCTCGCCCAAGGCAGACGCTTTCCACCGCTCACGACCGGCCGAAATGCTCCATGATCGCGGCGGCATACTTGATGCCCTTGATATACTCGGACACGCGGATGTTCTCGTCCGGGGCGTGCAGATTGCAGCCGGGGTTGGCGAACCCCGTCAGCACGCAGGGGATCCAGACATGGCGCAGGATCGCGCCCTCGGCCGAGACGCCGTTGACGATGGGCGGCTCGCCATAGACCTCGTGCGCGGCGGCGATGATCGACTGGCTGATATCCTCGCGGGCCGAGATCTTGTAGGGCTCCTCTGCACGCTCGAACGTGCGCACCTCGATGCTGTCGAACCCGTGCTTTTCCAGATGCGCGCGCAGCTTCCGCGCCGCCACATCGGGCTGCATGTGCGGGATCAGTCGGAAATCCAGCCGCACGCGCGCTTCCGCCGGGACAATCGTCTTGGTCCCCTTTCCGGTGTAGCCCGCGATGATGCCCTGAATATTCGCCGTCGGCTCATAGGTGCGTGCGCGCAGTGCGTCCACGCCGTCGCGGCCCAGCACGAACTCATCCACCCCCAGATCGGCGCGCAACAGGTCGAAATCGATGCGTGACGCCTTGTCCGCCAGATAGCCCTCGTCCTCGGCATCGGGGACATAGATGCCCTCGGCCCAGTCCTCGATCAGGATGTTGCGGTCGCGGTCCATGATCGTGCCCAGCGCGTGGATCAGGTCCCAGACCGGGTTCGCCACCAGCGGGAAGTTCAGCGAATGCACATCCGTGCGCGGCCCGCGCGCGACCAGCTCCACGAACAGGATGGACTTCAGCCCCAGCGACACATCCGGCACCTCGGGGCCGATCTCGACCGACCCGTCCAGGCAATGCATCCCGTCGGCGGCCAGCAATTCCTTGTTCCGCGATGCCCATTCGCCCAGGTTCGGGCTGCCGATCTCCTCCTCACCCTCGATGATGAACTTCAGCCCTACCGGCACCTCGCCCCGCACGCGCAGGAACGCCTGCGCGGCCTTGTTGAAGGCCAGCACGCCGGATTTGTTGTCGGTCGCCCCGCGCCCATAGAGCACCCCGTCCACCACCTCGCCCGACCACGGCCCGCCATGGGTCCAGGCCTCGATCGGTTCGGGCGGCTGCACGTCATAATGGGAATAGCACAGCAGCGTCTTCTTCGACCGGGCCGAGGGGATCTGACCAAAGATCACCGGCGGCCCGGCGGCCAGTTCGTGTTGGTCGGCAGGCAGCCCGTCGGCGTGCATCATCTCGACCACCAGATCGGCGCATTCGCGCAGCCCGATATCCTGCGCCGAGACCGAGGGCTGCTGCACGAAGCGCTGCAGGTCGGCGACGTATTCATCGGCATGGGCGTCGATATGGTCATAGATCGCCTGCATCTCGGGCGTGATGGCGGGGGTTCCGTCAGGCATGGGCGGGTCCTTTCAGGGTTTGCGCGATCTCCCACGCGTTCAGGCGCGCGCCGCTCAGGGTGGGATCACGGGTTTCGGCGATATGCAGGAAGGCCGGCGCCAGCCGCGCCGGGTCGATCCATTTGGCTTTCAGGTCATCTGGATAGTTCGCCTCGGACATGGGCGTGCGCATGGCGTGCCCTGGCGTGATGGTGCAGGACACGAACCCCGGTTCCTCAAGCGCCAGCGACTTCATGAACCCTTCGAGCGCGTGTTTCGCGGCGCAATACGCAGTCTCGTCCGCGAAGCCCTTGATGCCGGACTGCGAGGACACGAAGATAATCGCCCCGCCATGGTCCCGCATGGACGGCAGCACCGCGCGGGCCAGCAGGTAGCCCGCGGTGATGCCCACATCCAGCGTGGCGCGGAACATCGGCAGGTCGAGGTCTGCCAAGGGCTGTGGCACCAGGATCGCGGCGTTGTGGATCAGCGTGTCGATGCGCGGGGATGCCGCCAGCATATCGGCAATCGCCGCCTCGGTCGCCGTCGCATCGGCCAGATCGACGGGCAGGCAGTACGCGCCGGTTTCCGCCCCCAGCGCGGCCAGCGCGCCTTCGTCCCGGTCCATCAGCACCAGCGACGCACCCCGGTCTGCAAAGGCCCGCGCCAGCGCCGCACCCAGCCCTGCCGCCGCGCCAGTGATCAGCACGCGCTGCCCGGAAAGCGGCGCGCCCATCACGAAGCCCCCGAGAAATCCAGATCCTCCCACCTGCGGCTGGTGGTCGAGGCGACCACCGCGTCCAGCACCATCTGGTTGCGCAGCCCGTCCACGAAGGTCGCACCCGCTTTCAATTCGCGCCCTTCGGCGATGGCCGCGCAGAACTCGCGCAGCACGCCCAGCACCGAGACGTTCCAGATCCCCTTGTTCAGCCCCGGCATCTCGGCCTTGGGGTCCGGGACGGTGATCTCGGTCGCCGCCTTCTCGCCCGACTTCTGCAGCCACATCCGTTCGTCGTTGTTGTTCAGCGTCAGCGTGGCCCTGGAGCCGAAGATGCGCATGTGGTTGCCCTCGTTCGTCGCCGCCACGCCGGACATGAACACCTGAGCCAGCGCGCCCGATGGCATCTGCAGCGTGAAATGCGACAGGTCGTCCGAGGTCGCGGTCCAGCCCTCGCCGGTTTTCGGGTCCACGCGGTCGGGCACCATGGTCAGCGCCTGCCCGATCACGCTGGCAGGCTCGCCCAGCCACCAGCGCAGCATGTCTACCTGATGTGAGCCGTTGGCGCCCAGCCGCCCCCCGCCCTGCGACGCGTCCGACCACCAGTCGCCCTTGGGCCGGCTGGCCGGGTCATTCCAGGAGGCGCCGATATTGGTGATGTTGATGTGCCGGATCTCGCCCAGCGTGCCGTCGCCGATCAGCTCGGCGATGCGCGCGCGGTTGGGGTTGAAGCGCAGCTCATGATCAATCATGTGCAGCCGCCCCGCCGCGCGCGCGGCCGCCAGCATCTCGCGCGCTTCCGCCGCGTTCATGGCGGTGGGCTTTTCGCACAGCACATGCGCGCCGTGCTCCAGCGCGGCCAGCACCATGGGCTTGTGCAGCACGGTAGGCGTGGCGATGCAGACCAGATCCGGGCGGTGCGTGGCCAGCATGGTGCGCCAGTCGTCGTAGACGTGTTCGATCCCATGCGGCGCGGCGGCCTTCTGCGCGCTTTCCAGCCGCCCCGAGGCCAGCGCCACCACCTCCGCCCCGTCGATATGCGCCAGCGCGGGCAGATAGGCGTCGCGGGCGAAACTGGCTCCGATGATACCAACCTTGATCATGTCTGCTCCTTTTCGGTGAGGGTGAGCGCCGCGAATTCCTCCAGCCACACCGGTTCGCGGCGGGCGGAGGCGGCGATGCAGGCTTCGACCATCGCGAGCGAGTGCAGATGGTCGCGCCCGGTGCATTCAGGCGGCGCGGTGCCGCGCAGGGTGGCCACGAAGGACGCCAGCAGCGACGCCGCATCATCGAGCCACGCGCGCCGGTCGGGCAGCGGCACGGGGGCCAGCGCACCCTCGGCGCGGCGCGCCGCGCGCAGGTCGCCGAACATGTCGCATTGCGCGACCACCCCTTCGGTGCAGTCGGTGCGCCAGTCGAAATCCAGCCGGTCCAGCCCGCCCTGCCAGGTGCCCTGATAGGTCAGCCGCATCCCGTTTGCGAACTCGAAGAGCGCGGCGACATTGGTGTCGCCTACGTAATGCGACCAGCTTGGGTTGAAGGTGTCGGCCATCACCCGGCGCGCATCGGTGCCGTAGACATGGCGCATCAGGTCGAAATGGTGGATCGACTGCTCCCATAGCATCGGGTGCGCCATGGTCAGCGGATACTTGTTCAGATGCGGCTGCGTGCCATCGCGCCAGCGTTCATAGAGGAACCGGCCGAATTCGGGCCGCCCCACGGTGCCGTCACGCAAGAGCGCGCGCTTGGCCTGCGTGACCGCCAGGTAGCGGAAATTCAGCCCGACGATCAGCATAACGCCCGCATCCTCGGCCAGCCGCACGCAGCGTGCGGCTTCCTCCAGCGTGTCGGCCAGCGGCTTTTCGGCCAGGATCGCCGCGCCCGCGCGGGCGCAGGCGGCGACCTGCGCGGCGCGGTCCACCGGCGGGGTGCAGAGCAGCACGGCCTCCGGGCGGTGGGCCAGCGCTTCGGGCAGCGTGGCGCCGCAGGGGACGCCGTTGAAGCGCGCGGCGGTGGTGGCGCGGGCTTCGGGGTTCGGATCACAGAGCGCGGCGAGGCGCAGATCGGGGTTTTCGTCGATCACCTGCAACCAGATGCGCGCCCGCGCGCCCAGCCCGATCACGGCGATGGAGATAGGCGCGTCGCTCATGCGGCAGGCTCTCCCTGCGGCTGGAGGATCGAGCGCAGTGCGGTGGCGAGGTCGGTCCAGCGCATGTCCGGCAGTGGCGCAGCGCTGACCATCGGCGGACGGGGCGGCGGGGCGGACGCGTCCGGCGCGCCGATCACCTTCGCGCCCGGCATCAGCGCCGCAATGGCCTCGGCCAGCGCCCGGTCGCTCAGCACCTGCCCCGAGGTGAGGTGCAACAGCCCCTGCACCGCTTCTTGCGTCAGCAGCGCCGCCACCGCGCGGGCGAGGTCCGGCAGGAAGGTCCAGTCGCGCCGCGCCTCGGGCGTGGTCAGGGTGATGGTGCGATGGGCGCGCGCCTCTGCGATCATGCGCGCCACAAGGCTCAGGCGCGGGCGCGACGGGCGTGCGGCCTCATGCGGGCCGAACACCGGACCCAGGCGCAGCGAGAGCGTTTCGAACCCCGGTTCGGCGGCCCCCGCCAGCAGGATCTCGCCCGCGCGCTTGGCGGCGGAATAGGGGTCGCTCGCGGTCGCGGGGCTCCGCTCATCCACCGCCGTCATACCGGGCGCGGCGTCTCCGAACACGCCCGAGGACGACAGGAACACGAACCGCCCTGCCCCCGCCGCCCGCGCCCACTCCAACGCGGCGAGCGTCAGCGCGCTGTTCGCGCAGACATGCGCGGCGCGGCTCTGGCCAAGCTCTGCCGGGCTGGCGGTGACGGCAGCAGCGTGGACAACCGCAGCAGGGCGCAGCGCGCCCATATCCGCCAGCGCCGTCTGCAACGGCGCCTCGGTCAGCCGCGCACCCTTCAGCCGCGCGCGGGTGGGCGCGTCAAAGGCCGCGTCGGTGGCGTGGACCTCCCAACCCGCGGCCACCAGCCGTTCGGCCAGCGCCGCGCCGATGAACCCGCCCGCCCCCGTGACCAGCGCTGCCCGTGTCAACACCGCACCCTCATGCCATTATCGTCGATCGCTTCGCGGAAAAGCGCGGACGCGGAAAGCGCCCTCGGGGCGTGCGGGACACGACCCGAGGGCGCTTTGCGCGGCTTCCCCGGGGCGGGACCGCTGACCTGCAAAGCGCGGCGATCGGCCAAAGGCGATATCATGCCGCCACGCCTTCACGCGCGAGCGAAACGGCCCGCGTGATTGCGTCGGTGTGCTCGGCGCCGGTCGCCATGAACGGAGGGCGCAGCCGGGCGAAGGCCGGGTCATCGTGCTGCAGGGCGACGGCGGCCTTGATCGCCGGGATCAACGGCAGCCCCTCGAAGATCGCGCGGATCGCGCTGACCTGCTCCAGCGCCGCTGCCTCTGCGTCCGTCCCCAGCGCGTCGATCAGCGCCCGGATGCCGCGCGCGTTCACGTTGGACGAGGCGCTGATACATCCCGCGCCCCCGGCGGTGGCGTTCTTGACGATCAGCGCCTCGCTCGACGAATAGGTGGCGATCTCGGGGAAGGCGGCGATCACGTCGCGCGCATACTCCCACGCCCCGGCGCTGTCCTTCAGCCCGCGGATGGTGCCGGGATAGGCCGTCATCAACCGTTCGATCAGCGAAAGCGAGATCGGCACGCCGGACATCTGCGGGATGTGATAGAGGTAGACGCCCAGATCCGCGGCCCCCACCGCCTCGATCACATGGGCATAGGCGGCGAAGACTCCGTCTTCGGGCACGCCCTTGTAATAGAACGGCGGCAGCATCAGCACGCCACGGCAGCCCAGCCGCGTCGCATGCGCGCTCAACGCCACCGTGTCGGGGAGCGCCGCGCAGCCGGTGCCGGGGATCAGCCGGGCGGGGTCGATCCCCCCTTCGACCAGCGCCTCCAGCGCGGCCATGCGTTCGGCCACGGACATGGAATTCGCCTCGCTCGTGGTGCCGAAGGGTGCAAGCCCATGCGCGCCCGCGTCCAGAAGCGCGCGGGCATGGGCCACCAGCCGGGGGTGATCGACCGACAGATCCTCGGCGAAGGGGGTGATGGCGGGGACGAAAAGCTCGATCTTGTGGCGGGTCATTCGGACACCTCGGTTGATATGGTCTCGGGGCGGCTGTGCGCCGCGCGGGAATCGATCAGACGCACGGGCGCGATGGTCCGGAACACGTCATCCTCCAGCGCGCCGCCACGGTGCATGAGCACGGTGAAGGCGCCGGGACGGTCGAGCACCGTGGCGCCCATGTGCCAGACGTCGGGGGCATATATCACGCCCACGGTGCCTGGCAGGATGAAGGCCAGCGCGTCGGCCATGTCCGGTTCACCTGCGGCGTCGGAGGGGGCGACGAGGACCAGATAGCGCGTCACGTCGAGCGGGATGAACACCTGCGCGGCGTGGGGGTGGCGCTCCAGCCCGGTGACGGTCAGCGGCAATTCACAGGGCAGCACGTGGTTGACATGCAGCACCGGCGCGGTGCCGGGTGGCGGCGGCTGGAGCGTGTCGCTGTAGAAAGCGCGCCGCCCCGGCACCTCGGGCGGGTGAACCAACCGACCGTAGGGCGCAAAGGCCGCCGGGTCGGGGGCGCCGAGCCGGATCGCGGGGGGATCGGCGCTCATGGCGGCGGCACCTTCGCGCGCCAGTGGTCCGCCAGCGCGGCGCGGCCGCAGACCCAGACGTCACTGCACCCCTGCACGTGATCCAGAAACCGGATCAGCCCGGCCAGCCGGCCAGGATGCCCGATGATCCGCGCGTGCAGCCCCACCGACATCATCCGCGGCCAGCGCGGGCTTTCCGCGCGCAGGACATCGAACCCGTCGATCAGGAAATCGCCGAAAGCGCGGGCGGAAAACACGTCTCCGGCCAGGAACTTGGCGTCGTTGTTGACCATGGTGTAGGGGATGACCAGATGCGGTTGCCCGGCGGCTTCGGTCCAGTAGGGCAGATCGTCGTTATAGGCGTCGCTGTCGTAATCGAACCCGCCGTGCTGCACCAGCAGCCCGCGCGTCGCCGCCGAGGCCGAATAGCGGCAGTAGAACCCGCGCGGCGCGCGGCCCAGCGTCTCGGTGATCGAAGCATGGGCGCGGGCGATGTGTTCGGCCTCGGTCGCGGGGTCGAGGTGGTAGTGTTCGATCCAGCGCCAGCCATGGGCGCAGATGTCCCAATCGGTCTCGCGGATCGCCCGCGCGATCTGCGGGCAGCGCTCAAGCGCCTGCGCAGCGGCGAAGACCGTGAGCGGCAGACCGCGGCTGCGGAACAGCTCATGAATGCGCCAGAAGCCCACGCGGCTACCGTATTCGTACATGCTTTCGGCGGCGAGGTCTCGGTCGCCGCGCGGCACGCGGCTGGCGCGCACCTCGATCAGCGCGGCCTCGCTGGCGCTGTCGCCGTCCGGGACCGAATACTCGGACCCCTCCTCGACGTTGAGCACGAAGTTCAGTGCCAGCCGCGCGCCGTTGGGCCAGGTGATGTCGGGCGGGGCGGGGCCGTACCCCGCCAGATCGCGCGCCCGGTTCATGCGCGGCACCTGGACAGGGCGTAACCTCTGAGGGTCGCGCTAGAGGTCACGGCGGCCCTCCACCTTGCAGAAGAAGCAGCACCAGTCGCCGATGCTGACGTTGGGCAGCGCGCGCAGGCCGAAGAACATGCCGTCCGCCGGGGCGGCCAGTTCGCCCACCGTATCGCCGTACACATCGACGATCCGCGCAATCGGATCGCCCGCCTTCATCATGGTCAGGAAATCCACCCCCTCCACCGGCAGGAAGATCCCCGATGCCGGGGCAAGCAACGCCTCCTGTACACCTTTCCACGCCGGGTCCGGATAGGTCGGCGTGCCGGGCAGCATCTTGTAATGGTAGCAGATGTTGAGGATGGATTTCGCCAGTTCCTCGGCCACATACCGGAAGCGTTCGGGCGAGGTCGCGGACCGCCCGCCCAGTTCCACCGTGATCCCCACCTTGCCCGCCGCGTTCAGCGCCGCCATCGGGCTGCCCGAGGTCGAGAAGTTCGACATGATGCAGCCCCAGCCCTCGCCCATGGCGCGGGCCAGTTCCACCGACTCGGGGCGTTCGTCGACGAAGATCGCCTTGTCCAGGAAGGAATGCGCGCCGCCCGAATGGATCGAGATCTCCATGTCGGCGACATCCTTCATCGCGCTCCAGTGCGCATGCGCCACGCGTTCCGAGAAATGGCCACCGGGCTTGCCCGGATAAATGCGGTTCATGTCGTAGCTGAAGGTATCGAGCGGGTTGCCGCGCTCGGCCGCGGAAAACGCCAGCGGGTTGACCACCGGCACCATCACTACCGCGCCGGAAAGCTCCGCCGGATCGATCCGCGCCATGGCCAGATGGCAGGCGCGCGGGCCTTCGGGCTCGTCACCGTGGATCGCCCCGTTGACCCAAAACACCGGGCCGGGTCTGGCGCCGTGGATCACCACCACGGGGATTTCCACCGCCACGCCCCCGGCCAGGACGCCGGCCGGGATGGCCCCGCGCGCCGATGTGCCCGGCGCGGCGCTGGCGGTGCCGACGGTCAGCGGGGCTTTCGCATCCGTGCTCATACCGCCTCGGCCCCCGACTTGTTGTAGGCGTCCAGCTGCTCGGGCGTGTAGACCTGCATGAATTCGATCTCGATCCCGCCGGCGTCATTGTCCAAAAACGCCACCCAGCCCTCGGGGTGGGCGTGCGATCCGTAGACCCCACACGCCTTGCACAGGCGCAACTCGGCCCCCTGCGACTTGGCGTGTTCAAGTGCTGCGTCGATGTCATCGACCTCGTAGCAGATATGGTGCAGACCCTCGGCGCCGCGCTCCTTGATCCAGGCGGCGAAGCGGCCATCGGGGTCGGTGGATTCGCACAGCTGATATTCGATCCCGCCGAGGTTGAAGAGCGCGACCTTGTTGCCGGACTTGGGGAAATGCACGATCTCGGTGTCGGCCGGGACGTGCAGGAAACGGGCGTAGGCCTCCAGCGCGGCGGCGGCATCGCGCACGGCAAAGGCCATGTGCTTGATGCCCTTGACGTTGGGGTTGTCGGTCTTGACGGTCATCTCGGTCTCCGTGTCGGGATTACTGGGCGGGGGCGTTTACTGGGCGGGAGCGCGGGCTTCCGCCCTTGTTTCCGACCGAATGGCTTCGACCACGCCCGCCATGCGGCGCATCGCCTCTTCGATCCGGGGCACGGGCTGGGTCATGGACATGCGGACGAAATCGTCGGTGTGATCGCCATAGATCGTGCCGGGATACATCATCACCCGGCCCTCAGCCAAAAGCCGCTCGCAGAACGCCGAGGCCGTGACCCCCAGCTTCAGGCTGGAGACATCGGCGTAGATGTAGAACGCGCCCTGCGGCTCGGCGTAGCCCATGCCCATGGCGTCCAGGCCCTGCAGGATCGCGCGGCGGCGGCGGTCGTATTCGGCGCGCATTTCCGCCACGCAGTCCTGCGGGCCGGTGAGCGCCGCCAGCGCGGCATGCTGGCTCACGGCAGCGGTCGAGATCGCCAGCGCGTGGTGGATCTCGGACATGGGCGTCATCAACTCGCGCGGCCCGGCAATCCAGCCCAGCCGCCAGCCGGTCATGGCATAGGCCTTGGACACGCCCGAAAGGGTGATCGTGCGCTCACGCATCCCCGGCAGGGCAGCGACCGGCTGCACCTTGTGGTTGCCAAAGACGATCTGCGCGTAGATTTCATCCGAGATCACGATCAGGTCGTGCTTCGCCGCCAGTTCGGCGATCTTGCGCACCTCATCAGGCGGCGTGACGGTGCCGGTGGGGTTGTTGGGGTTGATCAGCACCAGAATCCGCGACTTTTCGGTGATATGCGGCGCAATCATCTCGGCCGTCAGGGTGAAGTTCGTCTCCATCCCCATGGGCACCGGGACCACGGTGGCATCCGAAAGCTCGGCGGCCTGGCCATAGGGGTTGTAGCCCGGACAGGGCACGATGATCTCGTCGCCCGGGTCCAGGAGCGTCAGCGCGATGATGAACATCGCCTGCTGGCCGCCGGGGGTGACGATGATCTCGTCCTCGGCGTAGTCGGCCCCGCCCTGGGCACGGATGCTCTCGGCGATGGCGCGGCGCAACTCGACGATCCCCATGGGATGGGTGTAATGCGTGGCACCGTTGGCCAGCGCGTCCTGCCCGGCGCGGATCACATGCGCCGGCGTGTCCAGATCCGGATCGCCGCGGCCGAGCTTGATCACATCATCAAGTCCGTTGGCGATATCCAGCATCCGCGTGATCAGATGCGCGTCCGACAGCTTGACGCGCTTCGCAAGGCGGGGGGTGGTCATGGTGGAAAACTCCCTAGGGTTCAGGCGGCGCGCGGCAGGCCGTAGAGCGCGCTGTACTTGTCGGTCAGATACCGAAGATAAGGCTGCGGATCGAGCGGGCCCCCGGTGGCGCGGCGCAGCAACTCGTCGCGGGAATACCGCCGTCCGTGGCGGCACACGTTATCGGTCAGCCAGTCGCGCAGCGGCGTGTAATCGGCACCCTCCAGCGCCGAAGCGATGCCTGCGTCCTGCGTGGTCGCCGTGTCGAAAAGCTGCGCGGCCATGATGTTGCCGATGGTGTAGTTGCAGAAGGTCCCGATCTGCCCCGAGGACCAGTGCACATCCTGCAGCACGCCCTGCGCGTCATCGGGCACATCGACGCCCAGCATGGATTTCATGCCCGCGTTCCAGGCCTCGGGCAGGTCGGCGACATCCAGCGAGCCGTCGATCATCCGGCTTTCCAGATCGACCCGCAGCATGACGTGGAAGTCATAAGTCAGCTCATCCGCCTCGACCCGGATCAGGCTGGGGCGGGCGCGGTTGACGGCGGCGTGGAATTCCTCGGCCGAGACGTCGGCCAACTGGTCGGGGAAGGCATCGCGCAGGGTGCCGAAATGGTTGGCCCAGAAGGCCGCGCTGCGCCCGACATGGTTCTCCCACAGCCGCGACTGGGATTCATGCGCGCCGAAGCTGACGCCGCCCACTGCATAAAGGCTGATCATGTCGGTGGCCAGCGGCGTGCGGGTATAGTCCGGGTCCACGTTCTGCTCATAGAGCGCGTGCCCGGCCTCGTGCAGCGCGCCGAACAGGGACATGGGCATGTAATTGCGGCTGACCCGCGTGGTGATGCGCACATCGTTGCGGGTGAAGCTGATCTCGAACGGATGCACGGTCAGGTCCAGCCGCCCGCGCGCCGTGTCATAGCCGATGGTTTCGGCCATCTGCAGTGCGAAGCGCATCTGCGCATCCTCGGGGAAGGCGCGATAGAGGAAATCCGAGCGCGGCTGTTCCCGCTCGCCAATGGCCTGCACCAGCGGCTGCATGCCCGCGCGCAGGGTGCCGAACAGATCGCGCAGCTGCGCCGTGGTGGTGCCGGGTTCGAACCGGTACATCAGCGCGTCATAGGGATGGTCGGCGAAGCCGATGGCGTGCGCCATTTCGCGGTTGATGGCGACCATCTCCTCCAGCGCGGGGGCGAAGCGCGCAAAATCGGCATTGGCGCGGGCGTCGGCCCAGACCGCGTGGGCGTTCGATCCCAGTTCGGTCTTGCGGCGCAGGAGTTCGGTGGGGATGCGGTCGTGATAATCGATCGCCTCGCGCACCTGCGCGATGGTGGCGCGTTCGGGGCTGTCCTCGGGGAGCGCGGCGCACTCGGCCTCGGCCGCGTCCAGATTGCGCCGCATCTCGTCCGAGCACAGCAGATCACGCGCCGCCACCGCCAACGTGGACAACTGCTTGGCGCGCGAGGGCGCGCCGCCCTCCGGCATCATCGTGCGCGCGTCCCAGGACAGGATCGAGCCTGCGTTCAGGAAATCGTTCACCCGCCCCGCGGTGTCCAGAAGTGCCGCATACCCCATACGAATCCTTTCCTGCGCCGCGTGTTTCGGGTCGACCGGCCCCGGTTCCCTGGCGCGGCGAGGCCAGCGGGCGCTTGACACGTCGGATCGCTCGTGTATCCCATCGTGATCGAAGAATGTCGACAATCTACACGTTGCAAGTCAACGGCGGTTTGTCAACCTGAAACCGGCCCGCGCCAAAGCACCAAGGCCGGGGCATCCAAGCGAGGGAGGACGTGCGCATGCCACGCCTGAAAACCAATGAATCCACGCTTGTGGAGATGGCAGTGGCGGCGCGCGTCGCCGATGCCGCCGTGCGTCCCGGGCAGTATATCCCATACCCCGATGGCCGCGCCACGGTGCTGCCGGGGATGTTCGGTGTCGTCTACAACGTGCGCTGCGGCGACCGGGCGTTCGGCTGGGCCGCCGACCATGTGGAGCCGGGCGTGTCCATCGACGACCCCGACAGCGGGCGGCACCACGCGCTGCATTACCTCAACTGCATCGGCAACGACGCAGTGGTGACCTCCGGCATGGCCGCCGGGGCAAAGGGCATCGTCATCGGCGAACATGCGCGCATCCTCGTGCAGTTCGACGCGGAAGCGCATGACCTGATGGCGCCGGGCGATCAGGTGCAGATCATCACCCGCGGCAATGGCCTCGCGCTCACCGATCACCCGGGGGTGGAGTTGAAGAAGATGAGCCCACGCCTGCTGCACGCCATGAACATCACCGAATCGGGCGGACGGCTGCATGTGCCGGTGGCGATGGAACTGCCGATCCGGATCATGGGCTCAGGCGCGGAGCTGAACAGCGAATACGTGGATCAGGATCTGATGTCGGGCGACCGGGCGCTGATGGCTGAACTGGGCATCGACCAGATGCGGCTGGGCGATCTGATCGCGATTCGCCATGCGGACCACCACTATGGCCGGTCCTACCGCACCGGCGCGGTCTCCATCGCGCTGTGCATCCACGGCGATTCGGTGATGACCGGGCACGGCCCCGGCATCCTGACCCTGATGACCGCGCGCGGCGGCGAGATCGATTTCACCATCGACCCGGCCGCCAATATCGCAACCTGCCTGAAGCTGGAGGGCTGAGCCATGACCATCGCCACCAACGCCGCCGATCTTGTCACCGTTTCGGTTGCCGGTCAGGCCGCCAACCCGTCCATGACCGGGCTGCCGTCCGAACCCTACCGGCTGACCGCCGACGGAAAACCCTTCCTGTGGCCCACTTTCGGCGGGATTGTTTACAACGTCACCGTGGGCGACCCGGCCTTTGGTTGGACCGGGGATTGCGTGCACCCGTCGGTCAGCATTTCCCACGCGCAGGCCGACAAGAATCGCGCGCTCAACGTCTTCTCCTGCGTCGGCAACGAGGCGATGGTGGTCAGCGGCGCGGCCAAGGGCGCGCGTGGGGTGGTCACCGGCAAATCGGGGCGATTCTCGGATCAGGTGATCATCCATTTCGACGCGGAGACCCGCCGCCAGATCGCCATCGGCGACCAGATTCTGGTGCGCGCCGAAGGGGTTGGCATGGCGCTGCCGGACTGCCCGGATGTCGCGTGCAAGTCGCTGTCGCCCAAGCTCTTCGACCTGCTGCCCAAGCGGCTGGAGGACGGGGTGTTGAAGCTCGGTGTCGCGGGCGTGGTGCCCGCGCATTTCGTGGGCGCGGGGCTGGGGCTGACCTCGGAAGGGGGGTCGCTGCACATCCAGTCCACTGACCGCGCAGTGCTGGCGGAACTTGGGCTGGACAAGCTGCGGCTGGGCGATCTGGTCGCCATTCAGGACACCGACAGCCGCTACAACCACGGCTATCTGCGCGGCGCGCTGTCCATCGGCATCGTCGGGCAGACCGACGGGCCGCGCCCCGGTTACGGCCCCGGCATGACCGTGGTGCTGACCGCGCCCGGCGGGCAGCTTGGCTGGTTCGAGGATGCGTCCGCCAACATCGCCGACCTGCTGGGCCTGAAGGCATGAGCGCCCCCATCGCCATGACCCGCGTCGAACAGGCGGGCCTGCGCGCGTTGGTGGCCGAGGCGTTCGAGAAACTGGGCCTGACACCCGAGGATGCGGGCATCTTCGCCGATGCGCTGATCTTCTCCGAACTGCGCTTTCACCCCGGGCAGGGACAGGGTGTGTCGCGCCTGCGCCGCTATCAGCAGCGGATCGCCAAGGGAGAGGTGAACACGCGCGCCCCGTGGGAGGTGATCAAGGAAGGCCCCGCCCTGGCGCTGGTGGATGCCCACAACGGCATCGGCACCGTGGCGGCGGCCAAGGCGATGCGGCTGGCCATCACCAAGGCCAAGGAGGGCGGCATCGGCACGGTGCTGGTGCGCAACTCCACGCATTATGGCTCCAGCGCCGTGCATGCCTGTCAGGCGCTGGAGCATGGCTGCATCGGCATCGCCTATACCAACGCAGGCCCCGAAATGGCCCCCTGGGGCGGGCGCGAGGGCGCGGTCGGCACCAACCCCTGGTCCATCGCCGCACCCACCGACAAGGGCTTTCCGGCGGTGCTCGACATCGCCATCACCACCGCCGGCAAGGGGATGATGAACTGGTACCTGCGCGAGGGGCGCAAGATGCCGCTGGACTGGGCGCTGACGCCGGACGGGCATGAAACCGACGACCCCGGCGCCGCCATGAAGGGCGCGCTGCTGGGTATCGGCGGGCACAAGGGGTATGGGCTGGCCTTCATGACCGATGTGCTGACCGGTGTGCTGGCGGGCGGCGGGTTCGGGCTGACACCCTATGCCGACCCCATGCGGCTGGACGTTTCGCACAGCTTCACCGCCATCGACATCGGCTGGTTCATGGAGGTGCCGGAGTTCGAGACCCGCATGGGCCAGTTCGCCGACATGGTGAAAACCCGCGCCCTGCGCCCGGGTTTCGATGAAATCCTGATCCCGGGCGAGCAGGAAGCCCGGCGCGTGGCGGCGAAATCGGCGGACGGCGTGCCGCTGGATGATGTGGTCCTCGCCGACCTGCAGGCGCTGCGGGGCGAGCTGGGGTTGAGCGCCGAACTCACCGTGCTGGGCCCCTGGGACGGGGCGATGCCATGATCGCGCTGGCACCCCTGTCACCGGATTGGCACGCGGCCGCCCGCGACCGGCTGCGGGCGCGGGCGCAGGCGGCGGGGCTCGATGGGCTGCTACTGACGCGCGGGGCCAATCTGACCTATGCCACGGGGCTCTTCCTGACCCCGAACGAACGCC
>LFIK01000939.1_pt1 | contig 22567 bp, 17 predicted proteins | sample 643401 | NCBI WGS metagenome assembly LFIK01 (sample SAMN03777447, study PRJNA286221) | soda lake metagenome | biome: soda lake; feature: Kulunda steppe; material: water; isolation source: sample T5-Br brine of Lake Tanatar-5 | place: Russia: Kulunda steppe | collected 2010-07
ACAGAAGCGCCCGCGAGCACCCTCAAACGAAAGAGCGCCGAAGTGCTGAATCTGGCCGAGAAGACCGGTCTAGCGGCCAGGATCCGTGCTGGTGGTCAGGGGCGGGATCGAACCGCCGACACCACGATTTTCAGTCGTGTGCTCTACCAACTGAGCTACCTGACCGCGACACCACCGAGGTGGCGCCCCCGCCGGAGCGGGTGTGCTGCTCCGGCGCCCGAGCCCGGCGAGGGGCGTGGCGCCGAACAGCGACGGCCGGTCCGGGGACCGGCCGCGGGAGCGGACCTGACGGGATTTGAACCCGCGACCTCCACCTTGACAGGGTGGCGAGCACTCCTAACTGCTCCACAGGTCCTTGCTGTCGTGCTGGTTGCGCGCCGCGAGCGTACCGTCAACTCTGCAGCCGCTGGTAGGCCGCGCGGGACTCGAACCCGCAACCAGCGGATTAAAAGTCCGATGCTCTGCCAGTTGAGCTAGCGGCCCAGATGACGGCTCCGCACGCGGAGCAGCGCGATGGAAGCCTACCCCCCGGCTCGCGACCCCGCCAACCGGCCGCGCAGGGCTACGGTGCGCCGCGAGTTGGCCCCTCACAGCGCGGCTGGGACAGCAGGTTCGGACAGCACGCCGAGTCAGCGGGCCCGGCCGCCGGCCAGCCGCCCCGAGCGCCCCGTCGAGCAGGAGCACCGCATGTCCACCCCGCCCGGCCACGTCGAGGTGGCGCCCTTGGAGTCGGAGCGTGATCTGCGCGAGGCGACCAGCCTGCTGGAGCGCGCTGAGCAGGCCGCCGGGGTGCCCCTGCTCGACGAGGCCGAGCAACAGCGCCTCGAGCGGTGGCGCGCAACGGGGCAGCGACCGCAGGAGTGGACCCCCCTGCTCCTGCGGCGTGGGGGCGAACCCCTCGCCTACGCCGCAGCCTTCCTCGATCCGGCAGGTGAGACGGCGACCGGCGACGTGGCGGTCGCCCGCCCGGTCCGTGACGCGCAGGAGGTGACCCGCCAGGCTCTGCTCGCCGTGCGCAGCGCTGCCGAGCCGCTGTGTGCCAGTCGACTGCAGGTCTGGATGCGCTCGGTCGGGCCCGCCGAGGTGGAGGCGGCGCAGGCTGCGGGCTACGAGCTCGAGCGCCGGCTGGCGGTGCTCGGTCGTGCGCTGCCTGCGCAGGACGGCCAGGACGGCCAAGGCGGCAAGGACGGCCAGGACGGCCAAGGCGGCAAGGACGGCCAGGAGGCCGAGGACGCTCAGCGCGGTCCGGGCCAGGCGGCCCTCGACCGGCTGGCCAGCGCCGGGACCCGCATCCGCGCCTTCGTTCCCGACCAGGACGACCCGGCGGTGGTGGAGGTCCTCGCGGCGGCCTACGCGGGTAGCGATGACGGTGGCTGGGATCTGCCACGTCTCCGAACGCGTCGTGGCTGGTCCTGGTTCCGCGCCGAGGACCTCCTCGTGGCGCAGGACAGCGATGGCCACCTGGCCGGCATCCACTGGCTCAAGCGTCGCGGCCGCGGCGTCGGCGAGGTCTACAACCTCGCCGTCCACCCACGCGCCCAGGGCCGTGGGGTGGGACCGGCGCTGCTGCGTGCGGGACTCGACCACCTCGCTGCTGTCGGCTGCACCGAGGTGATCCTGTGGGTCGACACCGCCAACGAACGTGCGGTGAGCCTGTACCGGTCCCAGGGCTTCACCACCCGGTGGGAGGACATCGCCGTGGGGACGCCGCTGCCGCCCCCGTGATGGCGGGGTCGCGCCCGCGCTCGCTCAGGAGACCGCTGAGGTGCCCCGCTCGATGCCGAGGGCCGGCTCAGCGTCCTCGGGACCACGCTGGGTGCGCTGTCCCGGCGGCACCAGCTTGTAGCCGACGCCGCGAACCGTCACGATCATCTGCTCGTACTCGGGCCCCAGCTTGGCGCGCAGCCGCCGGACGTGGACGTCGACGGTGCGGGAACCGCCGAAGTAGTCGTAGCCCCACACCTCCTGGAGCAGCAGCTCCCGGGTGAACACCCGGTTGGGCGCGTTGGCCAGCGCCTTGAGCAGCTCGAACTCCTTGTAGGTCAGGTCGAGGGGCTGGCCGCGCAGGCGCACCTGGTAGCTGTCCTCGTCCACCACCAGGTCACCGACGTTGGCAGCGCGCTGCGGCTGCTCGGCGGCGACACGGTCACGGGCCAGCCGCAGCCGGGTCTCCAGCTCCGCAGGCGAGGCCTGGGGCAGGACCAGGTCGTCGAAGCCCCAGGACACCTTGATCGCTGCCAGGCCCCCCTCGGGCATCACGACGATCACCGGTCTGTGGGGCTCGTGCAGGGAGGCGCCTCGGGCCGCACCGGCGGCGAGGCGCAGATCGAGGGTCGCGTCGATCAGGACCACGTCGCAGGCGCGCATCGCCTGTAGCGACTCGGGCTGCAGCGGCGCGTCCTGGACGGAGTGGTCGAGGAACTCGAGCCCGGGCAGCAGCGCAGCGCTGCCACCGGACCGCTCGGTGAGCACCAGCAGGTGCAACCGTGCCTCCTCGTGGGTGTCGCCCGGTCCGTCCGCCAGGACTGGGCCCGGTCGCCGTGCGTGTGGATGGTGCGACCGGGGCGGAGCCCGGACACGTGAGCGCCCCGGAACGACGTGCGTGCAGATCTCAGGCGTCGTTGCCGGGGCCAGCGCCGCGAATGATGCCAGCATCGAGGTGGTGCGTCCACCCCGGGCGTAGGGGCGCACCACCGTGCGCGGCGGCCAAGTACCTGGCACGGAGCCGTAGCCCAGGGTGGGGGAGTCCGACCGCGCTGCCGCTGTCGGTGCCGATGCCGGCGGTGCCGCGGGCCGTAGGCTGGCCCGGCCGGCACGCCGTCGAGCCACCCTCCGCCGCCGTCGTCGTGCGGGGTGGTCACGGTGATCGGATGAGGAGAGCGACCCGGGTGCACCACGAGGACGAGGCCGTCCAGCAGGCGCTGGCCATCCCCACCCGCGCGGGGATCTACCGACGGCTGCGCGCCGGAGGCCAGCCCGTGTCGGCGCGCGAGGCGGCGGAGATGTTCGGCCTGCACCCCAACGTCGCGCGCAACCACCTCGACGTGCTGGCCGAGGCGGGCCTGGTCGTCACCGGCAGCCGCAAGCACCCCGGCGGTGGGCGGCCGGCCCGGGTCTACGTCGCGCGCGAGCAGGCAGCGTCAGGTCCGCAGCCGCAGGTGCCACCGGGCGGCCAACTCGCCGTGCACGCCCTCGTGCAGTTGATCGCCGGCCTCGCGGAGCACCGCGACAAGCTCGCGTTGCTTGCCGAGGACCAGGGGCGCCGGCTGGTGCACGTCGCCGCGGGCCGCGCCGCGGCGCGGGAGCTGTCCGCAGCGGCGGTGGTCGCCGTGGAGGCGCTGCGTGCGGCGTTCCCCGAGGTGCGGCTCACCGAGGTCTCCGACCAGGGCGCGGTCGTGGAGGGCCTCGATGTCGGGCTGCGACTGGTCGGCGAGGTGGACGGGCGGGTCGGTGACGCGCTGGCCGAAGGCTTCGTGCGTGGCGCGGTGGCCGCGGCCGGTTACCCCGTGGAGGCGCACGCGGACCTCGGCCGGGTGACGGTGTCGCCGGCGGCGGTGGTGGGCCAGGCCGGTGACGCGGTGCTGCCCGCACCCGCCGACACCGTGGACGCCCGGGGTCTGCCCTTCGAGCGGGGCGTGGTGGCCGCCATGCGCGCGATGGTCCCGCTGCGGCCCGGCGGACACCTCGAGGTCCTCACCGACGGACAGGGCGCTCCCGCGGGCTACGCCCGCTGGGCGGACCGCGCCGGCCACCAGGTGATCGACGTCGCGCGGATCCGCGACGTCCGGGGTCGCCAGGCCGTGCGGGTGCTGCTGCGCAAGGCGACGGGGCGCTGACCCGACCCCCGGAACGATTCTGGCTTTGCCGTTCCGCTGCCGGGGTGGCACGCTTGCACCGACCCCGCGGGAGGCGGGGCCGGCGGGCGCGAGGTGCACGTCGGAGTCGGGACGCGGAGACGGCCGGACAGCGGGCCGCGCCGCGGCAGAGCACAGGGAGCAGGTCGTGGACTTCCGTCTGAGCGAGGAGCAGGAGGCCTTCCTGGACTCCGTGCGGGCCTTCGCGCGTGAGCACGTGGAACCCGGCGTGCTGGAGCGTGACCGTGCCGGCACCTGGGACTGGGACGTGTGGAAGCAGGTGGCCAGCTTCGGGCTCGCCGGACTGCCCGTGCCGGAGGAGTACGGCGGGTCCGGTGCCGATGTGCTGACGACCGGTCTGGCGCTGGAGGGCCTGGCCTACGGCGGCCGGGACGCGGGGTTGAACCTCTCCCTCGGCGCGCACCTGACCATCGGTGCGATGCCCATCGCGCTCCACGGTAACGAGGAGCAGAAGCAGCGGTGGCTCCCGAAGCTGGCCGCCGGTGAGACCGTCGGGGCCTTCGCCATCACCGAGCCGGAGGCCGGCTCCGACACCGCCGGCATGAAGACGCGCGCGGAGCGTCACGGCGACACCTACGTGCTCAACGGCACCAAGACCTTCATCACCAACGGCTCCTTGGCCGAGGTGGTGACGGTGATCGCCCGCACGGATGCCGACGCACCCGCCGGCCAGGCCTTCACCGCGTTCCTGGTGGAGCAGGGGACGCCCGGCTTCGAGGTGTCGAAGGAGTTGAAGAAGCTCGGCAACCGCACCTCGCCCACCAACGAGCTCTCGCTGATCGACGTGGAGGTCCACGAGTCGCAGATCCTCGGCGATGTCGGCAGTGCCCTGTGGAAGATCGGTTTCGAGTGCTTCGACTGGGAGCGGTGCGTGATGGTCGCCTCGGCGATCGGCTCGATGCAGCGCGACCTCGAGGAGTCGGTGCGCTACGCGAAGGAGCGCGAGGCCTTCGGTAAGCCGATCGGGCGGTTCGGCGCGATCCAGCACAAGGTCGCCCAGATGCGCCTGCGCCTGGAGATCGCCCGGCTGCTGCAGCGCCAGGCCGCGTGGATGAAGGACGAGGGGCTGGAGCACTCCACCGAGGCGGCGATGGCCAAGGCCTACATCGGCGAGGCCGGGGTGGAGTCGGCGTTGGACGCGATCCAGCTGCATGGCGGCTGGGGCTACGTGGACGAGTTCCACGTCGAGCGGTCGCTACGTGACGCCAAGCTCGCCGGGATCGGTGGTGGCACCACCGAGATCCAGGAGATGATCATCGCCCGCACCCTGCTGGGCTGACAGCCACCGGCTCAGCCTGCGGTGACGCCGTCCGCTGCCGTGGTGGTCACCTCGGCGGTCGTCGCCACGTCGGCCTCCACGGCCGTGGGTAGCTCCGGAGCGGGCCCGGTCGAGTTGCGCACAACCAGTTCCGGTCGGAAGGTCAGCTCCGGCGTGGCCGCGCCCTCGTCGTTGATCTGCGCGGTCAGTAGCTGCACGATCGCGGAGCCCATCGCCTCGAAGGGCTGCTGGATGCTGGTCAGGGGCGGGTCCATGAAGTTGTTGGGCCCGGCGTCGTCGAAGCCCATCACCGACACATCGTCGGGGACCCGGAGCCCTCGCTCCCGGGCTGCACGGATCACCCCGAGCGCCATCCGGTCGCTGGCGCACACCACCGCGGTGATCCCGACGGGCAGCAGCGTGGCGCCGGCGGCGTGGCCGCCCTCGATGCCGTAGATCGTGTCGGTCATCAGCGCCGGGTCGATCGTGAGGCCCGCGCGGGCCATCCCGTCGAGGTAGCCGAGCCGCAGTCGCGCGGCGGTGACGTAGCGCGCCGGCCCCAGCGCCAGGCCGATGCGGCTGTGCCCCAGGGATGCCAGATGCGCCACGGCCAGACGGGTCACCTCGGCGTGGTCGACCGTCACCGCCGCGATCTCGCCGAGGTCCTCGTCCCGTCCGTTCACCAGCACCAGGGGGAGCCCCCGGGCGCGTAGGTCGTTGTAGCGCTGGTGGTCCGCGGTGGTGTCGGCGTGCTCCCCGGAGATCAGCACGATGCCGGTCACCGCGTGGTCCTGGAGCACGTCGAGGTAGTCCGCCTCGCCCATCCCGGCCGGTGTCGAGGTGCACAGCACCGTGGTCAGGCCTTCGCGCGCCAGGCGTGACTCGATCGCCTGCGCGAAGCGAGGGAAGACCGGGTTGTCCAGCTCCGGGACGATCAACCCGACCAGACCCGTACGCCGGGCCGGCCGCAGCCGGCCGTGCTCGTAGCCGAGCTGGGCCATCGCCTGCAGGACCGCACGTCGGGTGGTCTCGGCGACCCCGGGTCGGTCGTTGAGGACACGACTGACCGTCGCCTGGCTGACACCGGCGTGGTCCGCGACGTGCTTCAGACGAGGTTTCACGCTCGGGACGATAGACCTTGCGTCACCGCGCTGCAACATCTTCCGGAAGTTCTTGACATTTGCCTGAAACTTGTTGCAAACTCTGACGTGACCTTGCAGCACCGGACGTGCGAGGCGTCAGGCCCCGCCGCCGACTACCCATCTGGAGACACGATGAAGCGGTACCGCAAGTGGATCGCTCTCGTCCCCGTCGCCGCCCTCGTCCTCGCCGCCTGCGGCACGGACGAGGAGCCCGCGGACGAGCCCGTCGAAGAGGTCGAGGAGACCGAGGAGGCGGAGGAAGAGGAAGAGGAAGAGGCCGTCGAGGAGGAGGAAGCGCCCGAGGAGGATGAGGACGCTGCGCCGGTGCGCGCGGACGCCGACCTCGTCATCTGGGCCGATGACACCCGCCGTGACGTGGTCGAGCCCTTCGCCGAGGCTTTCGGTGAGGAGCAGGGCATCAGCGTCGCCGTGCAGGAGGTCCCCTTCGACCAGATCCGTGAGAACGTGGTGATCCAGGGCCCCGCCGGCCAGGGTCCCGACATCTTCATCGGTGCCCACGACTGGCTCGGTGAGATGGTCGAGAGCGGTGTCGTCGCACCCCTGGACCTCGGTGGTACGTCCGACGACTTCCTCGACGTCGCCATCGAGGCTTTCGCCTACGACGGCACCAACTACGGCCTGCCCTACGCGATCGAGAACATCGCGCTGATCCGCAACACCGAGCTCGCCCCTGAGCCGGTCGACACCCTCGATGAGATGGTCGAGGTCGGCCTGGCCGCGGTTGAGGCCGGGGACGCCGACCTGCCCGTCGCGTGGCAGCAGGACCCCGGTGACCCCTTCCACAACTACTGGGTCGTGACCGGCGCCGGTGGCTACGTCTTCGGCCAGGCCGATGACGGTTCCTACATCGCCGACGACATCGGGATCGACTCCGAGGGCGGCCTGCGTGCCGCGGAGATCTTCGGTGAGCTCTACGAGCAGGACGTGCTCAACCAGGACCTCTCCTACGACATCATGATCGACTCCTTCAGCTCCGGTCGTGCACCCTTCGCGGTCACCGGTCCGTGGGCGCTGGGTGACTTCGCCGACGTCGACTTCGAGGTGGAGCCGCTGCCGTCGATCGACGGCAACCCCGCCGGTCCCTTCGTAGGTGTCCAGGGCTTCATGGTCTCCGCCTTCGCGGAGAACGAGCTCGCGGCCCGCACCTTCGTGCTGGACTTCATGGCCACCGCTGACGCGCAGCTCGAGCTGTACGAGGCGGGCAACCGTCCGCCGGCGCTGGTGGAGGCCTTCGAGCAGGTCGAGGATGACCCGGTCGTGGCGGGCTTCGGTGCCGCCGGTGAGACCGGTGCGCCGATGCCGGCGATCCCGGAGATGGGCTCGGTGTGGGAGGCCTGGACGCTGGCCTACACCAACATCTTCTCGGGTGCGGACCCGGAGGAGTCCTTCGAGGAGGCGGCTGACCAGATCCGTGAGCTGATCGGGCTCTGATCGTCCGCTAGTCAACGACGCGGGGGCGGTGCGGTAGCCGCACCGCCCCCGCCGCCGTCGTGGCAGGCTGTGCCCGGCGGTGCGGGACGACCCGCGAGCGGGCGTGCCGATGAGTGCGATGGGAGCGCATCATGTCGAAGGCGCCCGAGGTCCGGGTCAGCTACGCCGACCGTCTCGCGGACCGGCTCGGGGCGGGCAGCGTCACGGGGCTGCTGCTGAAGCTGCTGTTCCTCGGTGTGGTCAACGGGCTGTCGCTGTACGCGGTCCTGACCCTGCTCCCGCTCAGGGAGTGGACCCCGCTGGTGGTGGTGGTGCTCGCCACCGCCGTGATCGACTGGGTGTACCTGTCCTCCCGGCGGATCCCGCTGAAGTTCCTGATCCCCGGCACCATCGCCCTGCTGATCTTCCAGGTCTACCCGGTCCTCTACACCGGCTACATCGGCCTCACCAACTACGGCACCGGCAACGTCCTCAACGAGCGGCAGGCGATCGACCGGATCATCTCCGACTCGATCACGGTGCCCGAGGACGCGGTCCGGTACCAGTCCACCCCGCTGGTGGACGACGCGGGCGAGCTCGCCCTGCTGCTCACCGACCCGGACGGGGACGTCTTCCTCGGGACCGAGGACGGCCTGGCCCCCCTCGAGGAGGGCGACATCGTCGGCGAGGGCGCCGACCGGCGTGTCCTCGACACCTACCGCCCACTGACGCTGGGTGAGGTCGGTGACCGTGAGGCCGAGGTGCTGGCCTTCGCCGTGCCTATCGACGCCGATGACGTCGAGGAGCTCGACGTCGACGCCGCGGCCGACGCGATCAGCGTCCAGACCTTCAACACCGCGGCGGTCGCCATCCAACGCCTCGAGCATGACGCGGCCACCGGTGAGATCGTCGACCTCGAGGACGGAACGGTCTACCGCGCCGTCGAGGGCACCTTCACCGCCGAGGACGGCTCCACGCTGCGTCCGGGGTTCCGCGAGTTCATCGGGTTCTCCAACTTCGAACGCGTCCTCACCTCTCCCGCGATCCGTGGTCCCTTCATGCGGGTGTTCCTGTGGACCTTCGCCTTCGCGGTGCTCAGCGTGGTCACCACCTTCGTGCTCGGGCTCGCCCTCGCGCTGGCCCTCAACGACCCGCGGCTGAAGCTGCGCCGCACCACGCGGTCGCTGCTGATCATCCCCTACGCCCTGCCCTCCTTCATGACCGCGCTGATCTGGCGGGGGTTGATGAACACCTCCTTCGGCCCCATCAACGAGGTGCTGGGCGTCAACATCCCGTGGCTGACCAGCCAGGCCTTCGCGGGCGCGCTGCCCAAGGCCTCGGTGCTGCTGGTCAACCTGTGGCTCGGCTTCGGCTACATGTTCCTGATCACCACCGGAGCGCTCCAGGCGATGCCCGAGGAGGTCAAGGAGGCCGCCCGCGTCGACGGCGCCAGCGGCTGGCAGATCCTGCGCCGCATCACCCTGCCCCTGCTGCTGGTGGCGGTCGGGCCGCTGTTGATCGCCTCCTTCGCCTTCAACTTCAACAACTTCAACACCGTGTTCCTGCTCACCGGTGGTGGTCCGCCCATCCAGGGCACGCTCACGCCGGCAGGCCACACCGACATCCTCATCAGCTTCAGCTACCGGCTGGCCTTCGCCGGTGGGCGCGGTCAGGACTTCGGCCTGGCGGCGGCGATCTCCACGATCATCTTCTTCCTCGTGGCGATCTTCAGCTACATCGGCTTCAAGCGCACGAAGGTGCTGGAGGAGATCAACTGATGGCCACCGACCCCCTGGCGCAGGCCGCGGAGCGCTCCACCTTCGATGCCGCGACCTTCAAGCAGAGCGACACCGGCCCCAAGGGCGTGCGCTGGTGGCGTGAGGTCGGCTGGCGCTACATCGTCGGCGCGCTCGGCATCGCCTTCGCCCTGATGCCCGTGTACTTCGTGGCCCTGGCCTCGGTGTCGCCGACCGCCACCCTGCAGGGCGCCCAGCTGGTGCCCCGGGCGGTCACCCTCGACAACTACCGCGAGCTGTTCGCGTCCACGCCCTTCTTCACCTGGCTGTGGAACTCGATCAAGATCGCCGGCGGGGCGGCGGTGGCGAACATGTTCCTGTCCGCCATGGCCGCCTACGCCTTCGCGCGCCTGCGCTTCGCGGGACGCCGCCCGGGGCTGCTGACCATCCTGCTGGTGCAGATGTTCCCCCAGCTGCTGGCCAACGTGGCGATCTTCCTGTTCCTGGTCAACGTCTCCAACTACTTCCCCTTCATGGGCTTCGGGACGCAGCTGGGGCTGTTCCTCGTCTACCTCGGCGGGGCACTGGGCACCAACACCTGGCTGATGAAGGGCTTCTTCGACACCGTGCCCAAGGAGCTCGACGAGTCTGCGCTGGTCGACGGCGCCACCCACGGCCAGATCTTCCTGCGCATCATCCTGCCCCTGTCGCTGCCGATCCTGGTGGTCGCCGGGCTGCTCAGCTTCATCTTCCTGTTCAACGAGTTCATCCTCGCCAGCATCCTGCTCGGCCAGGCTGACGACAACCAGACCCTGGCCACGGGGCTGTTCCGGTTCATCGACCAGAACTACGGCCAGCAGTGGGGCCCCTTCGCCGGCGGCGCGCTGATCGGGTCCCTACCGACCCTGCTGCTGTTCCTGTTCCTCCAGCGCTACATCGTCTCCGGCCTGACCGCCGGCGGCGTCAAGGGCTGACCCCTTGGCCGGCGAGCTCCTCAGGCCCCACCACAGCGCGTCCCCGGCGCACGTCGCGACACCCGACGGCGTGGTCGCAGCATCACCGGCGATCGGTGACCGCACCACCCTGCGCGTCGAGGTCCCCCATGCCAGCGGCTTCGACGAGGTGCACCTGCGCAGCGTCGCCGATGGTGAACCGGTCTACCGGCCCGCCCGTCGGGTCCACCGCGCCAGGGCCGTGGACCTCTACGAGGTGGAGCTGACCCAGGTCACGCCCGCGCAGTCCTACCGATTCCAGCTGTCCGGGCCCGCCGGGGCCGCCTGGCTGACCGCCGCGGGCCTGTGGCACCACGACGTGCCGGACACCTTCGATTTCCGCCTGCTGTCCACCCCGCCACCACCCACCTGGGTGGCGGACGCGGCGCTCTACCAGATCTTCCCGGACCGGTTCGCGCGGGCAGGTGCCAGCCAACAGTGGCCGGTGTGGGCGGAGCCGGCCGGCTGGGACGACCCCGTCGCCACCGAGGCCCCGTCCTCCATGCACCAGCTGTACGGCGGGGACCTGCCCGGCATCGTGTCGCGGCTCGGACACCTCGAGCAGCTCGGCGTGGACGGGGTCTACCTCACCCCGGTGTTCCCCTCGATCCAGAACCACCGCTACGCCGCCGCCTCCTTCGAGGAGGTGGACCCCTTCCTCGGTGGCGACCGCGGCCTGGCCGAGCTGTCGGCCGCGCTGCACGACCGGGGTATGCGCCTGCTCGGCGACCTGACCCTGAACCACTCCGGCTCGACCCACCCCTGGTTCCTCGCGGCCCAGGCCGACGCGCACGCGCCGGAAGCGGGCTTCTACCACTTCGAGGAGCACCCCCACCGCTACCTCGCCTGGCAGGGCGTGCCCACCCTGCCGAAGTTCGACCACCGCGATCCGGAGCTGCGCCGACGGCTGTACGAGGGGCCGGACTCCGTGGCTGCCCGCTACCTCGGCGCCCCCTTCCACCTCGACGGGTGGCGGATCGACGCGGCCAACATGGCCGGCCGCCAGGGCGCCTCCGACCGCTCCGCGGCGCTCAGGGCGGCCCTGCTGGCCACCGCCGCTGCGGTGCGCGATGACGCCTACCTGCTGGCCGAGCACTGCCACGACGCCACCGCCGATCTCCAGGCCGACGGGTGGCACGGCACGATGGACTACACCGGCTTCACGCGCCCGGTGTGGAGCTGGCTGGTGGACCCGGCCCGGGAGGTCCGCCTGCTCGGTCCGCCGGCGCCGGTGCGCCCGACGCCCGGTCCGACGGTGGCGGCGGTGATGGACCTGGTCCGTGGCCAGCTGCCGTGGCGCAGCGTGGTCCACTCCATGACCCTGCTGGGGTCCCACGACACGGCCCGCTGGGCGCACGTGGCGGGCGACCGGGACCGTCGGCACGTCGGCCTGGTGTGGCTGCTGACCTTCGCCGGCGTGCCCTCGCTGTTCTACGGCGACGAGATCGGTCTGGGTGGCCCCACCGGGGCCGATGACCCCGGCGGTGCGGGTGGAGCGCCCGACGTCGTGACGCGGTCCCCGATGCCCTGGGACCGGCCCGAGCGGTGGGATGAGCAGACCCTGGCGCTCACCCGGCGGCTGCTCGCCCTGCGTCGGGCCAGCCCGGCTCTGCGGCGCGGCGGGGTGCGGTGGGTGCACCTCGAGGATGACGTCATCGTCTACCTGCGTGAACACCCCGAGGAGCGCATCCTGGTCGCGCTCACGCGCGCGGCCGCTGACCCGATCGAGCTCGATGCCGGTGTGCTGTGCCTGGCGAAGGGGCAGGAGCTGCCCGCGCTGCTCGATCACGCGCCGCTGGCGCCGGCCGGCGATGTGCTGCGGCTGCCCGCCTGCGCTGCAGCCTCGGCCCGCGTGTGGCGGCTGCCGGCCACCGGTCACGCTCCCATCGTGTAGCGCGCCCGCAGCGGCCAGGTCGCTCCTATCGTTGCCGCACCGCGGCCGTCGGGCCGTACCGTGACAGCGGCCAGCGAGGAGCTCCCGTGCCACCCGTGACGCGACACGTCCCCCACGGCTGCGTGGTCAGCCCGCACCACCTCGCCTCCGCCGCCGGGCACCGGGTGCTGGCCGACGGCGGCAACGCCGTGGACGCCGCCGTGGCCGCCAACCTCGTCCTCGCGGTGGTCACCCCGTACTACTGCGGTGTCGGCGGTGACCTGCTGGCGCAGGTGTGGGACGGCCGGGCCAACGGCGTGGCCAGCACCGGGCGCGCGCCGGCCGGTGCCACCGTCGACGCGCTGCACCGCGCCATCGCGGCGGGGCATGGCGACCCGACGGTGGCCCACGCCGGTACCGCGGGCATGCCGATGTTCGGGGCGCTGCCCGTGACGGTGCCCGGCGCGGTCGCGGGCTGGTTCCACCTGCTCCAGCGGTGGGGCACCCGCAGCTTCGGTGAGCTGTCCGCCGCCGCGCGGCAGCTGGCCACCGACGGGTTCGAGATCACCCGTGCGGTCGGCGAGCGGGTGGACCGCGCAAGGACGCGCCTGCAGCACGAGCCCGGTTGGGAGGAGCAGTACGGACGGATGCGCGCCGGCACGCGGTTCCGGCAGCCGGACCTGGCGGCGACGCTCACGCTGCTGGCCGATCAGGGCCCGGCGGCGATGTACCGCGGGCAGCTGGCCGAGGCGATCGCCGCCACCCTCCAGGCGCGCGGCTCGACCATGACCGTGGAGGATCTCGCCGCGCACCGGGTGGACGAACCCGCACCGCTGTCGGGGCGCTACCGGGACGTGGAGGTGCTGGAGCTCCCACCGCCGACCCAGGGGGTGACGGCGCTGACGGCGCTGGCTGTCGTCGACGCCCTCGGTCCGCTGCCCGACGACCCGGGTCTGGCCACGCACCTGCAGGTCGAGGCGGTGCGCGCCGCGATGGCCGACCGCCAGGAGCACCTCGCCGACCCGGACGCGATGCGCACCACGCCTGCAGCGCTGCTCGCGAGCGAGCGGATCGCCGCACTCGCGGCCGGTGTCGACCATGGGCAGGCGGCGCCCTGGCCGCCCGCCCGGCCCGCGCCCGGTGGCACCGCCTACCTGTGCGCCGCCGACGACGACGGTCTCCTGGTCAGCCTGATCCAGTCGAACTTCGTCGGCTTCGGGTCAGGGGTGGTGGTGCCCGGCACCGGCATCGGCCTGCACGACCGGGGCGCGCACTTCAGCCTCGATGCCAGCGACCCAGCCGCCATCGCCCCGGGGAAGCGGCCGTTGCACACCCTCATCCCCGGGCTCGCTCTGCGCGAGGGACGGCCGTGGTTGGTCTTCGGCACGATGGGCGGGGACGGCCAGCCGCAGATCCATCTGCAGGTGCTCTCCCAGCTCCTGGACCGCGGTGCGGAGCTCGGAGCCGCGCTGGACGCCCCCCGGTTCATCGTCGACGTGGCCGACGGTGCGGTGTCGGTGGAGTCGCGCGCCACGGCCGCGCTGTTCCAGGGGCTGGCGGACCGGGGCCACGACGTGCAGCGCCTGGCACCCTACGACGACCAGGCCGGCCACGCGCACCTGATCGAGGTCACGCCGCACGGCTACGCAGCCGCGTCGGACCCACGCTGCGATGGCGCTGCCGTGGGGTGGTGACCCGACACCATCGAGGTGGCCGAAGGAGCGCACAGGATGGCCATGACCCGCACCGTGCAGCTGGGGCAGTTCGTCGACGAGAACGCCGAGCGCATCCTCGAGCGGCTCGAGGACGCCGGGATCGAGCACTGGGCGAAGCGCTCCGGTGGCCTCACCCGGCTGTTGTCGGCCGCCGACTGGGGTGTGCGCATCTTCGTCGACGCTGACGCCCTGGAGCGCGCCCAGCGCATAGCCGCCGAGGTGACCGACGCGTGAGGCGCGGAGCCACTCAGCGCGCGCCGTAGCCGCCACCGCCGGGGGTCTCCACCACCAGGCGGTCCCCGCGGGCCAGGCGGACCGTGGCCTTGGGCGGCAGCGGCTCCTCGGTGCCATCGGCGCGCTGCACGAGGTTGCGGCCCACCGCGCCCGGACCACCGCCGGCGGCACCTTGCGGCGCGTGGTGGCGACGTTCGGTGACCACCGAGGCGGTGGCGTCGTCGGTCACCACCTCGATGACCCGCCGCAGCCCCTCGCCACCGCGGGCCGCGCCGACGCCACCCGAGCCGTGCCGCAGCCGGTACTCGACGACCCGGAGCGGGTAGGCGCGCTCGAAGGCCTCCACAGGCGTGTTTCGGGTGTTGGTCATGTGGGAGTGGGTGCCGTCGGCGCCCGGTCCCCAGGGGCCCGCACCGGTCCCACCGGCCAGGGTCTCGTAGTAGGTGAAGGACGCCCCCGTCCGGGGGTCCGTCCCACCGAACAGGGTGTTGTTCATCGTGCCCTGGCTCGCGGCGCCCACCCGCCCCTCGGCCAGCACGGCGAAGGCGGACAGCAGCACGTCCACGATCCGCTGGGAGGTCTCCACGTTGCCGGCGGCCACGGCCGCGGGCGGCCGCGCGTCCACGATGGTGCCGGGGGTGGTGCGTAGCGTGAGCACCCGGCGGAGCCCGTCGTTGGCCGGCAGCTCCGGGACCACGACGGCCCGCAGCGCGTACACCGCCGCGGACAGGGTCACGGCCACGGGGGCGTTGACGTTGCCGGGTACCTGGGGGTCGCAGGCGGTCAGGTCGCAGGTCACGTGCCCCTCAGCCAGCGTCACCGTCGCCCGGATCGCGATGTCGCGGGTGCCGGCCCCGTCGTCGTCGAGGACGTCTGCAGCGCTCACGCTCCCCGGCGCCAGCTCGCGCAGGGCCGTGAGGACGCTGCGCTCGGCGTGGTCCAGGGTCGCCGCCATGGCGCTCGCGAGTTCCGCACGGCCCCGCTGGGCCGCCAGCTCCCGGACCCGTCGGGCGGCGAGGTGGTTGGCCCCGACCTGGGCCCGCAGGTCACCGAGGCGTTCCTCGGGCGTGCGGGTGTTGGCCAGCAGGAGACGGACCAGGTCCACCTGCTCCTCCCCGGCCACGTGGACGCGGACCGGCGGGATGCGCAGCCCCTCGGCGACGATGTCCACGGGGCCCGTGGGCATGGAGCCGGGCGCTGCCCCGCCGACATCGGAGTGGTGGGCACGGTTGGCGACGAAGCCGAGCAGGTGCCCCGCGCCGTCGTGAACGGGGGCGACCAGGGTCCAGTCGGGCAGGTGCGTACCCCCGGCGTAGGCGTCGGAGACCAGCACCTGGTCGCCCGCGCCGAGCTTCGGGAAAGCCTCGCGCGCGGCCGCCACCGACAGGGGCATGGAGCCGAGGTGGACGGGGATGTGCTCGGCCTGGGCGACCAGCTGCCCGTGGGCGTCGAACACCGCCGTGGAGCAGTCCATCCGCTCCTTGATGTTGGGCGAGTAGGCCGTGCGCCGCAGCGCGGCGCCGGCCTCCTCGGCGATCCCGATCAGGGCGTTGCGCACCACCTCGAGGGTGACGGGGTCGACGGCTGCCGGGTCCCGGTCGGTCACGGTGCCTCCTCCAGGACCAGCACGCCGCGCTCGTCCACCTCGCCGCGCTGCCAGGACTCGACCCACACCGTGGCGTCGGGTCCGACCACGATCGCCGGTCCACGCAGCGCTGCCCCGGCGCCCAGCCGGGTGCGGTCGAGCAGAGCCGCACGGACCGGCCCGTCGCTGCCCACCACCTCGCGCTCCCCGAGGGAGGCGACCCCGGGCCCTCCCACCGCTTCGCTGCCGTCAGCCCGGGGCACCGGTGGCAGGGGGAGCTGCGGGGTCGGGCCCTCGGCCCGGACCCGCAGGGTGATCACCTCCACCCTGGCTTCCCGCTGGTCGTAGCCGTACCGCTCGGCGTGGGCCGCGTGGAACCCTTCGGCCAGGGCGTCGAGGTCGCTGGTCCCCGCCACGGACAGCTCGAAAGCCTGGCCCCGGTAGCGCAGGTCCGCGGTGCGGGTCACCGCCGACACCTCGCTGCCCTGCTGCAGGAGGGAGGAACGGGCCTCCTCCTCCAGCTCCGCCCAGGTCGAGGTCAGCCTCTCCGGATCGACGCTGGTGAGGTCGCCGAGGTGGGCACGGGCACGGTCCACCGTCACGGGGGCGGCCAGCAGGCCCAGTGCGGACAGCACCCCCGGGTTGGGTGGCACCAGCACCCGCGGGCACCCGAGCTCGGCCGCCAGCGCCGCCTGGTGGAGCGCACCGGCCCCGCCGAAGGGCAGCAGCGCGAAGCTGCGGGGATCGTGGCCACGTTCCACCGACACCACGCGCAGGGCGGCGGCCATCGCGGCATCGGTGACCGCGACGATCCCCTCGGCGCAGTCCCGTTCGTCGAGCCCGAGCTCCAGGGCAAGCGCCGCCACGGCCCGGTGGGCCAGGTCCGCGCGCAGCGGGAGCGACCCGCCCAGGCGCACGCCCGCGTCCAGCCGCCCGAGCACCACGTTGGCGTCGGTGACCGTGGGGCGACTCCCGCCCTGGCCGTAGCAGGCGGGGCCGGGATCGGCGCCGGCGGACCGCGGTCCGACGCGCAGGGCCCCGCCGTCGTCGCGCCAGGCCAGGGAGCCCCCGCCCGCGCCGATCGTGTGGATGTCGGTGGTGGTGACGGCGAAGGGCAGCCCCCCGACCACGCCGTCGGCGGTGGTCCGGGGACGTCCCTCGGTGACCAGCGTCACGTCGGTGGAGGTCCCGCCGACGTCGAAGGCGATCACCTCAGGTGCGCCACAGGCGCGGCCGAGCGCGGCGGCGCCCCAGGCACCGGCCGCGGGCCCCGACAGCACCGCGCGGACGGGCTCGCGGGCGGCCACCTCGGCGGTGGCGGTGCCGCCACCGGAGCGCATCACCTCCACCGCAGGACCCAGCCCCACCCCCCGCAGGTGGTCGGCCAGGGATCCGAGGTAGCGGGCCATGCGTGGCGCGAGGTAGGCGTTGAGCACCACCGTCGAGGTGCGCTCCACCTCGCGCAGCACGGGCAGCAGTGCGCTGGCACGGGTGATGGGGACGCCGAGCGGTGCCAGCGCCGCGGCGAGGCGTTCCTCGTGGACGGGGTGGAGGAAGCCGAAGAGCAGGCTGATCGCCACCGCGTCCGGCGCGAGCGCCGCAACGGACGCGCTGACCCGTGCCACCTCGGCGTCGGTGAGGGCCGTGAGCACGGACCCGTCCGCGGCCACGCGTTCCGTGGCCTCCACCACCAGGTCGCCGGGCACCAGCGGGGCAGGGCGTCTGGCGTCCAACCGGTAGAGGTGGGGGCGGTCCTGCCGTGCGATCGCGAGCAGGTCGGCGAACCCGGCGGTGGTGACCAGCACCGTGCGTGCGCCGTCGCGCTCCAGCACCGTGTTGGTGGCCACCGTGGTGCCGTGGACGAAGCGGGTGAGCGTCGCCGGGTCCACCGCCGCTGCCTCAAGCGCGGAGAGGATGCCCTCCGCCTGGTCAGCCGGCGTGGAGGGGACCTTGGCGACGCGTACCTCGTCACCGTCGAGGTGGACGAGATCGGTGAAGGTGCCGCCGACATCGACACCGACGGCGCGTGGCGCACCGCGGGAGCTCACACCCGGCCGAAGGCCACGACCCCGCGGCGTGTCAGGCCGTCGTGACGGATCCGCACGTTGTTGCCGCTGTTGGGGGCCTCCACCACCCGTCCGCCACCGATGTAGATCGCGACGTGGCTGATGGGTGAGTGGTAGAAGACCAGGTCGCCCGGCCGCAGGTCGGCGCGCGAGATCCGGGTGGTCGCGGCGGCCTGGGCGGAGGAGGAGCGGGGCAGGTGGGTGATGCCGGCGCTGCGGAAGGCGTAGGTCACCAGCCCCGAGCAGTCGAAGGACCCCGGTCCGCTGGCGCCCCAGGCGTAGGGCTTGCCGATCTGGGCCAGTGCGGTCTGGACCGCCACGTCCACCGACGATCGGGTGGAGGGGGCGGGGCCGGCCGCCGCGGCCGATGTCGACCCCGCTGACCCTGCTGCCGCCTGGCGTTCGGCCTCCGCCTGCCGGGCGGCCTCGGCCGCGGCTTCCTCCTCCTCGCGCTCGACGGTGACCTGCAGCAGCTCCTCGAGCTCCTCCACCTCATCGGCGCTCTCGGCGAACAGCTGCTCGAGCCGCTCGTTCTGTTCCTCGAGCTCCGCGGTCCGCTCCTCGGCCACCAGCACCGTCTCCGCCTGGCGCTCCTGGGCGGCGGCGATCGCGGTGTTGGTCGCGGCCAGGGCCTCGAGGTCGGCGCTCTGCCGGTCCAGCACCTGGCGCAGGGTGGTGGAGCGCAGGACCGCCTCGTTCGGGTCGCTGGACACCAGCGCCGACAGCTCCACGCTCGGTCCGAGCTTGTGCAGCACCCGGACGTGGTCGCCGACGCTGCCCTCGAGCACAGCCGCTGCCGCGGACAGCTCCTGGAGCTCCTCGTCGAGCTCCGCCAGGGTGGCCTCGGCACGCTCGAGGCTCTCGGCGGCGTCGTTGTAGGCGTTCTGGGCCTGTCCGATGCGCTGATCGAGCTCGTCGTAGCGTTCCTGCGCGGCATCGAGGTCGCTGCGGACCTCGTCGCTGGTGGGGTCGGCGAGCGCGGTGCCGGCCAGGATGCCGAGCAGCAGCGCGACACAGAGGGCGGTGACGGCGCTGCGGCGGGGGAACGGGGCGGACACGGGGACCTCGCGTGGCGGGGAGGTGGCAGGGAGATGGGACGGACCCGCGGCGCGCGGAGGGTAGCCGTCAGCGGCGCGTCCACACCTGGCCGTGACAGCCTCCTCGGCCACCGTCCGGGGTGGGAACGCTGCTCGCTAGGCTCCGCGGCGGACGCCGGGCCACGAAGCGAGACGGGCACCGGCGCCCGGAACCCGCCCCGAACAGCAGCCCAGGGGAACCCGATGCCGACGGCTACGCGCCCGACGCGGCTCGCCGTGCTCATCAGCGGAGGCGGGTCGAACCTGCGCGCGCTGCTCGACGCCATCACGGCGGACGCCGGCTTCGGCGGCGAGGTGGTGGTGGTCGGCGCCGACCGTGCCGACGCCACGGGCCTCGACCACGCACAGGCCGCCGGGATCCCCGTCGTGGTGGAGGAGCTGGCCCGGGGTGCTGACGCAGCGAGCCGCGGGGCGTGGGAGCACCGCCTGGCCGAGGGGGTGGCAGCCCATGATCCCGACGTGGTGGTCCTGGCCGGGTTCATGCGCATCCTGTCCGGACGCTTCCTCGACCGGTGGCCGGACCGGGTGGTCAACACCCACCCCTCCCTCCTGCCCGCCTTCCGCGGTGCCCACGCCGTCCGTGCGGCGATCGAGCACGGGGTGAAGGTCACGGGATGCACCGTGCACCTGGTCGACGAGGAGGTCGACCACGGGCCGATCCTGGCCCAGGAAGCCGTGCCCGTGCTCCCCGGCGACACCGAGGTGGCGCTCCACGAGCGCATCAAGGCCGTGGAACACCGGCTGCTGCCCGCCTGCGTCCGGGCGCTGTGCCACGATCGCGTCCGCCTGGTCGGCCGCCACGCGCAGGTCGATCTCGCGCCCGAACAGCCGACCACCAGACAGGAGCTGTACCCGTGACCGCTGCAACGGACGTCGTCACCGTCTCCCGTGCCCTGGTGAGCTGCTTCGACAAGACCGGGGTCGTCGAGCTGGGTCGGGCACTGCATGACCGGGGTGTCGAGCTGATCTCCACGGGCTCCACCGCGGGTGTGCTGCGCGATGCTGGGATCGCGGTCACCGAGGTGGCCGAGGTCACCGGGTTCCCCGAGTGCCTCGACGGGCGGGTCAAGACCCTCCACCCGGCGGTGCATGCCGGCATCCTCGCCGACCGGCAGGACCCGGCCCACGTCGCCGAGCTCGCGGAGCTGGGGCTCGAGGCCATCGATCTGGTGGTGGGCAACCTCTACCCCTTCACCGACACCGCCGCCTCGGGTGCGCCCGACGCCGACGTGATCGAGATGATCGACATCGGCGGTCCGACCATGCTGCGGGCGGCCGCCAAGAACCACGGGTCCGTCGGGGTGGTGGTCGACCCCGCCGACCACGCCCGGGTGCTGGCGGAGCTGTCCGAACACGGTGGTCTGACCGCGGCCCTGCGTCGTGACCTGGCGAGCAGGGCCTTCCAGCACACGGCCGCCTACGACGCCGCGGTCGCGGCGTGGTTCCTGCGCGATGAGGCGGTCCCGGAGCAGCTGCACCTGGCCCTGCCGCGCCGCCAGGAGCTCCGCTACGGCGAGAACCCGCACCAGCAGGCCGGCTTCTACGCCGCACCGGACGCCGGTGGCATCGCCGCAGCCACCCAGCTGCACGGCAAGGAGCTCTCCTACAACAACCTGCTCGATACCGATGCAGCCTGGGCGATGGTGGTGGAGCTCAGCGAGCCCTGCGTCGCGATCATCAAGCACACCAACCCCGCCGGCTACGCGGTGGCGGAGGAGCTCGAGACCGCGTACGCGCGGGCGTTGGAGGGCGACCCGGTCAGCGCCTTCGGCGGTATCGTCGCCAGCAACCGCACGATCGATGCCGCCACGGCCCGGCGCATCGCCGAGGTGTTCACCGAGGTGGTGATCGCGCCGGGCTACGACGGTCAGGCGCTGGAGGTGCTCACCGCCAAGAAGAACCTGCGCATCCTCGAGCAGGCTGACGCCCGCCGACCGGGTCCCACCCGCACCCTGCGGTCGGTGGCTGGTGGGCTGCTGGTCCAGGACGCCGACACCGCCGAGGAGCCGTGGGGCGCCTGGGAGGTGGTCACCGCCGTGCAGCCCGACGAGGACACGCTCGCGGACCTGCGCTTCGCGTGGCTGGCCGCCAAGCACACCAAGTCCAACGCCATCGTGCTGGCCGACGCCGGACAGGTGGTGGGGGTGGGTGCCGGCCAGATGAGCCGGGTGGACAGCGTGCGGCTTGCCGTGGAGCGCTCCGGTGAGCGGCACGTCGGCGCGGTGCTGGCCAGCGACGCCTTCTTCCCCTTCCGCGACGGTCCGGACGCCGCGGCCGCCGCCGGGGTGCGTGCCATCGTCCAACCCGGGGGATCGGTGCGCGACGACGAGGTGGTGGCCGCCGCCGATGCGCACGGCATCCCGATGGTGTTCACCGGCCGACGGCACTTCCGCCACTGAGCTCCTCGGTCCAGCAGCGCCTGCGACCCCGTACCGTTGGTCCTGCCCCCGCCCCTCATCTTCCATCCCCCACCTCTTCGTCTCCCCTCCCCTCACCCCAGGAGTCCACCGGTGTCCGCTGCGATCATCGACGGCAAGGCCCTCGCGACCGAGGTACGTGCGCGTATCGCCGACGACGTCGCCCGCCTGCGTGCGGAGCACGGCGTCCAGCCCGGGCTCGCCGCGGTGATCGTCGGCGACGACCCGGCCTCCCAGGTCTACGTCGGCATGAAGCACCGGGCCAGCGAGGCCGCCGGCATGCGCTCCGAGCAGCATGTGCTGCCGGCCGAGACCTCCCAGGAGGACCTCGAGGCGCTCGTCCACCAGCTCAACGACGACGATGCGGTGGACGGCATCCTCGTGCAGCTGCCGTTGCCCGACCACCTCGACGCGCGTTCGGTCCAGGAGCTGATCACGCCCGCCAAGGACGTCGATGCGCTCAACCCCTACACCGCGGGTCGGCTGGCCATCGGGGACCCCACCTTCCTGTCCTGCACCCCCTACGGCGTGCTGGAGCTGCTCGCCCACGCGGGCGTGGACACCGCCGGTGCCAACGTGGTGATCGTGGGGAGATCCAACCTGGTCGGTCGGCCCCTGTCGGTGATGCTCACCCTGAAGGGCCGCGACGCGACCGTGACCCTGGCGCACTCCCGGACCCGCGACCTGGCGGCGGTGTGCCGAGGGGCGGACGTGATCGTGGCCGCGGCGGGGATGATCGGGCTGATCACCGCGGACATGGTGCGTCCCGGGGCGGTGGTCATCGACGTCGGTACCAACCGTGACGCGGACGGCAAGCTGGTCGGCGACGTGGCCTTCGACGAGGTCGCCGAGGTCGCCGGTGCGATCACCCCGGTGCCGGGCGGTGTCGGCCCGATGACGGTCACGATGCTGCTGCAGAACACCCTGGAAGCCGCACGGGCACGGCGGGGCCTGCCGCGCCGCTGATCCGTACGCTGCCCCGGGGCACCCGGGAACGGTCCCGCGTAGCTGGCGTCACCGCGGCAGGGCGTGACCGGCGATCGCCGGGACCCTCGGACGGCGTCCACCGAGGTCCCACGCCGTGACACCCTCCACGTCGAACCCGCCGTGTTGCAGGGTGGCGCGGGTATCCCGGTCGAGGTGGCA